>Ga0163150_10010162_pt1 | contig 10233 bp, 6 predicted proteins | sample OliLakLV19P2IB_FD_148628 | JGI IMG/M metagenome (GOLD analysis project Ga0163150, IMG submission 148628) | Freshwater microbial mat bacterial communities from Lake Vanda, McMurdo Dry Valleys, Antarctica - Oligotrophic Lake LV.19.P2.IB | ecosystem: Environmental > Aquatic > Freshwater > Lake >...
TCCCAGATCCAGCCGGCGCGCAGGGCCGGCGCGTAGGCCAGCACCGCCAGCGAGCAGACGAGGAACGCCAGGAGGGCTGCGCGCCGGTTCACGGGTCAGACGAGAACGCGCGACACGTCCGATTGCAACGGCGGTGCTCCGCCGCACGACGTCCGCGGAGCGTTCAGGGCGACCGCGCGGGTCAAGGCGACCAGAGCACCGAGACGGCGTTGGTCAAGTTGAACGTGCCGCTCGTGCAGAACGAGGCCGCGTTGCGGTACCAGCACTCGTAGTGCTTCTGCCCCGGCGCGGTCATCGCTCCGCGCACGGAGATCGATGCGTCGCCCGCTCCGTTCCCTCCGAGGAGACGGTCCGCTACTCGATGAACACGAACTTTGCCGTGGAGGGGATCAGTTTGGCCGGGATGTTCGGAGGAATGGCCGGCGCGAACTCCTCGACCACCCACAGCAGGTACCAGCCCGGAGGACCGAGCGAGTGGTGCGGCGGCGTCACCGTGACGGAGACCGTCTGGCCGTTCGTTTCAGGCGAGTAGGAAGGAGCGTTGAAGTCCAACTCGATGTAGATCTGGTCGTTGTCGAAGTGGTGCGTGATCGCCGCGGGCCGCGTGAGGACGACGCGGTCGATGCCACTGTGAAAGACGATCGCCTTGACCACGAAAGGGCTCCCGTCGAACGCGATCTCGGTCGGGTAGGTGGTGATCGAGGGCTGCGTGCCGAAGGTCAGACAGGGCGGATAGTAGATCTCCCCGAGAAACTCTGAGTCCGGGTAGTTCGGCCCGTCAGCATGACCGCCGCCGATCCACACCGAGCCATCGGCGAGAAGTACGGCCAAGTGGTGGTAACCGCGCGGAGTCGGATAGGAGAACCCGGCGGGGATGTTGGGCATGGCCGCCTTGCAGGAGCTGCCGGGGAGCGACGGCAATGTGCCCGGATCGTAGATCTCGGGGATGGTGACGCCGCAGGGGCGGTTCGTGGCGCCGTGGTTCGATGGAAGGGGATTGCCGTACGCATCACACGGATAACATTGGCGGCAGGGCTGGTGGTGCTCGTCCACCGACGTTCCGCCTTCGATGAAGATCTGGCCCGTCGGAAGCACAGTCGCGGTGTGGAATACGCGGGGGGAGCACATGGGAGCCTTCGACACCCAGTCGCCTCCACCGATCGGGTCGCTGCCTGAATAGTCCGGGACGAACTCCTCCACGTCATTGTCGACTGGCCACCAAGTTACGTCAGTCTGCGGATTCTGGCACTCTGTCGTACCCGCGCACGGATCGCTCTCTCCCGCGACGGGCCGCCGCGATCCGCCGAACCTGAGGACGCGGTTCTTGATGGCGCGCGTGTGGAGCACGACGACCGGATCGTAATAGTGGTCATTCGGCACGCTCGACACGCTGCCGCCCCCAGGCGCATCCGGACCGTGCCACAGCTCCCAGCACGTGTTGTCTTGAGGCCATGGCGGCCTGAAGACCCACGACTTGCCGGGCTTGTTGGGAGTGTCGTAGGGAGGGGAGAGGTCCTCCCAGCTATCGACGTCGCCTGCGATGAAGATGCGACCCCTGACGAGGCTCTCGGTGGGGAGCCGTTCACCGAGCTGCTTCCCCTTGGCGTACGAGTCGAGGCGCGGCTCCGCGGGGTTGCTGAGCGGCATGCGGTCGTAGTTGCGCAGGACCGCAAGCGGCGCCAACTGACTCTGATTCGCCGAGTTCCAGAAAGCCGGATCAGGCCGGAGTGTCGCTGACCAGCTCTGACCACCGGGCGGGAGGAACTGCCAGTACTCGTTCCCCTCGAATTGGTTCACGTGCGGCGGGCCCGAGAGCAAGACCGTTGATCCGCCAGCCACGACAAACGGCAAGCCGCCGCAGTTCGACGTCAGTTCCAACTTCGTCAGGGTGAACAGGGTCGGGTAGTAGCGCTTGATGCTCATGTCGGCAAGCTGAGTCCATGGGGTGCCAGCCGCGACAGGTCCTGTCGGAGTGAAGGTAGGCGCCTGGAGCTTGAACGGATCGAAGCGAAAGGTCTCAGCGGTTCCGGCAGATGCCAGCAGCCCCCCAGCTACCACCAGCCTCCCCTTGCGGTCCCACGACGCGCCGCTACAGGTGATCCTGGCGCCCGGCAGAACCTGTTGGACCTTGATGAGCTGCCCGGGGTTTTCCGGGACGTAGATCCACGACTCGATGAGGCCAGGCACGGCCCTCCACAGTAGAATCCTTCCGGCGTAGGACCCCGTCGGGATCAATGCAGCATGAGCGATCTCACCCTGAACTGCGCTGATTCGCGGGTCGAGGCCGAAGGGCCCACCCCAAGTCCCAAGGTCCGTGCAGTCGGGGCACTGGGCAACTCCTGCCCGTGGGAAGCACAGCATCGTCACCGCCAAGCCGATGGCGCTGAGCGTGCGAGGAAGGATCAGGAACCGCCTCGGGCCGGTGCCCTCTCCGAGCGTTGCGGCCGGATTCTGGAGACTCACGGGACGTACCTCCTCTTCGACCAGGGGTCGTCGCGGAGGGCGCTACACCAAGCCGCCCGCCCAACGAGCCCCCCAAGTGCTTCGATGGTTCTGGACGATCGCCTCGGGCACGAGGGTCGCGGCGGGAGGGCTGCACTGGCAAGATGAGGTGCGCCGAAACCGGAGGCCACCCGACCCAGGGGGCCGCGCTTTCTGGGCGGTTCGGAAGGTCGCATGGCCTGGGAGTCCTCCTGGGAGGCAGTCGATCGATGAACAGACCGGTCCTGTTCGCTTCGTTGGGAGTGCTTGCTTCTCTCGCCGCGGTCGCCGCGTCGGACGGTCGTAGAGCCTGGATCAGCGTTCCGGACGCTCCTGCGGCTCCCGTCCCTCAACCTGCCCCCTCCGCTGGTACTGCCCGAGCCGGCTCCTTCGACTGGATCGAGAACCGCGGCCAGTGGCCCGATCACGTTGCGTTCGCCGGACGGATGGGGCCGGCGACGATGGCCGCCGAGCATGGCTCGCTGCTCTTGTCGGTCCGCGAGGACGAGGCGAGCGGCGCGAGCGTGCGCCTTGTCTTCGAGGGCGCGGCCAGCGACGTGATCCCCGTCGGCGAGGATGCGCGGCCTGGCATCTACAGCTTCTTCCTCGGCAACGATCCTTCGCGCTGGGTGCGGGGCCTGCGGACCTTCGGCACGCTGCGCTACCAGAACCTCTACCCGGGCATCGACCTGCTCGTCCACGCAGGGTCCGCCGGCATCAAGTACGACCTCCTGCTCGCGCCCTTGGCGGACCTTTCGCAGGTGCGGATCCGGTGCGAGGGCGCGGAGGGTCTGCGCCTGGACCAAGCGGGCTCGCTCGTGCTGGAGACTACCGCCGGGCCGCTCGTCCAGGTCGTTGGCCGCTGCTGGGAGGTGGACGGATCAGGAGACAGACACGACGTGGTCGGCCGCCATCGGCTGATCGACGGCGACACGATCGGATTCCACGTCGAGGGGCGTGACCCCGCGCGGGCGCTCGTCATCGATCCGGGCCTCGTCTGGTCGAGCTACTTGGGTGGTTCGGGGGCGGGAGGGGTCGGCGACTCGGGACGCGCCGTGGCCTTCGACCGCGATCGCAACGTGACCGTGGTGGGGAGGATGGACGGGTACAGCTTCCCGATGACCCCGGGCGCCTACCAGCACCCCGGGCCAGGCGCCAACAACGAGCAGGACGTTTTCGTGACCCGCTTACGTGCCAGCGACGGCGCGCTGATCTACTCGTGTGTGATCGGGGGAGGCAGCCAGGGGGACCGGGGCCTGGCGGTAGCGGTCGATGCCCAGCGCCGAGCGGTCGTGGCGGGGTGGACCGCCAGTCCGGACTTCCCGACCACGCCCAACGCGTTCGAGCAGGTCAACGACGCCTGGCACAGTGCATTCGTGCTCCGGTTGAGCCCGACGGGCAGCGATCTCGAGTACTCGACCTTCATCGAAGGCACCAGCTCCTTCGGGGGATCCGAGGCCTGGGCGTTGGAACTGGACATGCGGACCGGGGCAGCGATCGTCGGTGGGTCGACCGCCAGCCCGACCTTCCCGGTCACTCCTGGAGCTTTCGACACGACCGTCGGCACGGGCGACGGCTTCCTCGCGAGGTTGGACCCCACCGGCAGCTTCCTGGAGTGGGCCACCTACTTCGGAGGATCCCTGGGCGATTGGATCTACGCCCTCGATGTCGATGAGCAGGGCCGCGTGGTCTGCACTGGGGAGACCTTCTCTACAGATCTCCCCGTGACGCCCGACGCGTTCGACCCCATCTACGGACCTCAGAGCTACCGCAACGCCTTCGTGAGCCGCTTCGACCCGACGGGGGCCACGCTCGAGTACTCGACCTACTTCGGAGGGGAGGGCATCAACAGCGGCACCTTCGGATACGGCATCGGCTTCGTGCCCGACGGAGGTGTCATCGTGGCCGGAGACACCGCTCCTCTTGGCTTTCCGACAACCCCTGGGGCATTCCAGACGACCTCCGTCGTAGGCGCAGGCTTTCTCGCACGTTTCTCGCCCTCAGGGACCCTCGCCTACTCCACGTTCTTCAGCGGCACGGGCACGATCCCGATTCGGGGTCTGGCCGTGGATTCTTCCGGGATCGCGACCTTCGTGGGGTGGACAGAAGGCCAGATGCCGACCACACCCGGCGCTTGGCAGCCCCCCACGCAGGGCGCGTCCTCGTTCATCGCGCGACTCGATCCGCGTGGCGCGAGGCTCCTCTACGGCACGCCCTTCGGTCCGGGCAGCTCGGGCGCGCAGGCCGTGGCGATCACGCCCACCGGAAGAGCCGCCGTCTGCGGCACGACCAGGCCCGTATTCCCCACGACCCCCGGCTCGGCGAGCCCAGCCTACAACGGCGGCCAGACCGACGCCTTCGTCCTCACGCTCGACCTCTTCCTCCAGGGTGCCGAGCCCTTCGGCTCCTCGACCGGAGCCTGCCGCGGCCCGCTGCTCCTCAACGCCACCAGCATGCCCGCCGCGGGTGCACAGAACTTCAGCTTCTACCTCAGCGGCGCGCCTCCGCTCTCCAACGGCTGGCTGCTGCTCGGCAACGCGGTGGCCACGCCGACGAGCATCCGGGGCGTCGGCCTGTGGCTCGACCTCAACTCCCACATCGTGCGAATCCCCGTTGTCACCGACGGCGACGGTTATCTGGACCATCCTTTGCCCATCCCGCTGGGCACGAGCGGGCGGCGCATCTCCGCCCAGGCCGTGATCCGGAATACGGCGCTGTGCACAGGGGCCGGCGTCTGGTCGGCCAGCAACGGTTTGACGATCACCGTCCAGTGAGGTCCGCAGCGGGCCTACGGACTTCGCAGGCCTCGACCTGCCTTCGCGAGCGCCGCGGCCCGCTCACCGGTCCGATCACCGGCTCGACACGTGGATGCGGACGCGCGGGCGAGAGCCCCAGGTCCGCGCGGATCAAGGCGTCCAGGTCAGCCCGATGCCGTTCGTCAGGTTGAACGTGGCCGCCGTGCAGAACGCGGCGGCGTTGCGGTACCAGCACTGGTAGGTGCGCGTACCCGGCGCCGTGACGAAGCCGCGCACCGAGACCGGCAGATCGCCGGCGGCGGGGTACTGGCTCGTGCCGCCCGCATTGGCCTTCGTCCCCAGGCGCAGCACGCTGCCGCCGGCGCAGCGCAGGCCGTCGCCGAAGACGACTCCCAGGCCGCCGTTCTGCCGGGTCGTGCCTTGGAAGTAGAGCGCGGACGAGTTCGGCATCTGGCTACCGGTCAGGACGAGCGTGTCGTTCGACAAGCTCGCGCTGCCGGCCGCGGTGATTCGGCCGCCGACTCCCAGCGAGTTGAGGCAGCCCTCGCCCGCGCCGGGCGCGCTCGCGTTGCCGCAGGGACAGGCGGTCGCGCTGCCATCGCCGAAGCAGTAGGCCGTCCCGACCGAGGCGATCCCCTGCACGAGCTGGAACCCGTTGACCGTCGAAAGGTTGCCCGTGATCGTGCCCGGGTCGTCCGTGACGATCGTCAGCGTCTGGCCGGACGCGATCGCGACGTCGTGCCGCGCGAAGCTCGTGCCCAGCACGTGCGGCGAGCCGCTCCACGCGCCGCCGACGACTTGCGGTCCCTGGACCGCGCCAGAGACCGTGATGCGCGTGTTGTAGGAGGCCGGGAAATCCGGTGCGAGCGCGTAGGTGTAGACGGCGTAGTCGCCGGCCGCGAGGCCCTGGATCGTCCACGTGACCGAGCCGCCCGGCGCGCCCTGCGCGATCCCGCCGACGTCGGATGCGTCCTCCATCAGCAGGTCGTCGTCGCCCATCCACGTCGGGTTGTTCACCGCGAAGTCGCCGAACCCGCCCACCGGCGTGATCGTGACGCCCGTGTTCGCTCCGACGATGTCCGTGATCGGCACGGCCGACTGCGCCGTCGTCGACACGCCGACCCACGCCCCGGGCTGGTTCGCCGCGGCGCCGTACCCGTTTGCGGGCAGCGGGTGCGACTGGTTCGCACCGACGTCGAGGTTGAAGCTCTGGGCGGTCGAGGTGCCGGAGAGCGCGAGGAGGACGGCGGCGGTGCGGAGCATCGGTGAGCGCATGGGTCGGGGATCAGCAGATCGAGGCGGTGCGGCCCCTGCGGCCGCGCCACGCCTCGATCCGCTCATCCTACGCGCGTTCGCCGGACCGCGCTCGGTCCGTGCTCGGCGATCAGGGCGCCCAGTTCAGTTGCAGGCCGTTCGTCAGGTTGAACGTGCTGGCCGTGCAGAACGCGGCCGGATTGCGGTACCAGACCTGGTACTCGCGCGTGCCCGCGCCGGTCACGTTGCCGCGCACGGAGACCGAGGCGTCGCCGGCCGCCGGGTACTGCGAGATGCCGCCGGCGTTGCTCTTCGTGGCCAGACGCGCGATCGAGCCGCTGGCGCAGCGCAGGCCGTCGCCGAACACCGCGCCCAGGCCGCCGTTCTGCTGGGCCGTGCCCTGGAAGTAGAGCGCGAAGGAGTTCGGCATCCGGCTGCCGCGCAGCACGACGCTGTCGTTCGAAAGGCTGGCCACGCCCGTGGCCTGCAGCTTGCCGCCCAGGCCGAGCGAGTTCAGGCAGCCCTCGTTCGCCCCGAAGTTGCTGTTGTTGCCGCACGGACAGGCGGTGGCCGTGCCGTCGCCGAAGCAGAACGGCGTGCCGATGAAGGCCGAGTCCGTGCGCTGGATCTGCAGCCCGTTCACCGTCGCCAGGTTGTTGGCCGGCGCGCCGGGGTCGGTCGTGACGATCGTCAGGTTCTGGCCGATGCCCACCGTGACGGTGTGCAGTGCGTAGCTGATCCCCAGGACGTGCGGCGAGCCGGGCCACGCCCCGCCGACGATCTGCGAGGCCTCGCTCGCGTTCGTGACCGCGACGCGCGTGCGGTAGGTCGCGGGCAGGTCCGGCGCCAGCGCGTACGTGTACACGCGGTAGCTGCCGGCCACGAGGCCCGAGATCGTCCACGTGATCGTGCCGCCGCCCTGCGCGAGGCCGCCGACGTCGACGGCCTTCTCCATCAACTTCTCGTCGTCGCCGCTCCAGGTCGCGTTCGGGATGCCGAAGTCGCCGAAGCCCCCGACGTGCGCGATCGTCACCGTCGTCGGTGCGCCGTTCACGTCGATCAGGTTCGTCGTGGAGGCGGGGTTGCCGCTGACGACATTCCAGCTCCCGGTCTGGTTGGCCGCCGCGCCGTAGGCGTTCGAGGGCAGCTGCGCGAGGTTGGAGGTGCCGAGGTTGATGTTGAGGGACTGAGCCGAAACGGGCGCGGCCGCGAGGACGGCGCTCGCGAGCGCGAGGAGGGATTGGCGGATCTTCATGGTACGAACCGAGGAGGAGAGTGCCTTCGAAGGGACCAGCGAAAAGCTACCCCACCAAGGCGATCCGTGGGGCAAGCAGCCCGCCTGCGCCGAGTTTCCAGGAAAGAGCTTCTGCCCGACCGCTGGCGTCGGGATCAGGCCGCGGATTCGGTGATCTCGATCATCCGCTCGAGCGCGCGGCGTGCGTCGCGCACGAGCACGCTCCGCTCGGCCTCGTCCAGTCGCGTTCGCCGCCCATTGCCCTCGTCGACGACGTCGCCCGCCATCACGTGGTTCAGGTCGGGCGGCGTGCCCTTGCGCAGGAGGTCGAGCATGCCGGCCAGGTGCGGCGGGTCGTTGCGGCTCATCGTAGCGCAGCCGCAGCCCGAGGAGGGGAAGCCCGGCTCGGGGATCTCGGTCAGGTGCGCGACCTCGACGCCGCGCTCGCGCGCCGTCTCGCGCGCGTTGCGCACGAAGTGGCCCTCCGTGCCGACCGCGATGCGCGATCCGGGCTGCGCGGCCGCGACCGCCTTCCACAAGTAGTCCGTCGAGCCCGCGCCGTCCGCCGCCTGCACGACGTCGAGCGGCGACTCGGGGTGCACGAGCACCTGCCAGCCGTGCGCCTTCCACCACGCGACGTGCTCGGGCCGGAAGATCGTGTGCACGCCGCAGTACGAGCCCCACAGGATCATCTCGGCGCGGTCGAGCGCGGCCAAGCCGCCGGGAGCCGACTGGTCGCCGAGCTTCATGCCGCGGGCCCACTCGCGCGGCTCGGCGAGTTGCACGACCTTCGAGAGGTCCATGCCGAGCTTCCAGGCCGTGTTGCGCCCCAGGTGGTGGTCGGGCACGAACAGGATCTTCTTGCCCTCCGAGCGGATCTGCGCCACGACCTTGTGCGCGTTCGAGCTCGTGCACACGGCGCCGTTCGTGCGCCCGGCCAGCGCTTTCAGGTGTCCGCCCGTGTTCATGTAGGCGACGACGGCCAGGTCGTCGCCGTAGCGCTTCACGAGCTGCTCCGCGGCCGGCATCACCATCCACTCCTTGGCCAGCATCTCCATCGTGCAGCCGGCCTTGGGGTTCGTGATCCACACCTTCTGGTCGTCGTTGGCCAGGATCGCGATCGTCTCGGCCATGAAGTGCACGGCCGACTCGACGATGTGGCGCTTCGTCGGATTGCGCGCGGCCTGCAGCGCCAGCGTGTAGCTGTCGGCCACGGTGCCGCCATAGCGCTCGATCAGCTTCACGATCTCGCCGCCCATGTAGAAGTGCGCGAGGAGCAGCAGCTCGTCGCCGAAGTGCTTCTGCGCCGGGATCGCGTAGCGGTCGAGCCATGCGAACACCGTCGCGGGCCGGCGGTCGGGGAGCGCCAGGTACTCCTCGGCGTACGGCTTGAACTCCTCCTGGTACCAGTCGAGAGGCAAATCCGTCTGGCAGATCGGGAGATCGGGCCGCAGGACGATGCCGGAAGAGCGGATGGTGGCGGTCGAGGAGGTGGACTTCACGCGTCAACCTTAGCCTGCGGTGCGCCACGTCGGAACGAGCAGCCAGACCGCTCCTCCTGGGACGGCCCGGGTCGCACGGATCACGTCTTGACCGTCAGCCGCCGGATCAGGTCCGCCGCACTCACGACCTCGACCTCGAGCTCGCCCACCTTGCGCCGGAACGGTCGATCGAGGTCGTGAGCGACCACGTACGCCGTCGCCTTCGGATAGCGCTTTCCGAACACCTTGAGTCCACCGGGTTCGAAGTGATCAGCCGACCACGTGCACTCGATCGCGATCGGCGGTTTGCCGCGCCGCGCGATCACGAAATCAACCTCGTGGCCCTGCTTGTCGCGCCAGTAGCGCACGTCGCGAGTCTGCAGGTTCCCGTGGATCTCATTGAGGACGTAGTGCTCCCACAAGGTCCCGAGATCGTCCTGCCGCGGCGTGTCCCAGCCCCGCACGTGGCTCACGAAGCCTGTGTCGAAACCGTAGACCTTGGGCGCGGAGACGATCTCGCTCGACTTGTTCGTCGTGAAGGGGCGGACGACGTGGGCGACGCTCGTCGTCTCGAGCACCGTGAGGTAGTTGGAGATCGTCGTGCGGCTGACCTCGCACGGAGTCGCGAAGCGCGTGGCCTCGAAGATGCCGCCGCTCGCAGCCAGGACGAGTTCGGTGAAGCGCAGGAACGAGTGCCTGCGCTCGATGCGGAAGAGCTCCTGGACGTCCTTCGACCAGTAGTCGTCCAACCACTCCTGGAACGGGCGCTCGGGGAACGTCGCGGCCAACAGGAAGGGCGGCAGACCGCCGCGGTGCAGTCGGTGCTCGAGGCTCGCCACGCCGAGTGGTTTCGCATCAGCCCCGATCGCGGGCGTGAGCCACAGCGTGTTCTTCCGGTCGGTCAGCGAGTCCCGAAACTTCCGCGTCGCCGCGAGGGTGGACGAACCGGTCGCCAGGACGTGTACGTCCTGGAAGTGATCCGCGGCGATCTTCAGGAGCTCGGACGGATTCTGGAGCCGGTGGATCT
>Ga0163150_10010165_pt1 | contig 10232 bp, 5 predicted proteins | sample OliLakLV19P2IB_FD_148628 | JGI IMG/M metagenome (GOLD analysis project Ga0163150, IMG submission 148628) | Freshwater microbial mat bacterial communities from Lake Vanda, McMurdo Dry Valleys, Antarctica - Oligotrophic Lake LV.19.P2.IB | ecosystem: Environmental > Aquatic > Freshwater > Lake >...
GACTGGGGGGCGAGCGGGGCGGCCACCTGGGCACCCGCGAGGAGGGCCGAGAGGCGCGGCGGTCCGGCTGGCGTGAGCGAGATGCGGATGGCGTTCCAGCCGGCCTTGAGGTGCGCGGCGGCGAAGGCGAGGCGCGCGGGGCTGGCGTCGGTCGTGTCGAGCGCGCGCTGGCCCGCCCATTCGACCGCGACCGCGCCCGTGGTCGCGAGGACGAGCTGGTAGAAGCCGTCGGCGGCGACTTGGATCTGGCCCTCCAGCGTCAGGGTCTTGGGCTGTGGGACCTTCAGGTCTGCCAGCGCCTTCGTCAGCGCCTCGTCGGTGAGCGCGGGGAGCAGGCCTTCGTGTGCCTTCTTCTTCTCGTCGGTCACCACGAGCTTGAGGCCCGACGCGCCCTTGTCCTCTTTGGGCTTGCGCGGCTTGACGGGCTTGACCGGCTTCGGAGGCGGCTTCTCGGATGGTGGTGCGAGTGCGAACGCCAGCGGGGCGCTGCGCGCCGCCGGCCCCTGGGCGTAGCGGGCGCGTGCCACGAGTGCCACCGGCGCCGGGCCCAGGGTCAGCGTGTCCACCTCGAGCTTGAACGCGCCGCCTTTCACGGGCACGCTCGCGAGCACGCGCGCGCCGAGCAGCAGGTCCACCTCGGCGGCGTCCGCCGCCTTGCCCGTGAAGACGGCCTTGATGCCGTAGCGCGGGGCATCCTTCGGCCCTTGGCACGTGACCACGCGACCCGCGTTCGCCACGGTCAGGAGTCGGATCGCCTGGGAGCGGGTCTCGATGCCGTCGCTCGCCACGTGCACGACGCGCACCTCGTGCACGCCGTCGTCCTCCCTTGTGGTGTCCCAGGGCAGGGGCTGCCCGTCGGATGCGGACTCCACGAGGCGACCGTCCACCCACAGCTCCAGCCGCATCGGGCGGAGGTCGAGGTCGCCCTGCGGCGCTGGGTCCACGAGCGCCACCCGCGCCGCGATCGCGAGCGTCCCCGACACCGCGGCCTCGCCCACCGGCGCCGTGAACGTCACCGTCGCGAAGCGCGCGAAGGGACGCGCCAGGGGGTCGCCCACCACCAGCGTCTGCCAGGGCCCCGAGAGGCTCTGGTAGTAGGCCTCGGCCAGCGAGCAGCCCCGGGCGTAGTGCGCGTGGATCGTCGGGAGCGGGAACTTCTGCCACAGCGCCAGGGGCTCGGCCGCCGTGCCTGACGAACCCGCGGCGCCCGCCCGGATCAGCTCACAGAGCTTGGTCTGGCCGCCGTGGCTGAAGTCGCCCCCGTGGGAGGTCAAGTGTTCGGCGATGGCGCCGGGAAGCAACGTGCTGCCGCTGCCGGTCCAGGTGAGGCCCGCGGCGCCCAGGACCGCGCCGATCACGTCGCTCTTGCCCTTGGGCACGATGCCGTCCTGGCCGTCCTCGCCCTTGGTGAGCACCTGCGCCTTGCGTCCCAGCCCCTTGAGCACGCTCGCGGCGAAGGGGAAGAAGCGCTCGCGCGTGTCGGCGCGCACGTCGTCGTTGGCCAGCAGGTAGACCGTGCCGTCGGGCCGCGTGCCGTCGCTGGCGGCGCCGCGGCCGAGGCACTCGAGCACCTCGGGAGCGCTGTTGCCCCACTCGCCCGTGTAGCCCAGCATCACGCTCAACAGGTAGCAGTCGCGGGGCTGTTCGCCCACACCCCACAGGCCCCGCCTCGGCGAGCCGTCGGGGTTCCAGAGCCGTCCGGCGTCGAAGGCGTGCGAGGCGCCAGCCGACTTCGGAGTCGCGTTCATGCGCTCGAGCAGTTCCTGGAACTCGGGCAGCTGCCGCAGGGCCTCGAGGTCCGGGTCGCCGAGGGTGTGCAGCGCGTCGGACCACCCGCGGTCCACCGCCTGTCCCAGGGCCTTGAGGGCCGCCTCCGCCTCGCCCAGGCGCGCGTGACAGCAGGCGAGGTCGTACCAGGCCCCTACGAGGTCCGGTGCGTCCTTCACCAGCAGGGCGTACGCATCGCGCGCGCCGGCGTAGTCCTTCTTCTGGAGCGCGACCTGGGCGGTGCGCGCCAGCGTGGCCTCCGCCGGCGCCAGCTGGCGGCCGCTGCCGGCCGTGCCGCGCGTGGTCTCGTCGCCGTGGAAGTAGCGGTTTGCGTTGAGGTCGAGGTAGCGCGCAGGATCCTGGGCCTCCACGTGCCGCCAGAGGTAGGTGAGCCCCGTGAGCGCGGCGCGGAAGGGCACGTGCTGCAGCGCCTCGACCTTCTTGGCCTTGGCCTCCTCGGTCACATCCACGGCGAAGGGGAAGTCGGCCGACCAGGCCAGCAGGTCCGTCGTCTCGAGCAGCCCGCGTTCGACCAGAGCGGCCTTGATCGGGCTCCACAGGCGCTCGCGGTAGGTCGCGAGATCCACCACCCTCAACGTGGGCACGCCGTCGAGGTAGATGAGGTGGCTGGCCGGGATCGCGCGCAGCCGGGCGTACTCGTGGGCCACCCACAGCGAGATCGGCGAGTCCGCGTTCACGACCACCACCGTGCGCTCGGGGCCGCCGCCGGCGTGGGCGACCGGCGCAAGCACGAGGGTCACGGCCAGGGTGAGGAGGATTCGCATGGGACCCAGGCTACTGGCCCCTTCCCGGGGGGAATAAGGTTGGGCGCGGGAAGATGATGGGGGCTTGCCCCCGGAGGTCGTCATCGTCCGCCCCGCCAGCCCCTTGCACCAGGACGCTCAGCAGGACGCCGAGCTCGAGGCCCAGGGCCGCATGCTGCGTGGCCTGGCCGGCCACCTCGTCGCCGATCCGGCCACGGCCGACGACGCCGTGCAGGAGGCCTGGCTCGCCGCGCTCGTGCGCCGTCCGGACGCCGACCGGCCGCTCGAACCGTGGCTCAAGCGCGTCGTACGTAACACGGTTGCACGCTTCAAGCGCGGTCGGGTGCGGGCTGCGCAGCGCGAGCGCCTCGTCGCGCGCGCCGAGCGGGCACCCGACGTGGCGGTCCTGGCCGAGCGCGGCCGGCTGCTGCGCGCCCTGCTCGACGAGGTGCTGACGCTGCCCGAGGCCGAGCGCGAGGCCGTGCTGCTGCGGTACTACGAGGGCGCGCCGCCGCGCGACATCGCCACCCGGCTCGGCGTCCCTGTCGAGGCCGTCTACCGGCGCCTCGAGCACGCCCTCGAGCGGCTGCGGCTGCGCCTGGACGCGCGCCACGGCGGCACGCGCCAGCTGTGGTCCCTGGGCCTCGTGGCGGCGCTCGGCCTGCCGCGAGAGCTGCTCGCGCCGGCCACCGCCGCGGCGGCGGGTCTGGGGACGGGCGCCGTCGCCGGTTCGAGCGCCGCAGCGGCCTCTGGCGCCCTCTCTACGACACTTACGGGAGCCTTGCTCATGGGAACGACCGCCACGACTGTGACCGCATCCGTCATCACGCTGGGCGTGGGCCTGGGGCTGGGCTGGTTCGCCAACTCGCTCGCGGGGCCCGCTGACGCGCCCGTCACGGAGCGCGAGAGCGGCCCGGAGCGTCCGGGCGAAGAGCTGCGCCTACGCGCCGAAGACATGCCGCGACTGGAAGGGTCGGCGGCCTCCAAGCGCGAGGCTGCGTTGCAGGCCGAGGTCAAGGCGCTGCGCGAGCAGGTGGGCGGGCTCACCGCCGAGAAAGCCGCCCTGGAGCAAGAGCGTCTCGCCGCCCTGCAGCCGTTCGATCCCAAGGCCCTGCGCTTCGGGATCGGCGGGGCCACGCCCAACTTCGACAAGGCCGACTGGGGCCAGCTTGCAAGCCACGTGGGAGAGATGGCCAAGCTCATGCCGCGCCTCAGGGACGACCTGGCTGCCGGCAAGGAGCCCGGGCCGGAGGTGCAGCAGCAGCTGGAGGAGCACAACACGCCGCTCGCGATCTTCGCCATCTCCACGGCGGCCGAGCTCAAGGGCAGCGGTCCCAACGGTGCCTACACCCATCCCGCGGTGATCGCCAACCTGATCCGTGCCGCCCTGCTGGCCGCCAACGACGCCCTGAGCCCCGCGCAGGAGCTGGCGATCGTAACCCTGGGCAATGCCTGGGCGGCCGACGCCGAGCGCAGCGCCAAGGCGCTCGCTCCCGACGCACCCGCGCTGGCCACGACCGTGGCCGAGGTGGACGCCAAGCAGCGCTTTCTCGAGAGCGCCAAGGCCCAACTCACGGTGTCGCAGCGCGCCGTCCTCTTCCACCCCGAGACCGAGGGGCGCATGGGCCTGGACCTGCTCTCGCCGGGCTTGGTCTACATGCACCACACCGACGCGGGCGTGCTCAACGCCGAGGCGCTGCCGGCCAAGGTGATCGCCTCGCTGATCGGCGGCGCGGGCCTCAAGGACGTGGACCAGGCCGCCTACCTGGACGTCGGCCAGCGCTGGATCGCCGACCAGCCTTGGGGCATGGAACCGCGCTCGGCGCGCGACCCCGACACGATGTTCCCGACGGTGGAGACCATGCAGGCCTTCGCCCGCGCGCAGGTCGCGGCCACCGTGCGGGTGCTCGAGCGCGGCCAGCTCACCCCGGAACAGGCCGCCAAGCTGCGCAAACTCAGCATAGTCATCACGCCCTACGTGCTCAAGCCGATGTGAGCCGGCAGAGGCGCCGTGGGATGGCGCTTGACCGCAAGCGCTGCGCGGCTAGGGGTAGGGGGCCTTGAGGGAGAACTTCCCGTGCGACGCAGCCTGCTCCCGTGTCTGGTCCTGTGGGCCGTCCTGCCCATCGCCCTGCGTGGTGCTTTGCCAGGCGCTTTGCCGGGCGCACTGCCGGGCGCGTCCGCCGAGGACGCTCCCCAGGCCGAGTGGCTCTGGCTCCACTACCTGGCCGCCGACAACGACCTCGAAAGCCCCTGCCTCGACGACCTCGAGGAGATTCGCGCCGGAAGCGGCTCGCCGCAGATCCGCATCCGTGTGCTGGTCGACCGCCATGAGGCGGGCGAGCCCGAGGGGCAGTACGTCAATGGTCCCGTCGGCAGCGTCCCCGACTTCCACGACGCGCGCGTCTTCGAGGTGCGCGCCGGCAAGCTGGAGGCGGTCGCGTCCTGGGGCGAGGTCAACACGGGCGACCCAGCGACGTTGCAGCGCTTCGTAGCCGAATCGCTGGCGGCCGTGCCCGCCAAACGCGTGGTGCTGGTGCTCTCCGACCACGGCACAGGCTGGCCCGGCGTGTGTGCTGACGAGAGCGCCGACGGCGACGACCTCACGCTGCCCGAGATCGCCGCGGCGCTCAAGGCCGCGCTGCCCCCGGGGCGCCGGCTCGACCTGCTCTCCCTCGACGCCTGCGTCATGGCCATGCTCGAGGTCGCGCACACGCTGGCGCCCTTCGCGCGCGTGCTGGTCGCCTCCGAGGAGCTCGAGCCGGGAACGGGCTACGACTACGAGGCCTTCTTCCGGCAGCTCTCGGCCCAGCCGACGCTGGAAGCCAAGGACCTCGGCAGGCTGCTGCTGGACGTCTTCCGCGACACCTACGAGAAGAGCCCCGATGAGGAGATGCGCGACGAGGCCAAGGGCATCACGATGAGCGCCGTGGACCTCGACCGCGTCGGCGTGCTGGCCCAGGCGGCGCAGCGCCTCGGCGCGCTGCTGGCCGCAGAGATCGAGAAGCGCGGCCGCGCCGCCTGGATCCCGATCGCCCGCGCGCGTTCGCGCGCCGAGCAGTACGGCCTGGAGGGGGCGCTGGGGGAGGGCGAGATGGGCCTGCGGGATCTCGATCACTTCGCCGAGGAGGTGGCGCGTGCGCTGCCGGCCACGCCGGCGGCCGAGGCGGCGCGGAGCGTACGTGCAGGCGTGAAAGCCGCCGTGATCGGCGCCCATCGCGGGCGCACCCGTCCGCGGGCCGCGGGACTCTCCGTCTTCTTGCCGCCCGATCGTGCCGCCTACGAGCCCGAGGGTGCAGCGCGCTACGCCGACCTGCCCTTCGCCCAGGGCGGCTGGACGCGCCTCATCGAGGCCCTGCTGGCGCTGGAGGCCGACGACCATGAGGCGGCGGCGCCTTCCGCGCCGCAGGCTACGCAGGCCACCCTCGAGGGCGAGGCCTCCCTCACGCTGACCGCGAGCATCGAGGCCGAGGACGTCGAGGAGGCGCTCCTCTTCGTCGGACGTGAGGAGCAGGGCCAGCTCACGATCGTGGGGACGGAGCCCGCCGAACTTGGTGAGGACGGTGCGCTCTCGAGCACCTGGGACGGCGGCTGGTTCATGGTGGCGGAGGGCGAGCGCGGCTTCGTCACCCCTGTGCAGGCCTACGAGGACATCGAGGGCTCGCCCGACGCCTACGCCATCGAGGCCCGCGTGGGCTGGCAGCGTGCGGGTCGCGAGCCGGAGGTGGTGCACCTGTTCTTCGAGGTGGCGCTCGATGATGGCGACGCGAGCGGCGTGCTGCTCTACGCGTTCCGAGACACGCCTCACGGCCCAGGCGAGATCGACCTCAGGCCCGGCGACGTGCTGCGGCCGCTGCATCTCGTGCGCGCCGCCGACGGCACCTGGTCCGAGGTCGTGAGCCAGGAAGCAGGCGATCGCCTGGCCCTCGAGGATCCCGACGCGCTGGGGATCGACTACGTGCGTCTGGCCGACGGGGCCTGGCGCATCGGCTACCTCGTGCGCGATCTGGCGGGCAACCTGGCCGCGGAGTCAACCGAGGTCGAGCTCAAGTAGGGCCTTCCCTGAGCGCCAGCCGGAGAGCCTCGTGTCAGCGGATGCCGCCGCGTGAGCGAAGCCTCTCCAGGATGCGCTTCTCGGCCTCGGTCAGGCGTGCGCCCGAGACCGAGCGGCGCGCCAGCTCCGCCAAGCCTTCGCGCGTGTCGGCGTCGTCGGAGGCGTCCTCGCCCTCCAGCGGCTCCATCGACTGTGCATAGAGCGCGCGGTCGAAGGGATCGTCGGGGAACAGCGCGAGGTGGACAAGGCGCCCGTCGAGGGCGATGGCGCCTCCGGCCGTGCCGTCCTTGAGCTTGACGCGGAACGAAAGGCCCAGGCTGTCCTCGTCGGGCTTGCGCGGCTCGAAGACCGCCGTGCCCAGGTGGGCGAGCAGCTCCTTCGCGGCCGCGTCGGCGACGGCGAGCGTGGCCTCGTCGCCCTTGGGCAGCTCGAGGCCGATCTTCTTGGCGCGCAGCTGCAATGCCGCGGCGGGGAAGGTGAGCGACTTGAGGATCGGCTCGAAGAAGGCCGAGACCTGCTCGTTGGTGGCGAAGACCTCGAGCGACTGCACGCGGCCCCGCACCACCGCCAGGCCGCCGACGACGAAGCCTGCGCCTTTGCGCTCGGGCCATTCGCTCATCGAGCGCTGGCAGACCAGGCAGTACTCGGCCAGCGCATCGGCGTCGCCGATGGCCGCGAGCGACTTGTTCTTGTTGCTGGGATTGCGGAAGTCGAGGAAGTGCGAGACGAAGCGCGGCACCAGACTCTTGGTGGCGCCCTGGAGCGCCGCGTCGCGCAGATAGGGGGGCGCGAGGAACTCGAGCAGCTTGAAATCCACGGCTGTCTTGCGCGTCTCGCCGCTCATCGAGGCGGGCAGCACATCCACCACGCGGGCGTCCGCCGCGGGGATCAGCACGTCGTGGGTCACGATGCGGTCGCGCTTGCCGCCCTGCAGCACCGAGCCGCCCAGCAGCAGGGTCAGCTTGGGGCCCGGGTTGAGCACGCGCAGCTTGTCGAGGCTGGTCCTGCCCTCGACCTCGGTGGCCGCGAAGGCGCCGCCGGCGACCATCGAGGAGACCTCCAGGGGGGCCGGCTCGCTGAGCACGTAGACCGGGTAGAGCGTGACCTGATCGGCCTGCAGGCCGGCGGCCAGGTGAAGATGCTTCAAGTTGGCGGCCAGCGTCTTGCCCAGCTCAGCGGGCGAGACCGGGGCGGCGGGCGCAGGATCCTCGGCTCGGGCCTGGACCAGGGGGCCGGCCAACGTCAGGCTCGACAAGGCGAGGCTGAGCACGAGCGGGTTGAGTTGGGGCATGCGGATCCTCCGCCCCCGATGGTCGCAGGTGGGGGCGGCGGCGTCCATCGAGGCGCGACGGTCTGCAGGACTTCGAGGGCTGGAGTCGGCCCCACGCATGATAGTTGTAATAAGCAATCATATGCAACTGGCTGGCAAGCACCACGCTCCCGCGCGCTCAACCTGCGGTAGCGTGGGCCCTCTACCCATGACGCGCGCCGCTACCCCGTGCCCCGCTCCCGAAGCGCTCGCTCGTCTGGCCGAGGGCAGCGCCACTGCCATGGAGCACCCGGGGCTCGAGGCGCACGTCCGGGGCTGTCCTGTGTGCCGCGGGATCGTCGGTGGCATGGCGCGCGCGCAGGGCCGCCCGGCTCCCGCCTCGGTCTCGGTGTCGAGGCACGAACCCGCCGACCTCCGAGCCGCGCCGGCCGGGCCCCGCAGCCTGTGGTGGGTCCCGTGGCTCACCCACGCCGTGCTCGCGCTGGGCGTGGGACTGGCAGCGTGGTGGTTCTTCGGCCGGACGGGCACGTAGCCCGTATGTTGCGTAACCGCGTGCGCCCTCTCCTGCTCCTGATCAGCTTCTTCCTCGTCGGCTGTGGCGGCACCACCAGCAGCAGCGGGAACAGCGGCGGGACCGACGACGTCGCGGTCTTCCTCGCCGACGGCACCCAGGCCGGAGTGTTCGAGCTCTTCGCCGCCGCGGCCAGCGGTGCCAACCGGCGCGTCATCAGCGGCCCGCTCGTCGCCTTCGCCGATGTGACCTCCTTCGCCTGGAGTCCCGACCGCACGCTGGCGGCGTTCGTCGCCGATCGCGATACCGACGGTCAGAGCGAGCTGTACGTGGTGGCGCTCGAGGGCGGCGGGCCCGTGAAGATCTCAGGGGCCCTGATCGGCTCCGGTGACGTCTTCGACGGCATCGTCTGGTCCGACGACAGCCAGCGGATCGCCTACCGCGCCGACGCCAACGTGCCGGTGAAGGCGGAGCTGTTCGTGACCTCGCCCGCCGGCGGGGCCGTGCGCGTGAGCTCGGCCAGCATGGACAACGCCGGCGGCGTGAGCTCGTTCGCCTGGCAGCCGGGCGGCACGCAGCTCGCGCACTTGACCGACAACACCGGCACGGGCGCCTTCCGCATCAACCTCGTCAGCGCCACGAGTTCCGGCCCGGTCGAGATCAGCTCCTCCGGCCCCCAGAACGACTACCGGTGGGCGCCGGACGGCTCGCGCCTGGCCGTCCTCCTGGACACGCTCAACAGCGGCAGATCCGGCCTCCACACGGTCACCCCCACCGGCGGCGGCCTGCTCGATGTCAGCAACCTGCTGGGCGCCGTGAATCCGACTGCCGGCGTGATCGGCTACGCCTGGCGTTCGGACGGCCAGCGGCTCGCCTTCGTGGCCGACCGCGACATCGACCAGCTCTTCGAGGGCCACGCGGTGGACGCCTCGGGCACGGGCCTCTTCGAGATCGCCCCGTCGGTGTCAGGCGCAGACGTGCTGAGCGTGAGCTACAGCCCCAGCACCTCCCTGGTGGCCTACCTCGAGACGGACAGCGCGACCTTCGTCCCCGAGCTGCGCGTGGTTTCCGACTCGGGCGCGGGCGACGCGGTGCTGGTGGAAGACGACGGCGTGCTGGGGGTGACGAGCTACGCGTGGTCTCCCGACGGCAACCGCATCGCCTACCTGGCCGACCACAACGTCAACAACGCTGCCGATCTGTTCAACGTGGTCGTCCTGGGCGGCCCGCTCTTGATCGACCCCATGACGTCGCTGGGTGCGGGCGAGCAGGTGTTCGGCTTCAGCTGGTGCCCTGACTCCGCGCGCCTGCTGTGCACGAGCGACGACGATGCGCCCGCCTTCGGCATCCGCGATCTGTTCGTGGCCGTGGTCAACGGGCCGACGACGCGCATCACGACGAACAGCGATGCCGCCACCGATGTCGAACAGTTCGGCTACTCCACCGACGGGGCCACCAGCGTGTGGATCGACGGGCTCACGCTGCTCGACCCGATCCACCTGTTCACGGGCAGCAGCAGTGCGGGGAACGAGGTCAATGTGACGCTGAGCCTCGACCCGCCGCTGGGCGACGTGGTGCGCTTCCAAGCGAAGTAGGGGCGACCCTCGTGGTCGACCGCGGGGTCCGTTGCGATCGCCGAGGGCATTCGGGTTCTGCCGCGTGGTAGGGCCACCGTCGGCCACGAGGTCGGCGCACGGTCGCATCGGGGCCGCGAGGGGACAGCGTCGACCGTCCCGCCGGAGGTCCCCGGCCCACGATGGGGAAACTCGCGCCTTGCGGTGGTCCCTACGGACTTCCCGGGCGACCACGAGGCTCGCCCCTACATGCCGGCATGGAGCGCCTCGCGGTTCGCGGGCGGCCATGGGA
>Ga0163150_10010168_pt1 | contig 10230 bp, 5 predicted proteins | sample OliLakLV19P2IB_FD_148628 | JGI IMG/M metagenome (GOLD analysis project Ga0163150, IMG submission 148628) | Freshwater microbial mat bacterial communities from Lake Vanda, McMurdo Dry Valleys, Antarctica - Oligotrophic Lake LV.19.P2.IB | ecosystem: Environmental > Aquatic > Freshwater > Lake >...
AGCTTCACGAGATAGGCGACCGAGACCAGCTTGATCTCCTTGGACCGGACGAGTGCATTTGCGCACTTGGCGATCTCCTCGAGCGAGGCCGTCGACACCTGGTAGTAACCGGAGTCGCCGGAAGCAGGTTCGGGCACGACCTGGTTGAAGGCCACGACGAGCCCCAAGTTCTTCTTGGCAGCCCAGGACATGTCGTCGCAGACCGACATCGCATTCACGTCACGGGTCACGAGGATCCGCGAGATCTCGTATCGGTTGGCGGTGGCGTTGTTGTAGCCGGCCTTCGGAATTTCGAGGTTGAGATCCACGGTGGTAACGTGGCCGCTGTAGTATCGGGACGACTCCCGGAGGATGTCGTCACTGAACCATCCATTCGGCGATGCGAACGTGGTCGGGTAGTGACCGGTGTTCTTGGCGATCAGCGCCGCCGACTTGGCGAACTCGAGTTCCCGCTGTTCGGTGGTCATGGCGCGGAGGTCGGTGCCGCTGAACGTGCTGCTGCCAACATCCCAGCCAGCCTCGACCCACTTGTTGATCTCCTCCCACGACTGCGTGAAGGCTACGTCGTCGGTTGCAGGCGCCACGTCGGCGACCGTGATGTAGATCGTTCCGGTGAGCTTGTTCGCCTCCATGATGGGGAGCGCATTCACGAACTGGGACTTGTAGTTGTTCCCGAACGTGAGCGCGACCATGCCCTTCTCCCACGCAGGCTTCTGCGGGGGCGTGGGGACTTCCTCGGCGGCGAATGCGGCCGAAGAGATGATGGCCGCAAGGCCAATGCCAGCGGTGAGCCGGCCAATTAAAGAGCGCATGCGTAGTACCTCCAGGTCAGGTGGTTGTTGGAATTTTCAATGTTGGCGAAGAGCGCCACTTCGTACATTAACATTGATACATGAAGATGTCAAAAAGAAAAAGCGGAGCCGTAGCTCCGCTTTCAGTCTATATTCTTGCGCTTGTTTAGTATGGCTGAGTGCGCGCACTCCCTTTGATGAGTGACATGATGGGCTTGTCTACGTTCCGCCCTGGTCCGTGCCGGTGGGGGATGGTATCGAGGATTTCTTTTATTGAGCCGGTGCGCAAGCTGCCGTTCTTCACGAAGGCTGCTGAACACTTAGCTATCTCCTCGACCGCGGCGGTCGAGGTTTGATATTCGCCTTCCGGACCAGTAAGCGGCTTAGGTACGATGCCATGGAAGACAAGTACGATCCAAAGAACTTCTTTCGCGGCCACCGCTATTTTATCGCAGACGTCTTGCGGTTTTGTATCCCGCTTTATTTCGACCCGTCCGATTTGGTACGGATCGACCGAAACGAGCGAGTTATAGCCTGTACCTTCACCACCGCCCCACCACGCATGTGCGTCGTAGATTTCACGAATGGCATTCGCCACTCTGCCGTTGCTGTCCTGAATGTCGCCAAAAGGGGCGGCAAACGTAGTGGGGAAGACACCAATCTTGTGATAGATGAGGGCCTGGGGAAAACCGAGCTCAGCCTGCAGCTCAATCGTGGTGAGCTGGGGGAGATGCCGATGGGTGATGGTATGACCACCGGCCTCGAATCCTGCATCGAGAAATTCCCGCGCTTCGCTCCAGGTTAACGAGGCCCACCTACCAGTACCCGCCTCTTCTCCCATATCGCCGGTTGTAAGGAACAGGGTCCCTTCTACTCCATACTTCCGGAAGATCGGCAGACCGTAGATATACTGGTCCCGGGTGGCGTCATCGAGGGTTATCGTGATGGCGCCGCTCGTGGGAAGCTCTTTCTGCGCGTACGCCGAAACCGCTCCAACAGCCGAGGCCCCAAGGGCCAAGACAAGTATCCGAAAAATCCGCATCGATTAGTGCTCCTCTGCAATGTTCCTAGTCTGCTTTGGACTATACCATAACTTATTGCGCAAAATCAAATATCGTGTCGCTATATATAGAAAAGGGCGGAATCTTTCGATTCCGCCCCCTTGATGGGGTTCGCCGTAGCGAACGAGTTCGTTACTTGGCGAGCTGCTCTGCACCCTGCGGGATTACCACCTGAACAGCCGGCTCGGTGTAGTTGATCGGCTGAGGTGGCAAGTCCGGAACGGTGCAGGCAAGAACGCCAGCGATGAGGACTGCGGGGATCCACGGCTTTGTGCACGCCTGGTGCGCAATCGTCGTAATTTCCCCGCTGCAGGAACAATACATGTAGTATCTCCGTCTCTCGAGAGTTGCGCGTGATGAGTATTCCAATTCGCACTTGAGGCGTCCACGCGCGGGAAAAACTCCTCAAGTGCGTTACTTGCCCTCGGCAGCCCTAGGAGCCGTCGGTGGCAATCGGTTGCAGGGCAGCAATTTCTGCATGCCCTTTGTCCCATTTGTTGAGCGATTGGCCGCGTATGAGCTCTTTCCATACTGCCTTCGCGAAGATCCACGTGTTGAGGTAGTGGAGAAGTGAGAAGGGAACGATGCCCTTAACAGCGAGCCATACATCTCCACGCTGGCCGGTGCGCCTACTCATCCAGTAGGCGCTTGCGATGACCGGGATCCACGTGATGAAGATCTTGAGCACAAATGAGATTGCCACCGCAACGAGAAAGCTCGTCACAGAAAACTCTCCCATCATGGAACTCACGATCAAGAAGTAGGCCGCGAGTTCGAACACGGGTCCGAGCACGCTCAAGGTGAAGTAAATCCACGTCACGAACGCGAGTCGCCACTGCTTCAGGATGCGGAAGCTTGCCCATATCCAGGCGACGCACGCCAAAATATAGATAAAGTGTCCTTGGTAGTGGCCAAACTCCTTGCGGAAGAGCGGCCCTTGCTCGAGGAGCAAGAGGAAGGCGATGAACAGGCCTCCCGCGAGGAGGATAGCTCGTTTCCAATGCTCGCCGAACAGATTGCCGTCGCGCACTTTTATGTTCTGGAGGAACCCGCAGTTCCACCGGAAGACCTGTTTTTGGTACTCCTGGTAATTGTTCGGGTCAACCGGATAGCACAGTGCGTGCCGGGCCAGCTTGATCTTATAGCCGAGTTGCTGAATAAGCCATGAGAGGTGCAAGTCCTCGGCAATAGTCTCGGAGCTGATGCCTACTTCTCGCACAAGATGCGTGCGAAAGATAGAAAAACATCCCGAGGCGACGAACATCGCGCCGATGCGGTCTTGTGCCGGCTTGATGATGTTGAAGCTGTAGAGGTATTCAAAATACCGCCCCAGTTCATAAAACGACTTGCGATTGCGCGGCACGATGCATCCACATACCGCACCGACCTTGGGGTCGTTGAAGTAGGGAAGCGCTTTTTCGAGCGCATCATGCGCAAGCGTCGTGTCTGCGTCAATGGTGGCGTAGACATCGGTCGTGATAAACGACAGTGCGTAGTTTTGCGCCGCGGCCTTGGAACCTTTGTTTGCCGGCGTGCGCAACACCTTAACTTTGACGCGCGCTTCTGTTTCTGCGAACGCGCGTGCCACCTCGCCGGTGTTGTCCTTGTCGGAGCAGTCGTCTACCACGATGATCTCATCGGGCATGCGGGTCTGATTCACGCAACTTTCGAGGGTTGCGAGAAGATACGTCGCTTCGTTGTAGGCCGGTATGACAATAGTCATGGTGAGGTTGGGGAGAGGGCCGGGGTTCTCTATTTCTCCTGACCACCACCAACGGCCAAATCGCTGCACTTCTGAAGTGAGGTCCATCTACTATCCCTTCGTGTATTACCTGTTTCTAAAAGTACAATTTGGTCTATTATCAAAAATAGCACAACACAAGATTAAAATATAGTGAAGAGGCTTAACAAAAACACTTTTCAAGTTTTGTCAAAAATCTATTGACAATTATAGATAATATCAGTACTTTAAGTGTAGAAACAGGTTCTCTTCATACCGAACAAAAAGGATGATAGCTCATGCGCTTCCTACTATACGTTATAGTTGGGGTAACTGTTATGACTTCTGCTGCCCGCGCGGACGGGATCGTAAGCTTTACTGTCGACAACATCAACAAAGTCTTTCTCGAACGGGCAGTACCGCTCTTCGAGAAGTACGGGCTCCGTGGCACGCTATATGCTCAGACTGGCCCCGTTGGTGTCGAAGAGTGGGACATGAGCTGGGATGACATTCGCACGATGCGCGACAAAGGGTGGGAGATCGGCGCTCATTCATACTCGCATATGGTGCACTTAAGCAAAGCCGACCCGCCGATGCTCGATCTCGAGCTTGGTGCGCCGGCTGCGCGGATCTTCCGCGAGACAGGGATATATCCCCAGACATTTGCGACGCCATTTGGCGACTTTGACGAGCGCGTGCTCAAGAATATCCGTCATTACTACGACGCGCATCTGATGGCCTGGGGGAACGACGGCCGCAACTCAATGACAGGCGTCGACCCCTTTCGAGTCCACCGTACGGAAATTCTTTACACCGACACTTCCGCCGCCGTATGCGAAAAGATGGAGCGTGCTGTCGAGGACAAGATGTGGCTTGTCTTTATGATCCATCAGGTCGTCGACAAAGATCCAGTGGAGTACCAGATAACCTACCAAATGCTGGACGAAGTTCTTGCCTGCGCAGCGAAGCTCCAAACTGGAGGCCTCCTTGAAGTGCTGACCGCAGCAGAGGCGCTCGAGCGCATCCCGCATCTTCCGAGCCAATAGGCTCCTGGCCAGCCGCGACCCCGCGGCTGGCTTTTTATCTATTCTTCATGTACGTTAGGTTCATAATAGTTAGGGAAAGACTTGTCTTTATGCGTACAGCCGGAGTGATTATCGGTTTTGTTTTACTATTTTTGGGCACCGCGGGAGCTGTGTCTGCGGCCATTTTTGAACCTGGTTTTGAAGTTGAGACAGTTGCCGCAGGTCTTAACCTGCCGACCAACATGGCCTTTGCGCCGGACGGCCGCATATTTATAGCGCAAAAAAACGGCATTGTGCGTCTTATTAAAAACGGCGCGCTGGTTGTTACCCCGGTTATTACGCTTACTGATGTAAATAACTTTGGCGACCGCGGCCTCCTTTCTATTACGACCGACCCAGACTTTCTCACCAATGGGTATTTGTACCTTGCATACACCTACGAAAACACACCAGGCTCAAACTATACCGGTCCTAAAACTGGGCGCATTGCGCGCGTGACCGTAGTGGGGGACGTTGCTGACGAGTCGAGTAAGGCAGTACTCCTTGGCACCGTAACCGGAAGCAGTGCCACCCCGTCGTGTAAAGATTTTCCTGTTACTGATGACTGTATTCCCTCTGACTCACCGAGTCACAGTGTGGGCGGTCTGCGTTTTGGTCCAGATGGCAAACTGTATGCCACCTTGGGTGACGGCGCACATTATGACTTTGCCGACCCAGACTCTTTGCGTGCGCAAAATGTCGACAGCTTAGGAGGTAAAGTAATACGCATTAACAAAGATGGCACCGCTCCGTCAGACAATCCGTTTTATACAACGCCTACCACCAACCGTTCAAAAGTATATGCATTAGGCGTACGCAATTCGTTTCGTCTCAACTTTAACCCGGTTACTAATCAACTATATATAGGTGATGTAGGGTGGGGTGCATGGGAAGAGGTAAACCGCGTCACGCCGGGTGCAAACTTTGGCTGGCCGTGCTGGGAGGGCAATACGCAGACCGTACACAACTGTTCTCCTGCCGCTACAACCTCGCCGTTCTATACTTATGCACACAATGGTGACGGTGCAGGCGCGATTGCTATGGGCTCGTTTCCACACAATGCTGCATATCCGGTCGCCTATAACACGAGTCTATTTTTTGGCGACTACGCACAAAACTGGATAAAGCGCCTAGAGCTTAACGTCGCTGGCACTGCAGTTGTTGGCGTTCATGACTTTATGGACAATCCGGATGGTCCCGTGGACGTGGCAACGGGCCCAGACGGCAATGTCTACTTTCTTTCTATTTATACGGGCGAGCTTCATCGCATAACACACACCGCTGGTAACCGCCGGCCCATTGCAGTTATTTCAGGCACGCCAAGCTCTGGTGTGTTGCCGCTTACCGTTGCGTTTTCGAGCAGTGGCTCGAGCGATCCGGACAGCGACCCTATTTCCTATGCATGGAATTTTGGCAACGGTGAAGTGTCAAACCTGCAAAATCCTGAGTACACCTACACCAATGCAGGGACGTATAGCACGTCACTTACCGTTGCCGACAGTAATGGTTCAAGCGCTTCTAAGTCGATGACCATAACGGCAGGCAACCAGGCTCCCACGGCAACTATTACCAGCCCGGCCAACGGTACACTGTACTCGCCAGGTCAAAACATCACGGTAACAGGGACTGCAACCGACCCGGAGCAGGGAACTCTGCCGCCATCTTCTTATCACTGGGATATTATTCTCCATCACAATACCCACATCCACATCATCCAGCAGTTTGATGGCGTAACATCGCCGACATTTGTAGCACCGGACCACAACGCAACGGATGTATACACGGAGGTAAAACTTACCGTTACTGACGCTGCAGGGTTGACCTCTATACGAAGTATCAACCTCTACATCAACACAGGTGCAACGACGGGCAACCTCGTACGTAACCCCTCGATGGAAACGCCTGAAGCCGCAACTCCGCGCCCGCAGTACTGGCAAAATGGTTTTTGGGGCTCGATGACGCCGATTTTTACCTACCCGGTAACGGGTTTTGACGGTGCGAGTGCCGCACGCGTGCAAATAACGAGCTACACCGATGGTACGGCCAAGTGGTACTTCGAACCGATTTCTGTCGTTGGAGGTCAGCTCTACACCGTATCCGACTGGTACACCGCAACGGTTCCTACAATCCTGATGGCGCAGTACGAGTTTGCGGGTGGTGTCATGCAGTACCAAGAGCTCGCGTCATTGTCAGCAGTTGCGACACCGACCAAAGTCGAGCGCACTGTAACCATGCCCGCAAATGTGCAGCGCTTCACACTCTTCCATGAAATAGCTTCTGTCGGAACGCTTGTTACCGACAATTATTCAGTAGTAGCAGGTACTCCTACAACCGATACGACAGCTCCCGCCGTATCAATTACATCCCCAGCTGCATCAAGCACTGTTTCTGGCTCTGTAAATGTAACGGTTACCGCCAGTGACACCGTTGGCGTTGCAGGTGTGAGCTTTTTTGTCGATGGCGTTCAAACCGGAGCTGAAGATACTGTTGCACCCTATACGTTTGTCTGGAGTGTAGGCTCCACTACCGGCTCCCGCACACTTACCGCTAGGGCGCGCGATGCCGCGGGAAATGTTGGCACCTCTACAGGTGTAAACGTTACGGTTGCTGCAGCAGGACAAAACCTCGTTACCAACGGTTCTTTTGAAGTTGCAAACGGCTCGCTTCCGCAAGGGTGGACGCAGGGCGGCTGGGGTACACACAGCCGCGTGTACGCATACCCGGTATCCGGCTTCGACGGCAATAAAGCGGCGCAAGTACAGATTACGAGTTACGGCCCCACTGATACGGGCGACTCAAGCTGGACGTCGGACGAAATTCCGGTAACGCCAGGTATTGAGTACACGTACAGCGACCGCTATAAAGCAACGACTATTTCTGATGTGCTTGCGCGGTATCGATTTGCCGACGGCTCGGAACACTATATCGGCATCGCTAAAGAACTTCCGGCGACAAGCGAGTGGCGTCAGATCAGTGGTAAATTTATTCCGCCTCAAAATACAGTGGGTATAACTATCCGCCATGTCATCAGCGCACCGGCAACTCTAACTCTTGATGATGTGTCGCTCTATGCAACAGGTACGGGTACACCATCTGAAATAATTCCGCCAGTTGCCACTATTACGGCGCCTGCGGCAAATGCAACCGTGTCGGGCATTGTAACTATTACGGCTACCGCAACCGACAATGTCGGTGTGGTTGGTCTCTTCTTTGCGATTGATGGTACGCCGATTACGGGAGAATTTCCTACAGGACCGTACTCAACGCAGTGGGACACTACCAGTTACTCAAACGGCCTGCATGTTATTAAAGCAACCGTGCGTGACGCGGCGGGCAACAACTCAAATACCACCATTACCGTCAACGTCGACAATTCTGCTACGGCAAGCGCGATCCCGAACCCATCGCTTGAGACGGTCGGCACAAATGGCGACCCGCAAAGCTGGTTCCGCGGCGGATGGGGAACAAACAACCGCACCTTTACCTACCCCGTAACAGGTGTTGCCGGTGCACGCGCTGCGCGCATCTCGGTAACCACCTTTACCAGCGGTGATGCTAAGTGGTACTTCAGCGATGTAGCGGTTACTCCGGGCACTGCTTACACGGTTACTCATCGCTATCGCAGTGACGCGCCGACCGATCTCTATGTGCGTTATCAGACACCGGCAGGAGCATTCCAGTATGCATTCTTGAAGGCCCTGCCATTGAGTGCTTCTGCGTGGGTGCAAGACACCTCTAGCTTTACCGTGCCCGCAGGTATCGCATCCTTTACGCTCTTCCATAACCTAAGCGCAGTAGGCTACCTCGAAATAGATGACTTTACCTTTAGTGGTGGCACCACAACGCCGCCAACTGACACCACCGTACCAACAATTGTGTGGAGTGCTCCTGCGCAAGGCGCCACAATTACAGGGACGACAACGCTTACTGCCACTGCTACCGACAACGTTGGTGTTGCTGGTGTGCAGTTCTTTGTTGACGGCGCTGCGGTACAGGCGGAAGACACGACTTCGCCGTATAGCATCAGCTTGAACACACGTACGTATACTAATGGCTCGCATACGCTCGCCGCACGGGCCCGCGATACAGCGGGTAACGTTGCCACCTCAACTATTACAGTGACAGTAACAAACACGACTCCCGACACGACTATACCAACCGTTTCTGTTACCGCGCCTACCGGCGGCACAGTTTCTGGCACGGTAACCATTACCGCTACTGCGGCAGACAATATAGGTGTTGCTAATGTGCGCTTCTTTGTCGACTCGGCACAAGTTGGTGCGATAGATACCACCTCGCCCTACAGTGTTGCGTGGACCACTACCTCAACAACTAATGGTTCGCACCAGGTCCGCGCCGTTGCGCGCGATGCTGCTGGCAATGTTGCTACTTCAACTGCAGTTACGGTGACAGTCTCAAACACGGCACCCGCAAACCTGATCCAGAACGCATCGCTCGAAACTGCTAACGCAACCAACCCTGCACTGCCAAACCTGTGGGCCAACGGTAAATGGGGGACCAACAACGCGGTCTTTACCTACCCTATAACAGGCACGGTAGGAGCACGCGCCGCGCGCGTGGGTATCACCACATACACCAGTGGAGATGCTAAGTGGTACTTCAATGATGTAACCGTTACACCGGGAAGAACATACACGTTTTCAGAGAGTTATAAATCGACGGCTCTCACTGATGTTCTCGTGCGCTATACCCGCACCGACAACACGCAGTTTTATGCAACGCTCACTGCGGCAGTGCCGGCAGCAGCTGCATGGACTGCGCGCACAAACACAATCACGATACCAACGGGCGTAAAATCGCTCACTATCTTCCACTTGATTGCACGCACGGGTACGCTTGAGATAGACAACTACTCGCTCACACTTAATCCGTAAAAAATACTGTTAATAGACGGTAGCGCTTCATCGAGCTAACAGTAATATCACGGTATTCTAAATATCTATTATTTAACGTATTACCATATGAAAAAATTAGTTTTCGGTGCGGCAGTGGCGGGCATGCTCGCGTTTGCGGGCTTGGCATCAGCAGCAGGTATTGTAGTCGTGTCAGGAGATACCGCAGCAGGAGAAAACCAGCCGGGGTGGTTGTTTAATCGCGATGTTTCAACAGCAACGCCGTTTGAGTTTAATACCGATGCGGCAAGTATTGGTGCAGGAAGCCTCTATGTGATGCCAATAGGCGCTACAGCGGCTGATAAGTTTATCGGCGAAAACTTTGTGAATGCTCCTATTGCGAGCGTTAACTCTATCTCCTATGACTTCAAGATTGGAAGTGGTGGGGTAGATACTGACGAAGAGCAGTTCTACATGAATGTGTATGCAAACTTCGGTGTGTCTGCTGATGATAAATTCTATGACTGCAGGTACAACGTTGTGCCGATTGTTGGATCAACTGCAGGGTTTACTACCGTTACCTTTGACCCAACCTTGGCTTACCCGGTAACAACTCGCGGCGGTGCTAGTGCATCCCCGTATACTTGTCCGGCAATTCCTGCCGATATGGACCTTCTTAGTGCAGGCTCGAACATCCGCGCTTTTGCACTTAACGTAGGCGACACTTCAGCGTCAGATGTT
>Ga0163150_10010171_pt1 | contig 10227 bp, 6 predicted proteins | sample OliLakLV19P2IB_FD_148628 | JGI IMG/M metagenome (GOLD analysis project Ga0163150, IMG submission 148628) | Freshwater microbial mat bacterial communities from Lake Vanda, McMurdo Dry Valleys, Antarctica - Oligotrophic Lake LV.19.P2.IB | ecosystem: Environmental > Aquatic > Freshwater > Lake >...
CTCCAATCGCCGTTAGCATAAGGTGGTGCGCCGCGCGAGTAAACACGGCAGTCGCATTGCCCTAGACTGTCACGATGCCGAAAATCCGCTCGCAGCGGCGGCGGTTTTCGGCGGTCGTGCGCTGACAGTCGGCCAATAGGGCCTCGGCACTGGCATAGCCCAGCAAACGGGCCAGGCGGGCCAACTCGCGCGGCTCGTCGGGCAGGTCGTTGCGGGTTGTGGTGCTCATCAGCCGCATCCGCGCCTGAACGGTTCGCAAAAACCGATAGCTGCCGATGAAGAACTCGCCATCGTCACGATCCAAAATGCCCTCGGCGGTGAGCGCCTCGAGGCTCTCAAGCGTGCCCGGCGCGGCAATTTTCGGTCGCACGCTGGCATACTTCAGTTTCAGCATTTGCACGAGGAACTCGATGTCGATCAATCCGCCTGGCCCGCGTTTGAGGTTGCCCGCCACCGCTTTTTCTTCGGTCCGCTGCCGCATCTGCCAGATCGTTTCGGCGTCGTCGTTTTGCCAGGCCGGAGCAAACGCCGCCTCGGCCACCGCGGCCGCCACTTTCTCGGCGACTTCCGGAGAACCGTACACGACGCGCGCCTTGCACAGCGCCTGCCGTTCCCAGAGCTGGCCCTGGCCCGAGCCAAAATAGCGGCTGAACTCGCAGAGCGAAGTGGCGAGCGTGCCGCTCTTACCGGTGGGACGCAATCGCGGATCGATTTCGTACAGCCGGCCGTAGGGGCCCAATTGGCTAGCGACTTTGATGATCTTTTGCGCCAGCTCGCTGAAAAAATGCTGGTTGTTGGTGGTCGTGTCGCGCCGAGTTCGCCGGCCCTGCACGGTCATGCCGTCGGCTTCGTACAGAAAAATCAGGTCGAGGTCACTGTAGTAGTTCAGCTCGCGGCCACCGAATTTGCCCAAGGCGACGATCGCCAATTCGCAAACTCGACCGGCCTCGTCTCCTTCGCCAATCGTGGGCTCGCCCAACTTGGCGGTCAGTCGCTGGTATTCCACGCGCGTGATTTGCGTCAGGCAGGTCTGAGCGATGTCCGACAGCGCTCCGCTGGTGGCCTCGATCTTTTCCTTGCCCAAGATGTCGCGCACGCCCACTCGCAATTGCTGCGCATTCTTGAAGCTGTGCACCGCCGGATCAATATCCTCGGCCCCTCGGCATAGCTCGGCCAAGGTCGCTTCGAGCGTGACGGACGTCGGCAGCTTATCGAGCAGCAGGCTATCGAGCAGCTCGTCGAGCATGCCGGGATGGCTAATCAGAATACCGGAGAGGTATTGGCTGGACGAACAAAGCTCGACATATAAGTGCAGCGTCGGCGGATTGAAGCTGAACAACTCCCAGAGCACGCCTTTGCCGCCCAGCGACTCGCTGACCTTGCTGAGATTTACCAGCGTGAAATCGGGATCGGGCGTATCGGCAATCTCCGACAACAATTGCGGAGCGATCGCCGCCAGAAAGTGCCGGCAGCGCCGCGTCGACAGAAACCGGATCTTCTCGGTCGACAGCTCCATCAGGTTCTTGTAGGCCTGCGGAATGTCCCGAAAACCATAGCGCTCCAGGACCTCGAAGATCCGCTCGGGGGTCGGCTCGGGATCGAGCACCAGATCGCTCTCGGGTTGCGTGTTCGCGTCGTCGCTGAAAGCGTCGTGCAGCAGATGATCGAGTATCTTTCGATTCAGTTCGGTCTTGTGCTTGAAATCCGCTTCGAAACTCGCCAGTGCGGTCTGCGACTTCGTGTCTTCGTAACCCAGCCGGATCGCCAGCTTGCGCAACTCGTCGGGATCGCTCGGCAACAAATGCGTCTGCAGGTCGAACATGATTTGCAAACGATGTTCGATCTTCCGCAGCAGCGCGTAGGTCTCGGAGAGAATGGATTGCTCCTGATGCGTCAGGCAACCGCAGCTTTCCAACTGCACGATGGCTTCCAGCGTGTTACCGGTGCGCAAGGCTGGCAGATCGCCGCCATTGAGCAGTTGCAAGAACTGGATGACGAATTCCACGTCGCGAATGCCGCCGTGCCCAGTCTTGACGTCGCGCGTGTCGGCGCCGTCGCGCTGAGCGCGCTGCTCGATGCGCCGCTTGAGCGCCTTGATTCCGGTGATGTCGGCACGGCTGAGGTATTGCCGATAAATCCAGGGCTCAAGCTCGGCCAAGAATTCGCTGCCGAGCGCCAGATCGCCCGCCATCGGCCGAGCTTTGACCAGTGCCTGACGCTCCCAGGTTCGGCCCGAAACGTCGTAGTAGTGCAAGGCCGCCTCGTAACTGACGGCCATCGGGCCGGCATTGCCGCCGGGCCGCAATCGCAGGTCCACGCGATACGCCGCACCCAGCTCGGTGGCCTCGGTCAACAGCTTCACGACTTCGCGCACCAGGCGGTCGAAATACTCGGCCGAGCTTTGTTGCCGCGCCAAGTCGGCGCCCCGACCGCAATCATAAAGAAAGATCAAGTCGATGTCGCTCGAGTAGTTCAGTTCCGCGCCACCGAGCTTACCCAACGCCAACACCACGAACCGGCCCGGGCCGCCGCCATTAGCCGTTCGCGGCACGATGCGCTTGGCGTCGAGCCGTTTTTGGGCCGCATGGACCGCGGCCTCGACGATCGCGTCGGCCACATTCGAGATTTGCCGCGTTACCACGGCCAGCGGTTGACCGCGAATGATGTCGCCATAGGCCACGCGCAGCGTCTCGCGCCGCTTGAAGCGGCGCAGGGCGGCCGCGACGGTCGCCTCGTCGTCGCCCAGCCTCAGGACTTCGGCGGTCAACTCGGCCACAATGCTTTCGCGGCTCACGGGCTGCCCCTCGGTCAGCCGCAGCAGATCGTAGCTTTCGCTGTCGGTGATCAGCACGTCGCTCAAATGCTGGCTGGTCGAAAAAATCTGCAAGAGAATTGCCAGCGCCTCGCGATCGCGCTCGAACAGCGACGCCAGCGACAACGGATTGCGCGCCGCGGCGACAAACCGTTCCAAGTTATTCAGCGCCATGTCCGGATCGCTCGAACGCGGCAGATGCTCGGCCAATTGATCGCAGATTACGGCGACGAGATCGAGCGTGATGCCCGAGGTGGCAATCCGCACCAGGTTGCCGTGGGCGCGCGCTGGATCGACGACGCCGAGCGAGCGAAGCCAGGGTTCGGCTTTGGCCGCCTGGTCGAGGTAGCGGTGGAGTTGGTCGATGAGCATCGAACAGCCAAGACAAGCGCGGGTTTGACTACAGGCTATACACTTCCGGCCCGACGTGCTGCGTCACTACGCTTCCGAAGAGAGTAAAGTCGTCGACATCATAAATCGCCACGTCGAGCAGTTGGCCCACCTGGCGGCGATTGCCATCGAACACGACGATCCGGTCGCAATGCGTGCGGCCGACGAGCTGCAAGTTGCTCGCGCCGTCATCGTTTCGCTGCGCGACCTTGCTGGGGCCCTCGACCAGCACTTCGACCGTTTGGCCCAAGAGCGGCAGATTGTCCTCTTCGCTGATCGCGTTCTGGACTGCCAACAGCTCGTTGTTACGACGTCTCTTTACCTCTTCGGGAACATCATCGGGATAGAGTTGAAAGCTCTTGGTGCCTGGGCGCTCGGAGTACTTGAAAATAAAGCTGTTCTTGAAGCGGGACTCGCGAACCAGCTCGACGGTTTCGTGAAAGTCCTCTTCGGTTTCGCCGCAAAAGCCGACGATAAAATCGCTGGTCACCGCCGAACCAGGAATCGTTTCGCGAATCCGCACGAGCATTTCGCGATATTCCTCGACCGTGTAACCGCGCTTCATCCGCCCCAACATGCGATTCGAACCGCTCTGGGCCGGCACGTGCAAATAGGGCGAGACCTTGGGCAAATCGCGGACCGCCCACAGCAAGTCGTCGGTCATGTCCTTCGGATAGTTCGTCACGAACTTGAGCCGGGCGAGTCCCTCGATCTCGTGCAGTTCGGCCAGCAGATCAGAAAGCCGCGTCGTTTGTCCGTCGGCGGTGTGCTGGTAGCTGTTGACCGTTTGGCCCAGCAGCGTGATCTCGCGACAACCTTCATCGGCCAGTTGCCTCGCCTCGGCCAGAATATGCGCGGCCGGCCGGCTCTGCTCGGGCCCGCGCACGCTGGGCACGATGCAGTAGGTGCAAAACTTGTCGCAGCCGATCATGATCCGCACGAACGCCTGAAACGGAGTAGGGCGCATCTGCGGATCGCGCAACGGATCGTAACTTTCGAAGCTCTGCTCGACCAGCTCGCGCGACCCGGCTTTGCGGTCGAGGCTGACCTCCATCTGGCGGCCTTCGCCGGCATGGATCTTTTCGATCAGGTCCGGAATCTGGTGCAATTGGCCCGGGCCAACGATCAGATCGACAAACGGGGCACGCTCGAAGATCAGCTTTTGATCCTTCTGAGCCATGCAGCCCAAGACGCCGATGATCTTGTCGGGATTGTGCTTTTTGGCGTGCTTCAAGCGGCCCAAGGCGCTATAGATCTTGTCTTCGGCATGCTGCCGAACGCTGCAGGTGTTGAACAGGATCGTGTCGGCCTGTGCCGGAGTGTCGACGACCACGTAGCCCGCTTTACGCAGGCTCGCCACGACCAGCTCGCTATCGAGCATGTTCATCTGGCAGCCGACCGTTTCGATGTAAAGCTGTTTGGGCATGGGAGGCAGGAAAGACTCGATCGAAGGGGTCGCTACCGGGCGAAGCTATCTTAACCTGGGGCAGGGGGTTACGGCCAGCCGGTTTTGCGCGGCGCTCGAGCCGTGCCCCCAAGCGCAACGCGATTGTCTCGCAATCATAGCAGGCGGCGCCTAGGCTCCAAATCGCTCGCCAGCTCGCACCGGGTAGCCTCGCAGAAATTCGGCCGCCGACACGACCCTTTTGCCGGCCGGCTGGATGGCGTCGATCACCAGCACCTGCTGGCCGGCAGCGATGGCCAGCCGATCCCCCTTGGCTTCCAGCACCGTGCCGGGCTCGGCCGCTAGCGTCGGGTCGGCAACAGGCTCGACGTGGACTTTTTCCAGGATCAGTCGCAACGGTTCGCCACCGGGCCGCTGCCAGAATGTGAAAGTTTTCGGCCAAGGATTGAGTGCCCGGACCTGGTTGTGGATTTTGGCGGCGGAACGGCGCCAATCCACTTGTCCCAGCTCCTTCTTCAGCCGCGGGGCTCGCGTGGCCTGGGCCTGATCTTGAGCGATTGCTTGGACCGCGCCGGCCGCGAGGTCATCAATGGCTTGCACCACGATCGGAGCGCCTAGCTCGGCAAGTCGTGGCTCAAGCTCAGCGGCGGTTTCTTCCGTGTCTATCGGCGTGCGTGCCTGCGCGATGGCCGGCCCGGCGTCGACCAACGGGCTCATGTGAATGATCGTCACGCCCGTCTCGGTTTCGCCGTGGTAAATCGCCCAATTGATCGGCGCCGCACCGCGGTATTTGGGCAACAGCGACGCGTGCAAGTTGATGCCCCCCAAACGCGCGATCTCCAAAGTCTCGGGCTTGAGAATCTGGCCATAGTCGCAGACCACAAACAGGTCGGGCTGATAGCTGGCCAAGACCGATCGAGCGTGCGGCGTGTTGATGCTCTCGGGCTCATGCACCGGCGTGCCGCGCTCGACGGCCAGCTCGCGCATCGGATTCGTCTCGGCCTGCGTCTTGCCATGCATCGGCCGCGGCGGCCGAGTGACGAGCGCCAACACCGCATGGCCCGACTCATAAAGCCGCCGCAAAGTCGGCACCGCGAACGGGCCGGTTCCCATCATGACTAAACGCATGGGAAGTGGTTAGTGGTTGGTGGTTGAAGAAAGTGGTTAGTGGTTAGTGGATAGTGGTTAGCGAAGATATGTGTCGCGCCAGCGGTGCTGGAACTAGCGATTGTCGATGCGAACGTCACAAGATTCACGATCTTTGCCCCTCCAAACTAACCACTAACCACTAACCACTACGTCCTCATCTTCTCCAACTCGGCCAAGCGCTTTGCGATCGCTTCGTCGTCGGGTATTTCTCCCCGCTGGCGGTGTCCGGCGAATTGTTCTTCGAATTCTAGCAGGGCGTCTTTGACGGTGATCTCGCCGGTGGGGCTGAGACGGTCGATGAACAGGATGCCGTCGAGGTGGTCGATCTCGTGCTGCACGGCTCGAGCGAACAGGCCGTCCAGCTCCATCGTCACTTCCTGGCCGGCGAGGTTATAGGCATTGAGCACGACGCGCTCGGGCCGTTTGACTTCGGCATACAGCCCGGGCAGGCTCAAGCAGCCTTCCTCCCCCTCGGCGTTGCCTTTGCGGCTGGTCAGCACGGGGTTCAGGAACACATGCTCCTGATCGGCGGCCGAAGCTTCGGCTTGCAGGTTGATGATGAACAACCGGTAGGGCAGATCGACCTGGTTGGCCGCCAGACCGACGCCATTGGCCGCGTACATAAGGTCGAACATCTCGCGCACGGCGGCATGCAGTTCCTTGTCGACCCGCTTGAGCGGTTTGGAAACATGCCGCAGTGTCGGATGAGGGTATTGAATAATCTGCAAAACGAGGAGCTCCAGGGAAAGCGGGGCGAGGCTCCAAGCGAGCCAAGAGCAGCATCGGCGACCCTGGATAATAGTAACAAAGCCCTGGGATTAGAGGAGGGGGGCGGGACGGACTGTGCCGTTGAGCGGCTAACTTTGGTGGCTTTTGCTTACGAGCTCTTCTTCTTAGCCGTCAACTCCTGGCCTCCACGCACAAAGACGACCTGGGTGACTTGTCCTTGGTCGTCCACGACAAACCGGCCGGTCAGGTTGGGGTCGTCGGCGAAGAAGGCGGTTTCCGATTCGAAGAACAGCTCGATTTCGTTGCGGCGGGCAACTCGAGCGAAGAGCTTGTCGTCGCGTTCGGTGATCGTCGCCGTGCCGATCTCGCCCAGGTCGTACTCGCCGACGTAGCGCATCAGAACTTTCTTGTCGATCTTGGCCGGCTTTCGTTCCGGCTTGAGATAGCCGGGCCAGTGGTAGGTGGCCGCGATGGCGTTCATCAGCTCGTCGATCAGGCGCGAGGCTCCGTCGGCGTTGGTCATGATGACGGCGCCTTGTCCGCGATCCAACAGCCCGACGAATAGGCAAGAGAAGCCGGCATTGCCGCCGCTGTGAGCAAAGCGTGTTTGGCCGTTTTCATTCGTGATGAACGGTCCTAGACCAATGGGTCCGCCGCCCTGCGGCGTGAGCATTTGCTCGACCATGTTTTGACTGAGAAGCTTGTTCGATTTGCCTTCGTGGGCGAGTTGGATTTCGATCACGTAGCGCGCGATATCCGATGGAGTGGTCCACAGTCCGGCGGCCGCCATTTCAGGATAGACGTGCCACTTCTTCTGAATTCGCTTTCCGGTCAAATAGTGTCCGCTGGCCGCAATCGCTTGCCGCTCGGCCGGCAGGGGCTGGTCGAAGCTGCTGGCCGACATGCCCAGGGGGGCCAGCACGGACTCGCGCAGCAACAGGGCAAAGGGCCGATCGGTGACGTCGATCAAAAGTTGCTGCACGATCGTCGTGCCGCCCCCGGCATAGCGAAACCCTTGGCCGGGCACTTTGTTGACGCGAACCGCACCCGTATTGGCCGGCTTCAGGCCATCGAGAATCTGAAGCACGGTCGGCAGCGTGGCATCGACGGTATAGCCGGGAAAACCGTGAACCGTCAGTCCGGCCGTGTGGCTCAACAGCCCGCGGAGATCGACGGCGTGCTGGCTGGTGAATTCATTCTCGGGCACTTTCCACGATTTCAACTGCGCGTTGACGTTGCGATCGAGATCGAGCACGCCCTGTTCGACCAGTTGGAGCGCGGCCGCGGCAGTGAAGACTTTGCTGATCGAAGCGGCCTGGAACAAGGTGTCCGTCGTCGCCGCCGTGGTCGCTTCCGCATCGGCCAGGCCATAGGCTTTCGCCCACTCGACCGTGTAGTGGTTGATCACCGCCACGCTGACGCCGGGCACATGAAAGTGCCGCATCCGATCGGTTAGCATGGCTGGGTTCTTTCGTCCCTTGATTCGGACCGTCGAGACCAAGCCATTCTCGACCGCCAGAATTCGCTGTTGAACGTCGCTCGAATTGTCAGCCGCCGGCAAGGATCCGGGCACGAGCAAACAAACCGCGGCCAGATAAGCCGCTTGCCAAGAACACAATCGAAAGTGCATCAGAAAGTTTCCTTGTCGCTTGTCTCCCTCGCCCTCTGGGAGAGGGCCGGGGTGAGGGCGCATGAAGAACAGCATGCCATCGCGGACATTTACAAAGACACCGAAAGACCCTCACCCTCTCCCAGAGGGAGAGGGGACTGAGCGTGCGAACTTCTATTCGCCGCTCGGCCCGGATCCTTGGAGAAAGCTGCCATCGAGCGCGACGATGACCAGCTTATTTCGATTGGCGAATTCAACGACCTCGTCCTGGTCGATGATGATAGTCCGTCCGGCTTCGACGGCCAACACTTTTCCGCCGGCGGCGACCATGTTTTCCAGTGTGCCGATGCCGATCGTGGGCACGTCGAAGCGCATGTCCTGCTGCGGCTTGGCGACTTTGACGATCGTAAAACCGCCCGACTTGCAGAGCGAGCCGGCGCGGCGAATGCACTCGTCGGTTCCCTCGACCGCTTCGATCGCCAGCGGCGAACGATCTTTGACCGCGACGCTCTGGCCCACGTCGAGCCGGCCCATTTCCTTGGCCAGGTGCCAGCCGAATTCGATGTCTTTGTGCTCCGCAGCCGAGGGCTGCCGCGCGGTCAAACAGGCCAGCTTCACGAGCAGCTCCGGAACAAAATCGGTGGCCGGCTTCATCGTCATGCCGGCGTTGTGGAAAGCTTCAACGATCGAGCCCAACAGGCTATCGTCCTGCAGATTTTTTCGTCGCGCGATGAAATGGGGATAGAACGTTCGCAGGCCTTGCCAGTCGGGCAGATGATGAAACCAGGCCCAGCGGCGATAGAGCAGCACCTTGTGGACCTTGCCCGCCATCGTCACCTGCACCACGCCGTGGCGGCGAAACGCGCGAAGCACCTGGCCGACTTTCCCCAATCCGACCCACTCGAAACCGTGGCAGATTTCGCGGAGCGCCGGATCGGCGTGGTCCTTGATGCCCACGCAATAGACCTGCGCGCCTTCGCTGACGAGCGCCTTTGCCACGACGATCGGATAGCGCCCCCAACCGGCAATCAGGCCCACGCGGCGCGGCTCGGCCGGTGGCGCCAAAGTAGCCAACCGAGTCGAGGGATGATCGAGCGAGGATACGGCCGGATTCACGTTGTTGTGTGCTCCCGACGTAACGTTCAGGCCGCCTGATGACCGGGCGAACCGCTGGGATCGCGCGTCAACTCGTCGACCGCTTGTTGCAGCGCTTTCAGTTGGCGGCGCATTTCGGGCAACTTCGAGATCGCGGCGAATTGAATCTTCTGATCGCGCTCGGCGATCGCCGGAACACCGAACACGTGCGCGCCGGCGGGCACGTCGTGGCTCACGCCGGCCTTGGCGCCCAGAATCGCGTTGTCGCCGATGCGAATGTGGTCTTTGACGCCCACCTGGCCCGCCATGACGACAAAGTCGCCCGTGGTCGTGCTGCCGGCCACGCCGACTTGCGAGCAGATCATGTTGTGTTTGCCGATCCGGCAGTTGTGCGCGATCATCACCAGGTTGTCGATCTTGGTGCCGTCGCCAATGATCGTGGGACCGTAGGTGCCGCGGTCGATCGTCGATCCGGCGCCGATTTCGCAATCGCAGCCAACGATCACATTGCCCAACTGGGCGGCTGGCAGGTGGCTGCCTTCGAAGTATCGATAGCCAAAGCCGTGACAACCGAGCACGACGTTGGCGTGAATGATCGACCGCGCGCCGACCTCGGTGTTCTCATAGAGCACCGCGTTGGCATAAACGCTGACGCCTTCGCCCAGCTTGCAGCCGGCCATGATGCGCGCGCCGGCGTGAATCGTTGAGCCAGCGCCGATTTCCACGTCGACGCCAATCGTGGCGCCTGGGCAAACATCGACGTCGTCGCCCAATTTGGCGCTCGGATGAATGCTGGCCGCCGGGCTGATGCCGGTGCGACGGCGCGGGCGAGGGGGCCGAAAGTGCGTGACAATGAGTGTGAAGGCGCGGTGGACATCGTCGACCACGATCGCGGGCATCGTCATGGTCTCGGTCGGAAAGTTGCGGGGCACGACCGCCGCTTCGGCTTGCGTCGCCGCCAGCCGGTCCGCCTTTTCGCTGCGATCGACCAACGTGATTTCACCGGCCGCGGCATCGAGCAATACGGCCGCGCCAGCA
>Ga0163150_10010172_pt1 | contig 10227 bp, 10 predicted proteins | sample OliLakLV19P2IB_FD_148628 | JGI IMG/M metagenome (GOLD analysis project Ga0163150, IMG submission 148628) | Freshwater microbial mat bacterial communities from Lake Vanda, McMurdo Dry Valleys, Antarctica - Oligotrophic Lake LV.19.P2.IB | ecosystem: Environmental > Aquatic > Freshwater > Lake >...
CGACTCGGATTATATGAGTACGGTGCTCATCACGTTCGGCCTGTCGATTGCAATCGTGGTCATTGGTTTAGTGCTGGCGCTGTTGATCGCTACTATGGCCTACCAGCCAATCGCCGGGGCGCGTATCTATCGCACGCTGTTGATCTGGCCCTATGCGATTTCGCCAGTTGTCGCGGGGTTAATCTTTCTGCTGCTGTTCAACCCGACAGGCGGGATCATCAATTACTTTTTGCAGGGGCTGTTCGGCTTTCAAATCGGCTGGCTGAACAATCCGGCGGCTGCGCCATGGGCGGTGATTATCGCCAGTGTGTGGAAGTCGATGGGCTTCAACATTTTGTTTTACATCGCGGGCTTGCAGAACGTCCCTAAAGACCTGCAAGAATCGGCGGCGATTGATGGCGCGAACGCTTTGCAGCGCTTCTGGAAAATCACCATTCCACTGCTGTCACCGATCACGTTCTTCCTGATTATTACAAATATGACGTATGCGTTCTTTGAGACATTTGGCACGATTGACTATCTGACAGGCGGCGGGCCGCTCAATTCCACAACGACGATGATGTACCGTATTTACGAGGTCGGTGTGGTGAATGGCGACCTCGGCAAGGCGGCGGCGCAGTCCATTGTGCTGTTTGCGATGGTCATCGGGCTAACGGTCTTGCAGTTCCGCACCACCGAGCGGCGTGTCAATTATGGAGCGTAAATAACCATGACCAGTCTTTCACAAGAGGCGATACGCGAACAAAGTCAGGCCATCGCCCGCGCAAGGTCGCGCACGTCATGGCTGCCGCGCTTCTGGTACGCTCATATCGTATTGATCATTTCGTGCATCATCATCGGCTTTCCGTTGTTCTACGCGATGATCGTTAGCACACAGACCAACGCCGAAGTGTTCCGCTATCAGTTCATGCCCGGTTCGTCGTTTCTGGAGAACTGGGAAAAGGTGATGGTGGAGCGCAATCTCGGCCAGTTTATGCTCAACAGCGTGTTTATCGCCGTCGCTGTCACCGTCGGTAAAACGATTCTGGCGCTGATGTCGGGCCTCGCGTTCGTGTATTTTCGCTTTCCGGGCAAGTGGATCGTGTTCGGCTTCGTGCTGCTGACCTTGATGATGCCGACGGAAATTCTGGTGATCGCGCTTTTCCGCTTCGTGAACGCGATAGGTTGGGGCAATACGTATCTGGCGCTGATCGTGCCGTTTTTGGCCAGCGCGACGGGCACGTTTTTATTCCGGCAGCATTTCGCCAATATTCCCGCCGAACTGTCCGAAGCGGCGCAGCTTGATGGTGCGAACCCATTACAGTTTCTATTTCGAATTCTCGTGCCGATTAGCTGGAACGCGATTGGCGCGCTGGCGGTTATTCAGTTCGTCTATGTGTGGAATATGTACCTGTGGCCGGTGCTGATTATTCAGGGGCAGGAGCGGCAGGTGGTTCAGGTGGGTTTGCGTTCGCTGGTCGGTAACGACGCTGCTACCAGCTACGGCCCGATGATGCTCGGCGCGGTGATCGCCAGTATTCCGCCTGTGGTGGTGTTCATTCTGCTGCAACGCCAGTTTATGAGCGGCTTCGCATTGAGCAGGGATAAATAAGAACAGTACAGGGTACGGAGTACAAAGTAAAAGAAGGTTCGAGGGACGAGGTTCGAGAAAATACAGCTAGAGCCAAATGCCTAGAGCCTGATCGCTGACGAGCTAATGGCTGACAAGCTGTAAGCTAATGGCTTAATCGAAGCCCTTGAATGAGTTGAGCCTGACGGCCTCGACGACGCCATCGGGTACGGGGTTTAGCGGGCGGTCTAGCTCCATCTCGACCACGACATCGTTATATTCGACAGCCGCTTCTTCGGCGGTATCGTGCGGGCCCATCCATAAGATGCGCTCCCGGACGACGACGCGGGCGAGGTATTTGTTGCCGCTCTTGATGACGCCGTGATATTGCAGTTCCGGCGCGGCTTTATCGCCTAGCAAAAACGCCACCACTTCGGACACAGCGCGCTCGAACGTGTAATCGGTTCTGCCGATAGCCACGCTTTTGACGACCTGCTCTTTATCGCCGCGTTCAGTGTGCAGGATACGCATCACCGCGAAGCGCACACTATCGCGCCGGATAAAGACTTCTTCATGATCGCAGGTATCGTCAATGTGCAGCTTACGCAGCTTGCGCCGCAGTATCGTTTCTGCCGTTTGCCACGAGTTATAATCGTCCATCACCATAGGCAACACCTGACTTTACGCTTGACGTAAATGCTGCGCCATATGTGCCAGATTATACACGCAACTTGGATTTTGGGGATTAAAGAACGTGTTTTTCTCGGTTATGCTATACGTTTAAGGCGTTATATTCACCCCTAAGATACGAGTTCAGAATGAGCGAACAATCAACTCTTACGCCCGATGACCATCCCGGTCTAAGCCGTCGTTCAGCGGGGCGGCTTTTCACACCACGCAGTGTTTGGATGATCGCAGGCGGTTTGGTTATCGCGCTCATTGTGGCCAATCGCTTCGTCCATTTTGTTTGCGCCAACGTCACGCCGTTCGACTGTCAGCCGTTTTGGCCGTTCAGCGAGTTTTCGCTGCGTCCGCCAATGGTCATCGATCTGGTAGTGGCAATCGTCGTCTCCATCGGTTTCCTGTACACCAGAAACATCCTCAGCCGTACTGCGTACCGTCTAAGCACTGTGATTGTGGCCAGCATCCTGCTTATTTTGGGTACAAACTACATTCTTGGTTGGACGAACGGTTATCAAGTGCCGATGATCGGCGGTGGCGGTGAGCAGTATTATGCCGACGCGCAGGAGATTGACGACTTTGGCGTATTTTTCCGCGATTACACGACCAATCAAGCAGAACGAAATTTAGGCATTCACGCTCGCGTCCATCCACCCGGCGCGGTTTTGCTGATCTGGGGACTGGCGCAGCTATTCAGCGAACCCGGTTTGATCTCGGCGGCCATCGGAGTCATCGCCGTACCACTGGCGGCGTTTTTCATGAACCGGATTTTTCGCGCACAACTTGGCGACCAGCAGCAGTCGGGTTATATGACCTTTCTATACTTTTTAATTCCGAGCGTCAATATTTATTTCGTGGCGACGGTGGACGCAATCATCGCGGGGCTAATGGTCGGTTGGCTGTATTGTTTCATTCACCCACGCCGCAGCGTCGGAATAATCGGCGCGATCATTTGCCTATTTCTGGCATCGTTCATCACGTTTGTAGCGGTCTTTGTCCTGCCCGTGATGGCTGGTTTTGAGTTGTGGCGCAGGCGCAGTTTAGTTCGCACCGTGTTGATCGTTGGCGGTGTCGCGCTGATGCATGGTCTGGTTTATCTCTTGACCAGCTACAATTATGTAGACAGCTTTTTCGCTGCTGCCCGTATTGATAACCCTTACGGCTTTATGCTGTTCGCTGATCCGGTTAATTATCTTTTCACGCGCTTAGAAGGTATGGCTGAGTTTGTGGTGTTCTTCGGCCCGTTTCTGTCTATCCTTGCTGTACGCGGGCTGCCTGCGCTGCGCCGCTCCTCACCGGATTTTTTCGCGCTGACGGCGCTGGCGCTACTGACGCTCGGCGGCATGTTCGCGGTTGGTATGTTCCGCTATGGTGAAACGGCGCGGATTCTTATGTTCGTGCTGCCTTACTTATTGTTCGTGGTAGGGGCTTATTTGAACGAGGCGCGTGTATCGCAGCGAGACCGTAGTTTGCTGTTGGCGCTGGTATTCTTTCAGGCGGTTTTGATGCAGACGTTCGGTATCTATATCTGGTAGCGCAAAATCAGGTAGTTTGGTTCACGCAAAACGGGCGATAATAGCAGGAACTCGATCTTTGGGAAAAGGCAGTGTAGGGCAGATGAAGAAATTGATCGTTACCGGCTCTAGCGGGCTGATCGGCTCGGAAGTCGTCACCTATTTTGATGAGCGCGGCTGGCAGGTGTTCGGCGTGGATAACAACATGCGCGCCGATTTCTTTGGCGAGAAGGGCGATACGCGCTGGAATCAACAGCGGCTAACGGCGGCCTGTCGTAACTTCACGCATCACGAAGTCGATGTGCGGGAGCGCCAGCGCGTCCTCGAATTGGTGGAGATGGTGCGCCCTGATCTGATCGTTCACGCGGCGGCGCAGCCTAGCCACGACCTCGCGGCCTCGCGCCCGTTCGATGACTTCGATGTGAATGCGGGCGGCACATTGAATCTGCTGGAAGCGGCGCGGCGTTACAGCCCTGACGCGGTGTTCGCGCACATGTCCACCAACAAAGTGTATGGTGATCGCCCGAACACGATTGAACTCGTGGAACTGGAAACGCGCTGGGACTATGCCGACCCCGCCTACGCGAACGGCATCAGCGAGGCGATGAGCATCGACCAGTCGAAGCACTCGATTTTCGGCGTATCGAAGACCAGCGCTGATGTGATGGTGCAGGAATACGGACGCTATTTCGGCATGAAAACGGTGTGCTTGCGCGGCGGCTGCTTGACCGGCCCGAACCATTCCGGTGTCGAGCTTCACGGCTTCCTGAGCTATTTGATTCGCTGCAACGTCGAGGAGCGTGAATACTCGATTTTCGGCTACAAGGGCAAGCAGGTGCGCGACAACATTCACGCACATGATGTGGCGCGCTGTATCGAGATGTTCTACGAGCGGCCTACGTCGGGGGCAGTGTTCAATCTCGGCGGCGGGCGGGCGAACTCAGTTTCGATCCTCGAAGCGTTCGAGCGGGTTGAGCAGCTTACGGGCAAGCCGATGCGCTATCACTATGTGGATGAGGCGCGCTCCGGTGACCACATTTGCTATATCTCCGACCTGTCGCATATCCGGCGCACACTGCCGGGATGGGATATCACGCGCTCGTTGGATGACATTTTTAACGAGATCGTGGCAAGTTGGCAGACCCGACTGGTAGGGGCAAGGCATGCCTTGCCCCTACAACAAACGAAATAACACGCCGCTATGAAATTATCCATTGTGATTCCGGCGCGCAATGAAGCGGGCAACGTCGAGCGAACCGTCATTTTGCTGCGCGATTATCTGGATAAGGTCGGCATTTCCGATCTGGAAATCCTCGTCGTGGATGATGGCAGCAGCGACGATACTTTCGCGCTCGTGGATGCTGAACACCAGAAGGATGCCCGTATCCGCGTGATTCGCAACCAGACGGGGCGCAACGGCTTCGGTAGGGCGGTGAGCGTGGGGCTGGAAAACTTCACAGGCGAGGCGGTGATCGTCTACATGGCCGATGCGTCCGACGCGCCGGAAGATGTCGAGCGCTACTATTACATTCTGCGTGATGAGGCCGAATGCGCGTTCGGTTCGCGGTTTATGCGCGGCTCGAAAGTGTCGAACTATCCGCGCTTCAAGCTGGTCATCAACCGCGCTGTCAATTTCGGCATCAAGCTGATGTTCGGGCTGCCATACAACGATGTGACTAACGCTTTCAAAGGCTATCGCGCTAACGTGATTCAAGGCTGCCGCCCGTTCGTGTCGCCGCATTTCAACCTGACCATCGAGATACCGCTCAAGGCGATTGTGCGCGGCTACACCTTCCGCGTCATCCCGATCTCGTGGCGCAACCGCGACATCGGCGTATCGAGCCTGCACCTCAAAGAGCAGGGAAGCCGCTATTTGTACACGCTGCTGACGGTGTGGTTTGAATGGCTGCTGATACGCGGCGATCATCGGCGCTTGGCCAGCGACCAATTCGCGCCTTTGCCGAAAGAATCGTCCGAGCCGCAGCAAGAGGTTGTGCATGAGTAAATCGCGCTTGCAAATCGGTATCGTGGTGAGCGCGCTCCTGAGTGCGTTTGTGTTGTATCTGGTGGCGCGGGACATCAACTGGGAAGCGGCGCGAGAAGCCATCACGCGCATGAGCTTCGGTCAACTGCTGCTGGGCTTCGTGATGATCGCGCTCGGCTTGATCGCACGCGGTTTGCGCTGGCACGCGCTGTTACTTCACCGGCTGCCTATGACGCGCAGCCTGAACCTGACGAGCCTCGCGTTTTTCATCAACAATATTTTGCCGCTGCGCGCTGGTGACATCGCCCGCATCGAGTTCGCGGCGCACGGCGTTCACAGTGTTCCACGCGCAACGACGCTGAGTGTAGCGGTGGTCGAGCGTCTCATAGACCTGTTGAGTTTGATGGTGCTGTTCGTGCTGACGATCATTATCAGCGGGCAGACCATTCCGCCGGAAGTACGGCAGGCGGTGACGGCGTTCGGCATCTTGACGGTGATCGGCACTATCGCTGTGTTGGCGCTGGCGTTCGTGGCGGCGCTGCGCGAGTGGTCACGGCGCTTGGTACACGGTCTAGAAGCGCGTATAGGGCTGCTGGCGCGGCTTGGCGTGGGCAAGCTGTTCGATAACCTTCTCGATGGTCTGGCGGCGGTTAATTCGCCGCGCTATATGGGTCTGGCGCTGTGGTGGAACTTTGTGGCGTGGGTGGTGTCGTTCATCGCGTATTGGGCGCTGCCTGCGGCGTTGTTCCCAAACGCCACGCCCGCCGATTCGCTGTTGATGATGGTGGCCGTCGCGTTTGCGATTTCCGTGCCTGTGACGATTGCCAGCGTGGGCGCGATTGAGGGCGGTGTGGTGCTGGCGCTGACGGCGCAGGGTTATCCGTATGAAGAGGCGTTCGCTGTCGGGTTGGTGCTGCACCTGTGTACGCTGCTGCCGTATACGCTGCTTGGATTGGCGGCGCTGTGGCTGGAAACGCTGAGTCTGGCGACGGTGTGGGACGCGATTACGGGCGGGACTAAACCATCACCGGAAGCGGGGGATGCGGCGTGAATCGAATATTAGTGACAGGTGGCGCGGGCTTCATCGGCGGCCATCTGGTCGATGAGTTGATCGGGCGCGGTCTCAAGGTCATCGTGCTGGATAACGAGAGCGGCGGCAAGGGACGCGCTGCGGTTCATGCGGACGCTGAGTATGTACGCGGCGATGTGCGGAACGAGAGCGATCTCGCGCCGATCTTCGATAGCGGTATTGACGCGGTGTGCCATATCGCGGGGCAGGCGTCGATCCGCCTGTCGTATAACGATCCCGCTGCTGATTTGAACACGAACACGCTCGGTACGATCAATGTGTTGAAGGCGTGTATGGCGCATCAAGTGTCGCGGCTGCTGTTCGCCAGTTCGATGACCATCTATGGCAACCCGTCCGAAGTGCCGACACCGGAAAGCGCTCCACCTGATCCGGTTTCGTACTACGGAATCACCAAGTATGCCGCCGAACGCTACGTGCATTTGACGGCGGCGCGGCGTGATCTGGGCTTCGACTTCAACGCGACTTCGTTTCGGATGTTCAACGTGTACGGCGTTCGCCAGAGCTTGAGCAACGCTTATCAGGGTGTGCTGGCGATTTTCATCGGCAATGTTTTGCGCGGTGAGCCGATCACTATTCACGCCGACGGTGAACAGTCGCGGGATTTCGTGCATGTGTCGGATGTGGTGCGGGCGTGGGCGGACGCAATAGACGACGCGAACAGCTTCAACGAGGTTATCAACATCGGCTCAGGGCGCGATACGACGGTCAACCAGCTATGTGATCTGGTGCTGGCGGCGTTCGGTCACAGCCGCGAGACGTATCCGGTGTACTCGCGGCCCGCGCAGCCGGGAGATATTCGACGCTCGGTGGCGGATGTGTCGAAGGCGGCGGAACTGCTCGGTTGGTCGGCGCGAATGCCGTTCGAGCAGGGCATGGCTGAGACGATTGCATGGGCGCGAGGTCAGATGGGGGGTTGAGATGGGCCTCGGCTACAGTATTGAGCTGTATTTTCCAATTGAGAACATCGAGCAAACGGCTATGTGCCGGGCGCTCGATACTTGATTTGATTTGCCGTGACTAGTGCCTCTATCGTTTCTTCGACAGTCAGCAGAACTGTTGTCTCAAACGAACTCAGCGCACCGCCGCCACCAATAGCCAGCGCAACGGCGGCCATCGACACATTGTCGGGGGCCTCCCACAGGTTGTAGCCATCGTGTGTGCCGAAGGCGTACCAGAACCCGTGCAGCTTTCCTCCAACGGATTCGATGTACGTCTGAGCAGCCTGTCGGCGGTCTTCGGGGTTGTTGATTAGCCGGGCCCAAGTTTCAGGTGTGTAGCTGAACCTCGATAGATAGAGCGGCATCGTTCCTCCCTCTCGTTCGCTAATCTGACTAGGCAGCAAAATATAACACATTCTTCAAGAAAACTATAACATACGTGAATTATAAATAAGGATTCTAGGCTCGAAATTTTCTGGTAGGGGCACGATTGAGGCAAAACGAAGTTTTGCACATGCCCCCTACAGCTGCTGCTTTTCGCCCGTGCTGCGATACAATCGAAACATCAACGGTAACGGGAAGGGGAGCGGGCGATGTTTGACAAAATTCCATTCGGGCGCACGGGACACGACAGCGTTAGGATCATTTTCGGCGGGTTTGCTGTTGGTTACGGGACTCAGGACGAGGCCGACAGGCTGCTCGACGTACTCCTCGAATACGGCATCAACCACATCGACACAGCGCCTAGCTACGGCGAGTCGGAACTGCGTATCGGGCCGTGGATGAAAGACCACCGCGACCAATTTTTTCTCGCCACGAAAACGCTTGAGCGCACCTACGACAAAGCCCGCGAGGAGCTTCACAAATCGCTGGAACGGCTGCGCGTGAGCCAGATCGACATGCTGCAACTGCATTATCTGGTTGACCCGCAGGAGTGGGATGTGGCGATGGGCCCCGGCGGCGCGCTGGAAGCCTTAATCGACGCCCGCGAAGAAGGTCTTATTCGCTTCATCGGCGTGACAGGGCATGATGTGAGCGTGGCCGCGATGCACAAAAAGAGCCTCGAACGCTTCGAGTTCGACGCGGTGCTGCTGCCGTTCAGCCATATCTTGATGCAGAACCCGCAGTACAGCGCGGATTTCGAAACGCTGGCGGCGATGTGCAAAGAGCGCGGCGTGGCTTTGCAGACGATCAAGGCTGTCACGCGGCGGCCATGGGCCAGCCAGCACGACAAGAACGGACACCCGACATGGTATGAGCCGCTCACCGAGCAGGGCGACATCGACAAGGCGGTGCATTGGGTGCTGGGGCGCGGGGGCGTGTTCCTCAATACCACTGGCGATATTAATGTTTTGCCGAAAGTTCTGGACGCGGCGAAGCGTTTTGCGGGACGTCCGTCGGATGATGATATGCAGGCACTATTGGCAAAGGCGGAGATGTCGCCGCTTTTTGTGTAGCCGTCAGCGCCGCTGAGTACAGCGGTTAGCAAAAGAACCGAGGGCGCAGGGCGACGCATGCGTCGCCCCTACGAAACGATATCCTTGCAACAGCGCGGCTTGCCATTTTATACAATACAGCTTTCGCGGGTTGGATTATGATACGTGTGTTCTGAAAACTCGATAACACGATCAAAGGAAGCTGTCTCCCATGCAAAAAATCACACCCTTCTTGTGGTTCGATAACAACGCCGAAGAAGCCATGAATTTCTATACCTCGATCTTCCCGAATTCAAAGATCGAGAGCGTTGCGCGCTATCCCGAAGGCGCGCCCGTGCCAGCCGGAACGGTTATGTCCGCGACGTTCGAGCTTCTGGGACAAGAGTTTATGGTGCTCAACGGCGGGCCGCAGTACAAATTCAACGAGGCGGTATCGTTCTTCGTGAGCTGCAATACACAGGAAGAAGTCGATACTCTGTGGAACCAGCTCACCGACGGCGGGGAAGAAGGGCCTTGCGGTTGGCTGAAGGACAAATTCGGCTTGTCGTGGCAGATCATCCCCACGATATTGGGTGAACTGATGGGCGATCCTGACCCCGTAAAAGCGCAAAACGTGATGCAGGCAATGTTCCAGATGAAGAAGATCGACAGCGCCAAGTTGAAGCAAGCCTACGAGCAGGCGTAAATCGCGCGATGTCATGCAGGGGCGCCAGAGGCTAAAGCCATCTAGCTCGTTTATTCCGGCGGGAAGCGCACTAAAGGCGCTCTAACCCGCCGGAATACGTTTGGCAATAGGCGTAAGGTTATGGATAGATATTTAGATCACGAGAGCGATGGCCAGCAGGATGTAGGCACTCATAACTATTCTAGAGAAGCGGATCATCCCGGCTATGTCCTGCCCCTGTTCGGTGTAACCCGTCACCTTCAAGAAATACTGCTTCACCAGTTCACCGATGACGAACGCGATGGCAAACAGCAGCGGCAGCGTCGTTTGAGCGGGCAGGCGCAGCAGGGCAATCAGTAAGGCGACATGGG
>Ga0163150_10010176_pt1 | contig 10224 bp, 8 predicted proteins | sample OliLakLV19P2IB_FD_148628 | JGI IMG/M metagenome (GOLD analysis project Ga0163150, IMG submission 148628) | Freshwater microbial mat bacterial communities from Lake Vanda, McMurdo Dry Valleys, Antarctica - Oligotrophic Lake LV.19.P2.IB | ecosystem: Environmental > Aquatic > Freshwater > Lake >...
GTGTTGGGGAGCGGGGGGAGTGCGGGGGGGTGAGAGCTCGGATGCGGAGGCGCAAGCGTGTCGGGCGGCGTGGGCGACTGAGACGATACGACGCCGTAGCGGTGGCCGAAGTCGAGTTCGCGTTTGGCTTGCGGGTCGGCGTGGTATTGCCGCGCCATGTGCTGGACGGCGAAGGTGTCGGCCTGGCGCTCGAAGCGGCGCGAGACCCAGCCGAAGATGAGAAACCAGCCGGCGACGGAGGCGGCGGTGCCGAGGAAGCCGGGCACTTGCGGGTGGCTGAAGAAAGCGACGAGCGGCTCGGGCAGGCGCGAGGCGACGGCGCCGCTTGACAGGGCATCGAACGACCAGGTGAGTCCGGCATCGAGCACACGGCGCATCAGCTCCATCGAGCCGGCGACCACCACCAGCAGCCAGAACATGTGGTGCTTGCGGATGTGGGCGACCTCGTGAGCCATGACGGCCTCGACCTGCTTGGCGGGCATGGCGTCGAGCAGGCCATCGGTGAGCAGGATGTAGCGCAGCGGGCCGATGATGCCCATGACGGCGCCGTTGATCATGCCGCCGAAGGTGCGCCAGAGGAGTAGCTCGCGGATGCCGACGCGGTAGTGTTTGCACATGCCGACGAGGCGGTCGCGCAGGTCGCCCTTGGGCAACGGGGCGGTGTCCCAGACGTGGCGGATCATGACGGGGGTGAAGAGGAAGACGACGAGGCCGCCGGCGAGCATGACGGCGGCGACGGTGTTCTGCGAGACGCGGTTGCCAAACATTTTCGGCGCGGCCTCCCACCAGGCGGTGAGGATGAGCAGCGGCAGGCCCATGAGGGCCCACTGGTGGCGGAGCTGCGAGAGCAGGTACTGGCCGCGCGACCAGATGTGGACGGGCAAGCCGAGCTCGATGCGGCCGAGGAACGCGGCCTGCCTCATGCGGGCGTCGACGGGGTAGTAGGCGAGCCACATCCAGATGGTCGCCGCCAGCGTGGGCAGCATGATGAGCAGCTCGTCGAGGAGCACCTTGTTTCCGCCCAGTGTGTGACGCAGCTCGATGAGGGCGCCGAGCACGAAGAGGTCGGCGAGGTAGGACGCGGCGATGAGGTTGCGGCAGAGGGCGGCGGTGCGTTCGAGCTTGCGGAGGGCGGTGTTGCCGTCACCGCTGCCGAGGGTCGCGATGGTGCGGCGGCAGGCGAGGTGGTGGTAGCCGGCGACGATGATTTTGCAGCCGAGAACGAGGGCAAGAATCCAGCCGGCGGTGAGGCCGGGGAACATGCGCATGGCGGACCGGCCCACCTGATCGGAGAGGGCGTCATGGGTGAACAGGCCGACGAAGAGGACGAGGATCAGGAGCTGCATGGGGCGGTGCGGAGCGGGTGGAAAGCGGGCGGCGCGTCACGAGATGATAGGCGGCGGCGAACGTGAAGCGTCCAGCGAGCCGTCACGTCAACGTATAGCGAGCCGTCACTCAACGCCAGCGAGGCGTCATGTCCATATGGAGCGAGCCGTCACGTCCTCGTGCACGGCGCGCCGCGGGACGCAACAGGCGCGATGGGGATCGCTGGTGTTCGCGGGGCTTCTCCCTCACCTGACTCAAAACGCGGCTGCGCGGCGTTTTGAGTCTGTCCTCTCCCGGGGGGAGAGGGGGCGGCGCGTTCGTCGCGGCGTGAGCGATCAGTTCATCTGCTTCACGTCTTCGCGCGTGTATTTGTCCGCGGCGGCGGCGGCCTCGGCGATCATCGGGTCCTTGTGGCCCTTGAGGTCCTCGATGCAGCTGCGCACCGCCCGGTCGTTGCCCTTGCCGCGGTTGGGCATGTACTTCACCCGGCCCAGGGCGAGGATCGCTTCGATGCGCCACGAATAATCCTTGTCGTCGTAGGCGTATTCGAGCAGGTTGCCGATGGTCGCGCGGAGTTCGGGGGTGTTGAGGCGCAGGGTGTAGACCACTTCCGACTTCTGCTTCCAGTAGTCTTCGATCAGGCTGTTGAGGGCGTCGGTCCACTTCTGTACGTTGGCGGCGAACTCGTTGCCCTCGCCGGACCAGTTGTAGAGGGCGGTGCCGCCGCTGGTCATGATGGCGATGCCCTGGGTGCGGATGGGCACGCGTTTGCTTTTTTCAAAGAGCGTGTAGCCCATGGCGAAGACGGCCTTGGCGGCCTTCTCGGCGCGGGCCTTGGCGTCGGCGTTCTCGCGCAGGCGCAGCTCCTCGGCGCGGGCCATCGCCACGTCGCCGATCACTTGGAACGCGTTGCCGAAGTCGGGCTTGGCGTTGGGTGTCATCGGGATCTTCTTGTCGATGAACGCGCTGGTGATGGTCCCCGCCTCGTGGGCCTTGATGACGAAATCGATCGCCCGCTCCGACAGGTCGGCGGGCACGTCATCGATGGTGTCGAGGCTGGAGCTGAACTCCTTGTAGTAGTTGATCATGTCCTCGTAGGCGGCGGAGGCGTCGCCGCTGGAGATATCGACCAGCGGCGACAGGTTAGAGAAGGTCCTGGCCTCCAGCAGCGAATAGGTTCGGTGCGGCCGGTCGGCGACCCCGCGCATCCCGATGATCGTGACGGCGGTGATGATGGCGATGATGGCGGCGGAGATGAGGATGCCGATTTTCATGGACGGTCTCTGTCTCGGGTGAACGGCGAGGAGGAAGGAGGCGGTCGGCAGTCGGCAGGAGGCAGTCGGCAGTCGGAAGGAGGAGCGCTAGCTGATCGGAGGTTCGGACTGCCTACTGCCTACTGCCTACTGCCGCCTGCCGACTCTCCTAATCCGGTCTGACGTTCCTGCTCTGCAGGTCGCACCAGCCGTCGCTGGGGTTGTAGACGAACTTGAGCTGGCGTTGATCGAAGGCGGTGAACCAGTCCTCCCAGTCGAGCAGCTCGACGTCTTCGGGGTCGCTGAAGGGGTTGCCGCCGACGCGGATGCGGTCGGGCTGGTTGGGCAGGCACGCGGGCCAGTAGTGCATTGCTTCGCACCACATGCGGATCGACTGATGGTTGAGGGTTTCGTAGACCGTCATGGAGGATACCGGCGGGATGGTCGCGGAACGTTGGCATTGTGGGAGATAAAGGGGCGATTCGCAAACGCGGATGATCGGACAAGCGGATCACGTCATTGGTGCCACGGGTCGGCTCGGCGACCCGTGCGAGCAGTGGCCCATTGTGTTGTTCCAATGTTGAGGTTCAGCCTGATGGAATGCCGCGATGGCGCGGGTCGCCGCCGACCCGTGGCACCTCGACCCCACGCTACAATGCCCCCGGCCCTCAGGCGGCACGCCGTCCGTCATGCCGCGGCAGGGGACATTTGTGCGGCGGGTCAGCGAGGATCGGATCGTCAGATTCATTTTTCGTCCCCCGTCGCCGCGCGGCCGGAGGTTTTCTCGATGGCTCGCCTGGCGACCGTGGCTGCGTTCGGCTTTGACGACTTCAACCCGCCCACGCTCCTGGCGGTCTACCAGCGGCTCGGATGCACCTCGCTCCAGTTCTACCGCAACGTGAAAAACCCGCCGACCGTCGCCGAGGCCCTGGCGGTGGCGAACGATCTCGGATTGGCCTTCGATTCCATCCACGGCGTCTTCGGCCACGAGCACGACCCATCCTCACCCGATGAAGGTATCAGGCGGGCGGCGCTGGCGACCTACCAGCACGAAGCCGAACTCGCCGCGCAGCTGGGCGGTCCCGCCGTCGTCGTGCACCCCGCGCCGATGTGCCCCGACCCGTCGCGCATCAACGATGTCGTCCGCGCCCAGCGCATCGATCCCATGCGCCAGAGCATGGAAGACCTCGCCCGTCTCGGCGAGAAGCAGGGTGCCGTCTTCCTCATCGAGAACATCCCCGGCAACTATTTCTTCGGCTCCGATGCCCGCCAACTCGCCCAGATGATCCGGGCCGTGGGCAGCCCGAACCTGCGCATGTGCTTCGACACCGGCCACGCCCACATGACCACCCGCGACTCCGCCGCTGCCGACCTGGCGGCCTGCCTCGACGTCGTCGGTTATTTCCACATCAACGACAACCTGGGCACGATGGACGCGCACCTGATCCCCGGCCAAGGCTCGCTGAACTGGACGGCCATCGCGGAGCAGATCGGCCGACTGCCGCGCGACGTGCCGGCCATGCTCGAGCTCTTTCACGTGGAGGCCGAGATGGCTCGGCAGGCGGACGAAGGACTGGGGCAGCGGCTGCGCCAGTGGCTCGCGGTCGGAGGCGGCGCCTGAATGAAATACGCGGTGCCACGGGTCGGTTTCGGCGACCCGTGCGGCCGGCGCGCTCGGCCCGGGTCGCAGAGCCGACGCGGGCACCCATACGTCAGCTCTCTGCGACCAAGCCCGGTAGCACCTCCGCTTCGGCGCAGGGCAAATGAGGTCGCCTGCTCGCCTGATACGACATTGGCTTATTCGAGAGAAGAACCTTGACGTGCCGCGCCGAATCGACGCCGTGCGTCGCTAGGACGGCGATCGTTCTAGTGCAACGTCGAGCTTCAATTGATGGGTGGCACTGACAAGCGGAGTCTTCGGAGCTTGTCAGTGGGAATGCACAAGTCAGTTTCGCCACTGACAAGGCCCAGAGCGGCCTTGTCAGTGCCACCCATCAGATCAACTTGGCTGCTCTACTAGAGCGGAAACAATCCAATCGTAGCGGGTGGCACAGGCAGGCCGCCGTCCGCAGCGGTTTGCCCGTGGCGGACGAACAAGGTGAATCGCCACGGGCAAACCGCTCCGAGCAGCAGCCTGCCCGTGCCACCCGAAATCTCAACACGCTACGTTTGGATTGGGACCGTTCTAGAAGCGATCAATGCACGGTGGGCAAGCGGCTGATGAGCGGCTACATCGTGCCGGGTGATGAGGAGGTGCAATCCGATGATGCCACACCAGCCGGCGCCTCAGAAGCCAGCGAAGCAGAAGCCCGGCCCAACGGAAGAGCGCAAGAAAATCGACGTGTCGTTTGATGAAGCGGCGCGCACGATTCTCGGGAAGCTGGGCGGATAGCCGACGCCAGAACCAAAAAAACGCGACCGGCAGGCATGAGCCTGGCCGATCGGTTCATTTCTGCTTTGAAGCGCTTTGCGTAATCTACATACTTCCGAAAGAGGGAGAGGGACCGGAATCAGTCCAGCTTCTTGATCATCACGTTGCGGTACTGCACCGCGTCGCCGTGGCCCGCGAAGCCGAAGTGGCCGCTCTTGCGGTCCTTGCCGGGGTGGGCGGCGGCGCTCATGAACTCGTAATCGATGACCGCCGGGATTTCCTTGGCGATGAGTGCGTCCTTCTCTGGCTGCGTCAGGGCATCGAACGTCTTGCCGTCCTTCGCCGCTTTGTCGTATTTCGCCTTGGCGGCGGCGGGGGCGTTGGCTTTGGTCGCGCCGTGCGGCTGCACCTTGGAAAGGTCGGCATTGAGGATCACGTTGCCGTTGAGTTCGACCTTGATCGTCGAGCCTTTGACGGTGACTTCCTGATAGTTCCACTCGCCGACAGGGCGATGGAATCCGCGGGCGGCGGCCACCATTCCGTACGCCGAGCCATGCGACTGGCGCGGGTCGATGCCCTTGTAGTTGTCATCGAGGACCTGGAGCTCGCACATGCCGACGTAAGCGGTGTCGCCGCTGCCGGGGTAGCGAAGGGCCAGGCCGTTGTTGCCGTTGGCCGGGACCTTGAACTCGAAGCGGACGGTGAAGTCGCCGTACTCTTCCTTGGTGTAAATCGTGCCGCCCTTGCCCTTCTTGCAGCCGAGGGCGCCGTCGATGATCTCGTAATTGTCGGTCGGGCCCGCCCAGCCGTCGAAGTCCTTGCCGTTGAAGATGGGCTTGAAGCCTTCGTCGATCGCCGCCTTCTTCTCGACGCCGCCTTGCTTGAGGATCTTGTTCGCTTCCTCGCCGCCGATCTCGCGGATGAAGACGTTGCGCCAGCGGATCTCGCCGCCGTGCGTCTGGAGCTGGATCGGCCCGGCCTTCACCAGCGGCAGCTTGCGGTTGTACATGTTCTCGAGGCGGGCGTGATCGACGACGAGCTTGTCGTTGAGCCAGATGGTGACGCGCTCACCCACCATGATGATGCGGAACTTGTTCCACTCGCCGAAGGGTTTGTCGGCGAGGACGAGCGGGTCCTTGCCCGGGGTGTTGGCGGAGTTGTTCCACAGGCCGCCGGAGCCCTTGTCGGCCCCGATGCCCCACTTGCCGCCTTCCTTGGTGGTGTCCCAGATCTGCACCTGCGGGTAGCCGCGGAGGTAGATGCCGCTGTCGGCACCCTTCACCGTTTTGTAGTCGATGAGGAACTCGAAGTCGCCGTAGTTCTTGAGCGTGGTGAGGTACTTGCCGTTGCCGTCGTTGACGAGTTCCTCGCCCTCGGCCTTCCAGTGCTTGTTGATGTTCTCGAGGGTGGCATCGGCCCGCTTCTTGAACTCCTCCGGCGAGAGGGTCACGTACTTGGCGGGGTCGGTGGTGTCCTCGCCCCACCAGCCGGCAAGGTCCTTGCCGTTGTAGATCGCGGTGAAGCCCTCCGGCGCTTTCACCTCGGCGTGCAGCGTGGCCGCGAGAGCGGCGATCAATCCGACGGCGAAAAACGGGGAGCGAATCATGCGGATAACTCCTTCGAGAAAAAAGAGCGTCATTTGCAAACGAAGGCGACACTATATCAACCCATCACCCATTGACGAGCGGCACGCGCGGGTGACGCAGGATCGTCGAATAGATCGCGCTGCCGCGGAACACCGCGCGCTCACCGAGCGAACGCGCGATGCGGGTAATTTCATTCCATTTCACCATGCGCTCGCTCCGCGCGAAGGAACCGACCTTGAGCTGCCCCGCGTTTGTCGCCACCGCCAGGTGCGCGATGAACGCATCCTCCGTCTCGCCGCTGCGGGCGCTCACCACCGGCAGCCAGCCCGCCTCCTGCGTCCGCCGGATCGCCGCGATCGTCTCGCTGACCGTGCCGATCTGGTTCAGCTTGATCAGCACGCTGTTGGCCACCTTCCGCGCGATGCCCTGCTCGATGCGGAGCAAGTTGGTGGTGAACAGGTCGTCGCCGATGAGCTGCACCTTGTCGCCCAAGGCATCGAAGACGCGGCGCCAGCCGTCCCAGTCGACATCCGCCATCGGGTCCTCGATCGAGATGATCGGGTAGCGCTCGCACCAGTCGATCATCAGCTTCGCGAACTGATCGGAGGTGAACACCCGGCCCTCGCTTTGGAAGCGGTACAGCCCGCCCTCGTAAAGATCGCTGGCGGCGATGTCGAGCGAGATCGCGACGTCCTTGCCCGGCGTGTAACCGGCCCGTGTGATCGCTTCGAGCAGCGTCTCGAAGACCTCCTCGTTCGATTTGAAATCGGGCCAGAAGCCGCCCTCGTCGGCGAGGCCGTGCAATCGGCCGCGCTCGTGCATGATGTCGCGGGCGCTGTGGTAGACGTTGAACGTCATCTCCATGACCTGTGCGTAGCTGGTCGCGCCGGTGCAGATGATCATGAAGTCCTGCACGTCGATGCGGTGCTGGGCGTGGGCCCCGCCGCCGAAGATTTGTATTTCCGGCAGCGGCAGCGTCACCCCATCCCCCCGGCCCAGATACTCAAAGAGTTCTTCGTTGCGCGACGCCGCACCGGCATTCGCCACCGCCATCGACACGGCGAGGATGGCGTTGGCTCCGAGGCGCGACTTGTTCTCCGTGCCGTCGAGGTCGCACATCGCTTCGTCGATGGCGCCTTGGTCGGTGACCTCGCGCTTGAGCAGGTGCGGGGTGAGCTCGTTCTTGATGTTCTCGATCGCGTTGAAGACGGACTTGCCGCGGAAAAGCTTGGGGTTCTTGTCGCGCAGCTCAAGCGCTTCGTACTGCCCGGTGGATGCGCCGGAGGGCACGATGCCGCGACCGGTGGTGCCGCTGTCGAGGGTGACGATGGCCTCGACGGTGGGGTTGCCGCGCGAGTCGAAGATGGGGTAGGCGTCGATGGAGGTGATTCGCATGATGTTCTTGAAGCCAGTCGCGGCTTAGCGGGTGTCAACGGTCGTTGACCAGTCGTCGATCAGCGCGGCAACGGTCATGGGGGGTCCCATCAGTCGCTCGGCCGTGAACCGCCGGACGAGGTTTTTCTGGTCGTTGTCGCGAAGATACTCCACCGGTGATTTACCGTCGATGCGGGCGAGCATGAGCATGAGGAGGAGGTGCGCGGTGCGGCGGTCGAGGGTTTGACCGCGCGGAGGCGCAAGCGTCTCTTGATAGGTGTTCCAAAAGCTGAGCGCCATCGCGCGGAGGGGGGCGGGGTTGGCGCGGAAGAGGAGCATTTTGAGGAGCAGGTGGTTCAGGAGGAACGCGGTGTCGAAGACGGGGTCGCCGAACCAGGCGACCTCGCAGTCGAGGACGATCATGCGACGCTCGCCGGAAACATTCGCTGAGGGGTTGGGCGCTGGTGCATTGGGCGCCTTACCCTCCCCCGGCCCCTCCCTGGGAGGGAGGGGAGTCGGAGCCGAGCGGCTGGCGACGAGGATGTTCTTCGGGCTGTAGTCGCCGTGTACGAGGCAGAGTTTCGTCGCCGCCAGGCGTTTCGCTTCCGCCTCGAAGAGCGGTTGGAGCGCGGGGTGCCGGCGGCCGGTGGTGAGGATGTACGACTCGATGCGGAGGTCGAAAAAGTTTTTGTCGGTGGCGAAGCGCTCGCGGGCCACGGGGTCGTCCCACGAGGTGCGATGGATGGTGCCGAGGATGCGGCCGGCCTCCGCGGCGTGCCAGAGCTCGTGCGTGCCGCCGAGCATCAGCGTTTTCCAGTTGGCGAACTCGCCGCCGAGGTATTCCATGGTGAAGAAGCCGCCCCCCGGAAGCTCCGGGGCGCGGTGCAGGATGCGCGGCACGGCCCCCGGAAGAAACGCGCTGACGTAGTCGATGTAGTCCTGCTCGTGCTTGTTGCGGTTGACATCGGCGAACCAGTCGTCCTTGACGCGCAGTTTGGGCAGGGCGCGCTTGAGGACGAAGCGGGTGGCGCCGTCCTCGATGAGGTAAATGTCGCAGGAAACGCCGCCGGCGAGGGGGGTGATCGTCGCGGCGGGGGATTGGATCAGCCCGCGCGAGAGGAGGATGGCGGTGAGGTCGGTGGGGGTCATGTACCGCAAGAATGTACCGATTGAGCCGCGACGTAACACGTTGAGCCGCGACGCAACGCGTCGCGGACGCCTACGGCCGCCTTTCGTCTGCGTTGCAGCGTTGAACGTCAGTTCAGGAGGCCTATCGCGCGATCGAAGGCGCTTGGCGTCCGTTGGCGTCCGCGACGCGTTGCGTCGCGGCTCTTGCGTCGCGGCTCCCGCCATCACGCCATCGCGATGCCCGCATCGACGAGGATCGTCTGCCGGGTGATCGCCGCCGCCGCGTCGGAGGCGAGGAAGAGGTAGGTCGGCGCGATGTGCTCGGGCTTCAGCAGGAACGGCAGCAATTGCCACTCCTCGACGAGCCGGCGTTTGTCGTCTTCGGTGGCGATGTCGTGGGCCTGGCGCGGCGTCATGACCCAGCCGGGGGCGACGGAGTTGACGCGGATGTTGAACTTGCCGACCTCGCGGGCCAGCGACTTGACCATGCCGATGGCGGCGGACTTGGTGGCGGTGTAGCAGGCGAGCTGCTCGTCGCCGGACCAGCAGTTGACGGAACTGGTCATGATGATCGAGCCGCGTCGCCGCTCCTTCATCGCGGGCAGCAGCTCCCGGCAGGTCCAGAAGTAGTGCGTGAGGTTCAAGCGGAAGAGATCGTCCCACTGTTTCGTCGTCATCTTCGTGGTGTCGTAGCGCGGGTCGTAGCCGGCGTTGTTGATGAGAACATCGACGGGGCCTTGCTGCTGCTGGGCGTCGCGCAGTGCTGCGACGAGGGTCGCCTCGTCGGTGACATCGACCTGACGGAAGTGAACGCTTCCGATCTGGCGATTGCAGCGCTCGGCAAACTCTCTGCCGCCGGGGTCGCGGTCGAGCACGGTGACGATGGAGCCCTGGCCCGCGAAGGCTTCGGTGATCGCGGCGCCGATGCCGCCGGCGCCGCCGGTGATGAGGACGTGCTTATCGCGGAGGTCGGGGTAGGTGGGGATCATGAGAGGGTTCCGGGAGATGACGGACAGAAGATTAGCGACTTGAACAGTGGGCGGCACCAAGCCCGAGGATCAGGGCCATCGCATCTAAATCCCCCGAAATCACAGGGCCGCTGCTTCCCAAGCCGATGGCCTCCCTGCTGGCAACCCTTCCGGCATGGAGGCTCATCATGGACGATCGGCCCGACACCGCCATCACC
>Ga0163150_10010180_pt1 | contig 10222 bp, 6 predicted proteins | sample OliLakLV19P2IB_FD_148628 | JGI IMG/M metagenome (GOLD analysis project Ga0163150, IMG submission 148628) | Freshwater microbial mat bacterial communities from Lake Vanda, McMurdo Dry Valleys, Antarctica - Oligotrophic Lake LV.19.P2.IB | ecosystem: Environmental > Aquatic > Freshwater > Lake >...
TCCATAGCCTGGGTGAGTTCATGGTTGCGGTTTGAATCAGACGATTGGCGTTGTCCGGTTTAGCATCGCAGATGCCATGACTCACCCAGGCCCTTTTATAGTGATTCAATTCTTGTTCTTCGCTTCGGCCAGAAACCGCGTGCATTGGAAGCGGGCGAGGAGTCAGGATCGAGGAGCCAGGAGTCAGGAGTCGGGAGCCAGGAGTCGGAGACGCTGGCGCGCCTCTTCTGAAGGCTGTCGCCTGACATTATTACCTTGTCATTGCGAGGAACGCAGCGACGAAGCAATCCATCTAGCTGGATCGCCACGCCCTCGTTCCTCGGGCTCGCGATGACAAATCAGAGGGTGAAATATCCGGGCTAAGCCGCTGTTCGATCGCGGCAGTGACGCGATCGCTTGCGTGAAATGCGATTGCGCGACCAGAGAAGCCAGCAGCCAGAGACGCGAGCGCGCCGCCTCCTGACTCCTGACTCCCCACCTCAGACTCCTTCCGCTGATCCCTCCTTCATTCGAACCGCGCGTCGATCAACTCGCAGAAGTAGTGGATCAAAAACAAATGGGATTCCTGCGCAGAGGCACCGTGATTCCCCGGGACGATCAAATCGCAGGTGGCGAGGCCTTTCGCTTTGCCGCCGCCACGGCCGAGGAAAGCAATGCTTTCCACTCCGAGCTTCCTGGCCGCCTCGAGCGCCGCGAGGACGTTGCCGGAGTTGCCGCTCGACGTCAGCACGACTACGAGATCGCCGGTCTGCGCGAGCCCTTGGATCTGACGCGCAAACGTCTGATCGTAGCCATAGTCGTTGCCGATGCACGAAAGCAGCGACCCGTCCGAAGACAGGGCGATCGCTGGCAATGAGCGGCGATTTTTCGCATAGCGGCCCACGAGTTCGGTCGCAAAGTGCGCCGCTTCCGCCGCGCTTCCGCCATTTCCGCAGATCAGAAGTTTTCCGCCGCGCTGCAGAGTCGCGATGATCAGCGCCGCCGCCTGGTCGATGGCAGGACGGATCGTCGGAAGGGCTTGAAACGTCCGAAGGGTTTCAGCAAGAGCGGCGTCAAAAGTCATCGGGGAAAAGTAGAACGTGTCGGAGAAGAAGAAAGAAGAAACCTCTGACCCGAGTAAAAAGACGCACTTTTGACGGAGTGTAACTGTGGGATTCGTGAGGCGAGGGAAAGGGAAATCCACCGCAGCCATGGATCCTTTTTCATTTCACCGGCTCCTTTCATAGTAGTGTCTTGCCGGCAGCGGGCCGAGGGGCGGCACCGGTCTTAACGAATTCGATCCGTCCGATTCGCTCCCGCTCCTCCCGTTCCATGGGACCGCGGCCGCCCTCGGCCGCTGGCGGATCGTTTTTCGTATTCATTATCCGGATGCGGCCGGGGGCGACCGCGGTACCATCGATCATCGATCAACGATCGGAGTTTCTACTTTCTTATTTCGCCTGCCGGTTTCTCATTTGCCCGCCTTCACCTGCGCCATCAGCTTTCGTACACTTTCCGAAATCGTATGCTCAACGTCGTCGGCCCAACGGTGCGCCGGTTGACCGTATACATACATCGAGGTGTTGCCCTCGTAGCCGGAGCGGCCGGGCGCGCGGGGCGTTTTGTCCTCCGCGAGGACGCGCGCTGAAGGGATATACGCCATGACGTCATTGGCGTATCCGGCAACCCAGATCTCCGGGCCGTATTCAGCTTTGAAGCGCAACGCGTAGTCGACGACCACCTCACCGCCGAGCGCGACCCAGATTTGTTTGCCCCCGAGTTGCCACACTTGGGTCGGGTAAGGGTAGTCGCGAGCGAGTGGCTTGCCTCCTTTCAGATCGGTCAGGAGGCGAGCCGCCCAGCGGGTTTGGGTAGTGGCTTGTTTTCCCGCTGGCACCACCGCGAGCTGTTCGAGTTCCGCCTGCGTGGGCGCGTCGCCGAATTTCAACGGCACCAATTCGTGCGCGCCGTCGAGCTTGGGCGCCAGTGCCGCCGGATTCTTCAGCAACACTTCCTCCACGGCCGCCGCCAGCATTTCGCCGTAACGTTGCGCCATGAATACTTCGCGGCGGGGCAACGGATTCTGGTCTGCACCGCAGCCGGAGAAAAACAGTGCCGCCGCGCCCGGGTGATTGCGCTCGAGTGCAATCTGCGCGAATCCGGCGTAATCTCCGGCCCATTGATAGAAGCTCAGGGTGGTATTGTGGCAGGCGTAACCGAATACGACCGCCTTCAACGTACCATTGGGCTCGGTGACGGTGAGAACCGGCACGCTGTGGTCCGATGGACCCTTGAGCGCATCCTGCTCGCGCAGCTTGGGCACACTGCCTTCCGGATTGTTTCGTCGGTTAACCGCAAAGCCCGTGGAACCCTGTCCTGCGGCGAGGCGGGCGGGCGCAAGCGCAGCGATCGCCTGGCCCGCCGTCGCCACGATTTTGGCCTCCAACTCGGTGGAATAGCGATCGATGACCGGCCGTTGAGAGTCGGGCAAGGGATACGCATCATAGAGCGCTCCGCGGAGGACGGGCGTGCAGTGGGAATGGGAAGCGTGCAACATGATCTGCGCCCGCTCCAATCCGAATTGCTGCTTCAAGGCTGCGCAGGTCGCGTTATAGATAGTCTGCGGAATACCCAACAGGTCGCTGCTCATGATGATCGCGCGCTGGCCCCTGGCATCTTCCAACGCGAGGATCTTGATAAAAAGCGGGTGGAGCTTTCCCTCCGCTGGCCGGTCCCGGCCGCCGTATCCAGCCATCCATTGCGGATTCACGGGTGTGATTTCGGCGGTGGCAACGCCCGCTTTCCACATCGCCTCCGCGGCCTGAAGCGGCCTCGAGCCAACGCCGGCCAAAAACAGAACCAGCGCGGTGGCGTAAACCCAACGAAGAACAACCGGCGATTTCGTGAGACGCATGATTGCAATCGGACGGGACCGGCGGTGCCGCGCAAGCGATTTCGCCATTCCGCACGCGGTAATGCGAAGGGAATCAGAGGTCTTGAAACGACGCCAATGTTCAGAATAATCGCTCGACAACTCCTCCGGCCGCGCGCATCGGTGCTGGGCTGATTCATCCCGCCCGGAAACGTGTCCGCCGGCCGTCCAACCCCGCTGGTTTATGTATATCCTTCGCGTCTTTCTCCTTGGTCTGCTTGTAACTACTTGGTTCGTTCCGACTCAGCGCGCGGCCGAGCGGTCGGTCGCGCCCGGCGCCATCGCAGGCCGGGTGTTCAACTCTGGAACGAGCGAATATCTGGAAAACGCGCGCGTTACCGTTGAGGGCACGGCGCTTGAGACCCTCACGGATTCGACTGGCCGCTACGCCTTCGCGTCCGTGCCAGCGGGTGAAGCCCGCGTGAAGGTTTTCTATACCGGTCTGGTTCCTGAAACTGCGGTCGTGACGGTTTCGTCGGGCACTTCCGTGCAACGTGATTTCAATCTGGGTGGTCTCGATCCCACCATGGCGGCGGGATCCGGGGTGGTGAAGCTGGGCAGCTTCGTGGTGGCGTCGTCTCGCGAGATGGACGGGGCGGCCATCGCGATCAATGAGAAACGCTTTGCGGCGGATATCCGCAATGTGGTGGCGGCCGATGAATTCGGGCCGATGGCGGACGGAAACGTCGGCGAGATTCTCAAAACCGTGCCGGGCGTCGCGATCGATTACGTCGGCGGCTCTGCCATGGGCATCTCGCTGAACGGTGTTCCTTCCGGGTACGTGCCCGTGACGATGAACGGATTTCCCCTGGCGAGCACAACCGCCACGTCGCCCACTTCCCGCGACGTGGAGCTGGTTAATGTGGCGACGAATAATCTTTCGCGCATCGAAGTTTTGCATTCACCGACACCGGAGTCGCCCGGCAATGCGCTCGCCGGATCCGTCAACATGGTGCCGCGCGGCGCATTCGACCGCGCCAGGCCGGTTTTCACGAGCAACGTGTATGTGATGATGCGCGATGACGCGATTGACTTTGACCGGGGCGCCGGGCCCGGCCCGGGGTCAACGCGGCGGATTCATCCCGGCGTGGATTTTTCGTACGTCGCGCCCGTGAGCCCTCGCTTTGGCTTCACTCTTTCCGGGGGAACGTCCACGCAGTATCAGCCTTCGGCTTTCGTGCAGACAACGTGGCGCGGCGTGAGCGCCGCGACCAATGGTACCACGTTGCCGGATACGACTCCGGACAAGCCGTATCTCTCGGATTACCTCGTGAGTGACTGGCCGCGGCAGTCGCGCCGCACCTCGGCGGCCGCCACCCTTGATTTCAAACTTACGCCGGTCGACCGCATCTCGCTTTCCTTGCAGGCGGTGTTCTTCGATGCGCAGTACAGCCAACGCAATCTGCTGTTTTCCGTGAACCGTGTCGCTCCGGGCAATTTCAGCCTCGATCACACCCATGGTTTTGCCGGAGCGGGCACGCTGACGCTGAGCAATCCCAACGATCGTGATCGCTCGGGGGCTTCGTTCACGCCGTCGCTGATTTACCGTCATGACGGCCCGATCTGGAAGATTGCGGGTGGCATCGGCTCCTCCCGCTCTCGCAGCGCCATTCGCAATCTATCGAAAGGCTATTTCAGCTCCGTTACGGCGACGCGGACAGGAGTGACGATCGCGTTCGACGATATTTTTTATCTGCGGCCGGGCCGCATCACGGTGACCGACGGCGCGACCGGCACACCGGTGGATCCGTATAACCTGAGCAACTACAACATCACGGCGGCCAGCGGCAACGCGGACGCGAACGGCTACGCGAATCGGACGTTCGATGTGCAGCGCAACGCGTATGCGAACGTGGGGCGCGATTTTGACTGGCGGTTACCCGTGAAGTTGAAGGCGGGATTGGACGTGCGTCAGGCGATGCGTGATTACCGCGGCGGCAACACGCCCTTTACGTTTGTGGGCGCGGATGGGCGCGCGAATTCCGGCGATGAGGGTGCGGCACCGTTCCTCGACGAAGGCTATTCTCGGCGAGACGGCGTGTATGGCTTTCCGAAAACGCAGCGCCTCAACCCCTCTGAAGTGTGGTCATTTTATCAGGCGCAGCCGGCGTCATTTGCACCGGTGAATGAGAACACGGTTTATCGCAGCGCGGTGAATCTTTCGAAGCACGCCGAAGAAACCATCAGTTCCGCCTACCTGCGCGGCGATCTCGCGTTCCTCCAGCGCCGCTTGAAACTGACCGGCGGCGTGCGCGCCGAGCAGACGAACGTGGAGGCCGAGGGACCGCTGACGGATCCCACGCGCAATTTCCAGCGCCGGCCAGACGGCTCCGTGATCCGGGGCGCCAATGGGCAGCCGTTGCTCATCGTGCCGACCAGCGATGCGCTGGGAGTTTCGCGACTCACTTTCCTCGACCGCGGAGCCGAGACCAGCAAGGAGTACATCCGCTTCTTCCCGAGCCTGAATGCCAGCTATAACGTTCGCGAGAACCTCATGGTTCGGGCGGCGTATTATTGGTCGGTCGGTCGTCCCGATTATAATCAATACGCCGGCGGCGTGATTCTACCGGATGTGGAGGCGGCTCCGAGCTCCAGCAATCGACTCACGCTCAGTAACGTCGGGATTAAGGCGTGGACGGCGAGGACGACCAAGCTCTCCCTTGAGTATTATTTTGAACGGGTGGGCTTGATTTCGATTGGCGGCTTTCAGCGTGATTTCGAAAACTTCTTCGGTTCGACCGTAATGGCGGCGACCCCGGAGTTTCTCGACAATTACGGACTCGATTCGGCGGTGTATGGAAACTACGACATCGCGACTCAGCGGAACGTGGAGGGGACGGTGCGCATGGAGGGCTTTGATGTCAGTTATAAGCAGGCGCTAACGTTCCTGCCGAATTGGGCCCGGGGCGTGCAGGTGTTCGCTAATGCTGCGAGTCAGCGCGCGACCGGCGAGGAGTCGAATAACTTTGCGAATTATATTCCGAAGACCGCGACGTGGGGGATCAGTCTTAGCCGCCCCAAGTATAGCCTGAAGCTGAACTGGAACTACAAGAGCCGCCATCGCCGCGCTTTGGTGACCGGCCGAAGTATCGGCCCGAACACCTACGCCTGGGGTTCAAAGCGGCTCTTCGTTGATATCATCGGCGACTACCAGCTCACGAAACACATCACGATTTTTGGCAACATTCGGAATTTGCGGGACACGCCGGAGGATTTTTCGCGTGAAGGTCCGGATACGCCTGAAGTCGCTCAGTTTCGACAGCGGGACCGGTACGGTGCCCTGTGGATCCTCGGCGTGAAGGGCGTGTTTTGAGTCTCCCGCCCTTGGGTTCTTTCCGGCGCGGCAGCCGGATCTGGCGACGTTCCGCCATGAATTTTTTGCCGGCTCTTTCGGTCGCGATGAGCGTTGCCGCCGCGGCGTCGGCGGCGTCGGTGGAATTGCCTTCGTTGGATGACGCGCTGCAGGCGCGGCGTGACATCTGGGGTGAGGCCGCGATGGCGCAGCCGAACGGTCCGAGCTACGAGTTCTTCGCTCCGCTACTGCCGCCGCCGCGTTATGTGAACGCGGATTTTCGTTATTACCCCATCGTCCTGAGTTCGCCCAACGCCAAGGTGAAGGGACGCCTCATCTCAAATGGGAGCGGGGTAAATCTGCGCGGAGGCGCGCGCAGCTGGAATGATAACGGTACACCGGCAACCTTTCGCGTCGGACCGGACGAGTTTCTCTTCGGCGCCATTCACGACCGACTCGCGGAGCCGACGCTCGCGGAGGGGTATCTGCCGATCCCGGAAATTCGTTACCAGCACATCAGTCCGATTCAGTCGGAAGGAGCCGTGCCGCTCAATCAGGTGCGTCCGCAACGGGTGCCCGAGGTTTACCGGCTTGAAGCGTTTGCGAGCACAGACCCAGCGCTGGCCGACTATGGCGTGGTGTTCGTGACGTTTGCTCTCGCCCAAGGAACGAACGGTTACATCTCGGTGGAACTCGACGCGAAGTCGCGACTCAGTTTCGCCAACGGCAAGCTTAGCAACGAACAAGGCGAGGTGCTGGCCTACTTCGATTCAAACTGGCGCTGGGAACGTGAGGGGGCGCGGGCGCGGTTGACAGGGAACCGGGCGGTGACGATGGCGTTGCCTACGAAGCCGCTGCCGGCCGGCGTGTCACCAGAATTAAATTACGAGGCGCAGCGGGCCCGCTGTGTTGAGACGTGGCGCGAGATTCTCGGCGCCGCGATGAAGGTCGAGGTGCCGGAACCGGTGGTGAATAATGCCTGGCGGCACCTGTTGACGCAGAATTTCCAGCTGATCAACGGGGATCGCATGAACTACAGCGCGGGCAACCAGTATGATCGGCTATATGAAGGCGAGGGGAGTGACGCGGCGCAGGCGATGATGAACTGGGGCTATGCCGCCGATATGCGTCGGCTGATCGTGCCGCTGCTTGATTTCACGCGCAAGGGACTCGAGTACCATCAGGCGGGATTCAAGTTGATGAACGTTTCGCGGTATTACTGGCAGACGCGCGATGCCGCAACCGTGCGAGCGCTGCGCCCGCGTTGGGAGAAAGAGGCACGACTGCTGGTTGAGAACCGCACTGGACCGCACGGCTTGTACCCGCCGGAGCGATACACCGGGGATATCAGCACGCCAGTCCAGCCGGTGAATGCCAACGCGCATGCCTGGCGCGCGCTGCGGGATCTTGGCGCGATGCTGGCGGACATGGGCGAGGCGGACGAGGCCCGGCGGTACACCGAGGTGGCGCGGGAGTTTCGGTCGACGGTATTGGGCGCGATCGCGCAGAGCGTGCGGCGCGAAACCTCGCCACCCTTTGTGCCGGTCGCGCTCCACGGTGAGGAGCCAGCGCACGATCCGATTATCCGGAGCCGGATCGGCAGTTATTGGAACATCATCATCGGCTACACCGTGGGCAGTGGAATTTTTCCGCCGGGGAGCGAAGAGGAGAACTGGATTCCGCGCTATCAAGAGCAGCATGGCGGCATCTTCATGGGGCTCGTCCGTTCCGGTGGGGATGAGTTTAATTTTTGGACCGGCGCGGATCGCATCAATCCGCTCTATGGCACGCGTTACACCTTGGACACGCTGCGGCGGGATCAGCCCGAGCGCGCTCTGGTGAGCTTCTACGGCATGCTCGCGCAGGGGTTTACCCGGAACACGTTTGTCTGTGGCGAAGGCAACTCGCTTCCTCCGGTGGATGCGGCCGGTCGCATGTTTTATTGTCCGCCGAACAGCGCGGCGAATGCTCACTTCCTTTCGATGCTGCGCAACGTTCTGGTGCAGGACTGGGATATCAGTGATGACGGGCGTCCGGATACGTTGCGGCTGCTATTTGCCACGCCGCGACGCTGGCTTGAGGACGGCAAGCGGATCACGGTTGAGGGCGCGCCGACGGCGTTCGGTCCCGTTTCGGTGCGAGTGGAATCACGACTCGCCGCGGGCGAGATCATCGCCGAGGTGAGGCTCCCGGCCCGCGAGACTCCGAAGCAAACGTTACTGCGGATCCGCGTGCCGGACGGCTGGCGCGTGCTGCCAGCGAAAAGCGGAGATCAAACTTTCCCGGCCGACGGGAATGGGACGGTCGATATCTCGGCCTTGCGCGGAAACGCGACGATTCGCTTTGGCGTCGCCAAGATCTGACGTTGGTTCCGGAGTGAGGGCCGTCAATCGGCTTCCAGCGGTTTTGGCGGCTCCGGTAATTTTGCGATCAGCATCTTGTCCACGCGATGGCTATCCATGTCCATCACTTCGAAACGCCATCCGCTCCATTCGAAACTTTCGCCCGCGGCGGGGATGTGCCCGAAGTGATCGAGTACGAATCCACCCAGGGTTTCAAAATCACCGGCGTCTTCACCGCGCAGGGCGCCAAACGAGAACCGTTTTTTCAGTTCCTCGATTCCCATGGCGCCATCCACTAGCCAGGTTCCGTCTTCGCGCTTCACGGCATGCGGCACGCTGCGATCGCCCGGCTCTGGCAGGTCGCCCACGATTGCCTCCATTACGTCGATCAGCGAGACGATGCCTTGAACGCTGCCGTATTCGTCCGTCACCAGAGCGGTATGCTTGCCGGTCTTTTTGAACGACTCGAGCAGCTGAGCGACGGCAACGTAACGCGGAACGAACAACGGCTTGACCAAGTGGTCGCGCAGTTTGCTTTGCAGCCCGGCGGCCGCGTTGGCCCACAGCGCCTTCACCGATACCATCCCGAGGACCTGGTCACGCGAGTTTTCGAAAACGGGAAACTGGGAGTGGCCGCTGGCCACAATCTTTCGCCAGTTCACTTCGTCGGGATCGGCCACGTTCAGAAAAACGATCTTGCTCCGTCGCGTCATGATTTCGGTGACGGGGGTGACATCCAGACGCAGCACGCCTTCAACCATCGCGCGTTCAGCCTTGTGGAAAACGCCGGCGGCGGCGCCTTGCTCGATCAGGTGCGAAACCTCTTCTTCCGAGGGGGGCGCGTCCTTTTCTTTGCCGAGGCCGAGTGCCTTGATCACCAGCTCGGTGGACGTGGTGAGCACCCAGACAAACGGTGAAGCGATGCGGGAGAGCACGTTCATCGGCCCCGCAAACATCATCGCTTTTTTCTCCGGATTGCTCAGCCCGATACGCTTGGGTACGAGTTCGCCAATGATCAGCGATCCGTAGGTGATGGCGCCAACCACCAAGGCCAGGCCGATGATTCTACTGTAAGGTGCAAGGGCCGGCACCTGAGCCACTGCGGCCGCAACCGTATCAGAAAGGGTGGCACCACCAAAGGCTCCCGCGAGAATTCCCACCAACGTGATGCCGATCTGCACCGTGGAAAGAAACCGGCCCGGTTCCTCAGCCAGCGCCAGCGCTTTCACCGCGCCGGGGGCGCCTTCAGCGGCGAGCTTTTTCAGCCGGCCCTTGCGGGAGGAGACGACGGAGATCTCGGCCATCGCGAACACCCCGTTGGCGAGCAAAAGACAGAAGATGATGACGACTTCGAGTAGGATGTTATTCATGTGGGAGCGTCAGGCCGCGCGGCCCGCGAATCGGATATCCGGAGATAACGTGCAGCATCATCAAAGGGCGGGATCCGTCAACCTGACCCGCGCCCCGGTGTCGCTTGGCCAAGCCGGGTCGCAGGTGGTCGTAGGCCCCAACGAAGACTTGGCTCACTGGGACCGCGGCCGCCCTCGGCCGCCCCCGAAACAAGTGCGGCCGAGGGCGGCCGCGGTCCCATCAACCCATCAACCCATCAACCCATCAACCCATCAACCCATCAACCCATCAACCCATCAACCCATCAACCCATCAACCCATCAACCC
>Ga0163150_10010181_pt1 | contig 10222 bp, 6 predicted proteins | sample OliLakLV19P2IB_FD_148628 | JGI IMG/M metagenome (GOLD analysis project Ga0163150, IMG submission 148628) | Freshwater microbial mat bacterial communities from Lake Vanda, McMurdo Dry Valleys, Antarctica - Oligotrophic Lake LV.19.P2.IB | ecosystem: Environmental > Aquatic > Freshwater > Lake >...
TCGCGAAGAACGACACGAAGGCCTACGGCTGCGGCGTCAAGTACTGAGAGGCCGAGAAGCAATCGATCCTACGGCCTCTCTGATCCTTGTGGCGCCGCGCGGAACCGCGCGCGGCGCGCAGGCTGAAGCGAAACCAGTTCGGGCCGGACACCGCTGCGCGGTGTCCGGCCCGAAGCATTTCCGACAGGATCAGGAGTGTCGACGCCACTCCTCCTGACGGCCAGGTGTCAGCGAGCTCCGTTCCTCGGCAACCGCTCGATCTGGTTGCGCATGCTCTGCAGCTCGGCGCGCAGGGCGTCGGCTTCCGCGCGCAGGGCCTGCATCGCGTCCTCGATGCGACGGCGCTCGTCGCTGGGGACGGGCGTCGGCACGGCCGCGCCCGGCATGTAGTAGCGGAAGCCGTTGCCCGGCGCGAAACCGTGGAATTGCATCGGGGGCTGCCCCGGCTCGGCCGGTTCCGGCGTCGAGGGCGGAGAGGGCGGCGACGTCGGCGCGGGCGGCGTGGCCGAACGCGAACGCTTCGCGGCGCGCGGCGCGGGCGCCGGCTTGCCGGGCGCCATCTTCGAGAGCTTGCCGTCCTGGCCGAGCTTGTAGACCTTGCCCTTCCAGAGCTCGGCCGCCTTGGAGCGTTCCTTGTCGGCGTTGAGCAGCTCGCCGTAACGCTCGGCCGTCTTCTTGCCGGCTTTCGCCTGCAGCGCGCGCTCGAGCGCCGCGACGCGGTCCTCGAGCGAGCCGTCGCCCGTGTCGTGGCCCTGCTCGCGCGCGAGACGCTCGAGAGCGCGGACGCGTTCCTCGAGACCGCCCTGGTCGTTCGCGGCGGTGGCGGCCCAGAAGCCCTGCAGGCCCGCTCCGAACTCCTCGGCATCGAACAGCTGCGCATTCGCTTCGAACCGCTGCGCGTTCTCGCCGAACGCGCTCCAGTCGACCTCGGCCAACGCCTGCTGCGCCTGCTCGACCGCACGGCGCGTCTCCTCCTCGACCGCCGCGTTGCCGGCGTAGCCGTGCTGCGCCTCGCGCAGAGCCTCGGCCACCTCGCGCGCCGCAGCTTCCGCCGTCTGATGCGCCTCGCGCGTGCGCTCGATGGCCTGACGGTGCGCGTCGCGGCCGTGCTCGAGCGCGTCCTGGTGCGCCTCGCGCTGGGCCTGGTGCGCCTCGCGCTCGGCCTGCATGGCCTCGGTCTGCGCCTCGCGCGCGTTCTCGAGCGCATCGCGCGTCGCCTCGCGGGCGCTCTCCAGCGCTTCCTCGATCTGCTCGCGGATGTTCTCCATGTCGACCTCGGCCACCGCGTCGACGTCCATCTCGTCATCCGCGTCGTCGGCATCGTGCTCGTGCTCGATGACGTGCTCGATCACGTGGTCGATCACGTGGTCGTGCCCTTCGGCATCCTCGTGGCCCTGGGCGCGCGCCGTGCGCACGCGGTCGACGAGACGGGAGAGGCCTCCCTGGCCTTCGACCCGCAGCGCGACCGGCGCGCCCATCCCGTGGACCGGGTCGCCGCTGCCGGCGACGGTCAGCGCGTGGCCGTTCGTCGAGGCGACGCCCTGGCCCGACACGGTCGCGCTGCAGCCCGCGGAGGCCTTCGTGGCGCACTGCGGGGCGAGCCTCGCGAGGCTCTGACCGTTGACCCTCGCGAGCGCGACGGTGCCGGACTGCGCGCTCGAGCAGCTCGGCGCCAGGCTCGCGCCGCCCGACGAGACGCTCACGCAGCGCGGCGCGCTGACGCAGTTGGACGAGACGCTCACGCCGGCCGGCGCGCTGGTGCCATTGGACGAAACGCTCACGCTGCCCGGCGCGCTGATGCAGCCGGACGAAACGCTCACGCCGGCCGGCGAGACGGACACGACACCCGCGGGCGTGCTCTGGCGGTTTTCGGCGTAGGCCACGGCGCCCTGGCCGCCCTTCCTCGTGATCACCGTGCGCGTCGGCGAGCACGTCCCGCCCCCGCTGACCACGACCGGCGCCGTGACCGGATCGCAAGCCACCACGGCCACCTGGGCGACCTTCGGCTTGTTCTTCGGATCGCACGCGGGATCGCAGGGGGTCGCCGCCGCATGAGCGGCCAGCGGGAGGAGGAACAAGATGGATTTCATGTCAGCGGACCTCGGCCGTTCGGTTGGGTTCGTCGGGGGAGAGGAGGGTGTTCGAAGGTTGGATGAGGCGGCGCAGAAGATCCGCCTCCCTTTGGCGAAGCTCTCGAGCGCGCTGCGTCAGCGCGTCCAGGCCGGAGGCGAGCGCCGCGCCGCCCTCGCGCTCGGAGAGCTGCTCGCGCAGCAGGTCGATCTCGGCCTCGAGCGCGTCGAGGGCGCCGCCCAGCGTCGTGTTCACGCGCATTACGGACACCGGGTCGGGAGCCACGGCGGTCGTGAGCAGCTCGACGTAGCCCAGCGGCGCGGGCGTGGTTCCGTCGGCGATCGCGCCGAAGACGTCCGGGCAGTCGGGCGACGCCGGGACGATGGGCGTCGTGCTCGCGTCGAGCCCCCACGTGCCTGTGGACCAGGCCCCACTGCGGAATTGCAGCGCGACGTCGGGCTGCGCGGCGTTGTTCGGGTACGCGTTGTCGTCCCGCTGCGCAGTGCCGTCCCGCTGCGCAGTGCCGTCCCGCTGCGCAGTGCCGTCCCGCTGCGCAGTGCCGTCCCGCTGCGCAGTGCCGTCCCGCTGCGCAGTGCCGTTCCGCTGCGCAGTGCCGTTCCGCTGCGCAGTGCCGTTCCGCTGCGCAGTGTCGTTCCGCTGCGCAGTGTCGTTCCGCTGCGCAGTGTCGTTCCGCTGCGCAGTGCCGTCCGTCTCGGCCGTGACCTTCTGCGCGGGATCCCGCGCATCGGTCGCGCGCTGGCCGCTGTCCTCGCGCTCGTCGGCGGGCGCGCCCAGCGCCGCCAGCTCGAGGCGCAGCGCGAGCGGCAGGGGCCGCTCGGCGCGCTCGGCCGCGAAGCCGGGCACCAGCACGACGACCGCGGCGGCCACGCTGGCCGCGCACATCGTCGGGATCGGGTGGCGCCGGCCCGCGTCGGGCTGGTGCTCCTCGTCGACCAGACGCTCGACGCGCCGCGTGAGCCGCGCGCCGTGCGTCGCCATCCCGACTGCGAGCCGCGGCGTGCGCCCGGCGGGGACGAGCCAGCTCGCGACTTCGGTCAGGCACGACGCCAGCGGCAGGCGGTCGCCGGTCCACACGACCGCGCGGTCGTCGCACAGGAGCTCGGCGTCGTCCTCGAGCCGCCGCGCGACGACGCGGTTCAGAGGCTGGAGGCAGAGGACGATCTCGATGCAGCGGAAGACGGCCAGCCAGGCCGGGTCGCGCCGCGACGCGTGCGCGATTTCGTGACCGAGCAACGCCGCGAGCTCGTCGTGCGACAGGTCGCTCAGCGCGCGCGGGGACAGGCACACCTCGCGCCGCACGATGCCGCGCGTGATCGGCGCGGCCAGGCCGGGTGCGACGCTCAGCTCGACGTCCGCGAGGCCCGCGCGGGCGCACAGATCGTCGAAGATCTCGCGCGCACGGCCGGAGCGGATCGGCTCGCGTCCCGCCAGCGAGAGTCCCAGCGCGTGGCAGCCGACGAGACGGCGCACGAGGGCCGTGACGGAGACGAACGCCCACAGCGCCAGGAAGGCCGCGATCCAGACAGGGAACGTGGAGGGCGCCTCGTCGGGCAGCGTTCCCGGGACGACGTCCTGCGTGACGACCGGCGTCGCGACCGGCGGCGGCTCGGGCGGCGCGTTCACGGCCCGCAGCGCTGTCTCGAGGAGCGCCGTGACGGGCAGCAGGTAGATGGGAACCGTCGGCAACGCGGCCGGCACGCGCGCGGGGATCGCCGGCTGGGGCGCGGCGCTGATCGCCGTGCTGACCACGGGCGCCTGCGCGGCCGGTGCCGGCGTCGGCGTCGCAGCGGCCTCGACCGATGCGGCGCGCGTCTGGATCAGCGCCGGGCGCAGGCCGAAGGGCTCGATGCCCAGGCCCAGTTGCAGGCTGGCCGTGACGACGCCGGCCAGCAGCGCAACCTTGCCGACGCACTCGCGCAACGCCGGAGCCGCGTCGGCGACCGTGCCCGAGCGGCGCGCGAGCCGCGTCACCGCCGCGAAGGCGATCAACGCGGCCGTCAAGAGCACCGTGCTGTGCAGCGCGTACGTCACGAGCCACGCGACGACGTCGAGGGCGAATCCTGTGATCGGGCCGGGGAGGCTAGTTGCCACGGCGCCCCTCCTTCTTCGTCTTCGAGGCCAGCAGCGCGCGCAGGCGATCGAGCTCGGCGCGGTCGATGTCCTGCTCGTCGAGCAGGTGCGACACGAGCGCGCCGAAATCGCCGTTGAACAGGCGCTCGGTCAGCTCGTTGACCATCGAGCGGCGCACCGCGTCCTCCTGGACGATCGCCTTGTAGACGAACACGCGGCCTTCGGATCGGTGGGAGACGACGCCCTTCTTCTCCATCTTGGAGAGCATCGTCGCGATCGTCGTCAGCGCCCGGTCGTGCCGGTCGCCCTCCGCGAGACGTTCCTGGACGCGTGCGACCGTTGCTTCGCGCTCCTCCCAGAGGACGCGCATGATCGCGTACTGCAGATCGCCGAGGTTGTGCTGACCACCCATGAGGGAACTCCGGACAGGCGTTGGGCGGATGCCGGCAGCGGCGTACCCCCCTCTCCAAGGGCGCCCGCCGCCACCGGCTCCAAGGTCGTTCTACTACCCGAGTAGTTGCGCCGCTAGCGCCTCCTGGGTGCTTTTTCGGCGGAGTTACGGCACGGGGCACGAGTCGGGCCTCGGCCCGACTCGCACCAGTACTTCTGGGGTCTGGGTCTGGGTCCGGGTCTGGGTCCGGGTCTGGGTCTGTCTCCGGGTCTGTCTCCGGGTCTGTCCCTGACCCCTGGGAGGGTGCGGTACTCTTCGGCGCTCCGCGCACTCCGCTCGCCGGTCACCGCGCCCCGCCACCGTCCGAGCCATGCACGTCCTGGGAATCTCCGCGCTCTACCACGACAGCGCCGCGGCGCTGCTTCGCGACGGAGAGATCGTCGCCGCCGCCCAGGAGGAGCGCTTCAGCCGCAAGAAGCACGACGATCGCTTCCCGGCGCGCGCGGTGCGCCACTGCCTCGCGACGGCCGGCATCCAGGCCGCGGACGTCGACTTCATCGCCTTCTACGAGAAGCCGCTCGTCAAGTTCGAGCGGCTCGTCGAGACGTACGTGGCCTACGCGCCGGCGGGTCTGCGATCGTTCCGTCAGGCGCTGCCGCGCTGGGTCGGGGGGAAGCTCTTCGTGCCGCGCATGATCGACCGCGAGCTCGGGCTGAAGGGACGCCGCTACGTCTTCCCGGAGCACCACGAGTCGCACTGCGCCGGCGCGTTCTTCCCCTCGCCGTTCGAGGAGGCCGCCGTGCTGACGATGGACGGCGTCGGCGAGTGGGCGACTACGACTCTGGGCGTCGGTCGTGGGAACAGCGTCGAGCTGCAGCAGGAGGTCCGCTTCCCGCACTCGCTGGGTCTCTTGTATTCGGCGTTCACGTACCAGCTCGGTTTCGAGGTGAACGAGGGCGAGTACAAGGTCATGGGGCTCGCGCCGTACGGGACGCCGCGTTTCCAGGACGTGATCCTGCGCGAGCTCGTCGACCTGCGCGCGGACGGCTCGTTCTGGCTCGATATGCGGTACTTCGAGTACTGCCAGGGCCTGACGATGACGTCGCGGCGCTTCGATGACCTGTTCGGGGTGAAGCGCCGCGAGCCGCACGAGCCCATCACCGACGTGCACATGGACATGGCGGCCTCTGTGCAAAAGGTCGTGGAGGAAGTCGTGCTGCGCATGGCGCGCCACCTGCACGCGCGCACAAAGCTCCCAAACCTGTGCCTCTCGGGTGGCGTGGCGTTGAACTGCGTGGCGAACGGACGCGTCCTGCGCGAGGGGCCGTTCCAAAACGTGTGGGTGCAGCCGGCCTCGGGCGACGCCGGCTCGGCGCTGGGCGCGGCGCTGTTCACGCACTACCAGCTCGCGGGCAAGCCGCGCGTCGCGCAGGCGACGGACTCGCAGAAGGGCTCGCTGCTCGGCAGCGCGTACACGACGGACGAGATCACGCGATTCCTCGAGTCGCAGGGTGCGGTGTTCCGCGTGCTCGCGCCGGCCGAGATCGACCGCGCGACGGTGGACCTGCTCGAGCGGGGCAAGGTCGTGGGCTGGTTCCAGGGCCGCATGGAGTACGGCCCGCGCGCCCTGGGCAGCCGCAGCCTGCTGGGCGATCCGCGGCGCGCCGACATGCAGGCCGTGATGAACCTGAAGGTCAAGTTCCGTGAGTCGTTCCGGCCGTTCGCGCCGTGCGTGCTGCGCGAGCTGGCGCACGAGTGGTTCGACGTGCGGCCGAACGAGGACAGCCCGTACATGCTGATGGTCGCGCCGGTCCGCGCCGAGAAACGCATCGCGCCCAACGCGGCCGAAGCGGAGCTACGCGGCATCGATCGCCTGAAGGCGCGGCGCTCGCAGATTCCGGCCGTGACGCACGTCGACGGCTCGGCGCGCATCCAGACCGTCGACGCGGCGCGCTTTCCGCGTCTCGAGAAGCTGCTGCGCGCCTTCCACGCGCGCACGGGCACGCCGATTCTGGTCAACACCAGCTTCAACCTGGGCTGGGAGCCGATCGTCGAGAGCCCGGCCGACGCTTGGCGCACGTTCCAGTCGTGCGGCATCGACGCGCTCGTGATGGAGAACGTGCTGCTCCTGAAGTCGGATCAGCGCGCCATGGCGGAAGCGCGGCGCCCGATCGACGGCGGCCGGGACGAGGACGATCCGGGCCTGCGCGCCGTGTGGTCCTGCCCGGCCTGCGCCGGCGAGCTGCGCGGCACGGGCTCCAAGGCGCAATGCGCCGCTTGCCAGCGAGTTTTCGTGCGCGAAGAAGGCATCTGGCGCCTGTTCCACCCGCACGAGGCGACCGACGGCGACGTGACCGAGATCGTCAAGTCGTTCTACGAGTCGAACCCGTTCCCGAACTACGACGGGCACGAGACGCTGCGCTCGCTGATCGACAAGTCGCGGCGCGGCATCTACGCGCGTCTGCTCGACGAGCAGATCGGCTTCGGCACGCGCGTGCTCGAGGTCGGTTGCGGCACGGGCCAGCTCTCGAACTTCCTGGGCATCGGCGCGCGCTCCGTCGTGGGCGCGGACCTGTGCTTGAACTCGCTGCGGCTGGCCGAGGGCTTCCGCCAGCGTCACGACCTGGCGAACGTGCGCTTCGTGCAGATGAACCTGTTCCGCCCGGCGTTCAAGGACGCCGAGTTCGACGTCGTGCTGTGCAACGGCGTGCTGCACCACACGAGCGATCCCGAAGGCGGGTTCCGCCGCATCGCGCGGCTCGTGAAGCCGGGCGGGCACATCGTCATCGGGCTCTACAACCGCTGGGGCCGGCTCGCGCTCGACGCGCGCCGCGTCGTGTTCGACCTGACCGGCGGCCGCATGCGCTGGCTCGATTCGTACATCCGGCAGACGCCGATGAGCCGCGCGAAGCAGGAGTCGTGGTTCAACGACCAGTACCGCCACCCGCACGAGTCCAAGCACACGATGGGCGAGGTGCTGCGCTGGTTCGACGAGTCGGGCTTCGATTTCGTGAACGCGGTGCCCAAGACGCGGCCCTGGGATCCGTTCACGTCGCAGGAGAAGCTGTTCGAGCCGGCGCCGCGCGGCAACGCGCTCGACCACGGCCTGGCTCAGGCCAAGATGATCGTGACCGGCTCGCGCGAGGGCGGCTTCTACATCCTGATCGGACGCCGGCAGGAGGCGCGGTGATCGAGCTCCCGTGGTACCCGACGCAGCGCCAACTGCGGCAGTTCGCCTGGGTCTCACCGCTGGGCTTCGCGCTCGTGGGCTGGGCCGTATGGCGCGCCACCGGCAGCCGCGAGGCCTGGATCGCGCTGGCCGGCTTCGGCCTGCTGGTCCTCGTGGCCGGCCTGGCGCGCCCGGGCCTCGTGCGGCCGATCTACCTGCTCGCGCTCGTCGTCGCGTTCCCGATCGGGTGGCTCGTGTCGAACCTGGCGTTCCTGGCCATCTACTACCTGCTCTTCACGCCGCTCGCGCTCTTCTTCCGCCTCATCGGGCGCGACGCCCTTGCGCTCCGGCGCCGTCGGTCCGAGAGTTGTTGGCGCGATCATCCCGGCCCCAGCGATCCGGCGCGCTACTGGCGCCAGGGCTGACCCCGAAACCAACATGTCCGCACCCGAACGCGATCCGTCGAAGTCCGACTTCCTGGCTCAGAGCCGCCAGGAGCGCCAGTCGTTCCTGAGCGAGTACTTCTCGTTCCTCAAGCGAACGCGCAAGTGGTGGATGCTGCCCGTGCTGGTCGTCGTGCTGCTGTTCGGACTGCTCGTGGTCCTGTCGGCGACGGGCGCGGCGCCGTTCATCTACACGCTCTTCTGAGCTACTACTTCCGCAAGTCTGCGCGCGCAGCGCAGATTCTTTCGGATGTCGTAGCTCCGGCGCCGGAGGCGCCGCGCCGCCCGTCAGGCGGCGAGGAGGGGGAGGCCGCGTGTCGCGGCCGACGCGGGGGAGGGTCCGCCTCCCCCGCCAACAAGGACTCAGCGCGGGCCAAAGCCTCACGCGTCGGGTTGCGGGCATCGCCCGCGCTGAGAGGCCCAGGAAGAATCGATCGTACGGCCTCTCCGATCCCGTTGGCGCCGCTCCGCGACGCGAGAGGCTGTGATTTCTTCACAGCCTCTGCAAGCCCGTTTTTTCGCGCGCGCGCGTGCGCGCGCCGCCGCGATCACTGCCAGACGATCGTCAACCCGTTCGACAGGTTGAACGTGGCCGCCGTGCAGAACGTGGCCGCGTTGCGGTACCAGATCTGGTAGTGCCGCGTGGCACCGGGCGGCACACCCGTGTGCGCCGAGATCGTCGGATCCCCGGGTTCCGGGTACTGGCTCGCGCCGCCCTGGTTCTGCTTCGTTTTGAGCCGCATCACGTTGGTGCCGACGCAGCGCAGGCCGTCGCCGAAGGTGACCGCCAACTGTGCGCTGCCCTGGAAGTACAGGGCCGAGCTGGTGGGCATCTCCGAGCCGTGCAGCACGAGCGTGTCGGCACCCACGACCGCGGAGCCCGTCGCCCCGAGCAGCGCGCCGCCTGCGTTCACCGAGCTGGGACAGCCGTGACCGACGGCCCCCACGTTGCCGCACGGACAGGCCGTGCTCGAGCCGTCACCGAAGCAGTAGGCCGTGCCGGCGACGCCGGCGCAGTCGGCGCGCAGCATCCACACGCCGCTCAATCCGGTCGTGTCGAGCTCGGTCGGCGGCAGGTCGTTCGCGCCCAGGTTCGCGAAGTCGAACGTGCCGGTCGAGTTCCCGGCCGCCCACGCGCGTCGGTTCGAGCTGGCCGGGCAGCTGTTCTGGTCGAGCGCCGCGGGGAACTGGCCCGGCTGGTGGTCGATCAGGATGCCGACGAAGAAGACGCCCGCGACCGTGACGCCGGGCGAGAGCGGATATGCGTCGAAGGCATCGTTGTCGACGTTCGTGACGACGCCCGGCACCTGCTGGATCAGCACGCAGTCCACGGGGTCGCCGTCGTCGTTGGGATCGTCCCAGATCGCCGCGATCACCGGCGTCCCGGGCGGCGGCGTGCCGCCGGGGAACAGCGGCGTTCCGTAGGCGGTGGCGATCGACGCGACGGTCGTGCTGCCGCCGACGTGGCCGTAGCGCTGCAGCCAGGCGAACGCTCCGCCGGCGGTGGCGCCGACCGAGTTCTCGCTCGTGCCGTTGTCGTGCTGGCAGCCGGCGGCCGTCGCGACGGTCGACAACGTGAACGTGCCCGGGCCGCCGGGCGCGCCCGGGAAGTTGCCGAGCTGGATCGCGTAGGTCTGGCCCGCGACCGCTTCGAAGCAGGCTTGCGCCTCTCCCCCGAGCTGGCCGCAGCCGTCGTCGTCGCACGCGATCGCCGGCCCGCTGGGGCATCCGGCGCCGAGGTACAGCGCGATCTTGCTGTCCTGTCCGCCGGCGCACAGGGAGACCTGGACCTTGTTCGACGTCGGCGCGGTCCACGAGAACCAGAGGTCGTTGTCGATCCCGATCGTCCCGAAGAAGCTGCAGCTCGTGTTGTCCTGGCCGATGCAGCCCGTCGTCGCGGTCGAGTTGTCGTAGGCGTGCGGCCCGAGGCCGGTGATCACGGTCGGTGCGGAGCAATCGTCGTTCGTGCCGGCGCCGCTCTGCGGCGTGACCGTGAACGTGCCCGCGCCGGGCGTCGCCCCGCCGTTCGGGTAGACGCCGAGCTGGATCGTGTACGAC
>Ga0163150_10010185_pt1 | contig 10219 bp, 5 predicted proteins | sample OliLakLV19P2IB_FD_148628 | JGI IMG/M metagenome (GOLD analysis project Ga0163150, IMG submission 148628) | Freshwater microbial mat bacterial communities from Lake Vanda, McMurdo Dry Valleys, Antarctica - Oligotrophic Lake LV.19.P2.IB | ecosystem: Environmental > Aquatic > Freshwater > Lake >...
GATCCCGATGACCACTCGTGGCGACACGGCCGATCGGTTCGCGATCGGCCGTGTCGCCACGAGTGGTCATCGGGATCAGCTCGATTTCCAATTCGTCGCCGTCCAACTGCGCAGCCACCCAATGAGCCTGCCAACGGGCCAGGGCGCTGGTGCGCGTACCGAGTCGAAGTCGAAGCTTGGCCATATCGTGAATCTTGAGACTCGATGACTGCTTGTAAACGGCTGCCGAGAAGTCATTGTTGTCATTCCATCGAGCGCGGCAAGGCTGCACCGAACAGCGATCGGCGTTTCCGACGCGCTAGCCGAGCCCTTCGGCCCGGGCCAAGACCACGACGGCCACGACCTTGGCACCCGCACGGGTCAGCGTTTTGGCGGCTTCATTGACGGTGGCGCCGGTAGTCATGATGTCGTCGACCAACAGCAAGCGGGCACCCGGCAGTTCCGGATGGGCCACCGCGCGGAATGCCCCTCGCACGTTCGCCAACCGTCGCGTGGGGGGCAAGCTGGCCTGCGGTGCCGTGCGGCGCGATCGAGCTAGCAGGTGCGCTGCCACTGGCATTTTCAGTTGCGAAGCAAGGCGTTCGCTCAAAATCTCCGGTGAGTTCGCCCCGCGCCACAGCCGCCGCGACCAATGCATGGGGATGGGCACGACCGCATCGGCCTCGAGTTCCAACAGCCGCCCTCCTCGGGCGGACACCAACAGGTCGCCCAAAGCAATCGCCAAGGCTCGATGGCGCTGGCTCTTGATGCGCAAGACCGCCGTTCGAAGCGCGCTCTCGTATCGCCCCAAGCGCACGACGGCGTCAAAATAAAACCGCTCGTCATGACATTGCAAGCAGGTTCCTGACTCCTCGTTCGGCAATCCACCCGAGCCGCACCGCGGGCAGGTAGCGCGATGGTCGACGAGTTCCACTCGGCACTCCGCGCAGAGCAGGCACTCGGCGCCGCTCTCCAGTGGAGCATGGCAATAACAACAAGCCGGCGGGAAAACGAGGTCGAGCCCCACACCGAGCCATTTGCGTGCAGGGCTCGCGCGATCGAGCCATCGCTTTGCCTGTGAGGCGATTTGCGGACGGGCAGCTTTGGACACGGCAAGTTGCCGCCCCGTGGCGGTGGCACTAAGGCTTCTTCTTGGTGAAATCGAAGAGTTGTTGAATTTCCGCTTGGGTCAAGGCTCGATCGTAGATTGCCTCGTCAATCAGTTGTCCCTTAAAGGCGCCGCCTCCACCCGTCAGCCCGCCGATCGCCAGATTGTTGCTGGCAGGAGTGGGATAATTGCCGTTCGCTCCGACGATTGCCTGCGCCGAGACGTAGTTGACGACGGCGGAGCTGTTGACCGAGGTGATGTAAAAAGTGACCGGCTGGCCGGCACCATTCCCAACGACCGCTACGTGAAACCAAGTTCCTGGATGAACAAGTCCTGGCGAGCTCGTCGCATTGATCCGCAATGTCCCGTCCGCCTTGTAAATCGAGAAGTTGACGGACCCGTCGGCGAGGACCCGGAACGTGAATCCGTTGTTGGTCGTCGCATTGGCGGTATCGAACAGCGACGAGTACCCACCGATCGTTGAGTCCATTTTCATGAACGTGGATAACGTGAAGGCGCCCGTGTTTTGAACGAAATCGAAATTATTTGGCGAAGCCCCGGTGGAATTCTTGACAATCCACCGCGTCGTCAGAGTCGAGTTGGCGGGGTGCCGCCAACTGAAGCCGACGTCCCCGTCGGACGTGGTTAGCACCTGTCGAGCGTTGCCGGTTGTTAGCTGGAATTGACTGGGCGAAGCGTCGATCGCGGTCCGAGCGGCCGTGCCTTCGACCGGCGCCAGCGGCAAAGGATCGGAGAAGCCCAAGTCCGCAAAGTAGCGCGTTGGATCGTAAGCCGGAATCCACAACTTCAAGTTAGCAATACTGTTGGGTGCATTCGTCGGATACACGGTCGGCGGCAGCCTTTGAGTCAGCGTCAAACCGGCGGGCAGGAATTGCAGTGGACCCAAAACTGCACGGGTAATGCGAAGCGCGTCGACGTCGAAGGCCAACTGTCCCGATCCATCAGCATAGGAGCCCAAGGTCACTGACTCAGTCGAAGCCAGGTTGCCCGTGAAATCCACGACGGCTGGCGCTACTTCAAACCCGTCAATATAAAGACGCAGCAGATCGGCGCCGCCATCGCGCACCGCCGTAATGAGGTGCCACTTCCCGTCGTTAATTCGGTTCGGGCTGACAATCACCCCGTTCTTCGTCAGATCATTGACCGAAAACTGTAGGAAGCCATCGGAGAGCCGTAGCGTCCAGTTTCTTACGGTCGCGAGGGTTCCAAGGATGACCTCATCCGTGGCCGTCGTGCGCATCGTGAGTTGCACGGTCAAGCTGTCGAATTCTCCCAACTGCAACGCGCTCGTCGAGGGAGGCGTGAGTTGCACCGCGTCTGAGCCGCTCGTCAAGCGCAACGCCGAATCGCCATTCGGGCCGGCGATATATACCGGTGCGTCAGCCGGCGCAGCAGCGACGGCCCGCGCCCGGTTATCCCAAGGGCTCGAATCTCGAATCGAGGGGCCTAACAGATTGGCGCTTTGACCCGGTGCTTGCTCGTTGAATGTCCAGGTGAATTCGTAAGGTTCGGGGCTTTGCAGCCAGCGCAAATTGAATCGTGCCAGTCCAATCGATTGGGCGCTGTTGAGGTCCGAGCGCCCGCGATTGTAGGCCAGCAGCACGGTGTCGGGACCGACCAGCACCATGTCTGAATATCCCGCATACTCGAAGAAGACCGACTTCAACTTCACCCAGTTGTCGCCGTCATCGTAGCTGGCCCAAATCGTCATCCGACCACGCATTCCGGTGGTATCGGGCGCCGACAGCAGGATCGTGTGATCGTTGACACGCAACACGCTGTCTTGAACCGACGAGGTGGTCAAACGCGCATCCATCTCCATGTGCGTCCAATGCATTCCACCGTCAAAGCTGTAGGAATAGCCGTGAATGACTGCGCCGCCATTGACCCGAATGCTCATGTACAGTGAGCCATCCGACCGTTCGACGACGCTCGCCTCGTTCGAGTAGTTGTCCTGAACGTTATCCTGCTCCAAGCCGCCGCCCAAGTGCCATGTGAGGCCATGGTCGTCCGAATAAATCACGTGCGACCAGGAAATTCCACTGTTATCGGCAGTGATCCGATGGTCGCAGCCGATGATAAGCCGACCCGCGTAGGGCCCGTTTTGAATTTGAATTCCATGGCCCGGCCCCGTGGCGTACCAGCCCCAAGGCGTCGACGGAAAGGCTTCTGGGTTGGGGTTGCCGTTGCTCGTCACTTTGACGCTATTGGTGATTTCAACCGGGTTCGACCAGGTCTGGCCGTTGTCTTTGCTGCTCGTCACAAAGATCGTGCTGTTGTTTCTGGTGAACAACAGAAAGACTTCGCCCGTCGTGCTGTCGACGACAGGCGCCGGATTGCCGATGTAGTTGTTGCTGTTCGGCGCAATACTATGAATGGCCGTAAGGGGCGACCAGCTCACGCCGCCGTCGGTGCTGCGGCGCATTATTAGCGCGTAGCTCGTACCGTCGTTTCTCTCGATCGAACGGCCTTCGGCAATCGCCAAAATCGTCCCGTCGTTCGTCCGCACCAGAGTGGGAGCATACATCACGTTGTAGCCGCCATCGCCGGCGTGAAACAGTTCCAGCGGCGCGCGCTCGGGCTTGACTACTGGCGACTCAGTCGGAGCCACAATCAATTGCAGTTCCGTTTGCGACTGGCGAACGACAATCCATTCATCGGCCGAATCCACGATGGAATCACGATTGAAATCGAGCACCGAAGTCACCGGGGCCCGGACCGAAACACCGACAGGGTTGTTACGCACCTGAAATTGATCGCTCGAATCGACAAACGCATACTCGTCGACGCTATCCCCGATGTCACCCATGAGGTTGCCGAAATAGAACACGTCGGGACGCTTCAGGCCCGTCATGGGAGTCGCCTTGACGGTCACTTGCAACCACTCGTTCTGGATCGCGTTGTCGGCCCAAGTGATCGTGATTCGCGCCGCACCCTGCGCGCCGGCGCCCTGATGGACAATGATGCGCAGTGGGCTGGGCGCTGTCGACCACTCGCTAAGCTCCGCCGTGGTTCCGACGCGAAATCCGAAATCGTCCGCCGTCGGGACACCGGGCAAACCGGCAATGTCGATCATGATTCCGTTGATGCCACGACTGTAGCTGGTGTAATTGGCGAAGGTCGCGGAGGAACCTGGCAGCAAGGCCGACTTGTCGTTGGCAATCGCGCCGGCATCCGCGGCGCTGCCAAACGGGTTATTTCCATCAAACTTCGAATTGTTGTAAAAAATCTGCCGTGCCACGACGTCCGCGCTCACAAAATCCGCGAACACGGATTCAAGGGGCTTCGCCGCCGCGGGCGCTGCAAGGGCCACGTAAGGTTCGATCATCATCAGCAATTCATTCGCATTCGTCCGTACAATATACTGGTCGAGTGCGTCGACTTGCTGATCGCGATTGAAATCCAACGGCGACGTGATCGATGGCTCGCTTGCCGGGGGGGAGTTCCTCACCGCCGCTTCGTCATGCGCATCTACATAAACAAAACCGGGTCCATCATTTCCGATGTCTCCGATCAGATTCCCGAAATAAAACACTGCCGGCTCAGCCAGATCAGGACTCGCGACCAACTTCACCGTGATCTGCAGCCATTGATTCGTGATCAAACCGTCCTGCCAAACGAGAGTCACGCGGTCCGAACCGGCCACACCCGCGCCATACCGCACTGAAATATCGCTTGGAAGCGGTGCCAATTCCCAATGGTCGAGACTGTCTAGCTGGTCGCCACTGCCGACGCGAAATTCAAAGTCTCCGGCCGTCGGTAGCTTGTTCAAGTTCGAGATGTCGATGATGACGCCGTTGATGCCGAGCGCATACGAGGTGTAATTGGCGAAGGTCGTGGTTTGGCCGAGACGGAGAGCGGTTTTGTCCGGCGCTATGGCCCCATCGTCGGCCGAATTGGCCCCCGGATCATATCCGTCGTAGGCCGAATTGTTATAGAAGACATATTGGCCTTCCAGGGCCGGCAATGGATTCTCCTGAGGCTGAATTAGCTCCAGCTCGTTCACTGAATTCGAAGTCACAACAACTTCGTCGGCTAATCCGACCAGACCATCGCGGTTGAAATCGTATCGCGACGACACCGTCACCGGCGCCGAAATTCCGGCGGGATGACGGTGCACGTCAAATTGATCGCTCGCATCCACGAACGTGAAACCGTCGGAACCGTCACCGGTGTCACCGATCAGATTTCCAAAGTAAAAAACGTCGGTCTGCGGCAGCCTTGTCGTGGGCGTGGAAAGAACCTGGACCTGCAACCATTCGTTTCGTACCACGGTATCCGGCCAAATCAGGGTCACGCGCGATGCCCCCCCGACACCCGCCCCGGGCCGGACGGTGATGCTCGATGGCGCCGGCGCCGTCGTCCATGAGGTTGGATCACTATGGGTGCCGATCTGGAACACGAAATCGGCGGCGGTCGGAATGCTCGACAATCCGGCAATGTCCACCATGATCCCGTTGATGCCACCCGTGTAGCTTGTGTAATTGGCAAAGCTGGCGAGCTGTCCGGTGAGCAGCGCGGACTTATCGGTGGCGATTGCAGAGTCGTCTGCTGTGCTTGCCGCCGGATCGTTGCCGTCGAAGCGAGAATTGTTGTAGAAGATGTTTCGGCCGACGACTTCCACCGGCGCGGTCGCCGCGCTTGCAATCGTAGCCGCGACTCCGTCGACGGGTGAGACGCTCAACAAGCGCCGATCTTCCAACAAGTCGATCGACGGGCAATACAACCGACGAAAAGGGCGCGACCCTGGCTTCGCGCCTGGTTTGCGCCTGCGTACGGGCGGTTGCGAAAATAACCAATCTCGTAGTGTGCGGAGCATCATGCCAATGGATCTAATCCGGTAGGGACTCAACACGAGCGCCAACCCGTCGTCGCGCTCTGTCAGCAAGTCGACAAAACACCGAAGCGAAACTTCGCGGGGGGAGTGAGGTCATGCATCGACAGAATCGAATTGATTCGCCGATCGCGGCCGCGCCGCTAATCGCGTGCTCACGGTTCCAAGTGAGCACGGCTAGCCCGCAGACCTCATTAGCACTGGTGAGTCCAGTAGCGGCCTTTCTGGGGGAACTGTTCCGGGAGCAATTGCCTCTCAAGGTCGATTCTAACTGAACCGTCAAGATTTTTGAAGCAAATTTACTCATAATTCGCAAGGAATTCGGGTTGCCTACCGGCGGCATTCGCCTGGAGGCGCGACAGGGCCGTGCTGCAAACGCTCGGGGCGAGCATTGACCGATGTTGACCGTTCGCAATAACTTAAATATCGTTCCACACCTGTTTTGCCCTCCGTCCGGGAGCGCCCCATCAATGTTCATGACGCCGCAGTTAAGCCAACGCGCTCGGGTTTCCGGACCACAGCCAATCAGCCAGCTCATGCAAATGGCACTGGCACACCCTGAGTTAATCTCGCTGGCTGCCGGTTTTGTCGATCAGCAAACGCTGCCCATCAGTGAAACCACCCAGGCACTCCAGGCCGTGCTGGCCGACGCCGCCGGAGCCCGCGCTGCCTTGCAGTACGGCACCAACGCGGGCTATCTGCCGCTGCGCGAAGCCTTGCTCGAACGGTTTTTGGCCGCCGAAAGTTCCAATGGCTCGCCGCCGCCGTGCATCGACCAGGTGCTGCTCACGGCTGGAAGCAATCAACTGCTGCACCTCATCGGCGAGGTTCTGTTGAATCCCGGCGACATCGTCCTGTGCGCCGCGCCCTGTTATTTCGTGTTCCTGGGCATGCTCGACAGCCTCGGCGCCCGGTCAGTCGGCGTGGAAATCGACGAAGAAGGCGTGATTCCCGAAGCCCTCGAAGAGGAACTGGCACGACTAGAACAAACCGGACAGCTCGAACGGGTCAAAGCCGTCTACCTGACCAGCTACTTTGACAATCCGAGCACGGCCACATTGTCGCTTCCGCGGCGAGCCCAGATTGTCGAGATCGTGAAGCGTTGGTCGCGCGAGTCGAAAATCTACCTCATCGACGACGATGCTTACCGCGAGTTGCGTTATGCCGGAGAAGATTTGCCGAGCCTGCGAAGCTTCGACCGCGAGGGTGACACGGTGATCGTCGCCGAGACATTCTCCAAATCCTTTTCACCCGGCATTCGGGTTGGTTGGGGAATTCTGCCGCCGGACCTGGTCGGACCCATCAGTGGGCTGAAGGCCAACATCGACTTTGGCTCGCCCCACTTGAATCAACACCTAATGGCCGCCGTGCTCGAGCAAGGACTTTTCGAGCCCCATCTCCTGGCGCTCCGCCAGAGCTACCAGGCAAAGCTTATTGCCATGCTGGCGGCGCTGGACGAGCATTTGAGCGACATTCCGGGCGTCGAGTGGCAATCGCCCACCGGCGGGCTCTATGTCTGGCTGCATCTGCCCGAGGGGATGGACGCTGGACCCGAGGGAACACTGATCGGCCACGCGTTGGAGGAAGGAATGCTGTACGTTCCTGGCGAGTACTGCTATCCGGCCGAGGGCCAACCGCGGCGGAAGGATAGAATTCGCTTGAGTTTTGGCGTGCAATCGGCAGACAATATCCGCCGAGGCGTCGAGGCCCTGGGACGGGCGATTCGCCGTTCAAGTTAGGAGAGCGCGAGCTGGGTTGCGGTCTTTGGCAAGGATTGGAGAGTATTCGTTGGCAAGTGTGCACGAACTTCCGCGAACTAGTGCGGCCGGATGGCTGACGATCGTCGACCGCTACATGTTGCGCCAATTCTTGAAGACATTCGTTATTTGCTTTTGCAGCTTAACCGGGCTGTATATTGTGATCGACGGGTTTGCCAATTTGGAAGAATTCATCAACTACGCCCAGAAGCAGGGCAGCTTGCTGGCTGTCATGGGCGAGTATTACGCGTATCGCACGCTGTCGTTCTTCGACACCACCAGTTCTCTGCTGACGTTGATCTCGGCGATGTTCACGGTGACCTGGATTCAACGTCACAACGAACTGACGGCACTCGAGGCGGCCGGAATTCCAAGCCGGCGCATCATCAAACCCGTCGTCATCGCGGTGATCGTCATTAGTTGCCTTAGCGCCTTGAATCGTGATTTTGTGATTCCCAAGGTGCGCGGCCATCTGAGCCACAATGCCCAAGATCTGGGGGGCTCCAGCGGCAAGCCGCTGCAGCCGCGCTACGATAACGAAACCGACGTGCTGCTCGGCTCCTCGGGCTCGAAACTATACGGAGATCGACAACGAATTCATAAGCCCGAATTCTACCTGCCCTCGGGCTTAGACAACTACGGAGCGCGGCTGGTCGCCGAAAATGCCTTCTATCAGCCTCCCCACGACGGACTGCCGGGAGGCTACCTGTTTCAGAACCTGTCGCAACCCAAGGGACTAGACGCATCGCCTTCGCTAGGCTTGGGCGAGCGAGCCGTGCTGCTGACTCCGCGCGACTATCCTTGGATCAAGCCGGGCGAGTGCTTCTTGGCCAGCAATGTCAGCTTCGAACATCTCGAAGGCGGCAGCGGTTGGGTGGCCTTTTCCAGCACGGCCGAACTCTGGCACGGGTTGCGCAATCGAAGTCTCGACTTTGGCGCCAGCGAGCGGTTGGCGATCCATTCGAGACTCGTGCAGGTACCTTTGGATGTTACGCTCTTGTTCCTCGGTCTCCCGCTGGTGCTGTCCCGATCCAATCGCAACGTGTTCGTCGCGATTGGGCTGTGCCTGGCGCTCGTAGTGGCCTTTATGCTTGTGGTTGCCGGCTGCAAGTATCTGGGATCGGGTTATTGGGTCGAACCGGCCTTGGCGGCCTGGCTGCCGCTGATGATCTTCGTGCCGTGTGCTTTCGCACTTTACCAACCGCTTCGCGAATGATTCAGGGTTTTTCAACTATGGCGGTCAATGAAAAACGCGTCCCTGTTGACGAGAATGCTACGCCGTGGGTCGAAGGGCTGACAATGCCGCAAGTTCTGCGCGAAACGGCGCGCAAGTTTCCGGACCACGATGCGCTGGCCTTTCCGGCCTTGGATCTGCACGTCAGCTATCGCGAGTTTGCCGAGCAAGTCGATGACGCCGCACGGGGACTGCTGGCGCTGGGAATTCAACACGGCCAGCACGTGGCGATCTGGGCCACGAACGTGCCCGAGTGGGTGGTGTTGCAATTCGCCACGGCGCGGATCGGGGCCGTGTTGGTCAACATCAACCCGGCCTATCGGCCGTTCGAGCTGAAATACGTATTGAATCAGAGCGATTCGGTCGCGCTGTTTCTGGTGGCGAAATTCAAAACGTCCGACTATTTCGCGATGCTCGCCGAAGTCTGTCCCGACTTGGCTTTGTCCGAACCGGGCAAATTGCACTCTTCAGACTTCCCGAAGCTCCGCTGGATCGTGGCGCTTGAGGAAACGGCACCAGCCGGCGGCATTACCTGGTCCGACATGCTCAACCGGGGCAAATCCATTCCCGCGGCAAAGCTTGACGAGGCCGACCGAAAGCTCAAGCCTGAGCAGGCCATCAACATTCAATACACCTCGGGCACGACCGGTTTCCCCAAGGCCGCGATGCTTAGCCATCGCAACTTGTTGCTCAACGGTTATTACACCGGCATGTGCCAGGCCTTCACCGCCGTCGATCGCGTATGTATTCCCGTCCCCTTTTATCATTGCTTTGGTTGCGTGCTGGGCACGATTACTTCGGTCGTGTATGGCGCGGCGATGGTGATTCCGGCCGAAAGCTTCAATGCCGAGGCCACTCTCGACGCGATCGAAAAAGAACGCGCCACTTCGCTCTACGGCGTGCCCACAATGTTCATTGCGCAGTTGCAAGATCCCACGCTCGAAGGCCGCGACTTAAGCTCGCTGCGCACGGGGATCATGGCTGGCAGCCCCTGCCCGATCGAAGTCATGCGACAAGTGATCGACAAACTCGGCGCTCGCGAAGTGACGATCGGTTACGGCCTCACCGAGGCTTCGCCCATCATTACTCAGAGCCGTAACACCGATCCGCTCGAGATTCGCGTCGAAACCGTCGGCCGTCTGCTGCCGGGCGTCGAAGCCAAGATCGTCGATCCGGCAACCGGCAAGACCTTGGGCGACAACGAGCAGGGTGAGCTTTGTGCCCGAGGGCATGGCGTGATGATTGGCTACTACCACAATCCCGAGGCAACGCACGCGGCGATCGAC
>Ga0163150_10010186_pt1 | contig 10218 bp, 5 predicted proteins | sample OliLakLV19P2IB_FD_148628 | JGI IMG/M metagenome (GOLD analysis project Ga0163150, IMG submission 148628) | Freshwater microbial mat bacterial communities from Lake Vanda, McMurdo Dry Valleys, Antarctica - Oligotrophic Lake LV.19.P2.IB | ecosystem: Environmental > Aquatic > Freshwater > Lake >...
CCTGTCTGTATGCCGGGATGCCAGCGTCCCGCGAGTGTCGCGAAAACTCACTCGGACAGTTTACATCTGCCCCGCCTTGTTCCTGATTGTCCGTTTCATGAAACACTTCGATTTTCCGCAGCAGTTCCGCGCCTTGTTCGAGCAGTCCGTCAGTCGCTATGGCCGCGGCGAATCGCTGGAGACCTTCTTCAGTCCCGACGAGGAAATGTGGCTGGCGAAGAACGGCCTGGCTCCGCAGCACCTCTACGACTACGCTGAGGATTTCCACAAGTACGATCGCGAGCCCGGCCTCGAGCACGCGCTCGCAATCGAATTGGTCCGCCGCGACTATTTCTGGAACGTGCAGGGCGGGCGTCCCAGTCCGAACCGAATCGACGCCTCCCAACTGCCCGCCAAGACCGAGACCGTGCGCGGTATCGCTTGGCTACCTCGCCTCCTACCCAAAGCGGCGGCGAAATTGCGGGGCGAGCTCCCACCAACCTTGATGTTTTGCTGCGGCGGCGACCGCGCTTTTTTTCAGGAGCATGACATCGTCCCCGCCGAGTTCCTGTCCGTCGTCTGGCGGAACAACGTCAACGAATCGGCGATCGTTGACTGGGTGGTGCAACGCAGCGCCGCGCGTTGAGGGTTTGAGCAAGGGACGGGGCTGCGACGGAGGGCCGGATCGCCGAGCAGCCGTTCGTCGCTGCGTCTTCGCACGTTGGCGCCATCATCCGGGGACGACTTCCGCACTCCGGGTTGCAAACAGGACCGCTGCGGAGAGCGGTCCCTACCTCGATCCTAAAGACGCCCTCGGTCCGTCCATCCTCGGTCCGTCGGCCGCGCCTACGTGACATGCCATCGAACGTGATCACTTTAGGCTCTCGGGGTCTGCGCCTGGCTGACGTGCTCCACTTTGGAGTTGTTTCAAACCGTTGTCTTCGACATCGGTTATCCCGTCCATCGTTCGTCGGTTTCTTGCGGTTCAACAGCGGCCCAATTTTTGCGCACCTGCCCCCAGGTGAAACGGAATCGTGCCCAGAAGGTCGCTGCCGATTTCACCTTCCTTATGCCTTCCAGTTTTGCCGCGGCGGCTCTCGTTCGCTGGTCACTCTACGCAAGTGGCCTCTTTGTTTCGTACACCGGCCTCTCCGCCCCCCCTACGCTCCAACTTTCCGATTTGTTGAATCGGGTAGCCGCCGCGAATCTGAACGTCGCAACCGAGCGACATCAGGTTGAGGCCGCCCGGTCCGAACGTTCCGGCGCGTGGGCCATTTTCGAACCGCAGCTCACGACTGAATTTACCCGCGAGGGCAATCGCCGCCTTAATTCTCGCGAGCGTTTCCTCAGCCAATCGTCGCCGACGTTCGATGAACGAAATAATGTTTACGGCGGCTCCCTCGAAATGCTATCGCCCGTCGGCACCCGCATCCGTTACGGCATGCAAGTCCGCGATCTCCGTAATAATCTCCAACAGCAGGCCGGCAGTGAACCGTCAAGGAATCACAACGAATGGGACGGTTTCACCGGCGTTACTCTCACTCAGCCACTGCTGAAGAACTTCGGCCTGAGCGCCACGCTTGCTTCTGTCCGCATCACCCGGGCGCAGGCCGACACGGTGTTCCATCAAGCGCGCGGCAATATCGCACGGGTTATTTCCGCCTCTGAACTCTCATACTGGGAGCTCTATGCGGCCAACGAGGAACTGAAACTGCGTCGACGCTCCATCGAAATCGCCACCAAGCTGCTCGAGGACAACCGGGCCCGCGTCATCGCCGGAAGAATGGGCGATCTCGAGGTTTTCCAGGCTGAGGCCGGGCTCGTCCTGCGCGAAGCCCATGCGGCTGAGTCGGCGCAACGCACGGTGGAGGCGTCGGCATTGTTGCGCGCGTTTCTCGGCGAATCCGATGAAAGCGCGACGATTGCCTTCGTGCCGGCCGATGCGCCGGACGCTGACGATGTCGCAGCTTCCTCCACGCCACTGACCCTCGCCTCGGCGCTCGACCGTCATCCCGACTATCTCGCCCGGGCCGCCGTCGTCCGCGAACAGGAAGAGCGCGCCCGCTTCGCGCGCAATCAGCGCCTCCCGCAACTGGACCTCAAGGCCAGCTACGGCGTCAATGGACTAGGCAGCACCTTCGACCAATGGCGCACGTTGGCCAAAACCGCGGACTATCCGTCGTGGTTCCTGGGTTTCCATTTCAGCGTGCCGGTCGGTCCCCAGATTAAAGAGCGCGCCGGGGTGCGAGCGACGAAGAGCCGCTTGGCGGGCTCCCGTTCTGCTCTTTCGGCCACTGAAGTCGACCTCGCCAACCAACTCGCGGCCGGGCGGCAACGCATCTCGCACTTGCGCACTCGGTACGTAAACTACGAAAAAGTGATCGGCTACCACCAAAAGGTACTCGAGGCGGAACTCGCCGCGCTCGACTTGGGCCGCAGTGACAGCCGTCGCGTTCTCCAGGCCGAACAGGATCTTTCGGACGTTCGCTCCGATGCGTTGCGGCAGCGAATCGAACTGCGCCGCGCGGTCCTTGAATCGGAAGTTCTCACCGGCTCGTATCTAAAAAATCGCGGGCTCGACCTGAAGGAGAAATGAAATCGCGAACGATGCAAAGTCTGCGACCGATTCCGGGCCGCCGTCTCCCCGACCGGCACTTCATGAGGTTCAGCCTTTTCCGAGGTAGGGCCCGACCTTGGTCGTGGCTTGGGAGGCCGGATGAAAAAGAATCGGCCGCGAGCGAGCTCGGGCCCTACGGCCGCTGCCGCACCGAAGTCAAAATCACATCAGCCGCAGGTATCATTCAACGCCCAGGCGGATCCGGTGGGGCGCGCCGCTGGCTGGATTCGGCGCGACGTGGGTTCGGGCTTTTCTTGTCGGCGGTCTTGATCACGTTGCCGCTTGCCGCGGCCTCGGGTTTGATCGAGCCGTTGCAACAGGCGACGCTCGCATCCACCGTCGTCGGCCGCATTCAACGGGTGCTGGTCAAGGAGGGTGATGTAGTCAAGGCCGGCCAGGTGCTGGTTGAGCTCGAACAAGACCTGGAATCGCTCGAGGTCGAACGCCGCCGACTCGTCGCGGAAAACAAATCGGAAATCGAAATCGCGCGGGAGCGGGCCGCGCTCCTGGAAAAAGAATGGCAGGCAACGGCCAAACTGCGCGAGGCCACCCGCTCAGTCAGCCAGGAGGAACTCGATAAAAAACAAATCGAGTACAAGCTCGCGCGCGCCGAAGCAGCCCAGCTCGAAGTCCGCGAGCAGATCGAGGTATTGGAATACAAGATTGCGCAGTCCCAGCTTGATCGACGCCTGATCCGCGCCCCCAACGACGGCGTCATTACGCGCGTTCACGCCCAGCCGGGCGAAATCAGCGAAGTGCGCCAGCCACTCGTCGCCATGGTTAACGCCTCGTCGTGTTATTTCGTCGCGAACCTTGAACCCGCTGTCGCCGGGCGTCTGAAAACCGGCGGCACCGCGCGCGTCCGCATCGACACGGTTGGGAGCGGTTCGCCCTTCGAGGCTACTGGCACCGTTGACTCGATGTCGCCGGTGGTCGATTCCGCAAGCGGCCTGCGCCGGGTGAAGATTTTGCTGCCCAACCGCGACGGTCGCATTACCCCTGGCGTGGTAAGTAAGTTGGTTGATCCGTGACATGACCACCGGCGTCCTCAATGCCTCGAGCGACCTGACGGCCCTGCGCCGTTTTGACGGCGCGCCGCCGGAATTCTGGCGTCGGTATCTCGCGGCCGTGGGGGCACTCACCGAGGCCAGCGAACTTCATCTTTATACGCCTGACGCCTCGGGTCGCTGGCGGCGACTCCTGGCGTGGACTCCGGAGGGCTCCACGCCTCCGCCGCCTGCGGAACGGGTACTCGATCGGCTGGGGACACCACCCGATCACGTTCACCCCATCGATTCCGGACTCGCGTTCGTACCACTCACCACGGGCGACGAAACCCAACGCGTCACCCTCATCTTTCGCTTCGCGGAGCACGCGAGCACACCACGGTTGACGCCGGCGCTCATCGCGGCCGACGTTCCCCGCGACTATTTGGAACGCCGCCGATCGACGCAACAGACCCGCGATGTCTCGTTGTTCGCCGCGACGCTCGATCTGCTTCTCCTGCTCAACGAGCAGACGAAATTCACGTCCGCCGTCATGCTCGTGTGCAACGAGCTCGCGGCGCGGCATGCTTGCGAACGGGTCAGTCTCGGTTGGGTGCGCGATCACCAGGCGGAGCTTGTGGCACTGAGCCACGCGGAAAAATTTGACCGCCGCACCGAGGCGGTGCGCGCGCTTGAACTCGCGATGGAAGAGTGCGCCGACCAGAATGAGGAGATCGTCTTTCCGCCGGAGAATGATCCCCGCCAGGTCAAGCGCGACCACGCCGCCTTTGTCGATGCGTTTTCGCCGGGTCACGTGGCTTCCATCCCGTTGCGGGCAGACGGCGTGGTCTGCGCGATTCTCATGGGCGAGCGCCGCGCGCTGCCCTTCGCGCCTGATGACGTCGCCGCCCTGCGGGTAACCGCTGATCAGATTTCCCGACGGCTCGCCGACCTGCACGCCTCCTCGGGTGGAATCGTGCGGCAGTCGCTCGCCCGCACCAAGACGCGTCTCGGCCGTTGGGCCGGTCCCACCCATACCTGGTGGAAAGTCGGCGGCGTGTTCGCGTCCGCGGTGTTGCTCTTCGGATTGTTCGGTCGGTTGCCGTACCGCATCACCGCGCCGAGTCTCCTGCGTAGTGATCAAGTTGCCTACATCACCGCACCGTTCGATGCGTTTCTCTACGCCACGAGCATTGAACCCGGCGACGTTGTCACCGCGGGCCAGACGCTCTTCGCCCTCGATACGCGTGATTTGCTGCTGGAGGAATCGGCGGCCCGCGCGAATCTGGTGCGCCACGAACGCGAAGCCGAACGGGCGCGCGCCGCCGATGCGTTGGGCGAGATGCGCATCGCTGAAGCCATCGCCGACCAGGCGCGCGCTCAACTCGAGCAGGCGCGCTGGCGACTCTCGCGCGCCGAGGTCAAGTCGCCGTTTCCCGGTGCGGTGATCGAAGGAGACTTGAAGCGCCGACTCGGCGCGCCGGTGCGCGCGGGTGACGTGCTGATGCAGGTCGCCCGCCTCGATACGTTGTTCTTTGACGTGCAAGTCGCCGAGCGTGACATCAACGAAGTCTCTGTCGGCGCCCGCGTGCGGGTGGCGTTCGCTTCGCAACCCGAAACGCGTTTTATCGCCGCAGTCGAGCGGATCGAACCGTCCGCCCGCAGCACGCCGCAGGGCGCGATCTTCGTCGTGCGTTGCCGCGTCGACGATGATCGTGCGCCGTGGTGGCGTCCCGGCATGGGCGGAATTGCGAAAATAGACGCCGGCTGGCGCATGCCGTTGTGGATCGTGACGCACCGCACCGTCGAGTGGCTGCGCATGAGGTTCTGGTGGTGAAAACCAAGCACGAATCCGCGATCCCTGGACGCGTTGCGATTGAAGCGACGTGAAATCGCCGCCCACTTTTTCGGAATCCTGGCATGTGGTCGCGCATGCGCGGTTGGCGCTGCGCGCGCAGGTTGAGGTTCACCGCCAGACCTACCGGGGCGAAAAATGGTTTTTGCTGCGGCATCCTTACACGAATGCATTTTATCGATTAACGCCGGGCGCCTACGCCTTCGTGGCCCGGCTGGCGCCCGACCGGACCGTGGAGTCCGTCTGGAAACTGTGCCTGGAAATCGATCCGGAAGGGGCTCCGGGGCAGACCGAGATTCTGCAACTTCTGGCGCAGTTGCACGCCGCCGATTTGATCCATGCCGAACTGCCCGCGGATTCGCAGGCTCTCGCCGAGCGCCGCGAGAAGCGCCGGACCCGCGAACGCACGTCGTGGCTGCTCAACCTGCTCTTCGCGCGTTTTTCACTGCTTAATCCTGATCCTTTTTTCCGCCGGGCGTTGCCCTATGTGCGTTGGTTGTATTCGCGAGCGGGTGCACTCGCGTGGATCGCGCTGATCCTCATCGGGCTCAAAACCGTGGTCGACCATTGGGACGAGCTCGCGGACCAATCCCAGGGGGTGCTTGCGCCCGAAAATCTACCGTGGCTTTACGTCTGCCTCGTGGCTCTGGCCCTCTTGCATGAGTGTGGCCACGGCTTCGCGTGTCGGCGCCACGGCGGCCAGGTTACGACCTTCGGCGTAATCCTGATGATCTTCACCCCCTTGCCGTTCGTCGATGTGTCGTCGAGTTGGTCTTTCCGGGAAAAACGCCACCGCCTGCTCGTCGGCGCCGGCGGGATGATCGTGGAGCTCGCCATCGCGAGCGCGGCCGCGCTGCTCTGGGCCAATACCGGCGCCGGCCTGGTGCGCACGCTCGCGTTCAACGTCATGTTTCTCGCCTCGGTTTCGACGCTGTTGTTCAACGCGAATCCGCTCCTGCGCTTCGACGGCTATTACCTGCTATCCGATGCGCTCGGCATTCCGAATCTCTACTCCAGGGCGCAGCAACAAATTCAATTCCTCATCAACCGGCATCTGCTGCGCACCAGCCGCGCGCGTTCCCCTGCCACCACCCGCGGCGAGGCCCGCTGGCTCACGATGTTCGGCATCATGAGCGCGGCGTACCGCCTGTTCCTGCTCGGCACGATCCTGCTGTTCGTCGCCAACCACTATCTGTTGCTCGGTTTAATTTTCGCGGTCGTCGCGTTCGTGGCCTGGCTCTGCGTGCCCGTCGGCAAGGCGATCCACTTTCTGTTCACGTCTCCCGCGCTCGATCGCGACCGCGCCGGCGCGATGCTGCGCTGTGCCGCCGCGCTGGCGATCGTCGTTCTCCCCTGCGCGCTGGTTCCGCTGCCGGCATCGTTCACCGCGCCGGGCGTGATCGAGAGCCGCGGCTATCGTGTCGTCGTGGCCGAAGCGGCGGGCGAATTCGCGACGTTGCACACATTGACGGGTCAGGCGGTCGCGGCAGGTAATCCGTTGTTTCAACTCACGAATCCGCCGCTCGAGCAGGACCTGCGCGCGGCGCGGGCCCGCAGCGCCGAAGCCGCCGCACGTTTTCGGGGCGCGCTCGATGAAGGCGGCGTGAACCTGCGCACCATCGAACACTACGCCACCGCCGCGGCGCACCAGGTCGAGCGCACCACGCAGGAAGTCGCCGCCTTGCGCGGAGTCGCTCCAAGAGATGGCGTCTGGCACGCACCTGATCTCGCGCTGCAAACCGGCCGGTTTTTCAGACGAGGTGCACCCCTCGGCGAGATTCTTGGCGCGGAAGGTTTCGATGTGGTCGCCGTCGTCTCGCAACAAAACGCGGCCCGCCTGTTTTCGGGTGACATCAAATTAGTGCGAGCGCGCGCTACCGGCAGTGTGTGGACCGCTCTCGAGACCAGGGAATGGCACGTCGCCCCGGGGCAGAAGACGCGCCTGCCGTCGGCCTCGCTGGGGTGGTCAGGAGGCGGGCCGGTGGAGATCGATTCCTCGGAGGCCTCCGGGGTCGCGGCGCGCGAGCCGTTCTTCGAAGTTCGCACTCACGTGGTGGAGGACCCGAACGTTGTTCTCCGTCATGGCCAAACGGCCAGGCTGCACTTTCGTCTGCGCGCCGAACCCTTATTCACGCAGGTGCGACGCTGGTTGCGGCAACTCGTCCAACAACGATATCAACTATGAACCTAAGAAACGCACTTGAACCCCTGATCTTCACTGATGAGCACTGAAACAAACAGAGTTGCGCGACGGAGGCAGTTCACCGGATAAGTGACGGGGAAGTTCCATCCCATCGATCCGGTTCTATTTGATCAGTGTTTATTAGTGCTCATCCGTGGTGACCTCTTCTGCAGAATTTAGTCTGACCCGCCGTCTCACTCTCCTGCGGGTGCCCCGATGATCCCTCCCAGTCGCGAGTATCGTCGGACCGCAGTGCGGGCTCCGGGCAAACTGCCGGCCCAGCTCGACGCGATCGCGCACGGCCTGAGCGGACGCTGGCAACGCCGACGTAAGATCACCCACGCGTTACTCGATGAAGCCGCGGCCGTCGTTGCGCTCGAAAATCAAATGCGGGAACTCCCGCCCCTCGAACTGCGCGCCCAACTGAATGCCTGCGGCCAGATGCTGAGGCGTCGACGTCCTGATGGTTGGGAAAAATGCGGCCGTGTCGCCCTGGCCGCTCTGCGCGAGGCCGCGCGCCGGCAGACCGGCTTGCTCGCCCATCCCGAGCAAATTGCCGCCGTCCTTTCACTCCGGCGAGGCTACCTCGCAGAAATGGCGACGGGCGAAGGCAAGAGTCTGGTTGCCGCGATCGCCGCCGTCGCCTTCGCGTGGGATGGCGCACCGTGTCACATTGTGACCGTAAATGATTACCTCGCCGAACGCGACGCCAACGGGTTCGCCCGCTTTTTCGAGTTTTGCGGATTGCACGCGAAGGCTGTTCTCGCCCCGCACGATCGCGAACAACGACGCGCCGGCCACGCGGCCGACATCACCTACACGACCGCCAAGGAACTGCTCGGCGATTTCCTGCGCGACCGGCTGGTGCTCGGCCCCGGGGCGTCGGGGCCGCGGGAATTACTGCGCCGCGTGCATGAAGGGCCAGGCCCCTTCATGCCCTCGCCGGTCGGCTCGGCCCGAACGCAGCCCCTCGACCACGCCGGGACCTCAAGCCAGTCGAGACGCGAGACGTCTTCACGGGAGAATTCTCCGCCGGCGGGCGCGCGCCACACCGTACTGCGCGGCATTGACACCGTGATCGTCGATGAAGCCGACAGCATCCTCGTCGATGAGGCGGTAACACCGTTGATCCTGTCGCAGCCGCGGAACAATGCCGGCCTGCTGGCGGCCGCAAACCATGCCGCCCATCTCGCGAAGCTGCTGAAAATCGGGCGCGACTACCGACGCAGCGAACGATTCCGTGAAATCGAACTTACGCCGGAGGGGCGCGCCCGGCTCGACGAAGCGGCGATGCAATCCGAGCTCGCGGGGATCTGGCGGGGCCAGCGACGGCGCGAGGAACTCGTGGTGCAAGCGTTGCACGCCCGAGAGTTTTTCGCCGCCGGGCGCAACTATGTGATCGACGACGGCAAGGTCGTGATCGTGGACGAGTTTACCGGACGGGTGATGCCCCAACGCACCTGGCGCGAAGGACTGCATCAAGCGATCGAGGCGAAAGAAGGCGTCGAGGTGACATCCCCCACCGACGTCGTCGGGCGCATGAGCTTCCAGCGGTTCTTCCGCTTATTCCCGCGACTGTGCGGCATGACCGGCACCGCCCGCGAAAATGCCGGCGAATTGTGGCACGTGTTCGAACTTCCGGTGGCAACCATTCCACGTCACCGGCCGCACCAGCTGACGCGGCTGCCGGCGTGCGGCTTCGGGTCGGCGCCGGACAAATGGAACGCCGTAATCGACGAGCTTGCCGCGATGCATCGCGCGGGGCGCGCGGTGCTGGTGGGGCTGCGTTCGGTCGCAACGAGCGAAGCGCTCTCAGCGCGGCTGACGAGCGAAGGATTACCGCATCATGTGCTCAACGCGACCCGCCACCGCGAGGAAGCCTTCATCATCTCGCGCGCCGGCGACCACGGCCGGATTACGCTGGCAACCAACATGGCCGGGCGCGGCACGGACATTCGACTTGAGGAAGGCGTGGCCGAATGCGGCGGCCTGCACGTGATTGCCACGGAATTTCACGAAGCGGGCCGGATTGACCGGCAGCTGTTTGGCCGCTGCGCCCGACAGGGGGATCCGGGCAGTTGCCGGATGTTCTTTAGTTTGGACGACGAATTGTTTTCGCGCTTTGTGCCGGTTTGGTTGCAGCACGTGACGCGAGCGGCGATTGGCAACGGGAAGCTGGCGCACCAGCAATGGACCGCGCATCGCATCATGCGCTTCGCCCAGCGAAGCGCCGAGCGTCAAGCCCGCGCGCAGCGACGCGCGGTGTTGCGGGCCGACGAGTGGTTGCAGGAATCACTCACGTTCGTGCCGCGGGGTTGACGCGACGAGGGTTTCTCTCAGGAGATTTAGAATTTTCCGGCGGTAGGGCCCGAGCTTGCTCGTGGCCTGAACGGTCGGCGGAAACGAATCAGCCACGAGCAAGCTCGGGCCCTACCGGTGACGTACCAAAGTTAAAATCTCCGTTTTCCCATACAGTCGCTCCTGCTCGTTGTCAGCGCGTACGGCCAATCGTCGTGACTTCAGCCTCCGCGATTCCCATGAAAAGGCGGTAGTCATCAAGCGCTTCGCCCAGCGAAGCGCCGAGCGTCAAGCCGCGCGC
>Ga0163150_10010187_pt1 | contig 10217 bp, 9 predicted proteins | sample OliLakLV19P2IB_FD_148628 | JGI IMG/M metagenome (GOLD analysis project Ga0163150, IMG submission 148628) | Freshwater microbial mat bacterial communities from Lake Vanda, McMurdo Dry Valleys, Antarctica - Oligotrophic Lake LV.19.P2.IB | ecosystem: Environmental > Aquatic > Freshwater > Lake >...
GATCATGCCCGCGCGTAGCGAGGGGACAATCACGTTTTCGAGCTGGTCGTAGAAGTCGGTGGCGTAGAACAGGCTCCGCGCGACTGGCAGCAGGATGTTCCCCTGCTGCGCGCGTTCGAGCTCCTCGGCGATCAGCTCCGAACGCTTCAGGCCGAAGGTCGCGGCGGCGTAGCCCAGCCGCTCCAGCCAGTTGCGGGTGATTTCCACCTGCGTGGAGCGCCCCGAGGCATCGGCGCCCTCAATGACGATCAGCCGTCCATTGAGCTTCTCGTAGGCGATCTGGGGCAGCTTGCGCCCATAGGTGTTCTGATGCCGATTCTTGGTTTTCATGTCGGGATCCTCCTCGCCTGTGTGTTAATAGTTGATCGACGGGCGGCGCTGCGCGGCCTGGCGGGATTTGAACTTCTCCAACGGGATGCGGGTGCGGACAATGGTCCGCACTTCTGGCTGCATCTCATCGACCGGGCGATCGGAGTTGATCACGACGAAGTCCATCTCTTTGGCGAGCTTCTGATACTCCTGATGGATCATGCCCTGGAAGATCTTGAAGCTCTCGGTGGGATCCGCATGCAGGCCCAGGTCCATGCCGGCCTCGAAGTACTTCAATTCCGGACGCCCCTCCAGGATGCGGGTCAGCGCGACTTCCAGCGGCGCGCTGAAGAAGAGCGTGATGTCGGGCATCACCGCGAAGTCGTAGATCTCCCGCACGAACCGGCGATCCATTCCACGGGCGACATCGCGGGCGAGCGCGGTAAACACATAGCGATCGGCCAGCACCAGGTAGCCAGCCTGCAACAGCGGCTGGATCTGGCGCTCATATCGATCGGCGAGGTCGGTCGCGTGAATGAGGCAAAAGGTCGCGGGACTCAACAGATGCCGCTTCTTCGCTTTCTTGGTCGCCGATGACACCAGCACCGAGCTGTTCCATTCGGTGAAGAAGACCTTCGCGCCAGATTGCTCCAGCCAGCGTTTGAGCAGGTAGAGCTGCGTCGATTTCCCCGAACCATCGACCCCTTCGACCGCGATCAACTTGCCGGGGTATGGATTCGGTTTTAGACGCGCCAGAGGCGTGCTCATGAGGCGGACTCCTCTACGACGTGCACCGTGAGTGAAGTGAAGAACACCCGCCGGAACAATCCAGCGCTCTTTTCCAGCGCCCAGTGTTCGATCGTCGCGCCGATCAGACCGGTGACCGTGAGGTGGATGCCGCCATCGCGTACTTCGGCGGCGATGCCAGTCACCAGTCGACTGTGGGTCCGATCCAGGGCATCGGCGAGACGCAGGAGTGCAATGAGTTTCATGATCCGGACCCGATCCGGCGGCGAGAGGACGGCGTACTCCGGGTGACGGTCGGTCTGCGGTTCCGACTTGCGATGGAAGCGCGCGACCAATGCCACCAGTTCCTGCTCCCGGGGTGTGAGCCCATAGAAATCGGCGTTGCGAATCAGGTAGTACGTATGCATGTGGTGCTTGCAGTGATTGACCAGATGCCCGACATCGTGGAGCAGGGCGGCGGCAAGCAGCAGGGTGCGATCGGATTCCGCCAGTCGATGGACATCCTGGAGATCCGTGAAAAGCTGATTGGCGATCCAGCTGACCTGCTCGGCGTGGTCCAGATCGGCGCGATACCGCTCAGCGATGTCCCGGGCCATCTGCGCGATCTGCTCCGCCGGACTCGCGAGCAGCTCTGGCGCGAGATTGGGATCGACCATCTGCCACAGGATGCCGTCGCGTACGCCCACATTGGGGACGATCAGTTCTTCGGCTCCGGAGGCTCGCAGCGCCGTGAGGTAGATATGCGCGGCGGGCTGAATGACATCGGCGCGACGTTCGCTCAGGCCCAGCAGGATGGTCCGTTGTCCGACCAACAGGCTGTCGATGAGGGTCGCCATTTCTTCGAGCTTTCCACGTGCAACCCGCTGGACTTCACGTTCTTCCCGGGACTCATCCCGGATCGCCTGTCCGCCGCTCTCCACGAGGGCCGCGATCGCGCCGGCGTTGCCACCGACCGCCACGACCGCATCGATCGGGTGATCCTTGAGGAGTCGGGTGAGTCGATTGCGCATGAAGGCCAGATGCGCCTGAATCAACTGGGGGAATTCCCGCTCATCAGCGCCCTGATCCGCGAGGAATTGCAGCATGCGGACGGTCCCGACCGAAAAGCCCTCAATCGCGATGATGCGCCCATGATCGACCACCGAGATCTCCACGGAGCCGCCGCCGACATCGACAATCAACAGCCGCTTTTCAGCCCGATCGAGGCTCCGGGTGACTGCGCGGACCACCAGCTCCGCTTCTTCCAGCGGCGTGATGACTTCGATCTGAATGCCGGTCTCCTCGGAGAGGCGATCAATGATCGCGAGACTGTTTTGCGCCTCTCGCATCGCGCTGGTCGCGACGGCCCGCAACTCGACGATGGGATAGGAATCGAGAATGGCGCGAAATCGCTGGAACGCGAGCAGGGTCTCATCGAACGACTGGGCGCCGACCAGCTTGTCGCGAAAGACATCGGCGCCGAGTCGCACCGGCTCCCGATGGTCGACGACCGGGATGAGCCCGCCGGTCGTGGTGACCCGGGCGATCCGCAGCCGCATCGCGTTCGAGCCGACATCGATGCCGGCAACCAGGGCATTGGCGAGGGGGTGGATGCGATCCTCACGGGAGGGACGCGGCACTCCGGGGAGGAGCGCTTGCTCCCCCTGATCGGTAGCAGGTGCGAGTGGATGACCTGCGCGGTCTTTGGCCGTCATGAGAAGCATCGTACACCGCGCATTGTGGCGGGCTTTGCGGGGGGGCGAGTAAAGCTGATGTTACGAACCAACGAACGCGGTTCCGCCACGCTCAATTTCTTGGCAAGTAGTACTCGAGGTATTTGCGCCAGCTCTCATCGAGCGATTGATTGATGAGGTAGGGGTAGCTGTTGGGCAGGATGAAATGGGGCGCAGTCGGACGCTTCTTCAACGGCATCCCCGCCTGATCGGCAGTACGGCCCCCCTTGCGGTTGTTGCAGCGCTTGCACGCGGTCACGAGGTTCTCCCAGGAGTTCACGCCACCCCGCGCCCGGGGAATGACATGATCCACCGTCAGCTGACGATCCTCCGCCCCGCAGTACTGGCAGCACCAGCCATCGCGCGCGAAGATCGCCCGACGGGAAAGCCGTACAGCCGCTCGCGGCTTCTTGATGAAGTAGCCCAGACGAATCACCGATGGCGTCTTGAAGCGGGTCGACAGACTGCCGATGTCCTGCAGGCCGGCCTCCAACACCTCAGCCTTCCCCAGGATGACTAATCCTATAGCGCGCTTCATGTTCGTAATATTGAGCGGTTGGTAGTCGCCGTTCAGTACGAGCACTTGCTGGTTCATGGATAGCCTCCGGGGTGAAAGGTACGTGCCACATGGGGCTGTCTGTGTGAGGAGCCAGTTTCCCTGATATACGCCGGACAGCTTGATAACTGGCTCGATGTTGATTGATCGCGGAGCGAGGGCCTGGTGGACGATCGGGACCGAGTTCCTCGCGCCTGAGCGGGCCGCCGTACGGCAGAGGGCGTTGTAATGAGTTCCACGTAAAATGGGTGTTGTATTCGGTGCTCGTTGGGCGGGTGGTTCCCGATACTAGATGTGTCCGCAGTCAACTTCCGGCGAACGACGAGGCTCAACCCGTGCGCGCATCTATTACCCAGCATCTGATGGACCTGCAGGAACTCCCCACCCTGCCCTTGGTGGTGACGAAGATCATCCAAACCACCAGTGATCCGCGGTCCAGCGCCAGCGACCTCAACAATCTCATCATGAACGACCAGGCGATCGCCGCGAAGGTCCTCAAGCTCGCCAATTCTGCGTTTTACGGGTTGCCTGGAAAAGTCACGAGCCTCAACCGGGCGGTCACGCTGCTCGGCTTCAATACGGTACGGGGGTTGGCTCTCTCGGTGTCGGTGATCGAGTCCTTCGGGGGAGCGGGGCGCAATCGGGGCTTCGATCGGCATGGCTTTTGGGAGCATTCGCTGGCGGTCGCGGCGGGCGCGAAGATCCTGGCGACGCGGCAGAACTTCGAAAACAAGGATGAAGCTCACATGGCCGGGCTGTTCCACGACATCGGCAAGATCATCCTGGACCAGTATTTCTTCGAGTACTTCTCCTCCGCCATGGAGTTGGCGAGGGAGACACCGATGTCGACCAGCGCCGCGGAAACCGCAATTATGGGCATTGATCACGCGGAAGTCGGGGCGGTCGTGGCCGAGCGCTGGCATTTCCCCGCGCATCTGGTCGAGGTCATTCGCTACCACCATACCGAGTCGCCGCCTGTGGAAAACCGGACCCTGGAAGCGGTTATCATCGCCAATTCGCTCTGTCATGAGTGGAAATTCGGGGACAGCGGCGAACCGGAGCCCCCGCCCATCGCGGATGCGCTCCTGAAGAAATACCTCCCGACCATCACCGAGCGGGAGATCGTCGAAGCCAAGTTGGAGGCCGAAGTGGAAAAGTCGGCTGAACTCTTGTCCCTCTTCCGCTAAGAGCCGCGTGCGCCGGCCCGAGGTAGGTACCCGGACTCGCACCCCCGGTGGACTGTTCCACAGGCAATTATCGCATATGCGACTCAAGTTATGTAAACCCTCCGTACCAATCGAATTCACCGAAACCCTCCATGTAGGAGGGTTTTCTGGCTTTTAGACGGACCGTGCGTACAATGGCGCCATCCCACGACCGGGTGCCCATCGTTTGATGGTTGCCTGACTCGTCCGCCCGGAGGACCCCACTCTGTGACTGCAGCGCTTTCGCTTTGGCCGACCTTGGCACAAAGTGCAACGACCGGCGCCCTGGATTCGATGATCAGCGGGAGCGGCATCACCGCTCCCCAGTTGGCCGTCTACACCCTCGTTTTCGCGGTGGTGGTCATCCTCCTGGTGCTCGGGACCGAGTTCTGGATGAATCTGTATGGGCTGGTCACCGCGCCATCGGTCGCCGCCAGTCGCATGATGGGAGAACAACAGATTCTCCCGGGGCTGTTCGTGGTGCTCATGAGCGGCCTGATGATGGCGGTCTTCGCGCTCCTCATCATGACGACGCCGAAGTACCTGGACTCGCAGGGCGACTCGCTCGGACAACTGTTCGCCGCGATCAGCCAGCAATACGCCGCGATGGGCGTGCCTTATGTCGTCACCGCGTTCAACTTCGAACTCGATGACCCGAACCTCACGATGATGAAGGCGCTGGGCTTCTTTCTCCTGGTGCCGCTCACCTTCGCCATCTTCTGGTATTCGTGGGGCGTCGGCATTCTCGTTTCCGGCAAGCTCATTGGCATGCGGAACGCCGCCGGGGTCAATAACGCCGTGTGCGGGCTCGCGTGGCCGATGCTGCTCTGGCCCTTCATGTTCTGGGCGTCGGCTCAGGCACAAATCTTCGAACATCCGATCGCCTGGGGGCTGTACGGCATCCTGGCGTTGCTGCATCTCTTCTGGGTGCTCACGGTCGCCCGGGAGTTCTACCGGGTCGGATGGGTCCCCACCATCATCGGCGTCCTGCTCTCTCTGGTCGTCGGCCTGATCGTCTTTGCGATCGGCTTCACGCTGCTCGTGATGTTCTACGGCCTTCTCAAAGAGCAGCTACCGGCGTACATTTAGATCGAGCAGAGCGGAACGGCCAGGACGCGACCTGGCGAGACAGCGTTCGGAGGTCCTGTGATGCGACGACTTCGACTTTCTCTTCCCTCCACGTGCGCGATCGGACTCTGTCTGATCGTCCTCGGAGGTTGTGCGGCCGGCGAGCAGGCAGCGCAACAGACCAATCAGAAGATCATCGAGAACACCGACATGGGTCTCGATAACATGACCAAGTCCCGGGACAAGGCGGTCGAGAGTCAGATTCTCTCCGGCATCGCCAGCGATCCGTGGCTGGCGAATGTGAAGGATCTGATCGAGATCACCGTCAGCCACAACGTGGTCGTGATCACGGGTCGCGTGAAAACCCAGGAACAGAAAGACTCGATCGAGAAGATCGTGAAGAACGCGGTCAACACGGCGGGCGTGAAGGAGTACGAGCTCAAAGTCGAGATCGACGACACGATCCCGGAGCTCCCCTTCGCGGAGTAGTGACTCGCCGCGAGCAACTTCAATCAGAACGCGGGCCCTGCGCCTGCGTTTTTTGCATCCGAAGTCCTGGCCATGACCGCGAGATTTTTTTTGTTCGCATCAGGGCAAGCTGGATGGGTACGGGATAAAACTATTTCCCCGATCTGCTCCTGCCATGAAAGCACCTGAGTCGACATTCTTTGGGCAATAAAAATGCAGGCCCTGGGCCCCAGACTCCACCCTCTTAAGAGGGCTGCCAGCCTTATCGGCTAACCTGGCGGTGACTCCCACGCTTGCCTGCATAGTTAGTATCCACCAGCTTGCGGGCTACGGCAACCCCGCAGGAGGCCCGTTTCCTCTAAGCTCTGCCGCTATGCCCGACTTCCTGCGCATCGAATCGCCGACAGCGGTGTGGTACCGCCCCGACTGGCCGGACTGGCCTGGACTCGTGGCGGGCTTCACGACGCGTCGATGGCGACCGACCCCTGAGGAGCCGTGGCGCGATGACTGGTCCTTTCGACGTCCCCCAGATGAATCAGCCCCTCCCGGACTCGCGCATCTGCGAGCCGTGCTCGATCTCGGCGACATGGCCGTCGTCGGCGAGCAGCAGGTTCACGGGGTGTCGATCACGACCGTGACGCACCGGGACATCGTTACTCCTGAGTTTTCGCTCTTTCGGGAAAGCGATGGACTGATTCTGCAAAAGCCCGGCATCCTCGGACTCGCGCAGGCGGCAGATTGCTGCATTGGACTCGTGGTCCAGCCAGAGCGGCGTGTCGCGGCGTTGTTCCACGCAGGATGGCGCGGCGCAGTCGAGGGATTGCCCATCAGAATGGCGACGCAATTGTTGATCCAGCACGGAATCGCGCCGGAATCACTCTGGGTGGCCCTCTGTCCCTCGATCCAACAGACCAGCTTCCAGGTCGGACCGGAAGTCGCCCGTCGCTTCGGAAGATCCGACCTGGTCGTCCCCGATCCGACCGCCGAGAATCGATGGCTGGCGGACCTACCGGCGCTGGTCGCGGCGCAACTGATGCAAGTCGGAGTACCCAAGCAACGGATTTCGATCAGCACGCAGGACACCCTGACGGATCCGACTGACTTCTTTTCGTACCGTCGCGATGGCGCGGGAATGGGTTTACATGTCGGTTTCTGCGGGTGGCGTCCATTGCGTTGACAATTCATTTGCATGCAAATAAACTCGATTTGTGCAACGGATCAGACGTTGGCGACGTCTGTTCAGATGGACCTGGCGGAGGCACCCACGATATGCGTCGGCTGCTCACATGTGCGCTGCTTAGCAGCCTGCTCACCGGACTCGCCTGGGGCGCGGAGCCCCCGGCTGTCGTCCCATCCCCGCAAAATGAAGCCGCGAGCTACCAGTCGCCCCCGATGACGCTCCCGGAGGCGATCAATCTCGCCCGGCTGGGCAATTTCGCCATCGCCGCGTCGAAGGTCGGGCTCGCCCGCGAGGAGTGGGCCCCCTACATCGCCCGGGGCATTTTTGATCGCACTCTCCGCCTCGGCCTCACCCACAACAGCCGTCAAACCAATGGCAGTGACGGTGTCACGAGCGGATCGGACTCGGACTCCACCAGCCTGTCGACCGTCGTCACTGTTCCGACCCAAACCGGCGGTCAGTGGAGCCTTGAGTACAACGCGCAGCGAGTCGATGTCCGGAGCGCGACCGGCGGCGGCAACGATGGCTACAGCTCCGATGTCGAGGTGAACTTCCGGCATCCGCTCCTGGAAGGCGCGGGCAAACGCCGGACCTCATCGGGGATCACGCAGGCCGAAATCGGGGTCGATATCACCCGCGCAAATCTCGATCGCGAGTTCCTGTCCCTCGAACAGACCGTCACGCAGCAGTTTCTCGCGGTCCTCCGGGCGCAACGTCAGCTCGAGACCGCGCGTATTTCCCTCGATGTGGCCAACGCACTGTTCGATCAGATTGCGGCGCAGGTCGAGGCGGGTTCCCTCGCACAGTTCGAGCAAACCAATGCCGAAGGGGGTCTTGCGACCCGCGAGGAAGCGGTCCTGTTAGCGCAGCAGGGTGTCGACGATGCGCTGGATGAGCTGAAGCAAACGCTGGGGATCCCTCGCGATGTGCCACTGGTCCTGGATCCCAATCCCGCCTACGACAGTCCCCCGGACGTGACGTTCGAGCAGTATCTCGGTATCGCGAACGACAATCGCCCCGAGCTGCGGGTGTTCGATCTGCGCGAACAGCAGAACGAAGTGTCGCTGTTCGATGCCAAAGACAACCTAAAGGACACCCTCGATTTCACAGCGGGGGTCGGCCTCAACGGCGAAGGCCGGGACTTCGGCAAATCGCTTGAAGACATGGAAGACATCAATTGGGTCCTCGGTGTCGAATATCTCATTCCGCTCGGTCGCGATCGCCGTGCGAAGGGGCAGTATGAGCAGGCTCGCCTCGCCCTCGACCAGCTCGCCCTGGAGCGTGCGGAGACCGAGACGCAGATCGAATCCGACCTCTCCCAGGCGATCCGCGATGTTGAGGTCGCGGAGCAACGTCTCTCGATTACCGCGACCGGGGTCCGGGTCGCACAGGAGCGTCTCGACAATGAACGGGCGCGCCTCGATCTGGGCTTGACGACGGCGACCTTCGTGCTTGAAGTGGAAGAAGACCTCGCGCAGGCCCGGCGATCGCAGATCGAAGCCGATCTCAACGTGGTCGCTGCCCGGGCCCGGCTCCTGAATGTCCTGGGCCTCTCGCAACTTGCAGGCAACCCGCCAATCGATGGCGTGGAACCAGAATCGTCTGAACAGGAGACCGCTCCCTCATGAAGCCCCGCCTCGTGCTGCTCCTCGCAGTTGTCCCCCTCGCGCTCACGATCCTGATGGGTGCGGAGTGTGGAAAGAAGAAGGTCGAATATGCGGCCACCGACTACGCCGAAGTGAAGCGTGGCGATCTCGCCTTGGTCGTCAAAGCCACTGGCACCGTCGAGCCGAAAGAAATCACCCGCCTGAAATCGGAAGCCTCCGGCAAGATTCTCTCCCTCAACGCCGAACCCGGACAACTGGTAGTCATCGGCGAGGTCATCGCGACCCTCGATCAGTGGCGCCAGGAACTGCAGCAGGATCGCGCGGCGGTGTCGGTCGATGCCGCATCGCACAGCGTCGCGGAACTGAAGCGCGGGAGCAACGTCCAGGCGATTCGCAGCGCGCAGGCGGCGGTCGATCAGGCGGTCCTCACCCTCGACCAGGCGACCCGTGAGCGAAATCGCATGCAGGAACTCAACGACAAGGGCTTCGCTTCCGATCGCGAACTGGAAGATGCGATCCGCAACGTCGAGTCGGCCAAAATCGCGCTGGAGAAGGCGAAGAAGGATCTCGATCAGCAAAAGAAGCAGGGGAATCCTGATGCGATCCGCTCTGCGGAGCTGTCGCTGCAATCGGCGAAAGTCTCACTGCAGGAAGCCAATCGCGAGCTGGGCAATGCGCAGTTGAGCAGCCCCATCGCGGGGACCATCCTGGAGAAATTCGTCTCTGAGGGCGATACGGTCATCGGGACGAACAACGGCTTCGGCGAGGGCACGACGCTCATCACCCTCGCGGATCTCTCCAAAGTACAGATCCGCACGAGTGTCGATGAGGTCGACATCGGCCGCGTCAAGATCGGACAGGGGTCCGATGTGACGGTCGATTCCTATCCCGGCGAAGTCTTCAAGGGGACAGTCACGAACATCTATCCGCAGGGGATTCCCGAGGCAGGGGTCACCAGCTTCGTGGTGATTGTCGATGTCCCGAACCTGGAGGGGAAACTGCTGGCGAACATGACCGCCACGGTGAACATCACGGCGCAGACGGTCGAAAACGTCGTACTGGTCCCCTTCGAGAGCATCCGCTCTGACAAAAAAGGAAACCCAATCGTCTTCATCCCCGGGGAAGAGTTCGCGCCGGAAGAGCGCCCCGTGAAATTGGGCGCGACCGATTTCCTGCAGGTGGAGATCCTCGAAGGCATCAGCGCGGGCGAACAGGTGATGGTGGAGAACCTCCCGCAGGAAGCCACAGTCGCGTTCGGCGGGGAAGCCTCCTTCGACTAACGCGGCTCCGCCTGACGGACTCGCGGCTTGGTCTTGACTCATCTGCTGTCGAAGGAGGCGCACCATGCTGACGCTGTTCTGGACC
>Ga0163150_10010194_pt1 | contig 10214 bp, 15 predicted proteins | sample OliLakLV19P2IB_FD_148628 | JGI IMG/M metagenome (GOLD analysis project Ga0163150, IMG submission 148628) | Freshwater microbial mat bacterial communities from Lake Vanda, McMurdo Dry Valleys, Antarctica - Oligotrophic Lake LV.19.P2.IB | ecosystem: Environmental > Aquatic > Freshwater > Lake >...
GAACAGCTAGCGACCATCCTCATGGTCCAGGGAATTTTAGTTCTTGTGCAATTGGGCCTGAGCTGCGCTTATGAAGCAATCCTGACCGTCCGAATGGGCGGCACTCTCGGCAAGCTGGCGCTCGGTCTGCAAGTGGTGACCCCCGATGGCCAGCGCCTCACGATGGGGCGATCCATCGGTCGCTATTTTGCCCTTCTCATTAACAGTTCACCTTCTTGATCGGGTACATCATCGCCGCCTTTGACGATCGGAAACGCGGTCTGCACGACCATATTTGCGGCACGAGGGTGATCCGGAAGCGCCCCTGATGAGCACCATCGAGTGCACCGCCAATGCAGGAACCCCGGCAAAGGCGTTGATGGCCGACTTATTGCAAAACCGCTCGTTTGTGCAGTGTCTCAATGGAGGACCCGGCGCGCTTCACGGAAATTCAGAGACACAAGCAAGAATGCATCGAGCAAGCATCGGGGCTTTTATCCGCTCACGGCTGGAGCGCTTTCCCGAAGAAAGCGTCGCCTGACCGAGTTTGCCCAAACTCCATCCGACATATGGTGAGTTGCGAGGGACTACTTCGCGAAGCACCTCGGTGTTCATTACAATCAAACATGACATCGAGAACATTTGGTCTTGCATCTGCCAAGGAGGCCGACTGCGTTCATCGCCCTCTGCGGATATGTGTCAGGTCCTTCTGTGGAGGGGGAAAGCAGCCCGGATCGCGACTAGTGTAGCGAAGGGCCTTAAACGAGATGGTCACGGTATCCAGGTCGATCGAAACCGACGAACCTGATCTAATCAGTGCTGTTCTACGGAAAGATCGCAAAGCGACTGCCGAGTTCGTTTCTCGTTATGCCGACAAGATCTATTCCTACGTACGGTACCGGCTGATTCCTCGCGAAGACATGGTGGACGATCTGGTGCAGGAAGTTTTCCTTGAGGGGCTGGGAGGGTTAAAAGATTTTCGTGGCGACTCCAAGCTGGAGGAGTGGCTGCTCGGCATTGCGCGGCATAAGGTCGGTGACTACTATCGAAGCCGGCTTCGCGAGCCGTTGGCGTTGGATGAGTCTGCTGAAAGCTCGCTGCCGGAACTGGCGATAGAATCCCAAATCGACGAACTGCTCGATCGCGAGCGTCTACAAGAGAAGACCTCGCTTGTACTCAAGAGCTTGCCGGAGATTTATAGTCTGGTGCTCCTCTGGCGATACTGGGAGAAGAAAAACGCGCAGGAAATGGCTGCCGAGACGGGCAAGTCCGTGAAGGCCATAGAGCGAACGCTGGCCCGTGCGCGGGCGGAGTTCAAGCGGAGATGGAGCGATGTCTGACCAGTTCTCAGAAGATGCTTTTTTCGAAGAACTCGCGGCCGAGACGGCGCTGGGCAAGGAGGCTCACGCACCGGATCTGCTGAAGGATCAGATTTTCTCTGCGCTCACCGGCGGCTTCCCAGAGCAGGAGTCGTTCTTCGAGAGACTGGTCACTGAAGCTCCGGTTGTAGTCGCTCCGCCGCAACTAAAGTCGAAAATCTACTCTGCCCTTGTATTGGCACAGGCGGAAACAGGACCGTTATTGAGTTTGTCGGAGTGTAAAAAGAGTGGGCGGGATCTTTGCGTGTTCGAGGAACTCGTGCAGATCGCGCCTGTTGGGCATACGATCAAATCGCTTAACTACTGCCGCGTCTGTCATGCGCGCGCGCTTGCGGAGCGGCTCAAGACAGCCCCGATCTATTGGTCCGGCTGCCCCTATGTCGGATTTCAAAACGGCTAACGGGTGCTCCCAAAGGTCTTAACAAAACCAAACAGATTCTGAAAACCAGCCAGATTGCGCTGCCCAGGTGGCGTCAATTGCGGGCTGATCGGGTTTTGCTGAATGGCTTCGAGAAAGCTGTAACGAAAAGCCCACCCGCGCGTTAGCGCCAGATCGATCCCGACAGCCACACGAAATGTAACCATCGTGCTGGAGAACCGGTCCGGCGGCAGGCTGAGCGCCCCGCGCACAAGCGACAGTTCTCCGCTATCGCTCTTAAGCCGGGACACGCCCAGGCCCACGGAGAGATACGGCCTTGCCCAGCTCCGGCGATCCCTGAAATACAGCGCTACGTCTCCCGCGAAGCTGTGTTGCGAGCTTGTGCGTTTCTGTTCATAAGCTGAGGCTGGGCTTCTGATCGAAGTGAGGGTGAGATTGTTCCGGTTCCCGGTGTAGTTTGCTTGGAGGCTCAAGTAATTATTGAGGTGGACGCCGCCGAACACGTTCAGGATCGGACCGTTCTGCGGCTTATAAGACGAGGCGAAAGCGTCATTTGACGTGACGACAGAGCGACCATCCGCTGAGAGTGTTGAAACGCCGGCGACCGCGCCGGCATAAAAGCTTCTCTCATGAACGTGTCTCTGGGCAACCAGCGGACAGCACAGGCATACCAGTAATAACGAGGTTCGGCTCATTCTACGCAGCATCTGGGAGGGGGATTCCGCAGTCTGCGGCGACTACTGTAGTAGAGGTGAGACATGAACTTTAAGAGTATCGCGCGACGATCCTTGTTATCCGCTCTGGCTCCGCTTTCGCTCTGGTGCGGAATCGCTGCTGCGGAGGAGGGCCCGCGCTACGAAGTGACCGTTACGAACTTGACCCGCAGCCAGAGATTCACGCCAGTTCTGGTGGCCACCCACGAGGACGGCTTCAACCTGTTCCGCCTTGGCCAGCCTGCCTCGTCTCAACTGAAGACATTGGCTGAAGAGGGCAATACCGGCCCAATGGTCGCGCTGTTGAGCAGCATGCCGGATGTGGTCAGAGAAGTAGTCTCGTCGCCACCCCCGCCGCCGCTCGACAGGCTTACCGGACCGGGGAAATCCATTACGCTCACGGTACGCGGAGGCGGGCGTTTTGACCGCATAAGCGTCGCGGCGATGCTCATCCCCACCAATGATGCGTTTTTTGCCGTCGATGGTATCCCCCTCCCGCGATCCGACAAGTCGATCACGGTGTTCGTTCCTGCATATGACGCCGGAACGGAGAAGAATGATGAACTCTGTTCCTCGATCCCTGGGCCCGGATTCATGGAATGCGTTACGCCGTCGAACTCTAGCGGCGATGGCGGGGGCGCTCAGGTCAATCAGGGAGAGGGCTTCGTCCACATCCACGCAGGTATCCATTTTATTGGAAACATCAGTGCGGCAATGCGCGACTGGCGAAACCCGGTGGCGAAGGTCACTATTCGCCGCATGAATTGATCTGAAAACGATGACCGCTCGGCACAGGGGTCAGAAACTCCTAATGAGCGAAATGACCCTGCGCCGACGGTTGGGGACTGGACATCTGTTGCTGTTCACGGCGTTCTTTAATGGGCACGCGTTTGCTCAGCGGCACGAGCTTGGCCTTACTCTGGGCGGAATCGTAAGCGGTGAGCGGAGCTATGCCGTCTCGCGAGGTACCCTTCCTGAAGATATCGATGACAGGTTCAAGTTCTTCCGGCATGGCGGTTACCCGCCTTCACGCGCGGGCGGATTTGGTTCACCAGCAGAGGAAGCTCCCGGAAGATGCCAGGATCGTCAAAAGCTGGGCGCGCCGCTTTGGGGCCCAGCCGTGGTGGGCTTCACGCCTCACTAATAACCAAACTTTCCCGAGCCGCTTCCACGACAGCTTTGGTCACCTCTCGTAACGAGTTGACTTCGAGGATTCGTTCCATCTGAGTGAGAAGACGGTTCAACAACCGGAAGTTTCCGCCCGTGATGCGGATGATCGCCGCGACCGTCTCTTGGTCCAACGGGAGAGCAGGAAGCTGAACCCCGGCGGCGTCCACCGCTGCTCCAGCAGTTGGCGAATCTCTGATGCACCCAAGGGGCGAAACTCGTGTACGAAACCGATGCGGGAATAGAACCGCGGATAGCGCGCCAAGCGCTTCTCCAGCCCCGGCATTCCAATGAGGATCACGCCAATCTCCCCGCCGTCGAAAATAGCGCGGACCTGCTCAAGGCTGGCCATCCGTAGGCGGTCCGCCTCATCAACTATGATGAGCCTTGTTGGGTCCCCCATCTGCATGTCCCTCAGGCCGTACTCTCTCGCAATCTCACCGTACGTTGGGATAAGCTCCGGGAATGGCTCGGACAACCAGTCGTGCTTGCACTGAAGCGTCGCCTGATGCTCTTCATCCCTCCGCCGAACGGATTCCGATCGCTCTTCCTTTTCCAGCCTGAGCGGGCGTCTGTCCAGATCCCTGAGCGTGTCACGGCAATACCGAATGCCGGACGAGACCGTTCCTGGCGCATTGACAACCGAGGGCGTGTAGAAGACTGTGTCCAGCAGCGGATCTTCGGTTGAACCTGAGCCCCATCGGTCCGATTGCTTCACCTTGTCCCAACGGCTATAGCTTCGGGCCGAAAGTGTTTTGCCCACTCCCGGCGGGCCGTAACACAAACCGATGTACGCGTACCGACGGCATGCGGCGCAGAATTCAGCGAACCGCGGGTGTTCAAGGGTTTCGACCAGTGGGAACGGGCGGGGGCTATGCGTTTCGGTATCGCTTGAGTGCCGGCGCTGCCCGCTTTGCTGCCTTGTCTGTTGGTGATGGTGGCTCATCTTTTGTCTCCATGACTTCTCCGCGCTTCAGGTCAAGCAGCGTGTTCACGGCGATCTGGCGGTCCCGCAGGACGCCGCGCAGCTCTCGCCGTTGCCGATCGCGGGCACGCAGAATCTCTCGAAGCGGAACAGTGGCGCCAGCGGGTTCTGCACAGACCGCCCGGCACAAAAACGTATCCTCGTGGGAGACGCGGATTTCGGCCATGTCCCTCGGGTCGAACCGCGGAGTCGCGGTTTCCCCCAACGTATGCCGCCAGCGTTGTCGAAATGTAGCGGAGGCTCTGGAAGTGAATGCCATCCACCCGCACTTGGCGCGCCCTGCCACTTGAATCGGCAACAAGTCCGGTTGCTCCAGCGAATCCGGCATTCCAGGCAGGAAGCCGTTCGCTTCCCCGCGTTCGACGGGCGGTGTCTTCGTTTCGGTGCATTCACGGCGATGGCATACGTCCAGTAGAAAGGTACGAAACAGGGCGTCGAATTCCGCCAACGTCAGCCTTGGCTTTCCGCGAACGCCTGCGCCGCCACCCGGAACGTAGCCGTCCAACTCGCACAAGAACATCTCGTTCACGGTCGAGAAGAAGCGTTCGATGCGGCCACGGCCCCTGGGTTTACCGGGAATTGAAAAGACAAGCCGGATTTTCAAATCCGCGCTGACCTGCTCCAGATGCTGGGATGTGAAGTCGCTCCCGTTGTCCGTGTAGAGAACGTCAGGGATTCCGCACACGATCCAACGCGAATCCTCTTTGCGCCAGATCGCCTGACGCAACGCCAGGGACGGGTGCAGGGCAGACGGGTCTTCGAAGGAAAGGAAATATCCGGCCACCGCCCGGCTGTAGTCGTCGATCACGACGGAGAGCCACGGCTTGGCGGCCTCGCCGTCCGGACGGAGCAACCAAATGTCGAGCGGAGTGTGGTCGGCCTGCCAGATCGCATTGGGTCCATCCGCTTCTCGCCGGTGAACCAACTCAAATGTGTTGCTGTACGCCTTCGTGCGCCAGGGTGACAAGATCGGCGGGCAGAGCGGAGACGGTGCGATAGACAACCCAATAGCTGGGAGGCTCCTCGCCCAAATCTTGAGCAAGCCGCCGGGCCTGACGGGAAATCGCTGCAATGGGAAGCGGCGCTCATCCCCGCGCTCAGCGTCCTGTTCAACGGCTATATGATGTACAAGCTCGGCTGGGTGAATTGGGCCCGTCTCATTGTCTGGCTCGCCATCGGCATGATCGTCTACTTCGTCTATAGCCGGAAACATAGCCGTGTTCAGAAAGCGCTCGCGGACGGCGATCTGAAGTAATGCCCCGAACGGCGCCGAAGATCGCGCGTCACTATGTCGTTCGCGGCCGTGTGCAAGGCGTCGGATTTCGGTACTTCGTGGAACATACGGCCGCTACCATCGGCGTCGATGGCTGGGTTCGGAATCTCGACGACGGCCGCGTCGAGGTCTACGCCATCGGAACGCCCGACGAACTTGGTTCGCTCGAAGGCTTTCTTTGGAAGGGCCCGCGCTGGTCTGAGGTGCGTGGAGTGGACGTGCGGGAATCCGCGCTCGAGAATCGCCGGGGGTTCCACATACGCCACTGAGGTATTATCGGAATTCAACAGACTCCGGAGGCGATAGTGGACTGGTTCTATGCGGAAAACGGCCGTCAAATCGGACCGGTACGGGATGATGCTCTTCAGGCCCTCGTTCGAGCCGGTACGGTCACCGGCGATACGGAAGGGCCCTCGCTGGTCTGAAGTGCGTGGAGTGGACGTTCAGGAATCCGCGCTCGAGAATCGCCGGGGGTTCCACATACGCCACTGAGGTATTATCGGAATTCAACAGACTCCGGAGGCGATAGTGGACTGGTTCTATGCGGAAAACGGCCGTCAAATCGGACCGGTGCAGGACGATGCTCTTCAGGCTCTCGTTCGAGCCGGTACGGTCACCGGCGATACGCTGGTCTGGCATGCAGGCTTGGCGAACTGGCAGACATGGTCGTCGCTTGGAACGAGCTCAGCGGCGCCGCTGGTAACGGCCTCTGGAGTTCCGGGGAATTTCTGCACCGAATGCGGCCGCGCCTTTTCACCGGAAGATCTGATGCAGTTCGGATCGAGTTCGATTTGCGCCGAATGCAAGCCGCTGTTCAGCCAGCGCCTTCGGGAGACAGGCGGCGTCGGCGCCACCATGATCTATGGCGGATTCTGGATCCGCTTCGCGGCCCGGATCATCGACGGCCTGCTCCTTTGGGCTGTCTCGATGGCGCTCTTTCTTCCGTTCTCGGGCACCCTCGGTTCGGAACAGCTAGCGACGATCCTCATGGTCCAGGGAACTTTGATTCTTGTGCAATTGGGCCTGAGCTGCGCTTATGAAGCAATCCTGACCGTCCGAATGGGCGGCACTCTCGGCAAGCTGGCGCTCGGTCTGCAAGTGGTGACCCCCGATGGCCAGCGCCTCACGATGGGACGATCCATCGGTCGCTATTTTGCCCTTCTCATTAACAGCTTCACCTTCTTGATCGGGTACATCATCGCCGCCTTTGACGATCAGAAACGCGGTCTGCACGACCATATCTGCGGCACGAGGGTGATCCGGAAGCGCGCCTGATGAGCACCATCGAGTGCACCGCCTGTGCATCGCCGCTGCCCTTATCCGATGCGTCGAAGGACTACGGCGCCGTCTGCGCGAGCTGCACCTCCGCCACCTGGGCGACCATGTTCCCGGCCGCATTCGAGCCGCCCAAGTCGGCCGCCGCCGAAGCCCTCGCCGAAGCCACCGAGGCGAGCTGTTTCTATCATCTGACCAAGCGGGCCAACGTCGCTTGCGACTCCTGCGGCCGCTTCCTCTGCAAGCTCTGCCAGATGGAACTGGGCGGCCAGACGCTGTGCCCGTCATGCGTTGAAGGCGGTCGCCGGAAGCGGACGCTCACCAAGTTGGACAGCCACCGGGTGCTGTATGACTCGATAGCCCTCGGCGTCGCGACCATCCCGATCCTGATGATCTATATCGTGCCGTTCACCGCGCCGGCCGCTCTCTACATCGCGATTCGGCATTGGAAGGATCAGGCGAGCATCGTTCCGCGCTCGCGTATCCGGCTCTACCTCGCCGTGCTGTTCGGCCTCGCCGGCCTTGGCCTGTTCGTCTTGATGGTCGTGGGATTGTGGATGGCTCGAAGGTAAGATGGCCTCCGAATATCAGCGATTACCGGGAAAATCGAGGTCGTTTCTCGGAAAGTCGACCCTATGGCTCGCCGACGACCATATTCTAACCGTGCAATCCCATCGGTTCAGTGAAGACTATACGCGCTTCTACCTCGCCGACATTCAGGCCTTGATCGTCCGCGAGCGGCAGGGCCTCGGCGTGCCGCTGGAGATGATCATCGCGATCGGCCTCATCCTGTTCGTCGTCGCGACCTTCATCAACTGGTGGCTCGCCGTGCTGTCGCTGCCGGCCGTCGCCTTATACCTGCGCCACCGGGCTCGCGGACCGATGTGCGATTGCCACGTCATCACCGCCACCGGCACCTGGCCGCTGCCCGCCCTGACAAGGATCAAGGCCGCTCGTCAGTGCTTCGACAGGCTACGTCCACTGATCGAACAGAAGCAAGGCGTGATGGATGTGAGCGCTGCGCTTGAGCAAGGCGCCGCTGTCCATCTGGGGCCGCCCGCCAGGGACGCGCGGCGTTCCAACGGTGGCTACGCCATTTTGTTCTTGCTGGCGTTATTCTCCGGTGGTGTAAGCACCTGGGCTACTCGCCGGCCGACGCTGAACGACCCCGGGTTGACCGCCGCGATCTTACTCACTCTTGCCCTGATTGGCGCGGCCCTAATTACCTTAATTCGATCGCGGGCCAGCGCTACCCCGACACTTCGCTACGCCGCGCTCACCATTCTCGGGTTCAAATTGTTGAAGGGCGGTGCGCTTGCAATACCATGGGTGGTGCTGTTGTCTGGGGCCACTCAAGGCCGGGTTGATTTGGATCGGGCACGAACTTTTGCTAACACTCAGGCGCTTCCCTACTGCTTTGAAGGCCTGATCGCGCTCACGGCCATCGTGGGACTATTGACGATGATCGAGAAGCGGAGGCCTGCCTGATGTCCGGCCTCGCCGCACGCCGCTGTTCACGGCATGACCTTCGCGAAGCCGTCTGCCGCTGCCCGGGCTGCACCCTCTTCTTCTGCCGCGAGTGCGTCACCGAGCACGATGGACGACTGCTCTGCCCCGCGTGCCTCGCCAAAGGATCTGCATCGCAATCCACCAAAGCCGGAGGCATCACTCGCCGCGCCCTGGAGTGGACCGCGCCGCTAGCCGGCCTCGCGCTCGCCTGGATACTCTTCTATTACGCCGGCTGGATCGTCTCGCGTTTTCCGGCGCAGGTGCACACCCAAGAGCGGGTCCGATGAAGGAGAATGCGATCGGCCGTGTGGAGGAATCGGTTCAGCTCCTGCGCCGCTGTTCCGCGAGCGACCTCGTGACGTACCTCCTCGGCGCCGGACCGTTCCTGATCGCGCTGCTGCTGTTCATCGAAGATGCAAGCCGTCCTTCGGTGGGTCGGGTTCCCCTGGCGGTTGGCGCGCTCGCAGTCGCGCTCCTCTTCTATTACGCCGGCTGGATCGTCTCGCGTTTTCCGGCGCAGGTGCACACCGAAGAGCGGGTCCGATGAAGGAGAATGCGATCGGTCGTGTGGAGGAATCGGTTCAGCTCCTGCGCCGCTGTTCCGCGAGCGACCTCGTGACGTACCTCCTCGGCACTGCACCGTTCCTGATCGCGCTGCTGCTGTTCATTGAAGATGCAAGCCGTCCTTCGGTGGGTCGGGTTCCGCTGCCGGTTGGCGCGCTCGCAGTCGCGCTCCTTTCGATCTGGATGGGGGCGTGGCAGGCGATCTTCTGCGCACGGCTACGCGAGAAGCTCTCGCGCGCGCCGCAGCCTTTCTCGTTCATGGAACTGCTGCGGCTGCATGCCATCGTGCAGCCGACGAAGTTCATCATGGCGCCGCTGGCCTTGTTCGCGCTGATCCCGTTCGGCTGGGTGTTCGCGTTCTATCAGAACATCGCGGCTCGATCGAGCGCGCCGGGGGAACCGCCCTCGCGATCGATTGCAGCGGCGGCCCGTCTTAGCGGGTACGCGGCGCGCGCCAACTGGATCGCGCTCGGCCTATTCATGATATTCGGCTTGATCGTGCTGTTGAATGCCGCCATCCTGCTTGCAGTTGCACCGCAGCTCCTTCGCATGTTTACGGGGATCGAGACGACCTTCTCCGCGGCGGGCGGCTTGACGATCGGCAATCGCACATTCTGGATGGCGGCCTTAGCATGCACGTATGTGATCGTGGATCCGGTGATCAAGTCGTACTACGTTCTACGCTGCTTTCACGCCGACTCACTGGAAACGGGTCTTGACCTCGCCACCGCCCTCCGCCGCGCCATCTCAACTTCCTCCGTCGCCGCCGTGCTGCTGATCCTCATCGGCGCCGCTGTTCCCGCCCGCGCTGAAACGATCGCCCCCGACCGTCTCGACCACTCCATCGAGCAAGTGCTTCAGAAGCCCGAGTATCGCTGGAAGGTGGAGCGGCGCACGTCAACCGAGGGTCCGCTCCGCAGTCTCGGTGAAGCCATTCTGCGCGGGCTCTCCTGGGTGAACGAACGACTGAACGACCTGGTGAAACTGTTCG
>Ga0163150_10010197_pt1 | contig 10213 bp, 8 predicted proteins | sample OliLakLV19P2IB_FD_148628 | JGI IMG/M metagenome (GOLD analysis project Ga0163150, IMG submission 148628) | Freshwater microbial mat bacterial communities from Lake Vanda, McMurdo Dry Valleys, Antarctica - Oligotrophic Lake LV.19.P2.IB | ecosystem: Environmental > Aquatic > Freshwater > Lake >...
CTGAATGGCACTGTCCACTCCACCGAGACCGGGGCATTGCGGAACTCCGAGAGCACGCGCAATGACAGCGGTCCCTCCAGGTCGTCATGATCGGTGAGCGAGATCAACGCGGCGAGTCCGAGCTTATCCTCAATGTGAGCCTTCTCCAGATTCCAGGCATCGCGCGGCGCTAGCGGAGGAGTCCACCAGAGGCGGTGGAGGTCTAGGCGGCTGGCGCGCAGTAGCATGCGGGCGGGCGCCACGCGATCGATCGAATGCTTCAGAAACCCGAGCGTCTCCGTCGAATGATGGGTATGACTGTGCAGCGAAACAGCGGCCCGGAAGCGCTTCGCGGCTGAATCCGAACTGGCGTACGCGATTGTCATGCTACCCCGGTTACAGAATCACTCGAAAATGTTTAATACATTATCAATACTACATGAATGCACCATGAATGCGACCGGCGTTCAGCCCGAGGCCGGGAGCAAAGCGGCGCTTGTGAGAGCGGAGGCCCGACCGCGGCCATCAGCCAGGCGGGATTGTGACAGTGGCTGTCGTCTCCTACTCACGCGCGTGTAAAGTGATCAAACGATACTCGCGACGTGAATCCACGCCCGGTTGACCGTATTTCGGAGAAACTGAAGATCCGCGCGCCGAGGCCCGTGCTGGAGTGGCTTCTCGCTCCAGAGGGCATCAACCGGATTGTCGAGGCCGCGAGAGAGACCCCTGAGACGTTCTTCGCGGGCGCGCTGAAGTCGATCGATGTCGAGCTCGCGTGCAGCGAAGCGGACCGCCGGCGTATTCCCACGAAAGGCCCCGCGTTGCTGGTGTGCAACCACCCCTTCGGTATGCTCGAAGGCCTCTTGTTGGGCGCGCTACTCGAACGGCACCGCGAGGATTACCGCTTTGTCGCACACACGCTGCTGGCGAGCATTCCGGAGATTGCCGAGTGCATCCTACCGGTTGACCCGTTCAGTTCGCGGGACTCGATGCGCGAGAATGTGCAGTCACTCCGCCGCGCGCAGCAATGGCTTCAGCAAGGCGGACTGCTGGTCACATTCCCGGCAGGTGAAGTTTCGAATTTGCAGGGTATGCCGCCGGCGGTGATCGACCCCGCCTGGAACACTCGTTTGTTCCGCATCGCTAAACGCCAGGGCGTGCCCGTCATCCCCGCGTTCTTCCACGGCCGCAACAGCCTCACGTTTCAGTTTGCGGGACTGCTGTACCCGGCCATCCGGTCAGCGCTCCTTTGCCGCGAGCTGATGAACAAGCGCGGCGGCCGCTTCACGCTCGCCGTCGGTACGCCGATCCGGCCGGAACAGATGGGGCAATTCAAGACCGATCGCGATCTCACCGAATACGTACGGGATCGCGCGTATGCGCTAGGGCATCGCGGAGCCCGCGCCACACACCGGGCGACATCGCGGCAGTTGATTGCTCCCCCGCAGCCAACGATGGTTCTCGAGCGGGAAATATCGGCGCTGCCGCCCGAGGCGCTGGTGTTTGCAAAAGGCGACTACCGGGGCTACGTCACCACCGCCGCCGAGATTCCCGAAGTTCTGAAGGAGATCGGCAGACTGCGCGAGATTTCGTTCAGAGTCGCGGGCGAGGGATCAGGGCTCGCGCGCGATATCGACCGGTTCGACCAGCACTATAAACACCTGTTCCTATGGAAGGCCTCGGCCAGGGAAATTGCCGGCGGGTATCGCCTCGCCGAGGTGGACCGCGTGCTCGACCAGCACGGCGCCGATGGTCTTTACACGCACACGCTGTTCCGCTTCGAGCCCGAATTTCTCGAGCGCTTGCGGCCCGGACTCGAGCTGGGGCGTTCGTTTATACGGCCCGAGTATCAGCGCAGCGTGCACCCGCTACATTACCTCTGGAAAGCCATCGGCGCCTACCTCGCGAGAGATCCGAGGCGGTATCTGTTCGGGCCGGTGAGCATCAGCGAGGAGTATGGAGAGGCGGCGCGCGAGTTGATCGTCGCGTGGTTTGAAGAGCGCATCAGGGAGCGAGTGGTCCGTCCGCGATGCGCATTCCGCAGTCGCAACCTGAGCCACCTCGGCGCCTTGGCCCGTCAGGCACGGACCCTATCCGATCTATGCGAGGTGATCTCCGACCTGGAGAGCGACGGCCGCGAGATCCCCGTTCTGCTGCGCCACTATCTGAACCTCGGCGGTGAAGTACTCGGGTTCAACGTGGATCGCGGCTTCTCCAATGCGCTGGATGGCCTGTTGCTGCTGGACGTGGAGAACGGAAACTCGGCGGTGCTCAGCCGCTATCTCGGCACGACCCCGCATGCCAAGAGTGCATAAACACGAAGGGCGGGAACCTTGTATGTCCCCGCCCCTTCGCTGCCGATCGTGCGTGTTTAATTTGACGCGCGTTGAGCGGCTTCAGCCGGCAGTCTGTAAGTGAACCAGCCGATCATCATCTCTTCCCAGGTCTGATCGCCCCATTTCACTTCCTTCGTCGGATCCGGGTTGTACTTGTTGTTCGGCGAGTTATCGAAGTGCGCCACGCAGTCAATGCGCGTGCCCTTCGGAAGCGTCAACGGCTCTTTCAACTCGTAAGTGAGCTGCCAGTTGAAATCGTACTTCGGAACACTGAGCAGCACTTCTTCCTTGCCGTCGGGATACACCACCGTGTACTTGAAGTCCTTGCCGCGAAGATGCATGTGCGGCATGAAACCGGTTAGCACGATCTCTTCCTTTGTGGTGTAGGACGACTTCACTTCGTGTGCCGGATCGCCCGCGGGAATCTTGAACGAGAAGTTCAGCGCGTTGCCCGTCACCGCGCGATACTTCGGCGGCGCAGCGGCGTACTTGACGCCGATGTAGGAGCGATCCTTCACCGCTTTGCCCATCGGCGTGTAGTGAACCTGGAAGCGCAGCTTAGAGCCCGCCTTCACGAGGCGCGCCGTGCCCGGTTCAAACACCATGGCCGGTTCACCCGGAGCGTAGCCGACGAGCAGGTTGCCCGTGCCGCCGCCGCCACCGGTCTTCTGTCCAGGCTCCTGGATGAAGACGATGATGTGATGGACGGCCGTGCGATTGGCGGGACGAATCTCAGCGGCCTCCACCCACTTATCTTCAGTGAAATTGGTTTCGACGAGGAAGTACTTATAAGGAACCGTGCCTTCGGCGGGAACCTCGAAGTCCGTGCCGATGTCGAAGACCTGGTCGGGCTTGCCGATGTTCCAGCCGGACTCGAATTTCGGCGCCGGCGGCAGGTCGCCCGGATTGCCCTCGGGCGCGCCGTTGTTGGCCCACGCGGCGAGGGTCTCGATCTCCTGATCGGGCATTCTACGGTCGTTCTTGAAGCTGCCATGAGCCGGGTCTGCAAGCCACGGCGGCATCGCGCGAACGGCCACCCGCTCCTTGATTGCCTTGGCCCAGGGGCGAACCTCTTTATAGCTGGTGAAGGCCATTGGCGCGGCTTCTCCGGCGCGATGACATTCCACGCAGCGCCGGTTCAGGATGGGCGCGACTTCCTTTGTGTAGGTGGGCTTTGAACCGGCGACATTAGCGGCGGCTCCAAGAAGTATAGTGCCGGCGAAACCGGCGGCAATGAGGACGCGAGCGAACATGGATAGCCTCCCAGATGTGGCTGCTCCAAGCATACTCCAAGTACCGGCCATCCGGTTTGGGAGCGGTGCGCGGGATGGACTTTGGTAGGCTGAGACTCACTGATGATGAACCCAGCCGAGTTCGCGAATATCGCCGCCGCTGAACAGCGTTTCTGGTGGTATCGCGGCATGAACCGGATCCTGTTCCGCATGCTCGACCCCATTGCGGCGAAGCGGAAATACAAGCGCGTGCTCGAGGCCGGCTGCGGCACCGGCTATCTCGCTCAACTCCTGCAAGAACGTTATGGGTGGCGAATGTTTCCGCTCGATTTGGGGTGGGAAGGGCTCGCCTACGCACGTGGGATGAACGTCGAGCGTCCTGTTCAGGCCGACATCGCGAGCCTGCCGTTTCGAACCGGCGCCTTTGACCTGCTGCTCTCGATGGACGTCGTAGTCCACTTTCCGCGGGGCGAGGAGGACCGGCCGTTCGGCGAATTCGCGCGCGTACTCGCTCCCGGCGGGACAGCGGTGATTCGCGTATCGGCGCTCGATATTCTGCGCAGCCGCCACTCCGAGTTCTTGCATGAACGGCAGCGGTTCACACGCTCGCGCCTCATCCGATTAGCCGAGCGGCACGGTCTGCGAGTGCATCGATGCACGTACCTGAACTCGCTGCTGCTACCCGTGTCTTTAGCGAAGTTCAGGATCTGGGAACCGTTGACCGCGCAGGCGCCGGCGAGCGGAGTGCAGGCGGTGCCGGGTTGGCTCGACAGTCTGCTGTTGGCGCCGCTGGTGGCGGAGTCCGCGATTCTCGGGGCGGGTCTAAACTTCCCGCTGGGGCAGTCGTTGATGTTGATCGCGGGGAAGAAATAGCTTTCAGCGTTCAGCTCTCAGCTTTCAGCCAAACTGGGTCGCGGTCGCGCAGCACATCCTCGGGGAGCGCCGCCCGCTTCAAACGTCAGCAAGAAAAGCTGAGCGCCGATCGCTGATCGCTGCGCGCCGATCGCGCAAATCTAACGCACGTCGGCCTTGATGCGGCCATCCGCCAACCGCACCGCGACGACGGTTCCGGGCGGCGCATCGGCCGGCGACTTCACAACACGGCCCGCTTCAGTTTCGACGATCGCATAGCCGCGCTCCAGAATCTTCAGCGGACTCAATTGGGATAGATGCGCCGTTAGCGGCGCCAGCTTTCCCTCGGCCCGAGTAACCCGGATCCGCATCGATTGTTCAAGCGCGCGCCCGGCCGAATCGAGCCGGTGACGCGCCTTCGCAAAGCGCACCCGAACGTCGAGCCGCCGCAGCCGGTCGTCGAGCTCGTCCAGCTTCTGCGAACGAGTAACCCGGATCCGCATCGATTGTTCAAGCGCGCGCTCGGCCGAGTCGAGCCGGTGGCGCGCCTTCGCAAAGCGTACCCGAACGTCGAGCCGCCGCAGCCGGTCGTCGAGCTCGTCGAGCTTCTGCGAACGAGTAACCCGGATCCGCATCGATTGTTCAAGCGCGCGCTCGGCCGAGTCGAGCCGGTGGCGGGCCTTCGCAAAGCGTACCCGAACGTCGAGCCGCCGCAGCCGGTAGTCAAGCTCGTCGAGCTTCTGCGAACGCCGAGCCATGCCGCGATGCAGCAGGGCGGCGATGCGATCGATGCCCTGCTGGTGCAGGCGGCGGCCCGATTGAGCGATCCTCCAGTTCATCAACTGCCCGAGCTTCCGCCGGCAGCCCCCGATCTGATCGAACAATTGCTGCCGGGTGCAGATCACCAGCTCAGCCGCGGCCGATGGCGTCGGCGCGCGCAGATCGGCGACAAAGTCGGCGATGGTGAAATCGGTCTCGTGCCCGATCGCCGAGATCACCGGCACGGAACAATTCACGATGGCCCGCGCGACAGACTCCTGGTTGAAGGTCCACAAGTCTTCGAGCGAACCGCCGCCGCGCGCCACGATCACTACCTCGGCCCATCCCGACCGTCCGAAATACTCGATGCCGCGGCACACCGCGTCGATCGATCCATCACCCTGCACGAGCGCCGGATAAAGCCGTATGTGCAGACCCGGAAAGCGTCGCGCCAGCACGTTCAACATGTCGCGAATCACCGACCCCGTCGGCGATGTCACGATCCCAATTCGCGCAGGCAGTTTCGGCAGCGGACGCTTTCGCTCCTGCGCGAAGAGCCCCTCCGCGGCGAGCCGCTTCTTCAATTGCTCGAACGCCAACTGCAGCGCCCCGTGACCCTGCGGCTCGATCGCCTCGACGATAAACTGTAGATCGCCGCGCTCGGCGTAAAGATCCGCCCGACCGCGCGCCAGCACCGCCACGCCGTCCTGTGGCTTGAACTTCAGAAATCGTGCACTGCCCCGGAAACATGCGCATCGGAGCTGCGCCTTGTCGTCCTTCAACGTGAAATAGTAATGTCCCGCCGGCGACATCTTGCAGCCGGAAATCTCCCCGGACAACCAGAACATGCCGAACTCGCCGTCCAGAAAACCGCGGAGCGCTTCCGCGAACTCGGAAACGGTGAGATAGCGGCGCTGCTGACCCAGGTCGAGAGCGATTTGTTCCACTTCCTCCAATGATAGACTGCTACGTCAGTATGAACCGCCGTCAAGCTCTGGCATTGCTCTCAGCATCGTTCGCCCGCGCGGCGACACAACTTCCCGCCAACCGCAACGTCAAGTGGGCGGTGAGCGCGAATCTCTGGACCCATTTCAAGAAGGTTGCCTTCACCGACATTCTCGACATCATGCGCGACACGGGATTCATCGGCGTCCGCATGACGCAGTTTCCGCAGATCCTCGACACCTACGGGCTCAACCTGCAGCAGATGCAGCGCGAGTTTGAACGCCGCAACCTGCACGTCGCCACGATCTCGTTCAACGGTCCTTCGCACGACCCGGCCCAGCAGCAAAAGGTGCTGGCCGACGCCAAGCGCGCCATGGAGTTTCTGCACACCTTCGGCGCCAAACACCTGGTGGTGTTCTCACCGTCGCGCGTCCCCGCCGGCGGCAATGTCGACGCGGCATTCCGCACCATGTGCCAGACCTTCAATCGCATTGGCGAGCTCGCCGGTGAAATGGGTTTCCGCGCCGGCCTCCACAATCATCTCGACCAAATGGTGGAGGGGCCGGCCGAGGTGAAGAAGTGCATGGAGATGACAGACCCGAAGCTGTTCTGGTTCTCCCCCGACACCGCGCACCTGCACCTCGCCGGCAATGATGTGGTAAAGACGCTCTCGCAGTATCGGAGCCGTCTGATGTTCGCCGACTACAAGGATGCCCGCTGGACCACGCCCACCGCCGACTTCGTCGAGGACAACGGGAAGGTGCTTCCCAAGGCTTCAAAGACCGCGAAATTTCTCTCGAGCATCTACGACTTTGGCGACGGTGAGATCGACTTCCCCGCTTGCCACCGCATCCTCCGCGACATCAAGTTTCAAGGCTGGATCTGCGTCGATCTCGATGCCGCCCGCAAAGGCCCGCGCGTGAGCTATGAACGCTGCGGCGCATACGTCGTCAGCAAGCTCGAGCCGATCTATGTCTGAGGCGCGGGTGTCTGAAGCGCGGGTGTCTGAAGCGCGCCGGTTGCCCACTCGCCGCACGCTGCTTGCCGCCGCATTCGCAACCACCATGACCGCTCAACCGAAGTACCGCATCATAGACCCGCACGTTCACGTCTGGAAGCGTGACCCGCAATATCCGTTCGCCAAGGAGACCACACGTCCTCCCGAGTTTGACGCGACGCCCGAGATGCTGCTCGAGTTGATGCGCGCCAGCGGCGTCCAGAAGACGGTGATCATCCAGGTGATCCATTATCGTTGGGACAATCGCTATCTGCGTGACGTGCTCAAACAGTATCCGCAATATTTCAGCGGCGTCGCCCGAGTGAATCCGCAAGATCCCGCGGCGCCCGATCATCTCTCGGAACTGACCGCGCAGGGATTTCGCGGCGTGCGCCTGAGCCCGAACGCCGACCCCTCGAGCGACTGGATTCGCGGTCCGCTTATGCCTCCGCTTTGGAAGCGCTGCAGCGAATTGAAGGCGCCCATGACGATCCTGGCGCCGATCACACGCATGCCTGATATCGGCAAACTCGCCGACCAGTTTCCCGACCTCACCATCGTCATCGATCACATGGCCGACTGCCCCGTCGACCAGCCGCAAGAGCTCGAGAAACTGATCGCCTTGAAGCGCCACCCGAAGCTGTTTGTTAAGGTTTCGCACACATGGTCGCTATCCAAGCAGCCGTTCCCTTACCTGGACGCACAGGAGCACGTGAAGCGTTTGCATCAGGCGTTCGGTCCGCGGCGGCTCATGTGGGCTACCGACTGGCCCATCGTTTTGAACGCGAAGTGCACCTACGCCCAGGCTCTCGCACTGGTAAGAGACGAGATGAAGTTTTTGAACGACGACGATAAAGCATGGATGCTGAGTAAGACCATCGAGCGCGTATGGCCCTTCGCGTGAACGCCCTACGGCGAAATTAAGGCATTGCCCGTCATCGGAATGAACTGTCTCGCCTATAGGCGTGACCGCTGTTTTCTTCCACTATAAAGAGGATGGCTGTGCGCATCATCCTCGGGGTCTTCATCGTCTTTCTGGCTGCCGTGAGCGCCGCGGAGATCCACGGCGCCGTCGTCATCAAGCGCAAGCTCACCAAGCGCAAGCTGACGCCGAGCGCCGGCGCTTACGATCGTGGTGTCAGCGTCAAGCTCGATACCGAGCCCATCGGCGACCCGCTCGCGTTCGAGCGCACGCACATCGTCGTGTTCATTGAAGATGCTCAGGCGCCCAAGGCCGACCATGCGGTGCAGATCCGTACGCGGCCGTACTTCTACGAGCAGTTCGAGACTCAGGGCTACGGCATCCGTGGCGACATCCTGCAAGGCCACGTCACCTACGCCCGATTAGCTGAAAAACGCTCGCTCGTTATCCGCGCCGGCCAACTCTCCTCCGCGTTCGGCTCGTTCCTGCTCCGCTATGACGACGCAGTGAACCCGCTGATCGACATACCCATCTCTTACGGCTACTACGGCCGCGGCGTCACCAACTACGGACTCCTCGGCGCGCAAGTGGATGCGACGCTGGGCCGTCTCGACGCTCGTGTCCAGCTCACAGATTCCTCACCGGTGAATCGGCGCGGCATCGGCGATAGCGATCAGTGCGCCGTCTGGACCGGTGGCGCCGGCGTCACTATCCGCCAGGGGTTGCGCGCCGGCGTCTCCGGTTTCCGCGGACCCTACGTCCACCGCGAGTACCAGTACTTCCTCCCGGGCGAGGCCAAGCCCGTGGATCTCCCTGGAACAGGATACGGTCTTGATGTTCAGTGGGGGCATGGGCCGTGGAACGTGAACGGCGAGCTTCAACGCTTCCAGCTCATCTACCGCGCCATCCCCACCTTCAACCACCACGCGGCGTACGCGGAGGTTCGCCGCGTGCTGCACCCACGCTGGTATCTCGCCACCCGCGCCGCCTACTCCCGCGCCAGCGTGATCCCGCCGTACGAAATTTGCGAGACCGCGGTGGCTTCCGCCCCAACGGCAGCCAGTTGATCAAGGTCGGCTATCGAGCCGCGCGCGGGCAGTACATCCGCGGGACGCACGCCAACATCTTCGCCGTGCAGGTTGTCACTACGTTTCGGGCGATCTCGATTGCGCGTGATTAATGGTTCGCCCGGCTACCATGAATGAGTGCTCGCCATCGTCCTTGTAGCGCCTCGCAACCCTCTCAACATCGGAGCGGCCGCGCGCGCCATGAGCAATTTCGGCTTCACTGACATGCGCCTCGTCAACCCCTACGAGGTTGCTTTCCGTGAAGCGAAATCGGCCGTGAAATCTGGCTACATCCTCGAGAACGCACGCGAGTTTCCCACCATCGCTGAAGCGGTGGCCGATTGCTCACTGGTCGTCGGCACCACCGCGCTCGGTCCACGAGCCCTCGAGCATCCGCTGCGCCGCCTTGAGTTCGCCGCCCGCGCCGTGCGCAAGCACCTTGCATCGGCGCGGGCCGCGCTGATGTTCGGGTCGGAGAAGTTCGGACTCGGCAACGACGACATGGCCCACTGTCACTGGCTCACTCGCATCCCCACTCGCGACGAGCACGGTTCCATGAACCTCGGCCAAGCCGTCGCCGTTTGTCTTTATGAGCTCTCCCGCAGCCCCGCGGCCGCCCGGCAGACTCCCGGCGAGCGCACTCTCGCGAAGGCTGAAGACCTGGAGCGCCTCACCGGACTCCTGCTCGAGATGCTGGCCGAGTCAGGCTACGTTCACGCGCGCGTCGCCGGTTCCACTGAGTTGAAGACGCGACGCCTCGTGCGCCGCATGAACCTCACCGCGCACGATGCCGAAGTCTGGCTGGGGATGCTGCGCCAGGTCCGCTGGAAGCTCACCGGCTCGAAGTGATCCCACGTGCGCGCCGATGATGTGAAGAGGGTCGCGACGCGAGCATGACCATCGAATAACGAGAACCCGCACTCGATGCCCTCATTCAACAACGTATAAAGAGCGGGATGATTGGACGGGAGCAACCACTGCTCTTCCCCCGCCAGGCGAACTGACAACTGACAACTGACAACTGACAACTAATTCAACGCGCTACCCTGGGAATAGCGCTCCCCCCGATGCATCCCTCCCGCAAGCCTGAAATCATGAGTCCGGCCGGATACTGGCCGCAGTTG
>Ga0163150_10010198_pt1 | contig 10212 bp, 10 predicted proteins | sample OliLakLV19P2IB_FD_148628 | JGI IMG/M metagenome (GOLD analysis project Ga0163150, IMG submission 148628) | Freshwater microbial mat bacterial communities from Lake Vanda, McMurdo Dry Valleys, Antarctica - Oligotrophic Lake LV.19.P2.IB | ecosystem: Environmental > Aquatic > Freshwater > Lake >...
AGAATTAACAAAAGAAATGATGGGCAATATTGAGCAAGTTAATGCCAGAGATGCATTCATTGTCGGAATTGGTCCAAAAAATTCAGATTTGTTTGATGCACATATTCTTGTTCCAGAGGCAGGAGCGAGTTCTGTAATTGCAAATGCAGTAGTTGTCCAATTAATTGGTTTATATATGGCGAAAGCTCGAGGCAAAGATTGTGACAAACCAGAAGGTTTAGCAAAAAGTGTCACCACAAAGTAATTCACTCTCAATCTTTAATTTTTTGCCCAAATAATGTAAAATTCCAAAAGTGTTCCATATTCATGCTTCATTGCAAGAGTATGAATTGCGGGAGTGCGCAAGTGCGGGAGTAGCTCAGTGGTAGAGCGTCTCATTGCCAATGAGAAGGTCGCGGGTTCGAATCCCGTCTCCCGCTCCAAACAAATACCACTTAGGTGGATTTTTTTGTTTGAGATAGAATAGAAAATTCTATCGATCTTCAATCCTGTTCGGCCTTGGCGAAACAAGGAAAAACTTTGCTTGTCAAAGTCGTTATTTCCGTCTTCCCTTACTTTCTAAAGCCCTGTATATATCTATCCAAAATTGTCATCTGATAATGAATCTTCTGTGAATAATCCAAACTATTATTTTCAGCATCATGTTCAAACAGCGAGTCAAGTGACTCAATGCCACCACCAAACTTTGTATAAGCTCCTGCATCACAACGATAATAAATTGATAACAAATCAAACATTTCTTTTGGTTCAATTCCCAACTCGACTGCTTTTTCAACAATAAATCTTCCCGGTCTTACACACATATGAAATAAATCTAGCGATGTTTGTTGTGGATAATGGACAACTGGTTTTATATAATCACCAATATAATCTTGATTAACCATCTTTCCTGCTAATTCAACTAATTGGTCATCAAATCCTACCCATTCTGCTAAAGTTTTTATTGCAGCTTCTCCATAGTGATGTTGAACATTAATATTACCAAATGTTGACTGCGAGATTGGTTTGCCTAAATCATGACCAATAAGTAGCAAACGATAAAACTCAGTCGGTACCGGTTTGCCTTGAAACGTTGGTAACGGCTTTTTACTAAAGTTTTGTTCATATAAATTAGCAGCAACTAAAGAATGTTCTTCTATTGAATATCCTTCTGAAACATAAGCAGATGATTCAAACAGCGCCGTTAAGGTCGGATCTTTCTTAAGCTCAGCCAACAAGATTTTTGGATCATAATCTTCAGACTGCAATATTTGAAAAACTTTATCCCGGTCAAGATGTGCAACTAAATCTTCTGGACTTATATTAATCTGTGCCTCTTTCATTTTTCGATAAGTACCACTTCTCTCAATATTTGTAATCCATGCCGGATTAATCCACCCCTGAACTGCTACTTCTTGTTCTCGGGTATTTCTTAACTTATCATATTGTGCAAGATCAACCGTATATCTTTTAGGAACTTTGGCAGTAATCACATAAGGTGCAACCTCGGATGTAAATTCTTTATTATGAGAAGTCGAAATATGAGCAGAAGTTAGCATTGGTGCGTTAGATAAGCAATCAAGGCGTGTATATGCTAAATTTTCTGTTAATTCTAATTGACGCCAATTATTTATAGATTTAATACTATTTCCATTTAGATAAGAAACAAATGTCGGTGGTAAGTCCTTTAATACACCATATCTCAATTTCCAATTTCTCAAACCCGAAGCAAATTGTATCCAATCAGGATGTCTAACCCCACGATAAACCTCAATGGTCTCTTCCCCATCTTCAGTTGGAAATTGAGCCTCTAAATCAGCAATCAGTTCAGCTTCTGATTTATAACCTTCAACAACTTGCTCATACTTCATATTTCCATAATCAGGAACTGCAACGTTAAATCGTTCAGCTACTCGCTTAGTAACAGCCATAACATCTTCCCAGTTAAAATCTGGTTGAACTGCTAGTCTGGCCTCTACTAACTCTTCTCTACTCTGAGGATATACCGTGGTATACATCTGGGCTACATCAGAAAATATGTTGCCAAATTCCAAATTGTGTCCTTGTTCACTTAACTCTTTTATTGCTCTTGGCAAATGTCCACTTACCAAATTCTCAATTACTCTTAATGGATCAACAACTTCTCGTGAATTAGGCTTTGGATCTCGTATAAGAGTCGGAATTCCAAGTTGCTTAAAAAAACGTCCTACACGTCCTAACTTGTTAACAGTCATTTCAAATTGTGTTCCAAATTCTTTAGGCATAAATTTTCAAAATACAATGAATATTATCCTATAGTTGTAAGAAAATTGCAACAACACAATAATCAGAGTCGCTTATTCTACTCAAACAAAGTATAATGCCTATAGTATGTTAATTGATGAAGCACACATTATATTTAGAGCAGGTCATGGTGGTCCAGGACGAGTCTCTTTTTTCCCAGGTGAAACCTCAGGTCCAGACGGTGGAAACGGTGGACGTGGTGGAGATGTCTATCTCCAAGCAACAACCGATTTAACTGCCTTGCGGCCCTACACCACTAAAAAAGTAAAATTTGCCCAAAAAGGTGAAATGGGTGGGAAAAAACTGATGTTTGGTGCAGATGGTTTAGACGTTGTAGTTTTATTACCAGTAGGCTCAGTTGTGACAGATCTAAATACAGGCATTGTAGTTGAACTCACTATTCCAGACGAAAAAATCCTGTTCTGTAAAGGTGGACTTGGTGGAAAAGGAAACACAGAATTTAAATCCTCACGAAGGACTACTCCAGATTTTGCCCAACCAGGTCTTCCAGGTGAAGAAAAGAATTGTATTATTGTGTTAAAACTGATCGCCGATTTTGGGTTAATTGGCCTCCCAAATGCAGGAAAATCATCTTTAATTAATGAACTCACAAAAGCTGATGTTAAAGTCGCAAATTATCCATTCACAACGCTTGAGCCTAATCTCGGTGCTTTGCATGGTGGAAAAGTTATTGCAGATATTCCTGGACTCATAGAGGGCGCCCATGATGGAAAAGGTTTAGGAATTAAATTCTTAAAGCACATAGAAAAAGTAACTACCCTTCTCCACTGCATTTCAGCTGAATCTGATGATCTAAAAAGAGATTACAACACAATAAGAACAGAACTTGGCGAATATAATCCAGAATTACTCGAGAAAAAAGAAATATTATTACTAACTAAACATGACACACTAAACGAAAAAGAACTAAAAGCTACATTAAAAGAAGCATCCAAATTAAACAAAGATATAGAAGTAGTTTCAATTCATGACTATGAAAGTATCGAGCGGCTACGCAAATTATTGACTTCACTATGAGAACAGTACTCGCTGCAGGCGGCATAATACTAAATAATAAAAATCAGATCGCTCTTGTGAGTCAATTTGGCGAAGAATGGGTATTACCGAAAGGCAAAATTGATGAAGGAGAAGATATAATCGAATGTGCAAAAAGAGAGATTACTGAAGAAACTGGTTTAACAGATTTACAATTAATTAAAAAACTTGGTACATACGAACATATTTCACAGGGTCAACATCAATTAAATAATGAGCGTATTTTTAAAATCGTCCATATGTACCTATTTAGAACAAATCAAACTGAACTTAACCCCCAGGATGATCATAATCCTGACGCAATCTGGGTTGATATTGAAAAAGCCAAAGATTATCTCCAGAAACATGCCCAAACAAACTTCTTTCTGTCTATAAAAAACACTCTACTTTAACCACAAAAAAAGCTATACTATCTTTATGAAGCGTTATGAGCCACTCACTATTTTCCCGCTTTTTGTCGCAGTAGTGGTAACAGCAGGTGTTTTATTTACGATCAAAACTAAAAATGAATATCTGAGTAATCCACTTGCCCAAACACACATTGTAGAAAAAACAGAAACAGTTATAACTCCAGCACCTCCCATCATAGAGACCAAAATAGAGCTCAATGCCCCATTGAATGAATTAAAATACCCAGACACAAAAAGTATTTCAGAATCAAGTAACGCAATCAGATTAGAATCAGAAATTGATGTTGAAACACTCACTAATTGGTATAAAGAAAAAATTCTAGCGCTCGGATATGATTCAAAATCATTCATTTCTGCCAATTCTAATGGCAATATCGAAAAAAGACTCATTGGTCAAAAAGAAAATGAAGAATTATATATTGAAATCAAAAAACCAAATGGCTTTATCAGAACAATCATTAATATTGAACTCAGTAATCCCTAGCATGATTCATTTGTTTCTAAAGTTTAGCTGGTGTAAGATAAACATCTTTCAGGAGTAGAACTATGAATAAGCAGAAAAAAATACTACTTGCACTAAGTTTAATAACATTAGTACTTTCACTCCCTTTATCAAAGCCAAAAGCAGAAAACAGTAATCTGTTGGCAGAACTACCACGTACCGGAGGTATGCCACAAGTTACAGCTCAAAGACAACTGGATATCACCGAACTACCACGGACAGGAATCTCGGAAATTGCCTGGGGAATATCAGCGCTTATACCTTTTGGTATTTATGGATTAAGGCGGAAGAAACAGATAATAGAAAAACACTCTGCATCTACTATTTGGATATTAAAACAACTTAAACAGGAATAACTTAAAACTCATCAATCATATACAAGTGATCTATATCACATACTATGGGTTTAAATCAGTATATAAATGCATAGTCATGTTTGAACATCAACCAATGCATTATTCACAAAAACGCCGAACACTCATAAAAGCTGGATTAACCGGAATGGGAGTGCTGCTTGCGGGGTTTGCTATTGAAAGTGTCTTAGACAAAACTCCATCAGCATATTCACAATCCGCGTGTCCGCTACTTCCAACAGACGGTAGACCTGCAGAATGTACAACAGTTGGAGCAGAATTGTCTCTAGTTGGAAAGTCCAGATTTAGCAGGTATTATTTCATCGATACAAATGGTGATCTAACGTATGATCCAGCAGACAAAGATATAATGGGTGTCCCCAATGCACGTCTTTTAATTGAAACACTTACGCCAACTGGATCAAGTGACTTCGTTCAACCAGAATTTGGAAACTCATTTGTCGAAAACTCCAGAACCAGCATAAATGGGGTTGTTCACTATTATGACAAAAAAAATAAAAGTATGCGTCCAGTTCAAAAAGCGACAGTTTTAACAGTTCCAAGTGATGGAGGTATCGGACTGGCGCTTGAATCAAATAGTAATGACACACTTGAATGGCGTTTGTCCCCTGGAAATACTGTCGATAAAATTTGGGGCTCCCTTGATCCACAAGCCAGCAGACGCCCTGAGAGTATTGCCTGTCGTCCGGAAGTACAATGCGACTGGAATTGTATCCAGTGGATCATTATCAGCCGGCTTATGGCGAATGCCGATCTTTCCCGCTCTCCTATTCATCTGTTACCAAATGATGTAATTCACCGTCTGGATGGTAAAACTTCCTCAATTGCCGACTTTATTTATTATTGGGATACCAATACCCAAACCGTAATTACTGATCACAGCTATATCAACTCACCCGTAATACGTGGAAGCGAAGTATGGAAAAAAGAAGAATTAACAGAAAAGTATGTCCAAAGGCCTCAATTTATAAGAGCCTATGCTGCGTAATATGTATAAGGAAAACAATATGAACAACACACAAAATGTAAAAATACTAAAATATCTTTTTTTATTCGTCTGTTTGGTAACAGTCGGGCTTTCTACTGCGAGATCTGTCCAAACTGATTCGTTACTGACCAGAGGTCCTTCAATCGCTATTGCAGAAGATGATGGTTCAGGTTCAAGTGGCGGTGGTGATAATGGTGGTAATGGCGGTGGCGGTGATTGTTGCTCGGATAATGGTAGTAATTCCGATAACGGCAGTAATAATGATAATGGCTCCAATCAAAATAATTCACAGGATGATAACTCAAATAACAGCGGAAATGACAATCCACCTGCACCTACAGCTGTCCCAACCGCCGTGCCTACAGTTATACCAACTGCAATTCCCACTGCAGTACCGACTGCAGTACCGACTGCAGTACCGACCAGCTCGTCCATCCGACCTACCAGAAGCCGGAGTTGCTGGCGACGGCCCCGAATCAGGTCTGGAGTTGGGACATCACCAAGCTGCTCGGGCCGGCCAAGTGGACCTACTTCTACCTCTACGTCATCCTCGACGTCTACAGCCGGTACGCGGTCGGCTGGATGGTCGCCCACCGTGAGCAGGCCGAGCTCGCCGAACGCCTGATCGCCGAAACCATCGCCAAGCAGGCGGTGCCGGCCGGGCAGTTGACGCTCCACGCCAACCGAGGCTCGTCAATGACCTCCAAGCCGGTCGCGTTCCTGCTCGCCGACCTCGGCGTCTCCAAGACCCACTCCCGGCCGCACGTCTCGAACGACAACCCGTACTCCGAGTCGCAGTTCAAGACCTTGAAGTACCGGCCTGGATTCCCGGATCGCTTCACCTCAATCGAGGAGGCGCGGACGTTCTGCCAGGATTTCTTCCGCTGGTACAACGCGGACCACCGCCACTCGGGCATCGGCCTGCTGCCGCCCGAGGTCGTCCACTACGGCCAGGCCCAGGACGCCTACGACGCCCGCGCTCAGGTGCTCGCCTCAGCCTACGCCGCTCACCCCGAGCGCTTCGTCCGCCAGGCGCCGCGTCCGCCCGACCTTCCTACTGCTGCTTGGATCAATCCACCGCAACCGACGAGCGACGTTCCGACCGCGCGTGAGGAAACGCGTCAGTAATTTCCCGAGCCACGTGTCTCAAACCTATTGACAGGTTCCGGTCGCACACTTTGGTGCCGGTGTGTTTTATACAACCCCTGCAGTGGATGGTAGATGAATCATGGCCCATCGAATCTTCATCGGTAGCTCTACACAGTCACTCCCGGTTGCCCACAACGTTCAACTCAATCTCTTTAAATGGAGCGATCCCGAGGTTTGGGATCAGGGCATCTTTCAACTCTCGGCAGGGAACTTGGAAAATTTGCTGAGCGTGCTCGATATTTTTGATTTTGGTGTCTTTGTGTTTACGCCATCCGATATTCTGGTCACTGAGGGGGGTACCACGGCAGCCGTCCGCGACAATGTCCTATTCGAATTAGGTCTCTTTATCGGTCGCCTTGGGCGCGAACGCAGCTTTATAGTCCGACCTCGTGGTGTGAGCATGCGTTGGCCATCGGACCTAGAAGGGATCCTATCCGCCGAGTACAATCCCACCGCCTCGAACCCCGAGGCCGCTGTCGCCGAGGCGTGTATACGTATACAGCGAGCCGTTGAGTCGTATCGACCGACCCCCACAAGCCTTCTTCAGAAGCACTTCGCAGAGACAATGGCACGGATTGACCGACGCTATGATCCAGAAGTTGAATTTCTCCTATCCACAACTAATCAGAGATTGCTCTCTTCTGGCGTGATACGGAGAAATTGGACGATCCACCTTTCGTACGACTTCTCCTCCATTGATCAACATATTATCCGAGAGGCCATTCTATGGGACTATGAGTTCATAAACATAACCACGAAACAAATTACTTATCAAAAGAAGTTTTTGTCATTGGATAATATGGAAGATAACGAACTCATTTCATTCATTCGAATTGACCCAAAATCTGGTACGCAAACTCCCGTCTTTACTCCGTCATCATTTCGTGCAGAGACTACAGGAATGATAAAGAGAACAGAAACTGATATAATTCTTGAACCTAGCATACCACATTTTATAAAGATGAAATTTCTCTTTAATCATCCCGTCTCGCCTATACGTCACTTCATCCATAATAGCTTTGCACCTCTTGAGGCAACAATGCATGCTAAGATAGTCGCCGATATACCAGATGGGTATCAAATGAGCGTCCTAGTTCTTGACCATCCTCTTCAGCCTGATCGTCTTCATGGAACGTGTGAGTTCCGTATACCTGGTCCATTGCTTCCGGAACAAATCATTGAGTATGTCTTCGAGAAGGTGAGGTCGTAGAACATGGCAGAGAACATCAGCGTAATGACCGTACAGGATATCATGAGATTTGAGGGTATTAATTGTTGGGTAATGTACTGCGATGAGCATTCAGATCCGTACTTTGCTAAAATTTTCACGAGGAATTCTGTAGTCCCTGCTATGGGTATCATTACCCAAGATCGGGCTACACTCATAGTTCATACATTGGACGCTGACAGCGTTATTCAATACGATAACGTAAATCTAATTACTTATGGTTCGAGTGAAGGAGTCGATCTGGAGTCGTCCCTAATTAAAACGCTGTCTGATGCAGAGTATCCTCCAGTAATTTCATTTACCTATTCGACACTGCGTGATGCGCAGGTTGACATACTAGGTGTCGGACTACATGAATACCTAACCAATGTGATTGGTGCTTTATATGGAGAGAAAAGTAAGTCTATATCATTCAACTCCGCCGATAGGATGGTCTATGCGTTTATGGATCGGAAACAAGAGGGTGAGATCGAGCGAATGCGGCTAGCAGCTAGGCGTGCTCTGGAGATTCTTACAGAGGCATTTCTACAACTAGAATCCGGCATGACTGAAAAGGATGCCGTCCGCGTCGTCCATGATATCTTCGACTGTAAGCCGGCTTACTTTGATGAAATGGGGGTCGTACGGGAAGAGTACGCTTGGGATGAGGCAATATGCCCTGTCGTCCTTGCGGGTCCGAGCTTTAAGAAGGGAGGACATGCTTCTGCCAGTGAGCAAGTCATTGAGCCTGGGCATACCTTGTATTTTGATTTCGGAGTGAAGCTGACTTTTTCGGATGGCGCAAGTTGGTCGAGCGACATCCAACGAATGGGATACATCTTGCGCTCGGGAGAATCTGAACCACCGGAAACAGTGAAGCGGGTTTTTAGCACACTGGTACAGGCTATCGCGAAGGGAATGTCCAGCATAAGGCCTGGGCAGCAGGGATGGGAGGCAGATGCAGTAGTACGAAATTGGGTATTGAGTGAAGGTTTTCCTGATTACGATCACTCGACTGGTCATGCAATTGGTGAATTGGCCCACAATCCCGGGGCTCTTCTTGGGCTTAAGGGACGTGGCCTCGCTGGACTGCGAGTTCAGCCAAACGCTGTGTATTCGATGGAGCCGAGAATTGCCATAGAAAATGGAGGTTCAATAGAGGAAATGGTTCTTGTAACTGAGAATGGCGGGGTGCCACTGTGCGCTCCGCAAGAGACTCTGTTTCTGGTTCCTATAAAGAATGGGACTAAGTGATTCGACCAGAAGATGATAGTGACAGCGCTACTCTCCACGAAGTCACAGCGATTTGAAAATCACGTTCGGTTGCCGACGGTGCCCTGGTGTTCACCTTTAGTCGTGCGAAGAGCGAAGCAATCGTGGAGAATCATCCTTCGACCAGAACAGTAAGATCATTGGTAAGAAGTTGTTTCCAGTTAGGAGAGAGGAAGGCCTCTGCTGGCTCGATCTGATCTGAATCAAACGCTGCGAACAGCATCAACTGCGCGAGTGGGGAATCCAAGAGTTCAGTTCCGCTCCAGGCACACAGCTCGCGCAGGCGCCTTGGGCCGTCGGTGGTCACCACTGCGATGGTCAGTGATTCAGTGTCGAACGCCTGCTGATACGGGCCATTGATATAGGCTTCGTACGCGTGCAGCTTCGCCACCCAGCTCTTACGGCTGACCGTCCCGCGATCGAGTTCAAACGCGATTGCCCATGGGCGTGATTTGGTAGCAAGCTCAACCCAACCATCAGGCACCACGCCTACTGCTTGGCCGCCGACGTCGACATAGACAGGCGCCTGCTTCAACTCCCGCTCGGTCATCAGCCGCTGCACGCTGAACCGTGGGTCGCGGCTCGGGAGCAGCTCGGCCAGGATCATCAGTCCGTTGGTTGCCATCGTGTGGCGCAGGAAGAGCTGCTGGCGCTCACGTTGCTCGCTCTCACGCACCCTCCCTGCTACCTCGATCCCTTGTTGACGAACGTAGCTGACGCCCTTACCCGTCAGGATGTACGTCCACAGGTGCGTACCGTGCGGTCTGAGTGGCATCAGGGGCACGCGCTGAACGTAGCCTGCCTGGTGCAGTTCAAGCAGGTGTTTGCGGACGTAGGTCAGCGAGCCCTTCGAGAACAGGTAACGCGTCGCCTGGGGTGCGGACAGATACGGGTAGCGGGCGATCGCACGCAGCAGCTTCTCTTTCGGACTGCCGATCTGCATCAGCGATGGATCACCGCTCGTGGCACGGCGGGCGAGACCTTCGGCCGCC
>Ga0163150_10010203_pt1 | contig 10211 bp, 7 predicted proteins | sample OliLakLV19P2IB_FD_148628 | JGI IMG/M metagenome (GOLD analysis project Ga0163150, IMG submission 148628) | Freshwater microbial mat bacterial communities from Lake Vanda, McMurdo Dry Valleys, Antarctica - Oligotrophic Lake LV.19.P2.IB | ecosystem: Environmental > Aquatic > Freshwater > Lake >...
TTTCCGTGACATCGGTTTGGAGAAGTTTGGCGTGGAGTGGATGGGCTCCGATTTGCCGCTCGCGCATCCGCTGCCGGATGGGGGAGTCGCGGTCCTGCAAAAATCAATTGTCGCAACGGCGGCAGGGTTGGGCGCGGATGGCGCGAGCTGGCGCGGATTGTTGGAACCGTTTGTGGACGAGTCTTTCGTCCAATCCTTGCTGCGGCCGGTGTGGTATCCGGGCGCAGGATCTTTGGTGAGGAAGGCGCGGTTTGGCCTGCTCGGTTTGCGCTCGGCCGAGTCGGTCGCGAAGACGCGTCTGCGTGGAGGCGCGGCGCAGGCGTTGTTTGCCGGATGCGCGGCGCACTCGGCGGTGGCGCTCGATCGCCCCGGGACGGCTTCATTTGGGCTCGTGCTGGCGTTGGTGGCGCACCTGATTGACTGGCCGTGTGCGCGGGGCGGGTCGCAGGAAATTACCCGAGCGTTGGTGCGCGCGCTCGAACACTTCGGCGGCGAAGTGCGGCTGCAATCGCGCGTGAACCGTTTGCGCGATGTGCCGGATTCGCGGGCGGTTTTATTCGACCTGAATCCGCTGCAGGTTGGGGCGATTTGCGGAGACGATTTATCGGCGGGTTATCGCGGACGGCTGCTGAATTTCAAAATGGGGCCGGGGATCTTTAAACTGGACTGGGCTTTGAACGGACCCATTCCCTGGCGCAACCCGGAGTGCGCCCGCGCCACGACGGTGCACGTGGCCGGATCGTTTGAAGAGGTGTTACGTTCAGAGCACGAGATGATGACCGGACGCGCGCCCGAGACGCCGTTTGTGCTGCTCGCCCAACAATCGCTGCATGACCCGAGCCGTGCGCCCGCGGGCAAGCACACCGGATGGGCGTACTGTCATGTGCCGAATGGCTGTACCATCGACATGACCGAGCGGATCGAAAAGCAGATCGAGCGCTTCGCTCCGGGTTTCCGCGATCGCATTCTGGCGCGCCATCGCATTAATCCGGTTCAACTCGAGGCGCACAATGCGACGATGATCGGAGGCGATATGGCCGGCGGCAGAAACAACCTGATGCAGTTTCTTTTCCGTCCGGTAATGCAGTTTAATCCGTACGCTACGCCGAATCCGCGTTTATTTTTGTGTTCGAGTTCAACGCCGCCGGGCGGAGGCGTGCATGGCATGTGTGGCTATCATGCTGCGCGTACGGTGATGAAACGAGTGTTTCGGCGGGCCCTGGACTGAAGGGGAGTCAGGCGAGGAATCCATTTTTTTGCGGCTTGGGGACAAGTCGCTGCACCTCGACCTCAGTCCGCTCGATGTGACGCGATTAGCGTTTCTCGAGCGCCGTAAGTTTATCAATTGCCACCTGGTTTTTGTATTCTTTCGCAATATCGAGTGCGGTGACGCCGAGCTTGGAAACGATGGTGGGATCCACTTTGTGATCGAGAAAGAGCTGGATCATCTCCGCGCCGCCGCTTGCCGCCGCTTCGTGCAAAGGCGTGCCGCCGCGCTCACTGAGAGTCATGGGATTGGCTCCGCCCTTCAGCAACGCGCGGGCGATCGCAACGCGGTCCTTGGCGGCCGCATGGTGCAGTGGCGTCCAACCGATGCGATCGCGCTCGTTGGGTCGCGCCTTCCGCGCGAGCAAGGCTTCCACGAGGGGGAGACTACCCCGTTCCACGGCGAGGTGCAGCGGCGTGCGCTGACTTCTTTCCGGTTCGCTGGGATCCGCGCCCGCTTCGAGTAGAAAGAGAGCGATGTCGGTCCGATTGCGCAGAATGGCCTGATGCAGCGGGCCCAGCGCGGCCGCGGCGGAGCCTTTGATTAATCCTGGGTTCAATTGCAGGTGCAATTTCACGTCACCTAGGTCGCCGCGGGCGATAGACTCATCGATGGTCGGATAACGTGGGATTGGCGGGGTGTTCGCGCTGCGGCCGATACTGGCTGCGGCGAGACCGACGATGAGCAACAGACTGCGGCCGAGCACGGGTGCGATCTTCATCTTCAGAAGGTGCGTAGGCTCGAATTGTCGGTCAAATGCGAACCGGCGCTCTTCTTTGCCACGGGCGCATCTGCCGGTTGAACGGTTCCCGTTCCGGCGCGGAGCGGAGTCCGCGCCCTACCTTTTAAAAGGGCACGATGGGTAGGGCGGCGAGTCCCTTCGCCGCCACGGTGGCTGCCACCGCCAACCGGCAGATGCGACCCTTTGCCACTGTCGGCCGCGTGCGATCCGGATGAACGCAGCGCCCCAAAACGGGTCTCTGATCGGCATGGCTCGTAGTAGTCCGACTTCCCCGCGTCCGGTTTCGTTCTCGAATCTCGACAAGGTGTATTTTCCGAGTGGGTTCACCAAGGGCGAGATGATCCGCTATTACGTCGAGGCGGCTCCGTTCATTTTGCCGCACCTGCGCGATCGGCCGGTGACCCTCATTCGTTTTCCCGACGGGGTGAAAGGGGAGAGCTTCTACGAAAAGAATGCACCCAAGCATACGCCAGAGTGGATCACCACGTACGAAGTACCGCGACGCCATCAGGAGGGGAACATCAATTACATTCTGGTGAACAATGCGGAGACGCTCGCGTGGTGCGCGAATTTGGGCGCGATCGAATTTCACCCCTTCCTGCACAAAGTGCCCGAGATCGATTGTCCGTCGCACATCGCGTTTGATCTCGATCCGGGCGAAGGTGCCGACCTCTTCACCTGCATCGAAGTCGCGGGGTTGTTGAAGGAGGTCTTCGACGGTCTCGGGCTTGATTCGTGGCCGAAGCTCTCCGGCTCCAAAGGCCTTCAGATCTATGTACCGTTGAACACGAGCACCACGTATGCCGCGACTCAGCCCTTTGCCAAAAGCGTCGCCGAGCTGCTGGAGCGCCAGCATCCCAAGTTGGTCGTGAGCGCGATGTCCAAGGCCCTGCGAAAAAACAAAGTGATGATCGATTGGTCCCAGAATTCGCAGTCGAAGACCACGGTGGCCGTGTATGCGATGCGGGCGAAACGGGACACTCCCTTCATCTCCATGCCGCTGACCTGGGCGGAACTGCGGCGGGAGAGCACGGCCGGGCGGAAGGAGCCGATTTCATTTTCGCCTGAGGCGGCCTTGCGCCGGATGCAACAACGCGGAGATTTATTCGAGCCCGTGCTGACGACCCGACAGCATTTACCGGAGGCCTTTCGCGAACTTCAGTCCGCGCGTTCACGGCGTCGATCCCCGGCGCCGGAAATGTCCGCGAGTGCTCCACGTAGCGTTGCTCCACCGAATGAGTCTGCTTCGTCGTCGCTGTCCCGTTACGCGGCGAAGCGCAACTTCTCCCGCACCGCGGAACCCAAAGGCAGCGCCCGGCGGGCGGCTCGGGCAGACGGAGAACGGCGGTTTGTGATCCAGAAGCATGCGGCGAGTCATCTGCATTACGATTTTCGCCTGGAGATGGACGGCACCTTGAAATCGTGGGCCGTGCCGAAGGGGCCGCCCTATGCATTGGGGGTGAAGCGGGCGGCGTTTGAAGTGGAGGACCACCCGCTCGATTATTTGGAATTCGAAGGCACGATTCCGCAGGGCGAATATGGCGGCGGCACGGTAATGGTGTGGGATATTGGCACGTACGAATTGCTGGGTGGGAGCATGGAAAAAGGGGATCTCAAGCTGCGACTGAAAGGGAAGAAGCTGCGCGGCGAGTGGCACATCTTCCGCATCAAAAGCGAGAGCGCGAAACCGATGTGGTTGCTCGCCAAGTCCGGGACGCCCGCGAAGCCGATTTCTGCGCGGCAGGACGATGCTTCGGTGCTCACGCGACGTTCCCTGGCGCGCATTGCCAGCGACAACAATGCCCAATGGAAAAACAACCGTAGCAACGCGGAGTCGACCGACGCGCAGTCCGCGCATGCGGTGGCCAAGCGCGGGACGCAACGGAAGCCACCGGCGCAGAGTGGAGTGAAACGGGGCGCGACGAAATCGCCGAAGCGGGCACCGGGGAAACCGCCAACAATCAAGCGCAGTGCGGCCAAAGCAAAGTAGGACGCGGTCGCTCCGTGGGAGTGCAACGTGGGTGCAGGCGACGGAGTCCGTGCGGGTGCCATTCGAGAGGTGGGAAGCGGCGGCTGGAGTGGGTTTAAATTTTTCGCAGACTGTGCCGATGAAGATGGAATGCGAAACATCCTCTTCCGATTTGCCGGACTCGGGTTGCTTTTCCCTGCCGCCATGAGTGCGAGCGGGTGGGAGCAGCTGAAACCTGGCATGTCGCGGGACGAAGCCACCACGGTGTTGGGCTCGACGGCCTTGATCACGAGTGTGGGGCGCGGATTCGAAGTCGCGGTCTACGATCAGCGCGGCGAACTGGTCTATCTCGAGGGCAAGCTGATCACGTGGACGGCGCCGCTGAGCAGCCCGGCAGCCCCAGCGCCGGAGAATACGTGGCAGTTCAATCAGGTGCGAACCCGGCCGTTCCCATCCGTCCCCGCGCCCGTCCGCCTGCCCGCCCAGCGCGGATCAATTCTGCCGTCGTATCGCCTTTAACGGTACGCTCGCAACGGCGGGCCGCAAACGCGTCAGCGTTTACGGCGCCGGAGCTGTCACCGTTGCGCGGGTGGTCCACCGCCGATCGTGACTGCACCTCGCGCCGGCCACCGCGTGGATCGACGTTATCGCCGTGAAGCCCGCGCGGTCTTGAGGGTGGCTTGCGGCGGTTTTGAGTGCTTCCGACCCGTGATTGAACGCGACAACGTGAAAAAAATATCGCGCGTGCGATTCCGGAGCTGAGCGCCATCCCGAACTAACTTCCGGTTTCTCTCAGCAGAAAATTTCGCGATCGCTCAGACGTATTCTAATATTGGTTACAAAGCGGATTCCTAGAGTGAAAAACGGCCGAACGCGTTTCTGATTCCGGCGCGCATCGCAACGCTGCAAGGCCTCGTGACTGCGCTGAAATCCGATCGATTTGCTCGCGTCGTGACTGCTGAGAAATGAATCGAGCCACGAATTTTTTTTGATTTTTCGACAGAATACGTTGCAGCTACGCACGAAACATGGTTGCACATTTAGCAGTGGTTCACGTTGAGCGCCTCTCGCAAGGTGAATGACGTCGGACTTTGCTTCTAAACAACCCAGTCCAGCTTCCCCCTAAACATAAACTAGAACTATGGCTAAAGCACAAACCAAGAAGGCAGCATCGAAACCGGCGAAGGCCACCAAGAAGCCAGCTGCGAAGAAGAAGAAGTAACTTCTCTCCGGTGACGATCGCTTGCGATCGTCACCGGGCAGCTTTCAGCGAAGTGCGATAAGCACTTCGCTTTTTTTTGGCCGGAAATATCGCTGCGCAGCATTGCCATCTCCTGGCAGTTGGCGCCAGAGTTTCAGCGTCGAGAATGTCCCGCAGTTGCGCCGCCAGCTGAGTGGACTTGTCCATCGTGCGGCATCGTTCACCCCGTAAAACTATGAGTTCTTCATTCGTTCCTCTGATTCCCTGCAACGTCGCTGGACCGCTCGGCGTACTTCATCTCCCTCGTCTTTGGCTGAAGGTTTCGCTGGAAGCGCGGGGCCAACTGGCGGCCGGCTATCCCGGCATCGGCAAGGGCTTTGATTCGATGGTGATCGCCGGCCTCGGCCTCTCCGCTGATGCCGTGCGAACCTTTATCACCGAGCATCGACCAAGCTACGCTGAATTTGAGCGCTGGGTGAAAACGCAACCTGGCGTGAAGATCGATCGGGCTTCGATCTACCAGCTCAACCAATCGATTCTCAATTATCATCATAGTGCCGAAATCCGGCAGGAGATCCTGCGCAATGCTGGCTATCCGGACGACGGCTCGGTAACGGGATCAGCTGTGGAGCTGAACGCCATCGACGACTGGACGGCATTTCACGCCAGCGTGCTTAAATAGTGGGTACGGTTTGAGGGGTGGAGCGGTTTGACCCCAGCGCGCCTGGCTTTGCCGGTCGCGGTAACGTCGCTCGCTTGGGCGTCGGGCCAGCGACTGGGGGACAAGCCGCTCCACCTTGGATCGAGCAAGACCAGGTCGTACCATCAAGCCGTCCGACGTTCTGCGTTCGTTGCGGCGGGTTCGTTCTTCCGCACGCCGCGAATGTTCAACGCCGCCAGCGCGACTTGGAGTACAATGAGAGCCCAGGCTCGGTCGTGCCAGCCCCAGATGATCCAGAGGACGTTACTGGCGAGAAACCACCAGAACCCATGTTGGCGCCGGCGTTTCGATTGAGCTGCCACTAGCCAGGCGGCAAGCACGCTGATGACCATGGCGGGCCATTGCAAAAAATTGAGGACATCCATTGGAGAAACGCGCGCGGTGCGTCCTACGCGGACTCCTATCCGCCGCTTCGGTTCACCGCACTGCCACGCCCGGGGAAATCCCCGAGCGGCGTAGGTAACCGCGGCCCCGCCGCTTCGGCGATTATCCTATTGGCCGTCGGGGCCAGGAGGGCCTTCGCGTCGCTGAGCCGGGTTTATGCTCGAGGTAGAGCGGCTTGTCCCCAAAGCCGCTAACGTGAGAGCACGCATTCGGAAGCGGGTTGGGGACAACTCGCTCCACCTTTCAGCGCTGAGGCTCCACTGCGGCGAGCGGACGTCCGCTTCTGTCAGCGACGGGCGGCTGCAGCCTCGCGCACGCTCACGTCGATGGCGTAGAGGGATTTTCTCGCTGTGATGAAGAGCGTTTTCCCGTTTTCGCCGCCGAAGCAAAGATTTGCCGGCGCCTCGGGCACCAGGATCTTGCCCACGCGTTGACCATTGACGCCGAAGATCTGAACGCCGTCGCCCGCGCTCGACCACACGCGCCCGGCTTCGTCGACGCGGATGCCATCGGGTCCGCCCTTGTCGATGGTGCAGAAGACGCGGCCGCCGCTCAGAGTGCCGCCCGGGCCCACGTTAAATGCCCGGATGTGCCGCGGTGACCCTGAGTCGGCGACGTACAGGATCTTTTCATCGGGCGAAAACGCGAGGCCGTTGGGCTGCACGAAATCTTTCACCAGTGCGCGCGTTTCCCCGGTCTTGGGATCGTGGCGGTAAACGTAGTTGCCAGCCTGTTCCTTGCCTTCGCGCTGCTTGGTCGTGGGATTCGTCTTCAAGCCATATTCAGGATCCGTGAACCAAACGCTGCCATCGGAGTGCACCACCACGTCATTGGGAGAATTGAACTTTTTGCCTTCAAACGAATCGACGAGCGTGCGCAGGGTCCCGTCTTTTTCCTGGATGGCGACCCGGCGTCCCGTATGTTCCGCGGAGAGCAGCCGGCCCGAGCGATCCAGCGTATTACCATTGGTATTACGGCTGGGCTGGCGATACGTGGTGACACCCTCCTTCGCACTCCATCGCTTCAACTCGTCCTTGGGAATGTCGCTGAAGACGAGGGCGCTTTCGGCGCGAATCCAGACGGGGCCTTCAGTGAACATCAGGTCACCGGCCACTTTCCGCAACGCCGCAGCGGCTGGGACGCAGCGCGCGAAATCAGTGGCTTGGTCGATGTGGGTTTCAGCGGCGGTTAGCGCCGCACCGGTTGCGAGTGCAACCCAGAGCAGAAGAACGTTTTTCATGGGGTGCCGCCATTCGACCGATTGGGCAGGTGGAGGCAAGGCCAAGCTCTCGCCTACCGCGTGATGATCGGTGGCTCGCTCGCGGGCGGCGGTACGTCGGCGTATCGCTCCAGTACGGCGCGCCAGTGCGCGTCTTCGATTTCGCGCCGACGGACGGCGCGGTACTCCATTTCCCCGGCAACGAAGATGAAAACAAAGAGCACCGCGGTGAGTACCGCATCATAAAGAATCAGCGCGAGGATGGCCGCGAGGGCGGCGAGAACCTTGCCGACACTGGCAGCAATCAGCGTCGCGCGGAGATAGGGCAGGCGGGTGGCGAGCAAGGCGCGAAAGATGCGCCCGCCGTCCATCGGAAATACCGGCACCAAGTTGAACAGGCCCATCAAGAGGTTCCAGGTCAGGAGCAGGTGGGCGAAACCGGCGAGGCTGGTGGGATCCTGGGTAAGATCCCAACCGCGCGGTGAGCCGAAGCCAATCCAAAGCACTCCCGCGATCACGAAGTTAACGGCGGGACCGGCCAGGGTGATCAATAACTCGCGGCCGGGTTGACGCGGGATGCTGTCAAATTCCGCCATTCCCCCGATGGGCATCAGCAGGATTCGACGCACGCCGACGCCAAAGTGCATCGCCATGAACGAGTGACCGAGTTCATGCAGCACCACACACGTGAAGAAGGTGAGCAGCACGACGACGTTCCAAAACAAACCTGGCCAACCGCCGGTAATCTGCGCTTCGGGATCACCCAGCCAACCTTGATAACCGACGAAGGTAAGCAGCAGGAAAAAGGAGAAGTGAACGGAAAGGAGGATCCCCCGCACACGGAAAAGGTTCATTGACCAGCCGAGCATGAAGAGCAACAAAAGCGCGCCCGGCGAATATGCCAGCGTTACGTTCTCATATCTTGAGGGCGCATCTGCCGGTTGGCGGTGGCAGCCATCGTGGCGGCGAAGGGACTCGCCGCCCTACCATCGTGACCTTTGAAAAAGGCGGCGAAGGGACTCGCCGCCCTACCATCGTGACCTTTGAAAAAGGCGGCGAAGGGACTCGCGGCCCTACCATCGTGACCTTTGAAAAAGGCGGCGAAGGGACTCGCGGCCCTACCATCGTGACCTTTGAAATGGTAGGGCGCGGACTCCGCTCCGCGCCGGAGCCGGAACCGCCAACCGGCAGAGGCGCCTTATCTTGGTGTATCCTCAATTCCGTTGCTGCACTCTTTCGGACGTCAGTTGAGGGTGGCGGGCGCTGATCATGTCTGACGTTCCTGCGAAAGCACCCACGATTCTGGTAATTGATGATGACGCCGAGATCCGGTACTCGCTTTCGCGCGTACTCTCGTCGCGGAATTACACAGTCACGGAGGCGCCGAGTGGGGAGCAGGGCATTGCGATGGTGAAGAAGGGGCCGGTGCCTGATCTGGTTTTTCTTGATGTCCGGATGGGCGGGATGACCGGGATTGAGGCCTTGCAACATATCCGCTCGGTTAACCCGAAGCAGTTGGTGGTCTTGATGACCGCGTTCGGCACGGCCCAAACGGCGATCGAGGCGATGAAGTACGGGGCGTTTGACTATGTGATGAAGCCCTTCGATACAGAGAAGGTGCTCGCGCTGGCGCAGAACGCGCTGAAAGCCCACGCCGATCTTCGCGCCGTTAGCGATTACAAGCCAATCATCAATCCGGACGACTACCGCGAAGGCATCGTGGGCAGTTCTCCGGTGATGCAGGAAGTTTTCAAGATCATCGGTCAGGTGACGGCAAGCGATGTCACGGTGATGATCACGGGGGAGAGCGGCACGGGGAAGGAACTCGTGGCGCGTTCCATCTGGAAGCACAGCCATCGCTCCGGCAAAGCGTTCATCGCGGTTAATTGCGCGGCGATTCCGGACAATCTCATCGAGAGCGAGCTATTTGGTCACGAGAAGGGATCGTTCACCGGGGCGACCGGGCAGCGGTTGGGCAAGTTCGAATTGTGTGACGCCGGCACCATCTTTCTGGATGAGATCGGTGACATGGCGCTCGCGACGCAGACGAAAATTTTGCGGGTGTTGCAACAAGGGGAGATTCAACGCGTCGGCGGCACCGAAACCATCAAGGTCGACGTGCGCATCATCGCGGCGACGAACAAGGATCTCGAGCACATGGTGAAAGGGAAGATGTTCCGCGAGGATCTCTATTACCGTCTCAATGTGGTCCGCATCAAGATGCCGGCGTTGCGCGAACGACCGGAAGACATTCCGCAGATCGTCGACTTTTGCCTGCAGAACCTGGTGAAGCAGAAGAAAACGAAAGTTTCCAAACTCTCACCCGAGGCGATGACCATCCTGGTGCGTCATCGCTGGCCCGGAAATGTGCGCGAACTGGAGAACGTGATCTATCGCAGCGCGGTCATCGCGCAGGGCGATGCCATCTTGATCAAGGATCTGCCCGTGGAGATTCGGGGTCTCGAAGACGTCCCGGTCCCTGCGGCCGTGGAGCTTGCGCCCGTGGCGGCGCCGGCGATTGCGGCCGCCGTGAGCGAGGCGGCGCCGACCGGGAGTGAGGTTGCGCGGCCAACCCTGGCGGAGGCCCTCGATCAGGTTTTTGCCGAGCTGAGTGCGGGCGATGAGCCGTTGTTTGCGCGCTTGGAGCATGAGTTTGTCGTCCGGGCCTTGGCCGCGGAAGGTGGCGATGAAGCCAAGGCCCGGACGAC
>Ga0163150_10010205_pt1 | contig 10210 bp, 6 predicted proteins | sample OliLakLV19P2IB_FD_148628 | JGI IMG/M metagenome (GOLD analysis project Ga0163150, IMG submission 148628) | Freshwater microbial mat bacterial communities from Lake Vanda, McMurdo Dry Valleys, Antarctica - Oligotrophic Lake LV.19.P2.IB | ecosystem: Environmental > Aquatic > Freshwater > Lake >...
TTCTCAAGCCGACGGAGTCATCAGCATACGCGCGACCACTCACAATCGTCAAATACTGACACCGGAACCACTGTTGAAGACGCAAGTAAGCGGTTCCGAGAAGCAGCAATGAGTTTGACGGTTGTACCGGCTGCACAACTTGACGCCGGTAACGGTTCTAGCGTTCGTCGGGCGGCATTTAGTGCGGGGGGGGACAGGATCGGTTCTTCCAAATCCAGCGGCTGCACGGATCGCAACGATAGTTCATTCAGCAGGATGCTGTTTCACTGCGTCAGGAGGACGAGCGTGACCCGGAATATTCTGATTGCCGGTTTGGCCGGAATTGCCTGTCTATTGCCATGCGGCTGCCAGCAGACGGCAGCGCGCCTCAGTTTGACAGGTCGGCAATCCGCACGCGCGACGGTCGAGGCGGACCCGTACGACGCTCCGATTGTCCGGGAGGTCCCCGACGAGGAATACGATCGACGAACGGCTGCTGTAGCGCCGCCGCACCGACCCTCCACGACGGCCGCTGAGACGCGCCCCAATCGGCATGACGGCATCGCCGCTGCCGAAATCGGCAACCTCGCCAGGCGGCCAAGCATCGAGGCGCACACACGCGTCACCGATTATCCCCGCGACATCGTCTCCGTCGCCTTCGACGAGCAGCCAGCGGCGCCCGGCGCGGATCAAGAGAGTCGGCAATCGCTGGAGCTCCCCAACGACCTTCCAGGCGCCGACTCCGCGCAGTTGAATTTGCCGCCATACGACCCCAATCAGCCGCTTGCCGAGCGACGAGACGCCATTCGAGAGCTGTACGAAGCCCTCCCGACGATGCCGGAGGAGCGGGTGGTGGAAGCCGAACCCGGCGAACGCGCGCTGACTCTGACCGATCTGCAGCACACCGCTTACAGCCGCAGCCCGGTCATCAGCAAAGCGTGGGCCGAGGTAGACTCGGCGCGCGGTCGGGCGGTTCAAGCAGGGCTGTGTCCGAATCCCGTGGTCGGCTACGAGGGAGACACCATCAACACGCTCGGAACGGCGGGCTACAACGGCCTCTTCTTCGAACAGACCTATGTCACTGCCGGCAAGCTGCGGTTGGCGCAGCAGGCGGCGCTCATGCAAGTCCGCGCCGCCGAGTACGCCTATCGACGTGCGCGGGTGGACGTTGCCACGTCGGTGCGCCGCGCCTACTTCGGCGTGCTGGTCGCACAGGAGCGAGTGCGACTGGCGCGCGCCATGTCGACCCTGACGCAGGACGCTTATGAAGCGCAGGTGGACCTCGTGGCTGGAGGTCAGGCGGCAGCCTACGAACCTCTGCAACTCAAGGTCACCGCGCTGCGTGCGAGAAACGAAGTTGTGACGGCCGAGAACAACTATCAGGGATCATGGCGCGAGCTGGCCGCCGCGCTGAACTATCCCAACATGCTCCCGGAGGCCGTCGCAGGCTCCGTCGAAAGTCCCCCGGCCGAACTGCAGTTCGAGGCTGCCAACGCCGCGCTGCTGAGTCGCCACACGGACCTGAGCATTGCTCAGGCGGATATCGAGCAGCAGCAATACAACGTGAAACTGCAGCGCGTGACGCCGATCCCCAATCTCGAACTTTACTCCGCCATTCAGCCACGACGACACGAACTCGCGCAACAACGTCTCGTATAACGTTCAGATCGGTCTGCCGCTGCCACTCTTCAATCGCAACCAGGGCAACATCGCGTCGGCGAACGCCGAGCTGGTCCGCGCCCAGCACAGCCGCGTCGGCACGCAGAACAGCCTGACGGCCAGCCTGGCCGAAGCCTACGCGCGTTACGCCACCGCCCGCGAACTGGCCGAAACATACCGGACTCAGATCGTGCCCAGCCAGGTGCAGACGTTCCGCGGCGTGTACACACAATTTCGGTCCGCTGGCGGTGAACTCGACTTTGCCCAAGTCATCGTCTCACAACAGACCCTTGCCCAAGTCCTGTCCGAATATCTGAACACACTCTCGAACGAGTGGGACGCCGCGGTTGATATCGCTGAAATCCTGCAAGTTGAAGACATCGACACGATGGATGGAATCGCGATGGCGCGGCAACTGGAACCGCCCCCTGCGGATTGATGGAGAGAGGACGATGCGAGGGCTTTTCCGCCGCGTCCGCCACCAGCCGAGTTGATGAGCGCTAGGATTGCCACACGGATCGCCTCGGGCAGCGTCGGCCAGACCTCGACCACGGCTGCCAGATCGGCATCGGCAGGAACTCCCATCGCGTCGAGTGCGCCGGAAGCCGCGCCGCTTTGATTGGACTCTGGCGATTTCCCCGCATAATCCTTGGTATGTTCGAATCCTGTCCCCACCATTTCGTAAGTTCGCGAGCAATGGCAAAGTCCCATTTGACCGGATCGGTTCCCCCCTCGCCTGCATCATTTACAACTGCTCAATTCGCTGGTTTACTGGGGCATCTGCGACTTCGGCACGGGCAACCACCGCGGCTTCTCTCTGCCGCGGCATGTGTGCTTCCGGCCTCGCGTCGGTCTTGATGGGTCGCTGTAGGGTCATTCTGCATGGCAGGAACACTCCCGCATGATTGAGGAATTTTTCAGCCGGCCCATCCTGAATTCGCCGTATCACTATCCGGGGCGGCATTGGGAACTCGACAAGGAGGGTCAGCCCACCAACAAAGTGCTGGACAACCGCCGACTGGCCGAGTTCATCACGCCGATCCCCAAGCCGAAAAAACGCAAGAAGTCCAGCCAAAAGGAGATTGTGTTCGACGAGGGAGCCGGCCTCTCGACGGCGGCGCAGCAGTACGACCCGACTCCGATCATCAACGAGATCCGCCGGCGGGTCGACGACTGGCGCACGTGGCCGAACCCGTCGGGCTGGAAGGTCACGCCCGAAACCCAGCGCTTGCTCCAGCACTGGCGACATCACGAATTTCAGGGATTGCGACCGTTCTTTTGCCAGGTCGAAGCCGTCGAGACGGCCATCTGGCTGTCCGAAGTCGCTCCCCAGCTCGGCAAGTCCGCGGCGAAGTTCCTCGAACACCTTGAAGCCGCCAACGGCGCGGCCAATCCCGAACTGCTGCGTCTCGCGCTCAAGCTGGCGACCGGCGCCGGCAAGACGACCGTCATGGCCATGCTCATCGCGTGGCAGACGGTCAACGCCGTCCGGCATCCCGGCAGTCGCCGGTTCACCCGCGGGTTCCTCGTGGTGACACCCGGCATCACGATCCGCGATCGGCTGCGCGTGCTGCACCCGAACGATCCCGACAGCTACTACGAGAGCCGCGAGCTCGTCCCGCGCGACATGATCGGCGATCTCAAGCACGCCAAAATCGTCATCTCGAACTATCACGCCTTCAAACTGCGCGAGCGGATGGACATCTCGAAGGGGACCCGCGCCGCCGTGGAGGGGTGGCGCAAGGAGGAACTGCAGACTCGGGAGACCGAAGGGCAGATGCTACAGCGCGTCATGCCCGAGCTGATGGGGATGAAGAACATCGTCGTCCTGAACGACGAGGCGCATCACTGCTACCGCGAGAAGCCCGATACCGAAGAGGACGACGGCGCGGACGAAGAACTCAAGGGAGACGACCGCAAAGAGGCGGAGCGCAACAACGAAGCGGCACGGCTGTGGATCAGTGGACTGGAGATCGCCAAACGCAAGCTCGGCGTCAACCGGGTCTTCGACCTGTCGGCGACGCCGTTCTTCCTGCGCGGCTCTGGTTACGCGGAGGGAACCCTGTTCCCCTGGACGATGAGCGACTTCTCCCTGATGGACGCCATCGAATGCGGGATCGTCAAGCTCCCGCGCGTCCCAGTGGCGGACAACATCCCCGGCGAGGAGATGCCGAAGTTCCGCAACCTCTGGGAACACATCCGCAGCAAGATGCCCAAGAAGGGGCGCGGCAAAGCCAAGACGCTCGATCCCCTCAGCCTGCCGGTTGAACTCCAAACGGCGCTCGAAGCCCTCTACGGCCACTACGCCAAGACGTACGCCCTGTGGGAGCAGGCAGGGATCAAAGTCCCCCCCTGTTTCATCATCGTCTGCAACAATACGTCCGCCTCGAAACTGGTCTACGACTTCATTTCCGGGTTCCAGCGGGCGAACGACGATGGCTCGACGACGCTGGAAAACGGGCGGCTGGAGCTGTTCCGCAACTACGACGAGCACGGCAACCGGCTGCCGCGCCCGCGAACGCTGCTGATCGACAGCGAACAGCTGGAATCGGGGGATGCGCTCGGCGCCGACTTCCGCGAAATGGCGGCGGATGAGATCGACCGGTTCCGTCGCGAAATGGTCGAACGCTCCGGCGACATCCGCGCCGGCGAGAATATCACCGACCAGGAACTGCTGCGCGAAGTCATGAACACCGTCGGGAAAAAGGGTCGGCTCGGTGAAGCGATCCGCTGCGTCGTCTCGGTCGGTATGCTCACCGAGGGCTGGGACGCCAACACGGTCACGCACGTCCTCGGAGTGCGGGCGTTCGGAACGCAGCTCTTGTGTGAGCAGGTCATCGGCCGCGCCCTGCGGCGTCAGTCCTACGACCTGAATGAGCACAACCTGTTCAACGTCGAGTATGCCGACATCCTCGGCATCCCATTCGACTTCACTGCCAAGCCCGTCGTCGCGCCGCCGCAGCCGCCCCGCGAGACTGTGCAGATCAAGGCCGTCCGGCCCGAGCGCGACTCCCTTGAAATCCGGTTCCCGCGGGTCGAAGGCTACCGCGTCGAGCTACCAGAGGAACGGCTGACGGCGACGTTCAACGACGATTCCGTCCTGGAACTGACCCTAGACATCGTCGGTCCGTCGAGGACGAACAATCAAGGAATCATCGGCGAAGGCGTCGAACTGACGCTCGACCACCTGGAGGACATGCGCCGCTCGACGATCCTGTTCAATGTCGCCAAGCGGCTGCTGTACACGAAGTACCGCGACCACGGCCAGGAGCCGAAGCTGCACCTGTTCGGTCAGCTCAAGCGGATCACGAAACAATGGATGGACGAGTACCTGGTCTGCAAAGGGGGCACATATCCGGGCCAGTTGCTGTACCAGGAGCTGGCCGACATGGCGTGCCAGCGGATCTTCGCCGGCATTACGAATTCACTCATCGGCGACCGGCCGGTGAAGGCGATCCTCGACGCCTACAACCCGGTCGGTTCGACACGGTTCGTGAACTTCAACACCTCCAAGAAAGACCGCTGGGAAACTGATCCCCGCAAATGTCACATCAACTGGGTTGTCCTCGACAGCGACTGGGAGGCGGAGTTCTGCCGCGTCGCCGAGGCGCATCCGCGCGTAAAGGCGTACGTCAAGAATCACAACCTCGGGCTGACCGTCCCGTACCTCATGGGCTCGACCCCCAGAACCTACATCCCGGACTTCATCGTCCTGGTCGACGACGGCCACCCCGATCCGCTGAACCTGATCGTCGAGATCAAGGGCTACCGCGGCGAGGACGCCAAGGTGAAGGCCGAGACGATGCGGACATTCTGGATGCCGGGGGTTAACAACCTCCGCGAGCACGGCCGCTGGGCGTTCGCCGAGTTCAAAGAGGTCTACGCGATGCAGTCGGACTTCGCGCAGGTCGTCGAGGCGGAGTTCGGCAAGATGGTTGAGGAGGTGGCCGGTGGGTCACTGGCCACCGTGTCCCCCCTCTCCCCCGCGAAACGTGATGACTTTTGGAGCCGGCGTCGCTCGGGGGAGAGGGGGGCGACGCCGGTGACCGGTGATCGGTGGCCGGTGGCCTGTGAAAAAAACGGACCACTGACCACCGACCACAAGCCACCGATTCATGGCCAAAAAAGCCAGCAAGAAAACCAACTCGAAAAAGTCCATCGAGACCCTCACGCACCCCGACGCGAAGCGGCCGAATTTGCCCACGGCCGAATTGCAGTCGGTCATGCGGGAGGACGAAAAGTCGCCGGTCCGGGTCGCCTACGAGCGGCGCAACCGCGATCTCGATCCGCAACTGGTGTGGCGCGGGAAGGATGAGCAGGACTGGTCGGACCTCGTCGTCCACGCGCCGCCGCTGTACATCCAGGAGAAGGTCCACCCCAAGGTGCTGGTCGATGACCTGCTCCGCGAGACGGACGCGCGGCAGGGGGCGGGCAGGCCGCGGCAGCTCGACCTGTTCGCCGACTTCAACGGCCTGCCGGCGGAGGGGCGGTCGGCCGAGTTCTACCAGCATGAGGGAAACTGGACGAACCGGATGATCCTGGGGGACAGCCTGCAGGTGATGGCGTCGCTGGCGGAGCGGGAGGGGCTGCGCGGGCAGGTGCAGTGCATCTATATCGACCCACCCTACGGGATCAAGTTCAACTCGAACTTCCAGTGGTCGACGACCAGCCGCACAGTTGTCGACGGAAATTCAGACCACATCACCCGCGAGCCGGAGCAAGTGAAGGCGTTCCGCGACACGTGGCGCGACGGCATCCACAGCTACCTGACGTACTTGCGTGACCGGCTCACCGTCGCTCGCGATCTGCTGGCCGATTCGGGATCAATCTTTGTGCAGATCGGCGACGAGAATGTCCATCGCGTACGCGCGATAATGGATGAGGTTTTCGGTGTCCACAATGCGTGCTCGCAGTTGACGGTCGTAAAGACGGCGAGCCAATCCTCCGAGTTGATCGCGGGAACGGCGGACTACCTGTTGTGGTACGCGAAGAATCGGGAGGCGACAAAGTTTCGCAATCCATTAACCGCGAAGAGTCTTCAAAATGACAAAGCAGGAGTCTATCGCTGGGTGATGGATGTTGACGGAACATCACGGCCACTTTCTGAGGAAGAACGATCAGCAGGCATGACTGATCGTGTCTGCCGTTTCGACAACATCACCTCTCAAAGACCGCCCGGAAGTACACCAGTGTCAGTCGATGGGCGCACCTTCGGACCGGGAAAGGGATTTTGGAAGACAGGTGACATTGGTATGAAGCGGCTGAATTTGGCGCGCCGGCTGCGGCCTGCTGCCAACAGTTTGACATATATTCGCTTCATTGATGACTTCCCCGCCCAAGCCATCGGCAACGTTTGGCAGGACACGGCGACCGGTAGCTTCACCGATCCAAAGGTCTACGTTGTTCAAAGCGGCACCAAGCTCGTACAGCGGTGCTTACTTATGGCCACGGACCCAGGTGATCTCGTTCTTGATCCCACATGCGGGTCCGGCACGACGGCCTATGTTGCCGAACAATGGGGCCGCCGCTGGATCACGATCGATACGTCCCGCGTCGCGCTGGCACTGGCCCGCGCGCGAATCATGGGCGCCCGCTACCCGTACTACCTGCTCGCCGACTCCCGCGAGGGGCAGCAAAAGGCAGCCGCGATCACCGGAGAGGCGACGTCCACGCAACCGGTGCGCGGCGACATCCGCCACGGGTTCGTCTACGAGCGCGTCCCGCACATCACGCTCAAGTCGATCGCCAACAACGCCGAGATCGACGTGATCTGGGAGCGGTTCGAGCAAAAGCTCGCACCGCTCCGTGACCGGTTGTCGGTGGCGAGTGGTCAGAAAAAGACACTGGAGGAATGGGAAATCCCCCGCGAGCGGCCTGACCACCGGCCACTCAGCCACTCCTCGCCGACTGGTGGACCACACGGATCGCCCGGCAGAAGGAGATCGACGCGTCGATCGCCGCCAAGGCAGAGTTCGAGTACCTGTACGACAAACCGTACGAGGACAAATCGACGGTCCGCGTGGCCGGGCCGTTCACGGTCGAGAGCATCTCCCCTCACCGGACGCTGGCGGTCGGCCCCGATGACGAGCTGATTGACAGTGGCCGGGGCCCGGTGGCCGGTGACCAGAAAGAACACGGCGACTTCGTCCGGATGGTTCTGGAGAATCTGAAGTCGGCCGGCGTCCAGCAGGCCCACAAGGAGGACCGGATCACGTTCACGTCGATCAGCGGCTGGCCGGGGAACTTGATCTGCGCTGAAGGCCGCTTCTCTAGTGACCAGTGGTCAGTGGCGGAGCAGTGGCCAGTGGTCAGTGGTCAGTGGTCGGAAAAAAAAGACAAGGCACTGGCCACCGACCACTGGCCACTGATGCTGGCCACCGACCACCGGTCACCGGCCACTGATGCTGGTCACCGGCCACCGGACACTGGCCACCGCGCAGCGATCTTCATCGGCCCGGAGTTCGGCACCGTCGCCCGCGCCGACTTGGTCTCCGCCGCCCGCGAAGCGGGTGATGCTGGGTTCGACGTGGTCGTCGCCTGCGCATTCAACTTCGACGCCCACTCCTCCGAGTTCCACAAGCTGGGGCGCGTCCCCGTCCTCAAGGCCCGGATGAACGCCGAGCTGCACATGGCGGACGACCTCAAGAACACGGGCAAGGGGAACCTGTTCGTGATCTTCGGCGAGCCGGACATTTCGGTGGTCAGTGGGCGGTGGTTGGTGACCAGTAAGGGAAAGATGGTGGCGAATTATGAGCACTGTCAAGAGTTACCGGGATTTGGAAGTTTGGAAGAAATCAATCGAGCTGGCCGAACAGGTGTATCGGCTCTCCGCAAAGTTTCCGCCCGAAGAGAAGTACGGGCTGACGAGTCAAATGAGGCGGTCGGCGGTGCGCCGCCAACGTCGCGGAGGGAGCGGAGCGGGAGGGGACGAAGGAGTTTCTGCAGTTCCTGGGGATCGCATCAGGCTCGCTGGCGGAGACCGAGACGTTGCTCATCCTGGCAGCGCGGCTGGGACTGGTCACCCAGCAGGATCTGGAACAGATTCTTCAGCAGGCTTCCAGCGTGGGACGGATGCTCAACGGGCTCAAGCGCTCGCTGCGCTCGAAACTCTAAGCGACGCCGACTTCCCCCTGTCACTGACCACCGACCACCGGTCACAGGTCACCATCCACGGAGTGGATGTCTTTCACCCGCAGACCGGCGAAGTCCGCAGCGACGGCGCGGAGGGGATCGCCTGCTGGTTCATCGACACCGACTACAACGAGGAGAGCTTTTTCGTCCGCCACGCCTACTTCCTGGGGGCGAACGACCCATACAAGTCGCTGAAGACAACCCTCAAGGCGGAGATCGACGAAGAGGCGTGGGAGTCGCTGCACAGCGACACGTCCCGCCCATTCGACAAACCGGCCTCCGGCCGGATCGCGGTCAAGGTGATCAACCACCTCGGAGACGAGGTGATGAAGGTGTTCCGGGTGGAGTAGTCGGTGGTCGGTGGTCGGTGGCCGGTGACCGGTGTTCTGTATTTCCTTTTCCAGCCACTGACCACTGGCCACCGGCCACCGAGTCTGGCCACCGGCCACCGAGTCGCATGGAATTCCGCATCTCCGAGACGGTGGAGTGATTTATATTCGGTTATTGCGGCCTGCCGTATAATCGGGAATATTTTGGTATAAATCGCCCATGAACCCGATCGAGAACCCATTTTCCCCCGGCGCCGGGCTCTCCTCCTCCTGAACTAGTCCTTAAACAAGCACACGGCGACGGGTTGTGATGCGTCAGTTGGCGTGGTTCCGGGTGGGCGCACCGCGAGCGGGCCGCCGGGGGGCGGGGGATGGCGTCGGGTTGTTGGTCGGCATGTGAGCGGGTTCCGTTCCGGGTGGGCGCACCGCGAGCGGGCCGCCGGGTGGCGTGGGATGGCGTCGGGTTGTGGTGCGGCATGTGAGCGGGTTCCGTTCCGGGTGCGGCGTGACGGCGGGGGAGATGAAGCAGGACGGACTTCATCGTCGTGAGCGGCGCGCCGGGGTGTCGGCCGTGCGACTCCGGCGCGCCGGCTCATCAGCAGCGCAGCCGGCGAGGCACGCGCCGCGCGGGTGTGAGGGCGTCCGCCAGGCGGAAGAACACCGGTTGCCAGTCGTTCCACGCCAGCCGCCGCAGCACGAGTTGACGGCCCGTCTGCAGCACCTGGGCCGGAATGCGCATCAGGCGGTTGACGAACGTGCGGAACTCGCAGGTGAGCAGAGACTGTTTCTGCGCCTGGTGCCGCTCGTGCCAGCGTCCCTTCTCGACCGGCAGCCACAGCGCCAGCCAGGCCTTGAGGTTCCAGGCCAGACTGGTCATCAACATGTAGGCCCAGTTCGAGAGCAGGTTGTCCACCGGTGCGTGCAGCGCCCGACAGGCGTTGAGCTGGGCCAGCAGGTTCTCCTGGTCGCAGCGGTCGTTGGCCGTGAACACGATCGCCTCGGCCGTCGGCTGAGTCTGGTTGGTGATGCAGAAGAAGTCGCGGTAGTCCTCGAACAGGCGTCCCTGCCGCGGCTCGCTGACGGAGAGGTTCTTGCGGACCACGACCATCCGG
>Ga0163150_10010207_pt1 | contig 10210 bp, 14 predicted proteins | sample OliLakLV19P2IB_FD_148628 | JGI IMG/M metagenome (GOLD analysis project Ga0163150, IMG submission 148628) | Freshwater microbial mat bacterial communities from Lake Vanda, McMurdo Dry Valleys, Antarctica - Oligotrophic Lake LV.19.P2.IB | ecosystem: Environmental > Aquatic > Freshwater > Lake >...
TAGTAATCTATATTATCTATTGTGATGATTATATTCGAACTTGAGCGCCATGCCAAAGTTTAGTTTCCGCCCCAATTTCGCCACGAGTCTGGCAGACGTGCAACCTGACCTTCATGCGTGATACAGATATGTTTGCTGTAGGCGCTCACTAACAGATCGCCGGACTCTTCTTCGATAATTTCGTAGTTGAACGTCAGACCCCGACTTTTCATATCGCTAATCCAGCAGCGCACGATAACCCGTTGGCCGTAACGAGTAGGCTTGATATAGCGCGCATTAACTTCAGTAACGGTCAGGTAAAAGCCGCTGCTCTCGAAGCTCGCGTAATCGCTGCCGCGTACTCTGGCGTAGTTGGTGCGCGCTTCTTCAAGGTAGATGATATAGCTGGCATGATGAACGATGCCCATCGCATCGGTTTCTGCGTAGCGAACGCGAATGATCGTTTCCGCAATGTATTGATCTGTAGGGGCCAAAAGCGCTCAACCTCTCTGGCTTGGGGACGCAATCGTGCTTGAGAATAGCTGAAATGGACGCTGCGAGCAACGGCGGCGGCGAGTCACTCTGCAAACGCCTACCACTCTGCGGCGCGATGTGATAGGCTATTACGATCAAAATGGGACATGACTTAGGGAGTGAGCCATGCAGCGTACAAACCAGCGGGGCTTGAGCGCGATCTTAGGCGTTCTTTTAATATTACTTTGTGTTCACGGTGTATCGCTGGCACAAGATAGCGAACCGGGGCCAGTGATTAATCTGATCCTAAGCGCGGCGAGCGCTTTGAACGATGCGGGTGGCAATGAACCTGTCGCGCAGGTTGACCCGCTAGTTGAGGCTCAACCAACTGAGATGCCTACTCCTGATGACATCGTGCTGTACAACGGCATGGTTGCCGAGCGCACGGCGGATGGCGGCTTTATTCTGGGCGATCCGAATGCGCCTGTGACGATTGTGGCCTTCGAGGATTTCACCTGCCCGCACTGCCAGCGCTATGAGCCGACGGTGGATCAATTCATTGAGCAATATGTGGCCACGGGTCAGGCGCGATTTGAATATCGCTTCTTCCCGATTGTTGACCCCACATACGCGGTTTTGACGACACAGCTTGCCGAGTGTTCCGATGACCAGCGCCCCGGCGCATTCTGGGAAGCTCACGCGCTGTTGTTCGACATCGGTACGGCGACGGGTTTCGACGGAACGACTGCGCGGTTGGTGGCTGATGAGTTGGGGTTGAACTACAACGATCTGCTGCAATGTGCGCCTAACGCTGACCAATATGTTACCGACTATGCACTTGGTCAAGCGCTCGGCGTACAGGGTACACCGGGAATCATGATCCGCTATGGTGATGCCGCGCCGCAGTTTATTGTAGTCGATGGCACGATTTATGATCGCGGTGGCCCGGCGGTCAACATCTTGGGCGCGGCGATTGCTGCACCACCGCCTGTGCTTGAACCGACTCTCGTGCCAACTGTTGCCCCTGTTGTCACTCCGGTTAAGGGCGACGCAACAAGCGCATCCATATTCGAGACCCTAGTGGCTGCGTCGGGAGTAGACACAAGCGGCTGCGCGCTGAACCCGACGACGACATTCCCGCGTTCAACATCGGTGGTTTATATTGTTACACCGAGCAGCGACGTTCCGGCTGGAACAACGCTGTTTGCGCGGCTGTCGCGTGATGGATCACCCGTAGAAGACACCGATCAACTCACGGCACAACAGGACTACAACGATGTGTGCGTGTGGTTCGCGTTCGATGCAGAGACAGCCGCAGAAGTGCTGGAAAGTGGCAGTTACAACGCGGAAGTGTTTGTCAATGGAGCGTCGGCGGGTTCGGTGGCATTCGATATTCAGTAATTGATACTATGGCAGCAGACCAGTGGCACATGGCATAGTCGTCGGTCAGGCGGGCTGTGCCATGTGTGTCAAAACCAAAGTACCATGTTCGGTGTCAAATTGTTCAGCGTGAAAGTCTTTCAATATTTGCAGCCACATTTCGCCAATTTCCTGCTCCTCGACGCGGCTGTAATCATCGAGGATGATAACAGGCGAAGTGTCCAGCCATTGAGAGAGAAGCGGTACAGCAGGGTAACGGCTGTGCTTTTGTAATCCTCCATAAGGCCCATCGACAAGAAGAAAATTGATTTTTGGTAGGTCACTAAGCGCAGAGATATCATACCACTGCCACGTTTTGCCCTGTATCGAGATTGGCTTTAGCGGAGTATACAGAACAGTAACGATATCTTGCAGTCCATGTGCCTCGAGTGAATGTTGGGTTTGAGTAAAAAACCTTTCATTATTTTCTAGCGATATAAGCCTGCCGCCTGTTTTCCTCAAACAGTAGCCGATGATTAGGGTGGAAACACCGCTTCCTGTTTCCAACACCACAGATGGGTGATGCTCCAATATTAACGCGGCCAAGAGCGCTGCGAAGTCAGGTGTGATGGCCCAACCAATCATGGGCGGCAATGGGTGATTGAGCTTTCCCAGAGTAGCATACAATGAGAACAGCGCATCGATGCGCCTATTGTCAAATTTGCGTTGCCGCTTTTGAGAGCGTTGTGCTTCTGCGAGGTGAAGTAGGATGCTTCGAAATAAGCGCAGTTGCAGAAGCATCGAAAGCGCAACACCGCCCCCGATTGCGATAATAGATGCGAATGCAGGGAGTAGAAGCTGACCAATGAGCGCAACCACAAGGTAAGCGATCATCGCGGCGACGAATACATAGAGGTCTCGACGTGTAAGCAACATGGTTTCCCCCCCCCCGTATTTTTAGGAGAATCTAGCGCGACTTATGCCGCTTTGCCAGTTCCGCGCCGACATCATCAAGCGTAATGCCGAGTTGCGTCATCAGCACCAACGTATGATAGAAAAGGTCGGATAGCTCCCCGATTTGCTCATCGCGGCCTTGCCCAAGCGCTGCGACAATTACCTCAGTGGCTTCCTCACCGACTTTCTGCGCGATTTTATTCAGCCCTTTGTCGAACAGCTTGTTGGTGTAGCTTCCTTCCTGCGGATTGGCTTTGCGATCCCGGATGATGGCTTCTAATTGGTCGAGCATTTCAGGCATGGACATCCTCATGGTTGAAAATTCGGCGGCATACGCCCCTACAAAATTGCTTATTAGGCAGCCGATGGTACTCTGCGTCCGCGCCGCAGTACGGCGGCCCCGCGTGTGTTTTCCACTGCTTCAAGCGTAAAATCCGGCATCAACTTCAGCCACATTTCTACAATTTCTTGCTCACCTTTGCGTTTGTAATCATCGACTATAACGACGGCATTTTCGCTGAGGGCGCTCAAAAGGACTGGCAGCGCCGGATAGCGGTGATGCCCGCGAATATCTAGTTCCGGGCCATCGACGATGAGCATGTCAATATTCTGTAGATTCTGCATCGTGCTGACATCGTACCATATCCACGAAGTGCCGTTGATCTCGGTGGGTTTTAAGGGGGCGACGATGACTTCGGCGAAATCTGCTAACCCGTGTTCTTGCAGCGACTCTCGGCTTTGCTGTGCAAAATGAGCATCGTTCTCGAATGATTTGATCTTGCCCTCACTGTGCTGAAGGCAGTAACTAGCTACAAGGGTTGATGTGCCTGTACCCAACTCGACGACTAATCGTGGACGATGCTCAAGCAGCAGCGAGACCAATAGTGTCGCAAAATCAGGCGCGATAGCCCAACGTCGCATTGGAGGCAGCGGGCGTTTTAAGGGGCCCAGCAAGGCAATGAGTGAAAACAGCGATTCTGTATGTCGGCTGTTATCGTCGGCTTGCTGTTGCAGCTTATGAAAAACGTCGATTTGGAAGGCGTGCATACGCCGATAGATAACTAAACTCAGCACGATGAGAATGCCAAGCGCTGCGCCGATTGCCATGAAGATCGAGAAGTCTAACATCACATTGTAGACGACTAATGCGGTGACAAAATAGACGATCAAACCGACTATAAAGACCAATATGTCTTTGCGTGTTAGCAAAACTCATAGCTCCAGTGTTTAGGCTCAATATAGTTCAGTCTGATCGGATCGCGCATATCGGGCGATGAGTATTCCTGTGGAGCAAGGCAAAACACGCCTCGATCCTACGAAATGTCGTTTAACTCGCGGAAGAAGCAAGACACCGCTCCCGTATGGCAGGCGGGGCCGTTTGGCTCGACCATCACCAGCAGTGTATCCTCGTCGCAATCGACATAAATCGCGCTGACTTTTTGCGTGTGGCCGCTGGTCGCGCCCTTATGCCACAACTCGCCGCGACTGCGACTCCAAAAAACGGTCTCGCCAAGCTCAAGCGTTTGTCGCAGGGACTCGACGTTCATATAGGCCATCATCAACACTTGCTGCGTGTTGGCATCTTGCACGATTGCCGGAATCAGCCCGCGGTCATCCCACTTGATGCTATCACTGATGCGCTCAAATGCTAACATCGGCATATTCCCAACCCGACAAGCGCACAGGCACATCGTTGTCGGCAAGGTAGCGCTTCAAGTCACCGATGCGGATTTCGTTGTAGTGAAAGAGAGTCGCGGCCAGCGCGGCATGGGCGCCGCCAGTGGTCAGCGCTTCAAGAAAGTGTTCTTTCGTGCCCGCGCCGCCAGATGCGATAACCGGAATGCTGACGGCTTCGGCTACCGCATGGGTGAGTTCGATATTATAGCCCGTCTTCGTGCCGTCTTTGTCCATGCTGGTCAGCAAAATCTCGCCCGCACCGCGATCTTCGACTTCTCGCGCCCAGTCGATAGCACGCTTGTCGGTGGGGATGCGCCCGCCGTTGATGTGGACAACCCATTCGCCATCTACCATTTTAGGGTCGATAGCGACGACGATACATTGGCTGCCGAAAGCCCACGCGCCGTCATTAATCAACTGCGGAGTGCGGATCGCGGCGCTGTTGATCGACACTTTATCTGCGCCAGCCAACAGCGTAGCGCGAATATCTTCTAATGCTCGGATGCCGCCGCCGACGCAAAAGGGAATGAATACACGATCCGCCACATGACGCACCATATCGAGCGTGGTGTTGCGGTTTTCGTGCGAGGCGGTGATGTCCAGAAATACCAGTTCGTCTGCACCTTCACGATCATAGACGGCGGCTTGCTCAACCGGATCGCCTGCGTCACGCAGGTTTACGAAGTTGACACCCTTGACCACGCGCCCATTCATCACGTCCAAACAGGGGATGATTCGTTTAGCTAACATTTTCGATCTCCGGCGATGATTACATCGCTTACTGCGGTTAGGGCATCCCTCAAGGTGATGCGTCCTTCGTACAATGCCATGCCGATGACTGCTCCGGCGATTATCCCGCTTTGCGCCATCTGGCGAATTTCCTCAATCGTGCTGATGCCGCCGGACGCGATGACGTTCAAGTCAGTGGCATTGGCAAGCGCCGTCGTGCTGTCGATGTTCGCACCTTGCAGTAGACCATCACGGTTGACATCGGTATAAAGCGCGTGAATCACGCCTCTAGCGGCCATCTGCTGACCAACTTCAATAGGGTCAAGGCCGCTGTTTTCCTGCCAGCCTTTCATGGCGATCTTGCCATCACGAGCGTCGAGCGCTACACAAACCGCTTCCGCGCCCCAACGTTGTAACGCTTGCGTGACGATCTCCGGCTGCTGAATGGCCGCTGTGCCGATGACGACTCGCGCCGCGCCGCGTTCGATAGCCTGCTCGATGTCGCCGATGGTTCGCAGCCCGCCGCCGAATTGGATTCGGATACCCAACTGCGCCACCTGTTCGAGGATTTGACCGTTGGTGTTGGCCTCGCTGAATGTGCCATCAAGGCTGACCATGTGAATCCACTCTGTGCCCTGCTCAATCCATTGGCGGGCAGTGGCAACGGGGTCATCGCTGAACACGGTCTGGCGGTTGGGGTCGCCTTCTTTGAGGCGCACAACTTTGCCGCCGCGTAGATCAATCGCCGGATAGATAATCATGCAGCGTTCATTCCTAAGAAGTTGGCCAACACGCGCAGTCCAGTACGCTGGCTCTTTTCGGGGTGGAACTGGACACCGTGTATGTGATCGCGCTGGACGACGGCGGTGAAACTGATGCCATAATCGACGACGGCCACCACGTCGGCAGGGTCTTGCGGCACACAGTAGTAGCTGTGAACGAAGTAGGCGAAACCTTCGGCGGGGATGTCGTCCAACAGCGCCGACTCGCGGCAAACACGCAGTTGATTCCAACCCATGTGCGGCACTTTGAAATCGGGGTTGGGTGCGAAACGGGTCACTGTGCCGGGGAGCAGACCTAAGCCTTCATGGTTGCCCATTTCGTCGCTGCTCTCGAATAAGAACTGCATCCCTAAGCAAATACCGAGATAAGGCGTTCCGCCGTAGATGGCATCTTTGATCGGCTGCACGAGGTCTTGCTTGTGAAGCTGTTCCATGCCTGCGCCGAATGCGCCCACGCCGGGAAGGATGATCTTTTCCGCGCCTTGCAGGTCTTTGCGGGTACGCGCTACGCGAAAGTTATCCGCGCCGAGATAGTTCAGCGCATGGAGTACGCTGCGTAGATTGCCCGCGCCGTAGTCGATGACTGCCAGCATATATGCCTCCTACTAGAAACAAAAAGCCCCCGCATCGGTGCGAGGACTGGTCAGAATAATGACGTTTGGTGACGCTTTACGCGCAGCCCAAATCCAACACCGGATGATGAAAGTTGCTATGGGGATGATGGTGATTTTGGAAGCACGACACGGTATCAACCTTGCTGAATGAATAGAGTCAGTATAGCGATGGCGGGCGGGGTTTGTCAACCTTTTGCGGGAAGGTACAATGGGTGGATGGAAAATATATACACCAATAGAAATGATGCTATCGCTGTTGAAGTGACGAATGAGTATTTGGTTGTCACGACAAGAGACGGACGTATCGTGCATGTGCCGCTTAATTGGTTTTCTTGGCTGATGAACGCGACACCAGAGCAGCGCGCAGATTTTGAGAATAACGAAACGAGCATCCACTGGAACGCGCTGGATGAGGGTGTGAGTATGCAGGTCATTTTGCTAGGGCGTTACAGCGACTAGCGAAGGAATTCATGGGACGAGCAATTGCTTTACTGACTGATTTTGGCACGGACGATATATACGTCGGCGTGATGAAGGGCGTGATGCACGCCATTTGCCCTGATGCGACGTTTATTGACATCACTCACGCGATTGAGCCGCAGAACATCAAGCAGGCGGCATTCGCGCTGCTGAACAGCTATAAATATTTCGCGCCGGGAACGGTGTTTCTGGTGGTGGTCGATCCCGGTGTCGGCAGCGAACGCCGTTTACTCGCAGTGGAATTGGGCGACTATATGTTTGTAGCGCCCGATAACGGGGTATTGATGTATGTATCGCGGGAATTGAGAGGGGAAAGCGGTGATTGGGTTGAACTCAATATGCCCAAGTACCATTTGGGAATGAAGAGTAACACATTTCATGGGCGTGATATTTTCGCTCCTGTAGCGGCTTACTTAGCTTCCGGTATTCGAATTAAGGAAATTGGGAGTGAACCGAACGACCAAAGTATTGCTGCTATATCATACCCGCGACTGCATTTCAGAACTGAGAATGATTTGCTTGCGGAGGTAGTCCATATCGATCATTTTGGAAATCTCATCACAAGCATTGGATTATTCCATTGGAATACGGTAGATGAGTTGACGTTTGAACCGCGCTTCTGGGGAAACTACGACGGCGTTTTGAGTATAGCTGCCGCCGATGTGGAAGTGACGGTGAACGAACATTTGATAACGCCATTGCGTCGTACTTATGGTAGAGCAAGGCGTGGGGAAATATTGGCCTTGATCGACAGCAACGGTTATTTGGAAATCGCGGTCAATCAGGGGAGCGCGGCGGCACTGCTGAACGTGAAAGTGGGCGACCCTGTGAGCGTAAAGATAGGAAATACTTGATGCAGCAGTTCGTGATTGAAGGCGGCCATCCGCTGCGCGGTGAGGTGACTCCGAGTGGCAACAAAAACGCGGCGCTGAAAATGCTGCCTGCCTGCCTGCTGACCGATGAACCCGTGATTTTACGCAACCTGCCGAACATTGGTGATGTGCGCGTAGTGATGGAAATTCTGCGGCGGCTTGGCGCAGAGGTCGAATGGGTCGATAGTCAGACGGCACGGATACATGCGCGCAACATCTCGCAGACGACGATTGATGCGGACTTGGCGCAGAAGGTTCGGGCGAGTATCGTGTTCGCCGGGCCGATGCTGGCGCGATGTGGACGGCTGGATTTGCCGGCTCCCGGCGGCGACGTGATCGGTCAGCGGCGGCTGGATACGCATGTGATCGCGCTGCGTAAACTCGGCGCGGACATCACGCTTAATGGCGGCTTTCAGATGCGCGCTGAAAAGCTCGTCGGCGCGGATATTCTGCTGGATGAGGCCAGCGTGACCGCTACCGAAAACGCGGTTATGGCGGCGACGCTGGCAAAAGGCACAACGATTCTACGCAACGCAGCCAGTGAGCCGCATGTTCAAGACCTGTGCAATATGTTGAAGTCAATGGGCGCTCAGATCGAAGGCATTGGCTCGAATCGGCTGGTCATTACTGGCGTTGAGCGCTTACACGGCTGTGAGGCGCGAGTCGGTGCGGATTATCTTGAAGTTGGCAGCTTTATCGGCGCGGCGGTGGTGACAGGCGGCGAAATCACCATTCACGACGCGGACCCGCAGTATTTGGATATGATCGCGCTGGTGTTTGAGCGGCTTGGCGTGACGTGGGATGTGCGCGGGCAGGATATTTTCGTGCCATCGGGACAGGCGCTGACGATCTCGCAGGATTTGGGGGATCGCATCCCGACGATCAAGGCGCAGCCGTGGCCGGCATTTCCGTCAGATTTGATGAGCATCGCACTGGTAGTGGCGACACAAAGCGCCGGAGCGGTGCTGTTCCACGAGTGGATGTACGAAAGCCGCTTCTTCTTCACCGATAGGCTGGTGAATATGGGGGCGCGAGTGACGCTTGTCGATCCGCATCGGGTTCTGGTGCAAGGCCCGGCCACGCTCAAATCCGCGCCGCATATTTCGAGTCCTGACATTCGCGCAGGTATGGCGATTTTGCTGGCAGCGCTGGCGGCGAAGGGCGAGACTCGCATCTCCAACATTCAGCAGATTGATCGCGGTTATGAGCGTGTCGATGAAAAGCTGGCGGCACTCGGCGCGAACATTCAGCGCATCGAGGCGCTAGAAACACAACCGAATTGAACGCAGAAAGACTCGTCAAAGTCAGCAGATATTTGAGCAAGCATCTGCGTCATCAGCCGGAACGACTTGGCTTGACGCTTGCTCCCGGCGGGTGGGTCGAGGTCGATGTTTTGCTGGAAGCGCTTTTGAAGCACAATTTCGCTGTGAGCCGTGCCGAACTCGATGAGGTTGTGGCCAATAACGACAAGCAGCGTTTTTCGTTCGATGACACTGGGCTGCGGATACGGGCTAATCAAGGTCACAGTGTAGAGGTTGACCTGCAACTCGAACCTGCTGTTCCGCCAAGCGTTCTATTTCACGGAACAGGGGCGGGTTCGGTTGAGAATATTCTGAAAATGGGACTGCTGAAATTCGCGCGCCATCATGTCCACCTATCGGCGGATATGGGAACAGTGGTCAAGGTTGGCGCTCGACACGGGAAGCCTGTCGTTTTTGAAGTGGATGCGGCGGCCATGCACAGCGATAGTTACGAGTTCTTTTGCTCCGAGAATGGCGTATGGCTCGTTGACGAAGTGCCGCCGCAATACCTCAAGCAACTGAAATAAAAAAGGGCGCAACACGTTGCGCCCCTACAGATGGTATTTGCTACGGCGCAGAAATATCAGCCGCCGTTGCTGTGATCGTCTGGCCATGTATTACCGCCGTTGGTGGCGGGGTTGACGGCGGGCATACTCCCAGTTGTACGCTTGCCGAGAGTAACCGCCGGAATTGAGCCTGTCGATGTGGGGCTGATGTTCGTGCCGGTGTCGTGTTCCATCAGCAGCGATTGGTAGCGTTCGCGGTACATTTCGGCGCGGGCGCGTTCGAGTTCCCACACGCGCTGAATGCTGTCGTGCAGAGGCGGGAACAGCGATTCGAGTTCGCCAATGCGCTGCACAAAACGCTCGAATTCTTTGTCGTGGCTGCGCCAAACTTCGTCGTTGGAAAGCGTGAACTGCTTCCAGCGCTTTTGATCGTCGTTGCGCCAGTCGTTCCATTCTTGGCGGAAACGTTCTTCGCTGAGGCGT
>Ga0163150_10010209_pt1 | contig 10208 bp, 4 predicted proteins | sample OliLakLV19P2IB_FD_148628 | JGI IMG/M metagenome (GOLD analysis project Ga0163150, IMG submission 148628) | Freshwater microbial mat bacterial communities from Lake Vanda, McMurdo Dry Valleys, Antarctica - Oligotrophic Lake LV.19.P2.IB | ecosystem: Environmental > Aquatic > Freshwater > Lake >...
CCGGTGCGGCGCACGTGGGTGCCGCCGCAGAGTTCGCGGCTGAAGTCGGGCACGCTGACGACGCGGACGGTGTCGCCGTACTTCTCGCCGAACAGCGCCATCGCGCCCGTGGCGAGCGCCTGTTCGATGGGCAGCACGTCGGTGTTGACGGCCGAGTTGGTCATGATTTGTTCGTTGACGATGCGCTCGATTTCGCCGAGTTCATCGGGGTCGACCGCGGCATAGTGGCTGAAGTCGAAGCGGAGGCGCGACGGGTCGACCACACTGCCCGCCTGCTTGACGTGCTTGCCGAGCACCTGGCGCAGCGCGGCGTGCAGCAGGTGCGTTGCGGTGTGATTGCGCATGGTGGATCGGCGCTGTGACGATTCCACGCGGGCCTGGTAGACGTCGCCCACGTGCAGCTCGGCAAGCGTGGTGATGCGGTGCACCGACAGACCGGGCACGGCGGCGTATGTCAATTCGACGGTCGCGACCTTCTCGTCGCCGCGATACAGACTGCCGGTGTCGCCGACCTGGCCGCCCGCTTCGGCGTAGAACGGAGTCTGGTCGAGCACGAGCTCGGCCTTCGTGCCTGCGGCAACGGCAGGCTGCAGGTCGCCGTTGATGATGATGGCGCGCACCACGGACGCTTCCGCTTCGGTGCTGTCGTAGCCGAGGAACTTGGTGCGTCCCTGCGCCTGAAGCTCGGAGTAAACGGGAGCGACGTGCGCCTTGTCCGCACCTTTCCAACTGGCGCGGGCGCGTTCGCGCTGGCGGTCCATCTCGGCCTCAAAGCCCTCCTTGTCGATGGCGAGGCCGAACTCGCGAGCCATGTCTTCCTGCTCGTCGATGGCAAGACCAAACGTGTCGTACAGACGGAAAGCGGCTGGGCCAGGAAGCACGCCACCGGCGGCGGATTTCGCTTCGTCGTGGAAGACGCGTTCGGCCACCTGGAAGGTGTTCGCGTAGCGGTGCTCTTCTTCGCGCACCACGCGGGCGACACGCTCGATGCTCTCCAGCATCTCGGGGTAGGCGGGCTTCATCCATTCGGCCACGAAGCCGGTCATCTTGTACAGGAACGATTCCTGGACACCGGCCATACGAGCGTTGCGCATGGCTCGGCGCATGATCTTGCGGAGCACGTAGCCGCGGCCTTCGTTGGACGGGATGACGCCGTCGTGAATGAGGAACGCGGCGGCGCGGGCGTGGTCGGAGCAGATGCGGAGGACGGCGTTGGTGCGGTCATTGCTGCCGTACTGCATTTTGAACAGGTCGCCGGCGAACTCGATGATGGGCAGCAGCAGGTCCGTGTCGTAATTGGTGAGCTTGCCCTGCATCACGGCGGCGATGCGTTCGAGACCCATACCGGTGTCGATGGATGGGCGCGGCAGCGGCGTCAGTACGCCTTCGGCCGAGCGGTCGAACTGCATGAAGACGAGGTTCCAGATCTCGACGAAACGGCCGCCGCCGTCGAGCGGGAACTGCTCGTGCTCACGGCCAGGCTCGGCGGTCTCCGGGCCGAGGTCGTAGTGGATTTCCGAGCACGGGCCGCAGGGTCCGGTGTCGCCCATCTGCCAGAAGTTGTCCTTCTCGTCGAGGCGGAAGATGCGGTCCTTCGAGACGCCCGCGACCTTCTGCCAGAGCACTTCGGCTTCGTCGTCCTCGCGGAACACGGTGATGTAAAGGCGGCTCTTGTCGAGGCCGTACTGCCTGGTCAGCAGGTCCCAGGCGAAGTCGATGGCCTCGGCTTTGAAGTAGTCGCCGAAGGAGAAATTGCCGAGCATTTCGAAGAACGTGTGATGGCGGCGCGTGTAGCCGACGTTTTCGAGGTCGTTATGCTTGCCGCCCGCACGGACGCATTTTTGCGAGGACGCGGCCCGGTTGTAGTCGCGCGTTTCGAGGCCGAGAAAGATGTCCTTGAACTGGTTCATCCCGGCATTGGTGAACAGCAGAGTCGGATCGTTGGCCGGCACAAGCGAAGCGCTGCGCACCGGGCGGTGGCCTTTTTCGGCGAAATAGTCGAGGAATTTCTGGCGGATCTCGTGGCCTGTCATTCGGATAGTTCCAGTTTCCCACGAGCGCTCGGCGGGATACCGAAAACGCGGTAGGTTGGTAGGGAATGGATCTCTCATTGGCCTGGGCCGGCCGCGCTGTTGCGCTTGCCCTGGTTTGTTTCAGCGCGGTTTCTGGGCAGAGTCCGAAGATCGTGGTGACGTCACTGGACTGGGATCCGACTGTTATCGCGGGCTCCCTAAGTGTCTCGGTGGAAAATGCGCCGGTGAATTCCAGAGTGATGGTGCACGCCTTTATTCCGGACAGCGGCTGGCTGACGATGAATAAGTCAGGGTTTCTCTGTTACCCGTTTAGACCTCCGTTCACGATTCCGTCGACACACAGGGCGACGAAGTTCAACCTGCGGCTGGTGCGTGAAGGACCCGCGGATTGTGCCAATTTCAGCGAGAGCATCCCCCCGAATACGGTCTGGCAGCCATATGCGGAGCTCACGGTCACGCGGGCAGCGCTCTACGCAAAAACGGTGCGATTCAGCGGGTACGACTGGGCAGTTAAGGACAGCCGCGGGGTTGCGGTCGGCCCCGGACCGAGCATCTTTTGTGAGAGCAACTCGGTGGTCGATAGTGCCGGCAAATTGCATATGAAGATCGCCGCCAACTGCTCATCTGAGGTGATACTGAAGAAGCTTCTGGGCTACGGGACGTACCGGTTCAGGGTGGAGACTCCATTTGCTTTTATGCATCCGAACGCAGTGCTCGGGATGTTCACGTGGAGTGAAGACGCGGATCAGGCGCTGTTTGACACGCCTGGGACGACGTTTATGGTGGCGGGCGCTGGCGTGCCGATGACGAACGACGAGAGGGTCCGGCTGAATCTTTACCCGTATCTGGGCGGTTCCACACCTGCTGTCCAGGAAATGGTGATCAGTTCGTTTGAATTTATTCCTTCGACGACGACTGGCTTCGGTTCGTCCGGGTGGAATCTGACACAGGTGCCTGCGGCGGGGATGCATGTGCCGACGCTCAAGGTCGACCAGCCGGGTGCGTGGTCCTTTGGGACCTTGCCTGCGGAAGTCCGTGCTCTGCCTCCGAGCGGAAATGGGCCTGGCACGGTCGACTTTACGGTGGAGCCGAACTGGTCTCCGAACTGGCGCGTGTTTCGCGGCTATGTGGGTCCGAGGGCATGGGAAATCCAGCAGCCTGGAGCTCCGGGAACGTTGGACCAACGGACGGTGTGGAGGCTTTACATCGGTATCCTGGGCCGTGTTCCTGCCGATGAGGAGCGTGATTTCCACGTGGTGAAAGCGCTGCACCAGGGGACATCGGTGGCGGATTTAACTACGAATTTCTTTTCGACGCCGGAATTCCAGGAGGCGGGGCGGTTTGCGGCGGGTTTGTATCTCGGGCTGCTGTGCCGCGATCCGGAATATAAGGGCTGGTTGCTGCAACGGTCTGTCTTGTCGAGCGGCGCGGTGTCTCAACGGCAGTTGGTGACCAATTTCTTTGGCACGCCGGAAGCGGGGTTGTTGTATGGCGGCGTCAGCAAAGTGGACTTTGTGAAGACGATTTACCGGTGCGCACTGGGACGGGAACCGGCCGATTTCGAGATACAGTCTCAGGCGGCATTACTCGATGTCTCCCTTTCGCGTACCGATTTCGCGTATTCGATTTTGAAATCGCAGGAATTTCAGTTGGGCTCGAATCGGCGGCTGACGGCATTTTTGTTGTATGCCGCGGTTTTAGGTCGGGACGGGTCCGAGTCGGAGAAGGCCGGGTGGGCGAATGTGTTGCAGTCGACGCCCCTGCGCGATGTGGTTGCGGCGTTCGTGAATTCTCCTGAGTTTGGCCTGGGATTGCAATGAGGGCTGTCGCTTTAGCGTTGGTGTGTTCGGCCCTTTCGTGGTGCGCGGAGGTGCGTGGCCGAGTGACGGACGCTGTCACTGGCGAGGGCTTGTCGCAGGCGGCTGTCGAGGTCGCCGGGCGGCGCGTTGTTACCGACTCGGCGGGCGAGTTCGGGCTTGGTGATGTGGCTGCGGGGTCGTACACGCTGGTGGTTTCGACGGTGAATTACCGGGTGGCTCGACAGTCCTTTGAGCACGGGGCTGTCGACTCGGTCTTCACCGTCGCGCTGCAGCCTTCGACGCTGCGGCATGACGAATCGGTTGAGGTGAAGGCGGGGGTGTTCGCTGTCGAGGCTCAAGGCGCGAAGTCACTGGCCGGGAGTGAGTTGAAGAATCTGGCGAGCGTGCTGTCCGACGATCCGCTTCGGGCCGTGCAGGCAATGCCCGGTGTCACGTCGAACGATGATTTCAAGAGCCAGATTTCGCTGCGCGGCGCGGACTATACGCGGGTTGGATTTTATCTGGACGGGCTGCTGCTGCACGCGCCCTTTCATGCGGTCCAGGGCGATTCGACCAGCGGGTCGCTGACGATGGTTCAGGGCGACATGCTGGAAAGCCTGAATCTGTACGCGGGCGCGATTCCTCCGCAGTTTTCCGATCGAACGGGCGGAGCGATTGAGACGCGGCTTCGTGACGGGGCTCGAGACCGCTGGCACAACGCGGTGAGTGCAAGTATGTCGAACGCGTCGTGGGTGAGTGAGGGGCCGATCGCGGATGTAGGCTCGTGGATTGTGGCGGCTCGCAAGAGCTATCTGCAGTACCTGATCGGGGCCATTGAGAGTGACCGCAATTCTTCGCTGGCGTTTGGATTTAATGATTTCCAGGGACGCGGGTCCATTAACCTGAGCCGGCGGCATACGCTTCTGGTAAGCGGGTTCGACGGATATTCGGCGCTCGACCGCACGGACGCCATCCCGCGATCTGGATTTAATGCGTTAATTACCGCGAATTATCACGCAACGGTGGGGTCGGTGGCGCTGCGGTCGACGGCCGGGGACTCGTTTGTGATAACGACGCGCGCTGCGTTTATGCGTGAGCGGACTTTGAACCGGAATAAGGAAGAGTCGCCACTTGGTGCATCGGGCTATGGCGAGTGGATCGGGACCACGGACGGCTCGTGGGGGCTGCGCGGTTCGGGTTTGGTGGAGTTTGGCGCGTCGGTAAGGCGGCTCCGGGACGACGGGTATCAGTATCAGTACGTGTTTGTTCCTGTTGTGGTGCGGCCGCTGGATGCTTTCCGGGGGACGGCGGTACGGCCGGGTGCGTATGGGCAGGCGTCGAAGACGTGGTGGAACGGGCGGGTATCGGCGGCTGCGGGCGGGCGCTGGGATTCGCACAGCGTTACGGGCGTGAGCGCGTTCTCGCCGTATGCTTCGGCGGGTGTGCAACTGACCGGCTCGACTGGGCTGCGCGTGGCGTGGGGACAGTCGGTGCAATACCCGGAACTGCGAGTCATGCGCTCGTTGTTCGGGCGCGATTCGCTGCTGCCGCAGCGCGCCACTACGATGCAGGCGACGCTGGAGCAGCGGATTGATGAGCGGACTCGGTTGAGGGTGGAGGTGTACCAGCGGCTCGACCGGGACGTGATTTGGCGACCGTTGTTTGAGCCGCGTCTGGTTGGTTCGGTGCTGGTGAATGGGCGCGCGGATGCGCCGTATCAGAACGCGCAGCGTGGGTATGGGCGTGGCGTGGAGGTGTTCCTTCAGCGGCGCACGGCCAATGGACTGACGGGCTGGATTGCGTACTCGTACGGGCGGGCCCGGATGCGGGAGTTCGACGCGGATATGGATCCGAGGCATGGTGTCCAGGCCTACGGGTCGTGGCGGCTGCGCCCGACCTTGAATGTAAGCGCGCGGTATGTGTTCGGTTCGGGTCTTCCGGTACCGGGTTATTTCACCGGGACTCGACAGGATCTATTCCTGACTACGGTTCGAAATACGTTTCGAATGCCGGATTACCAGCGAATGGATTTTCGTGTGAATAAGACGTTTCAGCGCAACCGGGTGCGTTGGACGCTGTTCGGGGAAGTGCTGAATATCTGGAATCGGGAGAATGTCCGGGCTGAGGAGTTTCTGGGATACGACGCACGGACGCGTCGCGTACGGCACTCCTTTGGAACCATGTTTCCCATCCTGCCGTCGGCCGGATTCCTGCTCGAGTTCTGATTATTTCTGAAGGGCCTCGACCAGCAGTCGCACGGGTCTTGTTGCGGCGTTGATCACTTCCAGTTTCGGCTTCGCCATGGTGTCGAGGGTGATGAGCCTTTCGCGCGCCCAGGTGCTGTTGTTGGGCTGCGGCGTCTGCATGCGGCTGATGGCCTCGAAGCCGATGTTTGCGATCTGCTGCAGGTCGGATGCCAGAGGTTGCGCCTCGTTCAGCAGGTAGCTGGACTGGTAGAGCGGCATCAGAGTTTGATGGACGTTGTACCACTTCTGCAGTTCGGCGCGGATCTGGTCTGTCAGGGCTGGGCTGGGTTGCGCGACGTAGCGCCCCATTAGAGATTCGACGTCGCGAATCATGCGGCTGTCACCTCTGGCGGCGTCGACCATGCGGTTGAGTTGTGTGTCCTGCGCGTACTTCTGGAAGAGTTCGCGCACTTCGATGCCTTGCGGGTCGAGTGCGTCGGCGAGGGTGCGCATGGTTTCGATCGGTGCTGTTGGCGCTATCCGACGAAGCATCGCGTCGTAGTTGGTGTTGTGTGTGGCGCCTCGATAATCGAGCCGGTGCGTGATGCGGTCGAGGCGCTGATACATGGACTCGGTGCTGGTGGTCAGGGCGGCTGGGGACCACAGGCGCTCGGCGACGGCGGCGGATTTGGGCCACATGCGGGAGTCGATGGTGAGGGGGCTGATGAACTCCGTCCACATGCAGGCTTCACCGCCGAGCACGTTCCTGGCTTCTTCAGGAGTAAGTGACGATGCGGGGCCGCCGAGCGGGTCGACGTGATAGTAAGTGGACGTCAGATTGAGGTGGTCGAGATAGTAACCGAAGGACAGGAGTGTCTTGTAACCTTCCTTCGCGGCCGCGGCGAGCGAGGTGTGATTTTGCCAGGACTGCACCATGATGTCTTTGGGCAGCTTCTGGTGCAGGATCTCGTCCCAACCGGCCACTTTTCTGTTGTGTTTCCGCAGTATTTCGAGCACGCGGCGATTGAAGTACGCCTGCAGTCCCTTCTCGTCGACGAGGTTCCGCTGTTTGATGAAGGCCTGGATCTTCGGGTTCGCCTGCCAATGCTTGTAAGTGACCTCGTCTCCACCGATGTGTAAGTACTCATCGGGAAACAGCGTTGTCATCTCACCCATGAGTTTGTCGATGAATGCGTAGACCGCTTCGTTGGTGGCGTCAAGCGTGGGGTCGTAGATGCCGAAGGTGTGGATGATGCTGTACGGGCCTGGAGCGCTGGCGAGTTCGGGGTAGCCGATGAGCCAGGTGGCGCAGTGGCCGGGCATGTCGAACTCAGGGATGATGCGGATGCCGCGGTCGCGGGCGTAGGAGATGATGCGGCGGATCTCGTCCTGCGAATAGTACTCGCCGTTCTCCGTGCCGAGCTGGTGGAGTTTTGGGAAGAGCTTGCTTTCGACGCGGAAGCCCTGGTCGTCGGTGAGGTGCCAGTGGAAGACGTTGAGCTTGACGGCTTCCATGGTGTCGAGGGTGCGGAGGATCACCGGGACCGGCATGAAATGGCTGGTGACGTCGATGAGGAGACCGCGCCATGGGTAACGGGGGCTGTCGTCGATGGTGACGGCGGGCGCGGCAAAGCCTTTCGTCGACGGCTCGACCAGTTGGAGGAAGGTCTGGAGACCTCGCATGGTGCCGAGGATGGTTGCTGAGGTGAGGCGCGCCTGCGTGGTGGTGATTTCGAGACGGTAGGCTTCGGGGTCGCCCAGCTTGTCGAGTGGCCGGTCAGTGGTTTGGGCGCAATCGATGAACAGCGTGGGTTTGCCGGGGGGCGTGTTCAGAGGGATGGCTGTTTCTTTGGTGAGCTGCTCGAGGAAGCGGCGCCCTGCACGGTCGAGCCGCGGGGCCGGGCGCTTCACGTACTGGATGCGGAAGGACCCGTCGATTGGGAGGGCTCCGGTTCCGGTCTGCAGAGATGCGGGGAGCGGCATCAGCACGGGCTGCGCAGAAGCGGCAGCGACGGAGAAAGCGAGTAGGACGAGGCGACTCAGCATAGCTTTACGTGTTGGCGAAATCGAAGGTCGGTTCGGCGCCGCCTCGGCGGCGGGTTTGGATGAGGTGAAAGATGTATCCGGCGGCGAACCACACACCACCCGCAATCTTTGCGGGAACGGAAAGATTGAGCCAGATGGACAGACAGAACAGGAATCCGAAGAGCGGCAGTGCGACACCCGAGATTCGCCTGAAGCCGGACTCAGTGAAGCCTGTCCTGAAGGAGTGGCGGATGACCGCCGCGTTCACGCCCATGAAGGCGAGGAAGGCACCGAAGTTGATGAGTTCGGCAGAGCGCTCGTAGTTGAGGATGAGGGCTCCGGCGCAGGAGAGCACGCCCACCAGCAGGATGTTCCATGAGGGCGACGCGGTGCGCGCGTCGAGATGCGCGAAGAAGCCGGGCAACGATCCGCCTCGAGCCATTCCATAGAGTAGCCGGGCCACACCGGTTTGCGCAGTGAGGCCGGAGCCGAGGCTGCCAACTACGAGGATGAGTGCCATGGCGTGAAAGAGCCAGTCGCCTGCAACCATGCGGCTTACGTCGAGAAACGCGGTCTCCACGTTGGCGTATGTGGGGTCGGGCCGGACGAGTTGCGCAAGGTAGACCTGCAGACCGCCGAAGACTCCAGTGAAGAGCACGACGATGACAGCCGCGAGCATCACGTTGCGTCGCGGGTTGCGCACTTCTTCGGCCAGTGTCGTGACTCCGTCGAAGCCTCCGTAGGTGAGGGCGGCTACCGAGGTCGCGGTCAGGATGGTTGGCCAGGAGAAGGTCTCTGGGTTGTAGAACGGCCGCGTGGAGACCAGCGCCGCTATGCCGCCGATGCCCAGCAGATGCGTGGTCGCGAGGTAAAGGAAGGCCAGGGTAACGGCTGTCATGACGATGCAGAGAACCATGCTGGCTCGCGTGGTGAAGCGGATGCCGCCAATGTTGATGGCGGTCATTCCTGACGAAAACAGAATTACCCACGCGACGTACGGGATGGCGGGCATGAGTCGATTCAAGGTGACGGCGCCATAGATGGTGCAGATGAGCGGGACCAGCAGGTAGTCGAGGAACATGGCCCATCCGGTGAGGAATCCCCACTGCCGGTTGAGGCTCAGGCTGACATAGGTGTAGGCGGAACCGGCGGACGGGTAGAGCGCGGCCATGCGGCCGTAGCTGACGGCTGTGAGCACCATTGCAGTCATTGCGAGCAGGATGGTGGCTGCGGCGTGTCCGTTCGAGAGCTGCTGCGCGAGTCCGAAAAGTGGGATGGGCGCGATGGGTTGAACGAGAACGATGCCGTACAGGATCAGGTCCCACAGGCTCAGCACGCGGCGAAGTTTCGGAGGGGACTCGCTCATCGTTTGTAGTCGTGAAAGGTTTGATTCAGCGTAAGTGGAAAAGCTGCGAGCGTCAAGCAGTTTTTTCTGTTTTCAGAAAGAATGTATTGACCCTGCGCAAGTCCAGCGTTAGTGTTAGGGAGAGTGCTCAAGCAGGTGCAAGGCAAAGTGGAACGTGACCGGCACGTCATTGAGGCGGTGGTGCGCCGTTTCGGGCCGGTGTCGCGCGCGCGGATTCATGAGCTGACGGATATTCGGCTGAGTGCGCTGTCGACGCTGGTTCGGGAGCTGCTGGCTGAAGGACGGCTGGCCGAAGCAGGTGTCGAAGCCAGCGCGCTGGGACGCAAAGGCGTCTTGTTGCAGCTCAACGAGGGGTTCGGCTCCGTGGTTGGGATCGAGTTCGACGATGAGTCTGTTACCGCGGGTGTGACGGACTTGCATCCACGGATTCGGCACTGCGTGACTGAGCCGGTACGGCTGAACGGCGGTGTAGCCGGACTCGTGGATCAGTTGGTGTCGCTGACGCGGCGTGCGCTGAGGGAGGCGGGGGTTCGGCGTCGCGATTTGATCGGGATTGGCGTGGCAGATCCCGGGCTGGTGGACAGTCAGCGTGGAGTGACGGTCACCTCGTCTATGATCCCGTTCTGGAAAGATGTGGCGCTGCGGGAGATCTTCGCGCGCCAGTTTCGCGTGCCGGTGCTGGTTGAAGCGCGCACACGCGCGAAGGCTGTTGCGGAGCATGAATGCAAGGCTGTAGAACGGCCGCCGGACAGCATGATTTATATCGACTACGGCAGCGGGATCGGCGCGGGTCTTTATG
>Ga0163150_10010211_pt1 | contig 10207 bp, 3 predicted proteins | sample OliLakLV19P2IB_FD_148628 | JGI IMG/M metagenome (GOLD analysis project Ga0163150, IMG submission 148628) | Freshwater microbial mat bacterial communities from Lake Vanda, McMurdo Dry Valleys, Antarctica - Oligotrophic Lake LV.19.P2.IB | ecosystem: Environmental > Aquatic > Freshwater > Lake >...
ATCACGTCGTCGTCGCTGTCCGCGTTCTGTCTGACCGGCGGTGCGGCCGGAGCCGGGGGCCGCGGCGCTGGTGGACGCGCGGTGGGTGGTGGTGGTGGTGGGGTCGGTGCGGCGGCGCGCGGTGGAACGCTGGCCGGCGGTGAAGTCCGGTTCACCGGCGCGGGCGCGATCGGTGGTGTCGATGAACCACCTGGCCCGATCGGCATCGATCCCGGCCCGCTCCGAGCCACCGGCGGACGCGCCCCGCCACCAGAATCCCGCCCCGGCCGCTCGCGCACTTCGGGCGGAGGCGGCTGCGGCGGCGCAGGGTTGTTCGGACCGGCAAACTCCAGCTCTTCCACCGCGATCGCCACCTGCTCATAGTTCGAGTCGAGCAGCACCAGCGCGAGCTGCGTGAGGATCTGCGTGTCCATCACCGTGCCCCAGCCGTCGGAGGTTTTGACGCGGCTCTTCTTTTTCGGCAACCGGGCCCGGAGCTCGTCGTAGGTCTCGTCCTCGTAGCGCAGGCAACACATGAGCCGCCCGCACCGCCCGCTGATCTTCAGGGGATCGAGCGTCGCCTTCTGAATCTTGGCCGACTTCATGCTCACCGGTTTGAGCACTTTGAGGAACTGCTTGCAGCAGCAATGCTGGCCGCAGCGTTCGTAGTCGGCGACCAGCCGCGCCTCATCGCGCGCCCCCACCTGGCGCATCTCGATCCGCGTGCCGTGGATCCGGGCCAGCTCCTCCACCAGTTCCCGGAAGTCCACCCGGTCTTCACTGGTGAAATAAAACGTGAGCTTCTCGCCCCCGAGGATCGGTTCCGAGTCCACCACCTTCATGTTGAGGTTCATCCGCTCGGCCATCGCCCGCGTCGAACGGGTCAGTTGCGGCCGCGCCTCATCGATCCGGTTCTGCGCATTCAGATCTTCGGCCGTCGCGATCCGCTCAACCCGTCCCTGCATCGAGAAGAACGGATACTCGCGCCCCCCCGAGTTCTCGATGTATTGCAGCATCTCTTGCCGCGACACGCTCTTGGAGCAGCCCGAGTTCGGACAGGTGCTCGTCAGCATTTCGCCCATTTCGGTGCCGCGGTGCGTCTTGATGACCATCTTCGAGCCGCACCCCGGCTTGGCATCGCCGGAGTACGGAAACTCCCCGACCATGAACATGATCCCGAACCGCGCAACGATTGAAGAAGGCGGCTTCAGCTTCTCGTAAATCTCACGGTCTTGCTCGGCGAGGTCGGCTTCAAACTGCGGGAGGGGGAGGATGGGCACCGACGATGGTATGGTGGCACGGGCCTCGAACCCGTCTTGCCGACTTCAACCGCTCGGGCCACATCACTATGCGGACATCTTCGATTTTCTCGGTGCCTACAGCCGTCGGCAGCACCTCGGTCCAGGACATCTTCGATTTTCTTGCGGCCGACTTCGCCGCCCGCGAGCGCCGACCGACCCCCCTAATCCGGGAGGAATTTGGCGCATCCAATCGCCCTCGTACCCCCTCCCCCGCGCCAATAACCTGTCAATCTGGGCAGTTTTTTTAGCTCGAAAAAACCCCGAAGTCGAAACGCCCGATTCGGATTCCGCGTAATCGCGTTGGTCGGGCAGGTCGCGCTGCGACGTTTCCGCGATTCTTGGACGATTTGGCGCTTGCAAGACTTTGCAAACGCGGTATCTTTAAGATTCGGTTCGGAGACGCTTGTCCCATGTGGCCGTTCCAAGTCACTTTTCAGTACCAGTCAAGCCTTGTCCAGGCCGTCGGCGTTCTGTCGGCGTGCCGGTAGCCATCCCCTTTTTGGAGAAGATCATGCGTAGGAACCTTTCTTGTTTGCTGCCGTTCGGGGCGGCCGCGGCCGCGGCGTTGTGTTTGGGGTCCGCTGCAATGGCCCAACCGGCCAACGACCTCTGCGCCAACGCCCAAGGCGTCGCGATTCCCTCGTCCACCGCCGGCACGCTGGTGAGCGCCACCGCCGAGCCCGGCCCGCCCCCCACCTGCGTCACCACCTATGGCAACACGCCTGCGGTTTGGTACACGCTCGTCGGTAACGGCAACACGCTGACGGTCGAAACCTGCTCCACAGCGGTTTCCTTCGATACCAAGCTTCACGTCTACTGCTCCACGGCCGTCAACCCCTGCGCCAGCCCGGTGAGCTTCGGATGCGTCACGGGCAACGATGACGGCCCGACCGGCTGTGGCACGGTCAGTCCCATCCGCCTCTCCCGCGTGACTTTCTGCAGCACGCTCGGACAGACTTACTACATCCTCGTCAGCACGTTTACGGCGACCACGGTGCCGGCACCGTTCACACTCACCGTGATCGACGGTGCCTCTTGCACCACGGCCGTGGCGTGCGGGCCGACCCTGGCCGGCGCATGCTGCTCGAGCACCGGAACCTGCTCGATCACGCTCGCCACGGCCTGCACCGGCACCAGCACCTTCGTGGGCGCGGGCACAACCTGCCTCCCGATCAGCCCCTGCGCCGCATTTGTCGGTGCTTGCTGCAACAACACCACCGGCGCCTGCACGATTACCAGCGCGACCGGCTGCTCGACGACCACAAGCACGTTCCAGGGCCTCACTACGGTCTGCGACCCCAGCCCCTGCCCCAATGTCGGTTCTTGCTGCACCACCACCGGCACCTGCACCATTCGCTCGCTTGGCGGATGCACCGGCACGAGCATTTTCACGCTCGGCGCGACGACCTGCACCCCCAATCCCTGCACGGCGCTCCTGGGCGCGTGCTGCAACAACACCACCGGTGCTTGCACCTCCACGACCGTCAACGGCTGCTCGACCACGACCAGCACCTTCAGCGGCCCGAGCACTGTCTGCGACCCCAGCCCCTGCCCGAATGTCGGCTCGTGCTGCACGACGGCAGGTGCCTGCACCATCCGCTCGGCGGGCGGCTGCACGGCGGTGGGCAGCGTCTTCACGCTCGGTGCCACCACCTGCACCCCCAACCCCTGCCCGCAGCCGGGCGCGTGCTGCTCCGCCGGCGGTTGCTGCACGCTGACCTCGATGTCCGCCTGCACCGGCACCTTCAACGGCGCGGCCAGCTGCACTCCGAACCCCTGCGGCGCCTCTGCCCCGCTCAATGACGAATGCACCGGCGCGGTCGCCGTCACGCTCGGTGTGGCCGCCACCGGCGCCACCTGCCTGGCCACCAACTCGGCCGGCGTTCCCGTCCCCAGCTGCCAGGCCAATTCCAACGCCGACATCTGGTACACCTTCACCGCCACCGCCACCGCCGGGCACACGCTCACGACCTGCAACAGCAACTTTGACACCGTGCTCATCATCTACACCGGCACCTGCGGCGGCACCCTCACCGAGGTCGAGTGCGACGACGACGACGAAATCGCCCCCTGCAACGGCCTCAACTCCCTCATCACCAACCGGCTCCTGACCGCCGGAACCACCTACCTCATCCGAGTCGCCAGCTTCAGCACCGCCCGCGGCGACGTCAGCCTCCTCATCACCGCGACCAACACCCTCGGGTCATGCTGCACCGGGAGCGTCTGCGGCCTGACCGACGCGGCCAACTGTGTCGCCCCCGACGTCTTCGTGTCCGGCGGCTCGTGCGTCCCCAATCCGTGCGTGCCCGCCACCGGTGCGTGCTGCTGCGGCTCGACCTGCTCGGCCCAGACCGCCGCGGCCTGCGTTGGTGCCAACACCTCCTTCTCCGGTGCCGGCACCGTCTGCAACGCCTTCGGTGTCGACAACCTCACGCCCTGCTGCCTCTCCGACTACAACCAGTCCGGTGGCGCGGCCAGCGTGCAGGACATCTTCGACTTCCTTTCCGGCTACTTCGGAATGGATCCCTGCGCCGACATCAACGCCTCGGGCGGCGCCCCCACCGTTCAGGATATCTTCGACTTCCTGAGCGCCTACTTCAACGGCGGCTGCGTGTAATGGTCGCACGGCTCTGCCGCTCTGGGCAGCGCCGTGGTTCCGACCGCCAGCAACGTCCTATGCCCGCGGCCCGCGGCGATTCATCGCTGCGGCCCGCGGCTGTTTTGGTCTATGTTTCCGCGATTCTCGGACGATTTGGCGCTTGCAAGACTTTGCAAACGCGGTATCTTTAAGATTCGGTTCGGAGGCGTTTGTCCGGTGTGGCCGTTCCAAGTCACTTTTCAGCACCAGTCATGCCTTGTCCCGGCCGTCAGCATTCTGTCGGCGTGCCGGTAGCCATCCCCCTTTTTGGAGTAGATCATGCGTAGGAACCTTTCTTGTTTGCTGCCCTTCGGGGCGGCCGCGGCCGCGGCGTTGTGTTTGGGGTCCGCTGCAACGGCCCAACCGGCCAACGACCTCTGCGCCAACGCCCAAGGCGTCGCGATTCCCTCGTCCACCGCCGGCACGCTCGTAAGCGCCACCGCCGAGCCCGGCCCGCCCCCCACCTGCGTCACCACTTATGCCGGCACCCCCGCGGTCTGGTACACGCTCGTCGGCAACGGCAACACGCTGACGGTCGAAACCTGCTCCACCGCGGTTTCGTTCGATACCAAGCTTCACGTCTACTGCTCGACCAACGCGAACCCGTGCACCAGCCCGGTTTCGTTCGCGTGCGTGACGGGCAACGATGACGGCCCGACCGGCTGCGGCACGGTTTCCCCGATTCGTCTCTCTCGCGTCACTTTCTGCAGCACGGCGGGCCAGACGTATTACGTCATGGTGAGCACGTTCTCCGCGACGACTCCGCCCGCCCCGTTCACGCTGGATGTGATCGATGGAGCTTCCTGCACCACGGCCGCTACCTGCGCCCCGGGCCTTGCCGGTGCGTGCTGCAGCGCGACGACCGGTGCCTGCACCGTCGTCCTGGCCACGGCTTGCACCGGCACCAGCATCTTCCAGGGTGCCGGCGTCTCCTGCACCTTCGCCAACCCCTGCCCCAACACCGGTGCCTGCTGCAGCAGCAGCGGCACATGCACCAACGTGGTCGCCACATCCTGCACCGGCACCAGCGCCTTCCAGGGCGTGGGCACGGTCTGCGGTCCGACGAATCCCTGCACCGCCCTGCTCGGTGCCTGCTGCAGCAGCACGACGGGTGCATGCACGACCACGACGGCCGGCGGCTGCGCCTCCCCCAGCATCTTCAGCGGCGCGGGCACGGTCTGTGACCCCAGCCCCTGCGCCAACGTCGGTTCGTGCTGCACCACCACCGGCACCTGCACCATCCGCTCCCTCGGCGGCTGCACCAGCACGAGCATCTTCACGCTCGGTGCGACGACCTGCACGCCCAACCCCTGCACGGCGCTCCTGGGCGCGTGCTGCAACAACACCACCGGCGCCTGCACCTCCTCGACCGTCAACGGCTGCTCGGTCACGACCAGCACCTTCAGCGGCGCAGGCACGGTCTGCGACCCCAGCCCCTGCGCCAACGTCGGCTCGTGCTGCACGACCACCGGCACCTGCACCATCCGCTCGGCGGGCGGCTGCACCGCGACGGGCGCGGTTTTCACGCTGGGCGTGACGACCTGCACCCCCAATCCCTGCCCGACTGCCACCGCCTGCTGCACCGCTAACGGCTGCTGCACGCTGGCTCTGCCTGCGGCCTGCTCAGGTACGTCCAACCCGGCTACCTCCTGCACGCCCAACCCCTGCGGACCGGCACCTCTCAATGACGAGTGCACCGGCGCGGTCACCGTCACGCTCGGTGTGGCCGCCACCGGCAGCACCTGCCTGGCCACCAACTCGGCCGGCGTTCCCGTCCCCAGCTGCCAGGCGACTTCCAACGCCGACATCTGGTACACCTTCACCGCCACCGCCACTGCCGGTCACACGCTCACGACCTGCAACAGCAACTTTGACACGGTGCTCATCATCTACACCGGCACCTGCGGCGGCACCCTCACCGAGGTCGAGTGCGACGACGACGACGAAATCGCCCCCTGCAACGGCCTCAACTCCCTCATCACCAACCGTCTCCTGACCGCCGGAACCACCTACCTCATCCGAGTCGCCAGCTTCAGCACCGCCCGCGGCGATGTCAGCCTTCTCATCACCGCGACCAACACGCTCGGCTCATGCTGCACCGGCTCAGTCTGCGGCCTGACCGACGCGGCCAACTGCGTCGCCCCCAGCGTCTTCGTCTCCGGCGGCGTCTGCACCCCCAACCCCTGCGCCCCCAGCACCGGTGCGTGCTGCTGCGGCTCGACCTGCTCGGCACAGACCGCCGCGGCCTGCGTTGGCGCCAACACCAGCTACTCGGGTGACGGCACCGTCTGCAACGTCTTCGGTGTCGACAACCTCACGCCCTGCTGCCTCTCCGACTACAACCAGTCGGGCGGCGCGGCCAGCGTGCAGGACATCTTCGACTTCCTTTCCGGCTACTTCGGAATGGATCCCTGCGCCGACATCAACGCCTCGGGCGGCGCCCCCACCGTTCAGGACATCTTCGACTTCCTGAGCGCCTACTTCAACGGCGGCTGCGTGTAAGCCTGCCCCCTGCGGAAAATCTACCAACATTCCGTGGCCCGCGGCTCTATTTGCCGCGGGCCGCGGTCGTTTTGGACGGACGCGGCTCCACCTGTTCCAGATTTGCGTGCAGGCCGGCTTGGAGAATCGGTGTGGTTGTTGCCAAGCTGGGCGGGGCGCAGTATGTTATTGGAGGTTGACAGCGGAGGCTCTTCGATCGATGCAGCTGTTGAACTCTTCAACCTGACCGTGTTGCGCGTGCCGGTCGCCGACGTTCTGTCGGCGGTTTGCGGGCGATTTGTCTTTTCACTTGGGTCTTTTTACTGGAGTTGAGTATGCGTAGGAACCTGTCTTGTTTGCTGCCCTTCGGGGCGGCCGCGGCCGCGGCGTTGTGTTTGGGGTCCGCTGCAATGGCCCAACCGGCCAACGACCTCTGCACCGCGCCAATTCCCTTGACCCTGAGCACGCCGGTGGCAGGCGACAACGCCACGGCGACCAGCACCAACGATGGTCCGGCGCCGACCTGCCAGACCTCGTCGAACAAGGGTGTGTGGTACACCTTCACGACGGCAACCGCCGGCAGCTTCGAGGTGACGACGTGCGGCTCGACCCAGGACACCATCATCACGGTGTTCACGACCGACTGCACCACGTTTACGCAGCTCGGCTGCGATGATGACACCTGCGACGGCATCACCCCCCCCGGCAGCGGCCTTGCGTCCTTCATCGGCTCGGTTGCGCTGCCCGCGGGCACGTCCCACATTCGCATCTCGAGCTTCGGTGCAACGCCCGCCGGCGGCGCGTTCACCCTGACCGTCAACCCGTCCACCGCGGGCGCTTGCTGCTCGTCAACCGGCACGTGCACGGCGGTCTCGATGGCCACCTGCAACGCGACGGCCACCAACACTTTCCTGGGCCAGGGCGTCGCCTGCACCCCGACCAACCCCTGCACCGCGCTTGTCGGTGCCTGCTGCAATACGACTACCGGCGCGTGCACAACCAACACCACCAACGGTTGCCCCACCCTTACGAGCACCTTCTCCGGTGCCGGCACCACCTGCACGCCCAACAGCCCCTGCCCGAATGTCGGCTCGTGCTGCAGCACCACCGGTGTATGCACCATTCGTAGCGCTGGCGGCTGCACCGGCACCAGCATCTTCACGCTGGGTGCCACCAGTTGCACCCCCAACCCCTGCACCGCCCTGCTGGGCGCGTGCTGCACCACGACCGGCACCTGCAGCAATGTCACGGTGAACGGCTGCACCGGCACCAGCGTCTTCAGCGGTGCGGGCACGACTTGCCTCGCCAACCCCTGCCCCAACACCGGAGCCTGCTGCTCGACCACGGGCACATGCACCGTCACGCTCTCAACCAGCTGCACTGGCACCAGCCTCTTCCAGGGCGTCGGCGTCGCCTGCGCGCCCACCAACCCCTGCACCGCGCTGCTCGGCGCCTGTTGCAGCACCACCACCGGCGCTTGCACCGCCGTTACCGTCAACGGGTGCGTTTCGCCGAGCGTCTTCAGCGGTGTGGGTACGGTCTGCGATCCCAGCCCGTGTCCCGATGTCGGCTCGTGCTGCTCGGCGACGCTGGCCTGCACCATTCGCTCCGCAGCCGGATGCGTTGCCCCGAGCGTCTTCACGCTCGGCGGAACGACCTGCACACCCAACCCCTGCTGCACCGGGCCGGCCCTGACCAACGACGAGTGTTCCGGCGCGACACCAGTGGTCGTCGGCACGGCCGCGATGGGCGACACTTGCCTCGCCACCAACTCGGCCGGCGTGCCGGTGCCGAGTTGCCAGGCGAGCACCAATAAGGACATCTGGTTTACCTTCACGGCCCCCGCCACGGCCGCCTACACCCTCACGACCTGCAACAGCAACTTTGACACCGTGCTCATCATCTACACCGGCATCTGCGGCGGTACCCTCACCGAGGTCGAGTGCGACGACGACGACGAAGTCGCCCCCTGCAACGGCCTCAATTCTCTCATCATCAACCGCGTCCTGACCGCCGGCGTCACCTACCCGATCCGCGTGGGCAGCTTCAGTACCTCCTTTGGCACCGTCAGCCTTCTGATTACCGCGCAGAACGCGCTTGGAGCCTGCTGCAACGGCGCGGCCTGCACCCCGACCGACGGGGCCAACTGTGCCGCCCCCGGCATCTTCACTTCCGGCGGCGTCTGCTCGCCCAATCCCTGCGTCGGCAGCGGAACCGGTGCCTGCTGCTGCGGCTCGACCTGCTCCGCGACTACTTCCGCGGCCTGCGTCGGTGCCAACACCAGCTACTCGGGTGACGGCACCGTCTGCAACGCCTTCGGCGTCAACAACCTCGCGCCCTGCTGCCTCTCCGACTTCAATCAGTCGGGCGGCGCGGCCAGCGTACAGGACATCTTCGACTTCCTGTCGGCCTACTTCTCCAGCAACGCCTGCGCCGACATCAACGGTGCCAGCGGCGTCACCGTTCAGGACATCTTCGACTTCCTGAGCGCCTACTTCACCGGCGGCTGCGTCTAATACCTGCTCGAGCTGCTCTGCCGCTCTGGGCAGAGCAGCGACGCGACATCAGCAACGTCCTATGCCCGCGGCCCGCGGCGATTCATCGCTGCGGGCCGCGGCTGTTTTGGTCTACGTTTCCGCTCGGCCGCGGCGAGAGTTCGAGGTCGGTCGAGCCTGTGATGATCCTGGCCCCACGTTGAAACACGGCATATTCCCAGCCCCACTGGATCATCACCATCAACCGGCTGCGATACGAGATCAGGAAGAAAATGTGGACCACCGCCCACAAGAGCCACGCGACCAGCCCGGCAAACTTGAACCCGCCGATCTGCGCCACCGCGCTGGCCCGGCCAATCGTCGCGAGCAGTCCCTTGTCGAAATACCTGAACGCGGGCCGCGCCGCCGCGCCTGGCGCACGACCCGCCCGACATTCCGCGTCGATCGCGCGGGCCGCGTGCCGACCCATCTGCAAGGCCGCGGGGCTGACACCGGGCACGGGTTGTCCGGTGCGCCCATCCACAATGCTCGCCAGATCGCCCGTGACGAACACCTCCGGCCGTCCCGGCACACTCAGATCCGCGCTCACCTTCACCCGCCCGCTCCGGTCGCGCTCGACGACGAGCGTCGCGGCCAGCGGCTCGGCCTGCACCCCCGCCGCCCAGAGCACGCACTCGGCATCTATCCGCTCGTCGCCGATCATCACACCCGCATGATCCACATGCGTAACCCGCTTGCCCAAACGCACCTCGACGCCGAGTCTCTCCAGATCGCGCCGTGCCCGCTCCGAGAGTTCGGGCGCGAAGGCTTCCAGCACCCGCGAGCCGCCCTCGACGAGGATGATCCTCGCCGTCCGCGTGTCGATCGAGCGGAAGTCGGCCGGGATCGACCGACGCGCGATCTCCGCCATCGCCCCCGCCAGCTCGACGCCCGTCGGCCCGCCCCCGATCACCACGAATGTGAGCTTGGCCCGCCTGGCCGCCTCGTCGTCCTCACGTTCCGCGGCCTCAAAGCTCAGCAAAAACCGCCGCCGGATCTCCGTCGCGTCCTCGATGCTCTTCAGCCCCAGCGCCAGCGTCGACCATTCCGGGTGCCCGAAGTATGAGTGCGTCACGCCGCACGCAAGAATCAGATAGTCGTACGCGATCCGCCCGTCCTTGAGCACCACCTCGCGGGAATCAGGCTCGATTGCCACCGCCTCGCCAAGCAGCACCCGCGCATTCCGCTGCCGAGACAGCACCCGCCGGATTGGTGCCGCAATGTCGGCCGGCGAGAGCGAGGCCGTCGCCACCTGGTAGAGCAGCGGCTGAAAC
>Ga0163150_10010212_pt1 | contig 10207 bp, 9 predicted proteins | sample OliLakLV19P2IB_FD_148628 | JGI IMG/M metagenome (GOLD analysis project Ga0163150, IMG submission 148628) | Freshwater microbial mat bacterial communities from Lake Vanda, McMurdo Dry Valleys, Antarctica - Oligotrophic Lake LV.19.P2.IB | ecosystem: Environmental > Aquatic > Freshwater > Lake >...
CCTTTGTACGGCACTCCGGCCTAATGGTCAAATCTATAATACTGAATTTGTTATAAGCATGCCTTATACTGTCAGGACATGGAGCTGGCAGAATTACGGGTCTTTCTCACCGTGGCGGCCGAGCGGAGCTTTTCCCGGGCTGCGACCAAGCTCCATCGGACCCAGCCGGCCGTCAGCCAGGCCATTCGACGGCTCGAGGACGAGGTCGGCGAGCGCCTTTTCGATCGCTCGTCGAAGGACGGCACGCTGACGGAGGCGGGTCGTGTGCTCCGCGAGTACGCCGAGCGGCTGCAGCGTCTCGCCGAAGAGGCGCAATCGTCGGTGAGCGAGCTGCGCGAGCTGCAGCGCGGACGCGTCCTCATCGGGTCCAACGAGGGCGGCGTGCACGTGCTGCTGCCACTCATTGAGACATTCCGGAAGCACCATTCCCGCATCCTGGTGGATGTGCGTCGCGTGCCCGCGAGGCAGGTGGGCGTCGAGGTGGCGCAGGGGAGCCTCGACTTCGGCATCGTCACCTTCGATCCCGGCGACAAGCGCCTGCAGTTCGTCGGCCTCGGGTCGGACGAGCTCGTGATGCTCGTCTATCCCTCACATCCGTTCGCCGGTCGCGAGACGGTGCCGATGGCGGAGTTCGCGCACGAGGCGGTCATCGCGCACAGCGATCCGTCGCCGGCCCGCGATCGGGTGCTGCGCGAGGCCGAGCTGCGCCACGCGCCGATCAACATTCAGATCGCGCTGCCGAGCCTCGAGGGGATCAAGAGGGCGGTGGAAAAGAAGATGGGTGTCGCGCTGCTGCCGCGACGCTGCGCGGTGGCCGAGATCGAACGGAAGCAGCTGGTGGCGGTGAAGATTCCAGAGGTGCGGTACCCGCGGCAGTTGCGTCTGATCTACCGAAAGGGAGAGCTCTCACACGCCGCAACCGCATTCCTGGTGAGTGTCAAGGGCAAGGGGTAAGGGCGCCCCTCACCCCTGTCAGAATCCACTCACGTACGGCAGATTGTTCGCGACCGTGCGGACCTGATCGAAATCGTCGAGCAGCAGTCCCGTCGCGTCCCAGGTGCCGGCCGTGAACGCTTCTCGCGCGCCTGCCGGAACCGACGCCTGATATGTCTTCCCGTTCAGCTCGACGGTTTGCGCGCCGACGCTGAGGCTGATCGCCGCCTTGGGGTCGGCTTCGACGGCGTCCTGGAACGCTTCGGCGTCTCCGGCGCTCACGACGAGGCACGGCATACCGAGCGCGACCGAGTTGCCGAAGTAGATCTCCGAGAAGGACTCGCCGATGACGGCACGGATGCCCCAGCGCTGCAGCGCCTGCGGCGCATGCTCCCGCGACGAGCCGCAGCCGAAATTGCCGTTCACGATGAGGATGCGAGCGCCTTCGTAGCGCGGGTTGGAAAACGCATGTACCTGGCCCCGCTCTTCGAGCTGCTTGCGATCGTCCTCGAAGGCGTGCGCCTCGAGGCCGTTGAAGGTGACGCTTTTGAGGAAGCGCGCCGGGATGATGCGATCCGTGTCGATGTCGTGGCCGCGCAGCGGAATGCCGCGGCCGGTGATGGTGTCAACGAAGCGTGGGTCCATTACGCGTGTACCTCTTCGGTCCGAAGGACCGTACGGACGTCCACGACTTCGCCCGCGACGGCCGCGGCCGCGACCATGGCCGGGCTCATCAACAGCGTGCGGCCCGTCGGGCTGCCTTGGCGCCCCTTGAAGTTGCGGTTTGACGAAGAGGCGCAGATCTCCCGCCCGTGCAGCTGGTCCGGATTCATCGCCAGACACATCGAGCACCCCGCGCCGCGCCATTCGAAGCCGGCTGCGGTGAAGATCTTGTCCAGCCCTTCCTGTTCCGCGATCTTCCGCACCGACTGCGATCCGGGCACCACGAGCGCTCTCACGTGCTTCGCCACCTGCTGGCCTTTGATCAGGCGGGCCGCCTCGCGCAGGTCCGAGATGCGCCCGTTCGTGCAGGACCCGATGAACGCCACGTCGATCTTCGTGCCGGCGATCGGCATGCCGCCGCGGAAGCTCATGAACTCGAGCGCTTCGGCCACCGAGGCCCTGTCTTCGCTCGGCGCGTCAGACGGCGAGGGAAGGTTCTCGGTGACACCGACAGACTGGCCTGGATTGATGCCCCACGTCACGGTCGGTTCGATCGCACCGGCATCCATCACGACGACATCGTCGTATGTTGCGCCGGCGTCCGAGGCGAGGGAGGCCCACCACTCCCGGGCCTTCGCGAAGCTCGAACCCTGCGGAGCGAACGCCCGGCCCTCGAGATACCTGAACGTGGTCTCGTCCGGGTTTACGTAGCCGACGCGCGCGGCGCCTTCGATCGACATATTGCACACGGTCATCCGCTCTTCCATCGTCATGCGATCGAAGGCGTCGCCGCCGTACTCATAGGCGTACCCGCTGCCGCCTTTCACGCCGAGCCGCCGGATGATGTCGAGGATGACGTCCTTCGCGTAGACGCCGGGACGCAGCTGGCCGTTGACCGTGATGCGCCGGCACTTGAGCGGCTCCATCGCCAGACACTGAGAGGCGAGCACGTCGCGCACCTGCGAGGTGCCGATACCGAAGGCAATCGCGCCGAATGCGCCGTGCGTCGAGGTGTGGCTGTCGCCGCAGGCGATCGTCATGCCGGGCTGCGTGAGTCCCAGCTCCGGTCCGATGACATGGACGATCCCCTGGTTCGCGTTGTCGATGTCGTAGAGCGGAATGCCGTATTGGCGGCAGTTCTGCTCGAGCGCCGACATCATTTCTTCCGCGAGCACGTCGAGAAACGGCCGGCGCTGGTTCAGCGTGGGCACGATGTGATCGACGGTGGCGAACGTGCGGTTCGGGAACGCCACTGTGCCGCCGCGGGCGCGCAGCATGTCGAAGGCCTGCGGGCTCGTCACCTCGTGGATCAGGTGCAGACCGATGAACAGTTGTGTCTGTCCTGTCGACAGCGTGCGTACAGCGTGGTTGTCCCAGACTTTCTGGAGAAGTGTCTGTTTCATGAGATAATGGGCGAATTATGACATACCCCGAATTCTTCGTTGCTCCCATGCGCCAGGAGCTGACAAACCTGGGCGTCCGCGAACTGAAAACCACCGCCGACGTCGACGCCGTGCTCGGCCGCCAGCTCGGTCAGCCCGGAGATCAGCAGGGCCCGACCGTGATGGTCATCGTCAACTCCGTATGCGGATGCGCCGCCGGCAAGGCGCGCCCGGGCATCGCCATCGCCCTGCAGCACCAGACCAAGCCCGATATCGTCGCCACGGTGTTCGCCGGCGCCGATGTGGATGCGACCGATCGCGCGCGCAGCTACTTCACGGGCTATCCGCCGTCTTCGCCCTCGATTGCGCTGATGCGCGACGGCAAGCTGCTGTGGATGCTCGAGCGGCGGAACATCGAGAATCAGAACGCGGAGCTCATCGCGAAGAACCTGACGGACGCGTTCGACAAGCACTGCGCGCCATCGACCGTCAAGGCGTAGGCGGGTCGGGCTCGTAGGCCGGGCTCGTAGGCCGGGTCTTGCGTGTCGTGTCGTAGGCCGGGTCTTGCTGTGTAGACCCGGCATCATCCGCCGCGCGTGTGCATTTCCAGATGCGGATTCTTCTTTAGACTACTGGCCGGGACGAGGGGCGATCGATCGCGAACGGCGAGTCGCTCCTCGGCTCCGCGATCCGCTCGCGCGGACCACTCCTTCGTAATCAACCCCAACAAATCGTCCTGAGACATCCCCGCGCGGACGGGTGTGCGGAGATCCGTGCCGCTTGTCGCGTACAAGCAGCGATACCACATGCCGTCGGCGGTGAGCCGGCTGCGATCGCAGGTGCGGCAGAAGGGATCGGTCGTCGACGAGATGATGCCGAAGATCGTGCCGTCCGGCAGGCGGTAGCGATCGGCGGGAGCGCTCGTGTGTTCTGCCAGTGCTGTCACAGGCCCGTACTCGTTGCCGAGCACCGCCAGCATGTCCTGACGCGACATGACCCGCTCGGACGCCCACTGCGTGGCGCCACCGACGTCCATGTACTCGATGAACCGCAGTTCGGCGCCGATCCGCCGCGCGTACTCGAGAAGAGGCACGAGCTCGTCTTCGTTGGTGCCGCGCATGATGACCGCGTCGATCTTGATGCCGGTGAAGTGCGACGTCGCTTCGTCGATACCGGCCAGTACCTGCGGCAGTGCGTCGAAGCGGGTCAGCGCCTGAAAACGGTCGGGACGGAGCGTGTCGAGGCTGACCGTCAGCCGATGCAGGCCGGCCTCGCGCAGCGCGCGCGCCTGGTCGAGGAGCATCACGCCGTTGGTCGTGAGCGCCAGATCCCGGATAGCCGGCTTCATCGCCAGCATGCGGATGAGATCGGGCAGGTCGCGTCGCAGCAACGGCTCGCCGCCCGTGAGCCTGATGCGATCGACGCCGGCGCGCGCGAACACATCGACGAGCGCGCTCATTTCTTCGAATTGCAGAATGTCGTGGCGGGGGAGCCAGACGTACTCCGCCTCGGGCATGCAGTAGCTGCACCGCAGGTTGCAGCGGTCGGTCACCGACAGCCGCAGATTCTTCAGCGGCCTGCCCAGCAGGTCTGTTAACGGCTCAGGTCCCATGAAACTCGTAACGGGAAAGCGGTGCGCTGTTCTGTAAACACGTCACTCCAGCGTCCTGGGATGCGGGTGCCGCAGGAAGGGCAGGAGCCCGTTGGCGTCAGATTGTACCCGCGAATCTGGTAGCCGTGGCGCTCGATCAGGACTTCGCGACACTGCGGGCAATGGGTATGCTCGAGACGGCCGACGCTCCCTGGAAGATTTCCCGCGTAGACGTACCGCAGTCCCGCGGCTGCGCCGATGTCGGCGGCTTTCTGCAGCATCTGCGGCGTCGTGTTCGATGGCTCGGTCATCTTGTAGTCGCCGTGAAACGCGGTGACGTGCCAGGGGATGTCGGGCGACACGCCGGCGACGAAGGCGGTGAGCCGCGTGAGCTCGTCTTCGCTGTCGTTGAAGCCGGGAATCAGCAGCGTCACCAGCTCGAGCCATACGTCCATGTCGTGCAGCTGTTGAATCGTGTCGAGGATTGGCTGCAACCGCCCGCCGAGCTCGCGGTAGTGGCGATCGTCGAAGCTCTTCAGATCGACTTTGTAGACGTCGATCCAGGGCCTGAGATATTCGAGGACGCCCGGCGTGCCGTTGCCATTGGAGACGAACCCGGTCATCAGACCGGCCGCGCGCGCCTCTTTGAAAATGGCGACAGCCCACTCGCTGGTGATGAGCGGTTCGTTGTAAGTGCTGACGACGATCCTGGCGTGTCGCGCGAGCGCGTCGCGAACGAGGCGCTCGGGAGAGACGTCGAGCGGCGGCGCCACTGCCTGCGGGTCGCGCAGCGCCTGCGACGTCACCCAGTTCTGGCAGTACCCGCAGTGCAAGTCGCAGCCCAGCATGCCGAAGCTGTAAGCGAGCGCGCCCGGATGGACGTGAAAAAACGGCTTCTTCTCGATCGGATCGCACTGCACGCCGCCCGCGTATCCCCACGGCACCATGAGCCGGCCGCCCGTATTGAAGCGGACCTTGCACACGCCCAGAGCGCCTTCGGGCACCTTGCAGTTGTGGCCGCACGCGTAGCAATGCACCCAGTCGTTCTCGAGACGGTGATACAACTCGCCCTCGCGCGTGCGCTCGGCCAGGACGTCGTTCAAAGTCGGCATAACATATGGTGATTGAATTCTACTCTTCCCGCGGGTGTCTGGCTGCTGGGCGGCGTGAGTTTGCTGAACGACGTCGCCAGCGAAGCCATCTATCCGCTGCTGCCGTTTTTCCTCACCTCGGTGCTGGGCGCGACGGCCGTGTCGCTCGGCCTCATCGAAGGGGCAGCCGAAGCCGTCAGCAGCATCCTGAAGGTCGTCTCCGGCCGGGTATCCGATCGGTGGGGCCGCCGCAAACCGATTCTGCTCGCCGGGTACTCGTTGTCCGGCCTCGCACGGCCGTTCATCAGCATGGCGAGCGGGTGGACCGGCGTGTTCGTGCTGCGCTTCATCGACCGCGTGGGCAAGGGTATCCGCAGCGCCCCGCGGGATGCGATGCTGGCGGATCTCGCCGATTCGACCAATCGCGGAAAAGTGTTCGGCTTCCACCGCGCCATGGATCACACGGGCGCGGTGCTGGGGCCGCTGCTCGCGACGGCCTTCCTCATCGCGTTCCCCGATCGCTACCGGATGCTCTTCGCCCTGACGGCGATTCCGGGCATCGGGACCCTCGTGCTGTTGATGTGGCTGAAGGAACCCAGGAAGGCCGACCTGCAGGTCGGCACTACGGCCGACCTGCGTCGTGCCGACAGTCGTAGTGCCGACCTTCAGGTCGGCCCTGCGCTTCCGCCCCCGCTCATCCGATACCTCATCGTCCTGTCCATCTTCACGCTGGGCAACTCGGCGGATGCGTTCCTGTTGCTGCGGCTCACCGACGCTGCGGGCGGCCCGCAGTACATCCCGCTGCTGTGGGCATTGCTGCACGTCGTGAAGATGGCGTCATCGGTCGTCGGCGGGTCGGCATCGGATCGTCTGGGACGCAGGCCGCTGATCGCCATGGGCTGGACGATCTACGCCGGCGTGTACGCGGGCTTTGCGCTGAGCACGTCTCTCCCGGCGCTCATCGCATGCTTTCTGGTCTACGGTATCTACTATGGCTGCGTGGAAGGTGCCGAGCGCGCGCTCGTGGCCGACTTCGCGCCGCCGTCGCAGAAGGGCACGGCGTTCGGCGTGTACAACGCCGTCGCCGGTGTCGGAGCACTCATCTCCAGCGTCGTCTTTGGCGTGATCTGGAAATATCACGGTGCGCCGCTGGCCTTCGCCTCGGGCGCCGGCCTCGCGCTGCTTGCCGCGATTCTGCTGTTCGTTCTTGTGCCGTCCCCTGGAACCCAGAACGTCGAACCGTAGAACCACCAGATATAATCAGCTCTATGAAACGTATTCTCGTCACCAACGACGATGGTGTCCGCTCGGAGGGCATCCGGGCGCTCGCCGATGCGCTGAGACCGCTCGGCGAAATCACCGTCGTCGCGCCGCTCGCGGAGGCCAGCGCCATTGGGCACGCGCTCACGCTCCGGCGCCCGCTGCGGCTCGAAACCATCTCCGAACGCGTGTACGCCGTCGATGGCACACCGACGGATTGCGTGAACATTGCCATCACGAGCGTCATGCGTGTGATGCCCGATCTGGTCGTGTCGGGCATCAACCACGGGTGGAATCTCGGCGACGATGTGACATATTCGGGGACCGTGTCTGGTGCATTCGAAGCCGCGCTGCTCGGCGCACCCGGTATTGCCGTGTCGCTGCAGAGGACGGACGGTTCGTTCGACTTCACGGAATCGGCGCGTGCCGCGTACCTGGTTGCGCAGTCGGTGTTGGCGAAGGGGCTGCCGTCCCGCACATTCCTCAACATCAACGTGCCCGCGGGACCGACCAACGGCTTCAAGGTCACCGTTCAAGCCAAACGGAACCACGTCACGAAGGTGAACGAGCGCACCGATCCTCGAGGCCAGAAATATTTCTGGATCGAAGAGGGCCAGAACGCGTGGGAGCCGCACGATCGGTCCGATTTCCAGGCCGTGCGGGATGGCTATATCTCGATCACGCCGCTCCAGCCCGATTTGACGGCGTACAGCGTGATTCCCGCCATCGAGGCGTTTCCGTTGGGATCGCCCGTGAGTACGTAGTGTCCGGCTTCAGCCGGACCGTGCTGCTGCTTCAGCCGGACCGTGGTGCTGCTTCAGGCGGACCGTGTTAAGATCTTCGCGTCGGGGCGTGGCTCAGCCTGGTAGAGCACTCGGTTCGGGTCCGAGGGGTCGGAGGTTCAAATCCTCTCGCCCCGACCAACTTTCAACTTTTGAACCAGGGATCTGGGGATCTGGGGATCTGGGGATCTGGGGATCTAGGGATCTAGGGATCTGGCGATCTAAGGCCCGGGGCTTCGGCTTCGGGCCTTTTTTATGTACGCGCTGGAGGGAGCGGGAGATTGACGCGCAGGACGACGGTGGCCGAGAATGCCTCGATATCTTCGTCATGGTCGAGTGGCACACGGTTGGCTGGCGAGCCTCGCATGTCACGCCTGCCCAATCCTCAACAGACGCCGAACGTCGTCTCGTTTCCAGAGGTTGGGTCGCGCCCGAAGCTCCTCGATCGGGTGCGGTAGGCCATTCAGACGCGTCATTACAGCCCGCGAACCGAAGAGGCGTACGTCCACTGGATTCGTCGTTACATCGTGTTCCACGGGAAGAAGCACCCATCGACACTGGGTGCACCGGACATTTCGACGTTTCTCACGTGGCTCGCGGTCGAGCGGCAGGTCAGTGCCTCCACGCAGAATCAGGCGCTCAGCGCCGTGCTGTTTCTGTACAAGGCCGTACTCGCCATCGAGATCGGCGCGGTGCCCTCGGTCGTACGGGCGCGAACGCCGGAGCGGTGACCCGTCGTCCTCAGCCGGGAGGAGATTGGCGCGATCCTGAAGCAGTTGACCGGCACCATGCGGCTGATCGTGATGCTGCTCTACGGGACGGGCGTGAGGATCGAGGAGGGTGTCGATCTGCGCGTCAAGGATCTCGACTTCGATCGCCATCAAATCATCGTGCGGCAGGGAAAGGGCCGGAAGGATCGGGTGACGATGCTGCCCGCGGCGGCGAGGGAGGCGTTGACGAAGCACCTGGCGGACGTGCGGCGGATGCATGAGGAAGATCTGGCGCGCGGATTCGGGCGAGTGGTTTTGCCATTCGCGCTGGATCGCAAGTTCCCGAATGCGTCGACCGAGTGGCGGTGGCAGTTCGTGTGTCCGGCGGGACGGATGTGCAGAAATCCGCGATTCGGGCCGCCGTCGCGCTATCACCTGCATGAGTCCGTGGTGCAGAAGGCGATGGCGGAAGCGACGCGGCCGGCCGGCATCACGAAGCGTGTCAGTCCGCACGTGATGCGGCATTCGTTCGCAACCCATCTCCTTGAAGACGGCTATGACATCCGCACCGTGCAGGAACTGCTCGGGCATCGCGACGTGTCGACGACCATGATTTACCTGCACGTAATGCACCGCGGCGCGCTGGGCGTCAAGAGTCCGATGGATCGGCTCTGACCTGGATACGCGCAGGCTTCGCGCGTATCCATTGGACCACCGATGGCGTGGCACGGCCGGAAATGCAAGCCCCTGAAGCGCTTGTAGGAATCCGACCTGGTTGGCTCCCGCTGGATACGCGCCAGCGCTGGCGCGTATCCACCCAGAATCGCCGTTTGGCGTGGGTTTTCGTGATTGCCTTCGCGCGTAACCAAATCGCCGGGGAGCCGGGACTCCTGCTAGAATCCCTTTCGATTCCACGGCTTGCGCGTGTGAACGGCGATGCAACGAGGCCGTGGTTGACGCGCGGTTTCGCGGGCTACTAATAGTTAGACCGCTCACAAACGTGAGACCACCGTTCATTGAGAATTAATGAAGACTCCTGCAGCAAGTCCGACCGCACTCCGAATCAGCGTCCTTCCACCGGTTGGTCCCGAGGCCCCATTGGGGAGCGAACCCCTGTCTGACGTCGAGGCGTGGCAGATAGTCCAGGCCATTAAGCCGCGATTCGCAGAGTTCGCGTCACAGTACGACACCAAGAAATATTGGCCCGATGTTTATGAGCGAGTGAGCCGCGCGTTTCTTGAGCCAAAACAGGTGGGCCCTGTCACGCTGCGGGAGGCGCTGCTGTGGAAGTACGGTCACCTCGGTAAGCCCGCTATCCCACCGGCTCACGAACGGCTGATTTCCCAACTCCAACGCGGTTGGCCTGGCTCGGCTGTGGCGTCTACTACAGCTGCGGACTCTTTCGGTGCCCTGGACCGCGAGTTCGGTGGCAAGACACGGTTCGTCACCGTTGCCTTCCTACTGCATCTGCTTCGACCGCGCGAAGTGCCAATCATCGACCAGCACAATTTCCGGGCAGTCAACGCCCTAATGGTTGAAGTTCGACCGAGTTGGGCTATAAGGCGGACGCCCTCGCGTTACGACGACATCGTCCTTATCGCATCGTTCATGACGGCCGTAATCGAAGCGTGGTCGCAGCGGGAATCTAGTTCCGCTCCCAGCCGTCGTGACCTCGACAAGTTCCTGATGATGTATGGCAAGGCCAAGGCGCGGTCTAACAAACGGCTGCACTTGTCGGCGGCCGCGGTAGTATCTTCCGGAATCGAAGCATCACCGAGCGGCCGCCGACAAGTGC
>Ga0163150_10010214_pt1 | contig 10205 bp, 7 predicted proteins | sample OliLakLV19P2IB_FD_148628 | JGI IMG/M metagenome (GOLD analysis project Ga0163150, IMG submission 148628) | Freshwater microbial mat bacterial communities from Lake Vanda, McMurdo Dry Valleys, Antarctica - Oligotrophic Lake LV.19.P2.IB | ecosystem: Environmental > Aquatic > Freshwater > Lake >...
AAAAAGGCCAATGCGGAACTGGTCCGCCTCGCACAGACCGATTTTCTGACCCAGGTTTTCAATCGCAGCGCAATCGTCCAACGGCTTTCCGAGGAACTTGCGCGCGCCGCTCGCGCCGCTACCTCCGTAGCCGTCTACATGCTCGACGTGGACCATTTCAAACAAGTCAACGATACCCACGGGCATGCGGCCGGAGACCAAGTCCTGGTCGAGGTCGCCAAGCGCCTGCGGGAACAGTGCCGCCCTTACGACGCGACCGGGCGGTATGGCGGGGAGGAATTTGTCGTCATCGCGCCGGGCCCGCCACAAAATGAAATGGATGCAGTGGGCGAACGGATTCGCGCGGCGATTGCGGCGGCGCCAATCAAAACGGATGGTGGTGAAATCAATGTCACAGTCAGCATCGGAGGAGCGTGGGCGCCTCCCGGCTTTACCGCGCACGTGGATTCCGTGTTCAAATATGCGGACGAATTGCTGTACCAGGCGAAACATGCGGGCCGGGACTGTGTCGTGACCGGGAGCCTTGAGGAGTCCCCGGGCAAAGTCGCAACACCGATCTGACAACGTGTCTGTATTTGCAGCACTCCCGCGGTCTCGCGGCCCTTTCACAATTGCGGTATGTTTCCTCACACTTATCGGCGCGTTTCTTCGCGCATACGCGCTCGGCGGACAGTCCCTCTGGTTTGAAGAAGTGTGCAGTTGGCACTCCGCGTCGTACTCCACATTCGCAGGCCTGTGGCAAGGTGATCGCGCATGGAACTTCTATCCCCCCGGCTATAGGCTTTTGCTCAACGGAATCATGTCACTGTTCGGTGATGCTGAATGGATTCTGCGTCTGCCGTCGGCCATTGCTGGCGTGCTCGCAGTCCCTATGATATACATACTCGGGGCGCGGCTATTTTCCGAACGAGAAGGTCTCGTAGCCGCGGGAATTCTGTCACTTTCAGTTTTTCCCATATACTACGCGCAGGAATCGCGTCCTTATTCGCTGCTGATTCTTTCGGTCATCGCTTCATCCGTCGCATGGACCTGGATCATCGAAGCATGGACCGAAAAGCGTTCCGCGCCCTTGCTTGTGCTCATAGGCTGTTTTACCGCAAACGTGGCCTGCGCCTATCTGCATTACTTTGGACTCTTCTTCGTGTTTCTCCAGGGCATCGTAAGTTTTCTATTGTGCGCGCGAAACTTCTCAGGTCTGGCGCGGGCTGGGAGTTTCTACCTGCTCAGCGCCATTGCTTTTGCGCCCTGGCTGCCCACGATGCTCTGGCAATTCCGGCGCCAGGAGGTTGGTCCGCAGAATCCCAAGCCGGGTGCGAATATTGTTGTCTCGTTTTATGAATTCATAAAAGGACTCTTTAGCCATGGACAGATGGACACGCGCGTAGCCGACGTTATAGCAGGATTTGTTCTCGTCGCATTGATCATTGCGATGTTGCGAGCTCTCCTCGACATTCGCGCAGGCGATCCTCCGACGCGCCGCAAGCAGATCGCGTTCGCCGCGGTCATCGCAGTTTGGCTATTCGCGCCATTTCTATTCGCATACGTCAAGTCCACGTTTTCAGCTTCGGTGTATACGCACCGGAATTTGTCCATTACATTGCCGGCAATATATCTGCTGGCCGCGCGAGGCCTACTCAGCGTGCCATTTCCGAATTTGGGGCGGGTCGCCGTCGGCGTATTGCTCGTTATCGCGGCGATGGCGAGGCTTCTCACCTCCGCCTATTACACCGCCCCGCACAAAGACCAACTCCGCGAAGCTGTCGCGTTTGTCCGCGCGCAGGAACACGCCGCGCCAAACGCGCTGCTTGTTACTTATTCGAACCTGCCATTCACCTTTGACTATTATCTCCAAAGGCAAGGTTCCGCGCTCCGCTCCGAACTCGTGGCGGGACGCGCGGAACACATCGAATCGATGCGTCAGTTGGTACGCAGCCGCCGGCCCGATGTAGTGTGGTACATCTGCACCGACCCTTATCCGGAAAATGCGTTTGTGGACTATTTGAACACGGAGTTCGCAATCGTTGGCGTGCAGCAACTCTTGCGTGTGAATGTGTTTCAACTCATACCACGGTAGCGAGGATAAAAGGTGACGATGAGTGCAGTCGTGCTGGATGGCAAGGCCCTTGCCAAACAAATGGAAGCTGACCTGTCAGCGCGCGTTGCGACGATAAAGGCCAAACGGGGCAATGCGCCGATCCTCGCAACAATCCTCGTCGGCGCGGACCCCGCCTCCGCAACCTACGTGCGCATGAAAGGGAATGCGTGCATCCGCGTTGGCATGGAATCGCGGAAAGTTACGTTGCCGGAAGAAACCACAACCGATCAATTACTCGCGGAAATCGACGCGCTAAATGCCGAACCACACGTAAACGGAATTCTGTTGCAGCATCCCGTGCCCAAACACATCGATGAGCGCGCATGCTTTGATCGCATCGCGATTGAAAAAGATGTTGACGGCGTGACGTGTCTCGGATTCGGGCGCATGGCGATGAAGGAACCGGCCTACGGTTCCGCCACGCCGGTGGGCATCATGCGGCTGCTCGCACATTACAAGATACCGCTTTCTGGTAAGCATGCCGTCGTGATTGGCCGCAGTCCTATTCTCGGCAAACCGATGGCGTTTATGTTGCTCAACGCCGACGCGACGGTCACCATCTGCCACTCGCGCACGCAGGGGTTGGAAGAGATCGTGAAGGGCGCGGACGTCGTTGTCGGAGCGGTGGGTATTCCGGAGTTTGTGAAGGGGACGTGGATCAAGGATGGCGCAGTGGTAATTGACGCGGGTTATCATCCACCCGGCGTGGGCGATGTCGAAATATTGGCGGTGATCGACCGGGTGAGCGCGTATACGCCCGTCCCCGGCGGCGTGGGCCCTATGACCATCGCAACGCTGATCGCGCAAACAGTAGAGGCCGCTGAGAATTAAAATTCTATAGGACTTATAGGACATATGGGAACAATGCGAAACCTCCCATTTGGATGCTAGCTAGTTCCAATCGATTTTAGATCGGTCAACCGCGGATACTTGACAATCAAACTAGCTGGCATCTCCCCCACTGCCTGCCCAAGCCCACTCTTCAATTCAAACGCATTCACCACTGCCTGTCCGGCGAAATGGTTGTTGGTGATGACGTACACCGCGCGGGCGCGTTTCTTCATGCGCTCGACAATGGCCAACCATTCCGCCAACTCTTCCCTGCTGTACAGATAATTGTACCGGTCGTCGCGATGCGCGCCTTCGCGAAACCAGTCTTTCGCGTTGCGTCCGTGCAACCGCACATAGCCCACTCGCGCGGTGACATAGTCCGTGTGGCCGAGTGAGTGGTGAAACAGCGGTTGGTCTATGTTGCAGAATGCGACGCGGCGCTCGGCAAGCTGTTCAAACACCTCCGGCGTATTCCACGACGCATGCCGAATCTCAAGCGCGAGTGGATATGCCGAGAAAGTGTCCAGCACTTGCGCAAGCCACTGCCGGTTCTTCGGCGTGCGTTTGAAGCTCCAAGGGAATTGCACCAGCACCGCGCCGAGTTTGCCCGCGTCGACAATTGGCGCGATGCCATCAGCATACTGTTGAATTTCCGCGGGAGTCGCCCACGTTTCCCGCTGGTGCGTAAACCGCTCCCATAATTTGAAGGTGAACATGAACCGCGGGTTCACGGAGGCCTTGCGCACCCACGTGGCGGCATGCGAAGGATTCGGAGGACGGTAAAACGAAGAATTTACTTCGACGGTGTCGAAGAAGCCCGCAAGATATTCGAGCGGATGCAGCGACCGCGGCATTCCGACGGGATAGACAACGCCCTTCCAGTCTTCGTATGACCAACCCGCGGTGCCGACGCGAATGGCACCCGCGTCGTCATTCGTATGTGTGCTGCCACTCGTAATCGTAACTTGTCCTTCGTAGCCCTGCCGCTTGAGAGGGCGTAGGAGGATCGAAGATCGACCGTCACAGAATTGCGGTTCCTACTCCGAAATTGGGCACGCAGTTGGATACCGTATCGACATCCCCTTAAATCCCCCTTCAAAGGGGGACTTAAGAGTGAGTCTTCAACGGTTTAAATCAAACGGCATCTCTACTCAAACCCACTTTACATTCCTCGCATTGAAGTCCCCCTTTGAAGGGGGATGTTGCCACACGCTGAGCGCACGCGCAACGGCAGCCATAATCCATATAAAACTACCGGCAACCAAAACGGGTTGCCGGTGACAGTCCCTAGAGCGCGTATTTTCGTGCTCGTGCTCGTCATCGTAATCCGCTACTCCCAACTCGCTACTCGCCATTTCTCTCCACCACGGCCAATCCCATGACGTTGATCAGCTCCCGGTAGTTCCCATTGCCCTTCACTTCGTTCTCATAAAATTCCGTCACGCCCGGCCATTCGCCAATATCGTGTAAAGCGATCAACCCGCCCTGCACGACAAACGGCGACCACAGATCGAAATCCAGTTTGGAGGCTTCGTATGAGTGGTCCGCATCGATGAACAATAACCGTATGGGCTTTTCCCACGCCTTTGCCGCTTCTTCCGAACTCGCGACAATGGGCACGACATAATCAGAAACGCCCATGGACGCAATGTTCCGCTGAAACACGTCAAACGTGCTGCCGGACGCCGCGACATCGGCGTCCTCGATCGGCATGCCTTTCTGATGCTCGGGCGAGCCCGTAAAATGATCGATTGCAAATACCTTCTCGCGCCGGGCAGCTTTCGCGCCCTTCGCAAGCCAACACGTGGACTTCCCTTTGAAACTGCCGATCTCGACAATCGCACCGATACCCGGTCCGTGCTCCGCCAACAGCATCAGCGTATATCCCTGAAGGTCGTAGAAGTAGCCTTCGACATGCTCCTGCGCGCGGCTATGGTCGCAATAGGCGAGCACCGCGCGAAGTGGTGTGGCGATAGATTCACTGAGCATACAAACCCTGATAAAGTATCTCGTTACGAAATTTCTATTTCGTAACGCGCTCTTGAAAAGCTCTGCTTTGCCCCCGGTTGTGGCCGGTCTCCCGACCGCGCCACACCGCCGACCGAAGGTCTCCTCCCCTCTACGTCCCCGCAAATTCCCCTCTCGTCCCTTACGCCAGAATCTCGTTCACAATGGTTCCCGATACGTCGGTCAATCTGAAATCGCGGCCCTTGAACCGATACGTTAATTCCGTGTGCTCCATGCCGAGCAGATGCAGAATGGTTGCCTGCAAATCGTGTACGTGTATCGGACGTTCGGCGATATGGAAACCGAGGTCATCCGTTGCGCCGATGGTCTGGCCGGTCTTCACGCCCGCGCCCGCAAGCCACATCGTGAACGCTTGCGGATGGTGATCGCGGCCCATGCTGCGCCCCAGCGCCGCGCTGGATTCCACCATCGGCGTCCGGCCAAACTCGCCGCCCCAGATGACGAGCGTATCTTCGAGCATGCCGCGTTGTTTCAGGTCTTTCAACAGCGCCGCGCTCCCCTGATCGGTCGCGCCACATTGTCCCCGCAGCCCGCCGGCGACGTCGCTGTGATGGTCCCAACCGCCGTGGTACACATTCACAAACCGGACGCCGCGTTCGAGCAACCGCCGCGCAAGCAGGCAGTTGTTCGCAAATGACGCCTTGCCCGGTTCCGCGCCGTACATCGCAAGAGTATCGGGCGATTCCTTGGAAATGTCCATCAGCTCGGGCGCGCTGGATTGCATGCGATACGCCAGTTCATAGTTGCTGATCCGCGTCTCGATTTCGGGATCGCCAATAGATTCGAGCCGGCGCCGGTTCAAATCGTTGATGAGGTCGAGCGAATCGCGTTGGGTTTTCTCGTCGATGCCTTCCGGGTTGGCGACGTTCAAAATCGCGTCGCCTTGGCTGCGGAACGGCACGCCTTGATACACCGTCGGCATGAACCCGCACCCCCAGCAATGCACGCCACCGCTGACGCCTTCACCCGTGCTCAACACCACAAACCCGGGCAGATCGCTCGCCTCGTTGCCTAGCCCATACGCGACCCACGACCCCATGCTCGGCCTGCCCAATTGTGGCGATCCGGTGTTCATCAGAATCTGCGCGGGCGCGTGATTGAACTGGCTCGTGTGCATCGATTTGATGAGGCAAATGTCGTCCGCGACGCCCGCGAGGTGGGGTAGTATCTCCGACAGTTCCGCGCCGGACTGACCGTGTTTCGCGAATTTGAACCGCGACGCCAACAACCCCGCATCGCGCTGAATGAATGCGTATCGCTGGTCTTTCACAATGTCCGGGGGAATGGGTTGCCCGTCGTATTTCACCAGCGTGGGTTTGTAATCAAACAAATCTAGCTGGCTTGGCGCGCCCGCCATGAACAAATAGATAACGCGCTTCGCCTTCGCCGCAAAGTGTGGCTGCTTCACCGCCAATGGATTCACCGACGCGGAAGCACCCCCGCACATCAACGACGCCAACGCGATCTTCCCCACGCCAACTCCGCAGTCGCGGAAGAATTGGCGGCGCGTGGTGGCGCGGAGATTATTCGAACGTTCAGTTAATTGCATTTCTGAATTGCCTATTTTCTCGTTTCTCGCAATACCTCAACCACATCACCCAGACCCACGAACCAGTTCCGGCGCCAATTAAAGGAGCCAACGCTAACAGGATAATTAACCAAACTAGTCCAAACAGGTTTTCTGCCGCTGCCACACCCACATATTCCATCTGTCGCGAAGCGATAGCGCCAAAAATTATTCCCCCGACAAAACACGATAGAGTGCCGCCCAACACGCAAAAAATACCTCGATGCCCGTGGCGCCCGGCCATCGCCCCGATATGGCCCCACACGAGTAAATACATCAATACGAATATCAATCTGAATGGAGTCGGCACGATCCACACATGATATGCGAGAAAATAGAACATGACGGTCAAGATAGAAAAGAACACCATTGTTACAACTTCGAAGGGCAAAATCTTCGGTTCGGAGCCAACTTTGACGCTCATATCCATTCCCATCAGCCCTTCGTAATCGTCTCATCCAGATTCAACAGCGCCCTGCACAACACCGTCCATGCGGCTTTGTCCACATCGTCCACGTTGTCCACACCGTCCACTACCAACGCCAGTTCCGCGCTGTCCGCCGCCTTCACTTTTCCTGCGCGTTGTTCATCCAAAAACCGTTTAATCCGGCTCAGCTCCTCCGCATCCGGCGGACGCGACACGCAGAGCAGAAAAGCGTATCGAATGCGCGCGGCGTCATCTCCTTCGTGCGCCAGCACGCGCTTGGCGAACGCATCTGCCGCCTCAACAAACACGGGGTCATTCATCAACGTCAACGCCTGCAACGGAGTGCTCGATCTCGTCCGCGTTACCGTCGCCACGTCGCGCGCAGGCGCGTCGAACACGTTCGCGGCGGGATACGGCAGGGTCCGTTTCCAATACACATACATGCCGCGACGATACCGGTCTTCGCCTTCCGCGACGGTCCAGCCTTCACCCGGATACACCATCGACAACGCGCCGTCAGGCAACGGCGGTTTCACGCTCGGCCCGCCGATCTTTGCGCTCAACAGTCCGCTTGCGGACAACGCGATATCGCGCACGAACTCCGCTTCAACGCGGTACCGCGGCGCGCGCGCAAGCCATTCATTGCTCGGGTCCGCCGCGAGCAGTTCCGGCGTGACCGTTGCGCTCTGCCGATACGTCGCGGACGTCACCATCATCCGCGTCATTTCTTTCAGGTCCCACCCGCGCCGCATGAACTCGACCGCGAGCCAATCCAGCAATTCCGGGTGCGTCGGTTTCTCGCCGCGCGCGCCGAAATCTTCGGCTGACGCCACGATGCCGCGCCCAAAATACGTCTGCCATAACCGGTTCACGGCTACGCGCGCGGTCAGTGGATTCTCGTCCGACATGATCCACCGCGCCATTGTAAGCCGGTTCAGCGCCGCGCCCTCTTGCACGGGCGGCAACACCACGAGCACGCCTGCGGTCACGGAATGTTCGGGACTCAAAAACTCGCCGCGATGGTAGACGTGCGTTACGCGGGGCGCCATGCGTTCTTCGAGGACTTGCGTTGTTACAAATTTCGGCATGGCGTTGTGCAGGTCCGCGATCTGTTTGTGCGCATCCGCGAGTTCGGGCGCGACGGAGAGGTAATGGGCAACGAGTTTTGCGTCGTCTTCCGGCGCGCGAGGACGCGCGCCCTCCCGCGCTTCGCCGGCCTGCCCAAGAATCGATTCGATGTCGGCGGGGACGCCGGATGCAACGACTGGCAAGGGATCGCTGGTGGCTGAAACGCGGAAGCGTCCAATCGTATGGTTGTGTACGTAGAACTGTTCGAGGACCAGTTGCAACAAGGTTCCACCGTCGTGCGTGATTGGCTCCGCGAATTGATAGACAATCGCGTGCGGTTTGCCCGCGGCGCCTTTGATGGCCCAGCCGGTATCGCGTTTTCCGTCGAGCGTTTCCTCCGGTGTGCGTCCCGCCTGCATGTAGTCAACGGTGGGATTCTGGAGCGCAATGTCCTGCAAAGCGTCCGGTGTCAACCAGGGCGCAGTGCTCCCACGGACTTCGCTTAGCAGAAAGTCGCCACCTTCGCTCATGATCACGCCGCGGCCCGGACCATTGTTTGGCAGACTCGCGTCCGGCAACACTTCGATGCGAATCGCGGTGATATTTTTTAGGTCAGTACGGAATTTCGCGGTGTAAATATCGGTGTTGGGATTGTCTCCATGCGCTAGGATCGATTTGTCTTCGAGGATGCGGAACGACGAATGAAATTCGGAAGTGAATTCCACCGGATCGAGCACGGTCCATTTGCGCGCTTTCGGAGTCACCTCCGCCTGCCACTCGGCGAATTTCTGTTCCATGAACTTCGCGCGCCGCACATCATCCGGTTCGTCTGACGGAGGATAACCCTGCCGCACCGTTGACACCTTGAACCGTGACAGCGTGTGCGCGCGGCCATACTGCTGGTGCAGCGTCAACACCACTTTGCCAGGCGCGGCGAACGTCAGCGGTTCTTCAAGCCACAGCGTCAGCGTATGCGGCGCGGCCTTGTCCACGCCCGCCGCATCCACCGCCCAACCGGTCGCGTTGTTATCGTCGATGGCCTTCTCCGCCTCGAAGCCGCCATACGCCACGTCCGATTCCGCGCGCGCAAATTTTACCGGCTTGGCATCAGCATCGCCGAAGTTCGCAGTCGCCCACGCCTCGGTGATCACGAAATTGCCCATCGAAGACCGGCCCGCGCCCGCATCACCTGGATTCGGCGAAGTATCGATCCGCAGCCCCGTCACCGGCCCGCCGGTCAACGCGATCTCGATGCGATACGAATCCGTTTCTGGCGCGCTACCGCTCGCCGCGATTACACCGTTCGCATCCACGGCCAGCGTCGCGCCGCCTGAGGATTCGACGATTGCCGGAACGACCATTGCGGTTTCCGTTTGTGGCTCGGCCACGGGAAAGCGGTTCGGCAGGTCCGCAATCAGCGCGTCGATCTCCGCCTGTGCCTTTTCGCGCTTCCGCGCGATGTGCTCATCCGGCACTTCGATATCGACGTCGTCGGTGTCGTTCAAGAACGCGTACAACTGAAAATATTCATCGTGCGAAATCGGATCGTACTTGTGCGTGTGGCATTGCGCGCAGCCGAACGTCAGCCCCAGAAACACCTGGCCCGTCGTATTCGTGCGGTCCACCACCGCCTCGTAGCGGTATTCCTCGACATCGATTCCACCCTCTTCGTTCAGCATCGTGTTGCGATGGAACCCCGTCGCGATGTTATCCTCGACCGAGGCATCCGGGAGTAAGTCACCGGCCAACTGTTTGATCACAAATTGATCGTAGGGAATGTTCGCATTCAACGCGGCAATCACCCAATCGCGATACGGCCAAATAGATCGCGGACGATCCTTTTCAAACCCATTGGTGTCCGCGTACCGCGCGGCATCCATCCAGCGCATCGCCTGGGCTTCGCCATAGTGGGGCGACGCCAGCAGCCGGTCTATCACCCGCTCATACGCATCCGGCGCGGTATCGGTAATGAACGCGTCGATTTCCTCCGGGGCCGGCGGCAGACCCGTCAAATCCAAACTCGCCCGGCGCAATAGCGCGTAACGGTCCGCCTCCGCCGATGGTGCAAGCCCAAGTTCCTCGAGTTTCGCGAGTATGAAAGTGTCGATGGGGTTCCGCGCCCACGCGGCATTTTTCACCTCCGGCAACGCCCCTTGCACCGGCTTCTGGAATGACCAATGGTCCGCGCC
>Ga0163150_10010218_pt1 | contig 10202 bp, 8 predicted proteins | sample OliLakLV19P2IB_FD_148628 | JGI IMG/M metagenome (GOLD analysis project Ga0163150, IMG submission 148628) | Freshwater microbial mat bacterial communities from Lake Vanda, McMurdo Dry Valleys, Antarctica - Oligotrophic Lake LV.19.P2.IB | ecosystem: Environmental > Aquatic > Freshwater > Lake >...
CTCTTCAAAGGGGCGATCCCCTCACTGCCGTGAGGGGCTTTTATGGGCGATCCCCTCACTGCCGTGAGGGGCTTTTATGGGCGATCCCCTCACTGCCGTGAGGGGGCTTTTATGGGCGATCCCCTCACTGCCGTGAGGGGCTTTTATGGCGGTCCCCTCACGTGCGTGAAGGGGCTTTTATGGGCGGTCCCCTCACGTGCGTGAAGGGGCTTTTATGGGCGGTCCCCTCACTGCCGTGAGGGGGCTTTTATGGGCGACGCGAGTCCGGTCGCGTCTCGGGCTCGTAGGCGTGGTTCCGCTTTCGGAGCACCTCCGCCTTCACGATTTTATCCGGCTGCGCACCGGGGAGGGGCTGGCCTTCAGGATCCTGCGTGCGGGCTAGCTTTGCAAGCACGTCGTCGCCCTCAACCACACGGCCAAAAACCGTGTGTTTCCCATCCAGATGCTCAGTGGGGCGAAACGTCAGAAAGAACTGCGAGCCGCCCGTGTCTTTGCCCGCGTGGGCCATCGAGAGCGTGCCGCGGAAATGCATCCGCGTGTCTGGCTTCTCACACTCGCAGGCGATCACATAGCCCGGTCCGCCCGTGCCGGTGCCGGTGGGATCGCCCCCCTGGGCCATGAAGCCGGGGATCACGCGATGAAACGGTGTGCCGTTGTAATACCCCTTCTCCACCAGGCTCACGAAGTTGGCGACGGCGTTTGGGGCTTCGTTCTCATAGAGCTCCACGACCATGTCACCGGCCGACGTTGAAAGCTTCACGCGGGGCAGGTCGTCGGCCGCGGCCTCGGCCTTTCGCTTGGCCATCTCGGCTTCGATCTTGGGTTGCTCGCGGGCCAGCGCCGCTTCGAGGCCGGCGAGCTCCGGGGCATTGCCGCCGGCCGCCTTCACCCGCGCGATCCAGGTGGCCGTCACATCGAGTTGCGAGAGGAGCATCGCTGCCGACGCCGCCATCATGGAAATCTGCGGATCCACTGGCCCCGTTGCCGCCAGCCGCTCGGCCGTGGCAAGCGCCCGCTCGAGATCATCGGACTCAATTGCGGCAGCGACGACGGCGCCCACGATCTCACGGGCTTTCTCATTCCCAGGTTCCACGGCGAGAAGCCCGATGGCCGCAGTCTCGAGCCGCTCTCCGGCGGTCTGGGCCTCCTTCTTCGCGGCCTCAAATTTGGCCTCAATCGCCATCTTGTCGGCCTTGGGCTGCTGATACTGAGCCTGAAGGACCGTCAGATCGGCCATCAGCTTTTTGAGGCGGCCCCCGGCTTCATCGAATTCGGCCCGGGCAGATGCGGCGGTCGCTGGCTCCTCGGCCACCGCCGGCGACGCGGCTCCACACCATCCCGTCACCGCGGCCCACACCACCACCGCCATCCATGCCAAACGAGGTTCCATACCGGTCTGCATGCCATTCTCCTGATTGTCGATCCTTACTGCGACACACGCGGTACGATACCACTTTTGGTTTTCACGGTCTGCGACTGAGCGATCCCTATGGCCAAGCCCAACACCCCCCAGCCTGCGGCCTCGCAGCCACCCCGCATCATTGGGGGCAGTCTGGGCGGGCGGCGGCTCGCCCACCGGCCGGGCGGCCCGACCAGGCCCATGAAAGACCGCGTGCGTGAGACGCTCTTCGATCTCCTGGCCCAGCGGGTTCGCGGGGCCACGGCCCTCGACCTTTTTGCAGGCACCGGGGCGATCGGATTCGAGGCCATCAGCCGTGGAGCCGCGCGGGCGATCTTCGCCGAGCGACATTTTCCGACCGCCGACATGCTCCGCCGGTCTGCCCGCGAGTTGGGCGTGGCCGATCGATGCGATGTGCGGCCAGGGGACGTGCTGGCCTGGCCCAAGCGGTGGCCAGAGCTGCCGACCGACGCCCCGTGGATCGCCTTCGTGTCGCCGCCGTGGGCGATGTTCGCCGAGCGCACGGCCGATCTCATGGCCCTCGTGGCCGCGGTGATCGCTGCCGCTCCCGCGGGGAGCACGATCGTCGTCGAATCCGACACGAGCTTCGATCCGGGCGTGCTTCCAGACGCCGCTGCGTGGGAGAGCCGGGCCGTGGCTCCGGCGGTCCTCCATCTTCATGGCCGTCTGGTATTCTCTGGGTGAAGGGGGCTTCGGCCATCGGTTTGGGCACTCTCCTGATTGGGCTGAAGGTCATGGATATCGTCAACCACCGCGACACGGTTCCCTTCACGACCGTCGATGGCTCCACCATTCGCGAACTGCTCGCCCATCGCAACTCCGCGATCCGCAACCAGAGCCTTGCGGAGGCACGCCTTCCCCCAGGCCGTGCCACGATCCCGCACCACCACGCCATCGTCGAGGAGATCTACTACATCCTCACCGGCACCGGCGCGATGACGCTCGGTGACGAAACCCACCCCGTGGGCCCGGGTGACGCGATCGCGATTCCCCCCGGCGCTCGGCATACGATCCGAAACATAGGCCGCGACGAGCTCGTCTTCCTCTGCTGCTGTGCTCCCGGCTACGAACACGCCGATACGTTCCTCGAAACCTCCGCCTGAGGCCCGCAGGCCGTCGGCCGCCTCGCTCCGCATTCACCTCTCCTTCGCACCCCTTCTGCACACCATGGATTCCTTTGCCACCCTTCTCGTCTCTGAGGGCATTGTCTCGGCTGAACAGTTTGCCGAGGCCACGCGCATGGCCAGCTCGTCGGGCAAAAAGGTTCACGATGAAGTCGTGAGGCTTGGGTATGCCCCTGGCGAGAAGGTGATGAAGGCGCTCGCGAAGGCCTACCGCCTCAAGTTTGTGAACCTCGCCACGACCCAGGTGCCGGAGGAGGTCATCGGCCTGCTGCCCGAGAGCGTGGCCCGTGAAAACACGATTTTTCCGCTGTCCGAGTCGGGCAGCACGCTCCGCATCGCCACCAGCGACCCGACCGACATGGACGCGCAGGAGAAGCTCCGCTTCATCCTCAACCGTGACATCGAAATGGCCATCGCCCCCCGCGAGCAGATCGTGGAGGCGATCAATCGCCACTACGGCCTCTCCGACGGCGAGAGCGCCGACTCCATGCTTCAGGAGTTCACCGACACCGCGATCGACTTCACGGAGACGGCCCTCGAGCAAGGCGACGCGGCGGCCGCGGCGGCGGAGGATCAGTCGGATGCGCCGGTCGTCAAGCTCGTGACCCTCGTCATCACCGAGGCGGTGCAGCTTCGGGCCAGCGACATCCATGTCGAGCCATTTGCAGACCGCGTGCGGATTCGCTACCGGATCGACGGGCGGCTCGTGGAGCGAGACAACCCTCCTCGACGGCTCCTTGGGGCAATCCTCTCCCGCATCAAGATTCTGGCGAAGCTCGATATCGCCGAGCGGCGGCGTCCGCAGGACGGTCGGATCAAGCTCACTGCCGACGGCAAGGAATACGACCTCCGAGTGAGCGTGCTACCCACGAGCCACGGCCAGTCGGTCGTGATGCGAATTCTCGACAAGGAGAACATCCGCGTCGGCATCCGTCAGCTCGGGCTGTCAGAAGCCGATTTCCGGCAGTTCAAGAACCTCATCCGTAGGCCCAACGGGATCATTCTGGTGACCGGGCCCACCGGTTCGGGCAAGACGACCACGCTCTACGCCTGCCTGAACGAGCTCAACCGCCCCGACACGAAGATCATCACGGCTGAAGATCCGGTGGAGTATTACCTCGCCGGCATTAATCAGGTGGAGATCAAGCACCAGATCGGGCTCGACTTCGCCCGCGTGATCCGGGCGATGCTACGGCAGGCGCCCAATGTGATTTTGGTGGGCGAGATGCGGGATACCGAGACCGCCCAGATGGGCATTCAGGCCTCGCTCACGGGCCATCTTGTGTTCAGCACGCTCCATACGAACGACGCGCCCGGGGCCATCACCCGGATGATCGACATGGGGGTGCCGGCGTACCTCGTGGCTTCGAGCGTGATCGCCGTGCTGGCCCAGCGGCTCGTGCGGGTCAACTGCATGAAGTGCAAACAGCCCTATCAGCCGCTCGACACCCAGTTCGAGTCGGCGGGGATCACCCCCGCGATGCTCGAAGGGGCCACCTTCATGAAGGGCCGCGGCTGCAGTCACTGCCAAAAGTCGGGCTACAAGGGTCGGCTGGGCATCTTCGAGCTCATGGTGATGACCAACAAGATCCGGGAAATGGCGTTCCAGGGGGCGGCCACTCAGGAGATCCGCCGCGCGGCCGTGGGGCAGGGTATGAGGGTCATGTTTGATGACGGTGTCGCCAAGGCGATCCGAGGGATCACCACCCTCGACGAAGTCTTCCGGGTTGCAAAACGCACTGAGTGAAGGCCAAATCCGAAGCGTCCAGAGTTTTTCTCCCCAGAGCGTGACTTTTCTGTCGACACACGCCATACTGCAAGTGGTGCGGCCGGCATCTGTCAGGGGCTTGTCCGGCTGCCCAAAGCGCTTTCATCGTGGCCATCGTCGCCCGCATTTATCGTTCCCGCTTTTCGCTGCTCACGCCCTCCAGCGTGTGCACTCGGCGAATTTTGTCGCCGGAACTATTCGGCCGTGCCGTTTCCGGGCACAATAGGGGGAGCCGGGTGGGTGTGGCAATTCTGCGAAACGTCCTCGGCGAATGTTCGGAGGGAAGACGGCCATGTCCGTGACCACCGGGAGGATCGCGCACCAGGCGCCGGTCGAGAAGCTACTGAAGGTCATGCTTGACCATGGTGGCAGTGAGATTCGTCTCAGTGGCGGGTCGGCGCCGTTGCTTCTGATTGGCGGCGGCCTCGTGCCGCTGAAGTCACGGCCGTTTTCCCAGGAGGAGATTCAGGCTCTGGCTGGGTTGATCGTGCCGCCGGGCGCCCAGCGGAATGCGTTCACGTTCGAGGCGTCGATCGGAACCTGCGAGGGCTCCGTCTACGACACGAAGGGCGTGATCACCGTGCTGATGCGGGCGCCGTCAGAGATCTCACCATTGGCCTCCCCGCCCCCGCCGCCCTCGCCGCCCTCGCCGCGACCACGACCTGCGGTGGCCGAGGCACCGACAGCTCTCGGGCATCACGACACTCCGCTCGAGCTCGACACGGATCATGGAAGTCATATCCATGGAGCGGTAGCGGACGACGTCAATCAGGACGACCTCGCGCTGCCCAAGGCAGCGCAGGGCACGATTCAGATCGACAAGCTTCTCGAAGCGGCGGTGAAGGGGGGCGTGAGCGACATTCACATCACCACCGGCCTGCCGCCGGTCTTTCGCATCGACGGCGGCATGAAGCCGCAGCGGACCAAGGTGCTGACGGGCGACGATACCAACGCCCTCATGAAGTCCATCACGCCCGAACGCTGCCAGGCTGAGCTGGCCGAAAAGGGGGGCACCGACTTCGGCTTCGCCTTCAAAGATCTGGCCCGGTTCCGCGTGAGCGTGTTCAAACAGCGCGGCCAGATTGCCATGGTGCTTCGGCAGATTCCCAACAAGCTCCTCACGCCCGAGCAGCTCGGCGTGCCCGAAATCTGCAAGAAGCTCGCGACGCGGCCCCGAGGACTCTTTCTCGTGACCGGGCCGACCGGCTCCGGCAAGAGCACCACGCTTGCCTCGCTCATCGACTACATCAACAACAACTACGATCACCACATCATCACGATCGAAGACCCGATCGAGTTCTATCACTACTCCAAGAAGAGCACGGTCAACCAGCGTGAGATCGGCAACGACGTGCCGTCCTTCTCCGAGGCCCTGAGGCGGGCCCTCCGGCAAGACCCCGACGTGATCCTCGTCGGCGAGCTCCGCGACTTGGAGACGATCGAGGCGGCCATCTCCGCTGCCGAGACCGGCCACGTCGTGTTCGGCACGCTGCACACGACGGGTGCCCAGGGCACCGTCAATCGAATCATCGACGCCTTTCCCTCCAGCCAGCAGGAGCAGATTCGCACGCAGCTCTCGACGGCCATGCTGGGGGTCGTGTCGCAGACGCTCCTGCCGAAGATCGGCGGTGGCCGGTGCGCGGCGTACGAGGTGCTCGTCGTGACGCCGGCCATCGGCAACCTCATCCGCGAGAACAAGACCTTCCGCATTAACTCGGCCATTCAGACGGGGGCCAAGCTCGGCATGCGATTACTCGACGATGACCTCTTCCGGCTATGGAACGAAAGAAAAGTCACCGAAGAGACCGTGCTGGCGAAGGCCCAGAATCTTGATGAGCTCGCTGCCCGGATCAGCAAGGCAAAGCAAGGGATCTTCGACGACGACGAGACGGTGACGCGGCGAGGGGCACGGGAACGGGAACTGGAACACTAATAATCGAGCGGGGCCCGTCGGCCCCGAATGCAAGCAAAAACCATGGCCATCAAGCGCATCGGACAAATCCTGATTGATCTGGGCTTCATCGACGAGTCTCAGCTCGCGACGATGCTCGAGGAGCAGCCCTCGCGGTCCGACCTGCTCGGCCGCGTGGGGGTGGCGCTCGGGTTCTATTCGGATGATCAGCTTGGGGAGGCGCTCGCCGAGCAGTGGGGCACGACCTTTGTCACGCTCTACGACCGCGAGATTTTGAAAGACGCGATGTCGTCGGTGAGCGAGCCGATGGCCCAGCTCTACCGGATCGTCCCGCTTTCCCTGAAGGGCAACACGCTCACGATCGCGTCGGCGGAACCGCAGAAGATCCAGATTGCCGACGAGCTTCGCACGCTCCTGGGCTTCGATATCCATGTGTGCGTGGCCACCGATCTCGAGATTCAGCGCGCCATCGAAAAGTACTACTCTTCGAGCTCCGATAGCGTCGAGTCGCTCGTGGACGATCTCGAGCATGACGACGAGCTCGCCGCGGCCGCCGCGGCCGTGGGTCGCGAAGGGGTGACCGACCTCACGAGCGTGGAAGCCCTGGCCGAGAGCGCCCCGGTGCGGAAGCTTCTCAATATGGTGCTCCTGCTGGCGATTCGAGATGGTGCCAGCGACATCCACTTCGAGCCCTTCGAGTCGGAGTTTCGCATCCGCCTGAAGGCCGACGGCGTGCTCCAGGAGATGGTGCCCCCGCCGAAGCATCTCGCCTTCGCGATCACGACCCGCATCAAGGTGATGGCAAATCTCGACATCGCGGAGCGTCGGCTGCCGCAGGACGGCCGGATCGAGCTCACTGTGGGTGGCCATCCGGTGGATCTCCGCGTGAGTGTGCTGCCAACGCTTTTCGGTGAGAGCGTGGTGATGCGAGTGCTCGACCGGGGCGTTGTCTCGCTCGATCTCGAGAAGGTGGGGATGGAGGCGCCGATGCTCGCGAAGTTTCGCGAGATCATCCAGCGCCCCAACGGCATCGTGCTCGTCACGGGCCCCACCGGCTCGGGGAAGACGACCACGCTCTACTCCGCGATCTCGGAGCTCAATACGGTCGAAGACAAGATCATCACCACCGAAGATCCGGTGGAGTACGACATCGACGGCGTCATTCAGGTGCCGATCGATTCCGAGATTGGTAACACGTTCGCCGCCTGCCTGCGGGCCATCCTCCGGCAAGACCCCGACCGCATTCTGGTGGGCGAGATCCGCGACGTCGAAACGGCCGAGATTGCGGTTCAGGCGTCGCTCACTGGGCACATGGTCTTCTCCACGCTCCACACCAACGACGCCCCGGCCACCGTGACCAGGCTCCGCGACATGGGGGTGCCACCGTTTTTGATCACGGCGACGGTCGAGGCGATCCTGGCCCAGCGGCTCGTGCGGCGGATCTGCTCGAGCTGTTGCGAAGAGGTGATCCCGGCGGCCGATGTGCTGGCCGACCTCGAGCTCACGACCGATCAGATCATCGGCAAGAAGTTCTACCGCGGCCGCGGCTGCGAGAAGTGCAACCGGTCGGGCTATAAGGGCCGCAAGGGGCTCTATGAGCTCCTCATCATGAACGACGAGCTGCGCGACTTAGTGATGCGCAATGCCTCCACGGAAGACCTCCGCGAGGCTGCCCGACGCGGCGGCATGGTCACCCTCCGCGATTCGGGGATGGAGAGTATTTTCGCTGGGGCGACGACGGCCGAGGAAGTGATTCGCGAAACCATTATGGATGCCTGAGGAAAGAATCATGCCCACATACCAATTCGAAGCCATCGACGCATCGACTGGCCAGGAAATTCGCGACACGGTGGACGCTGCCACCGAGGCCGAAGCCCAGGCCACGATCCGTTCCATGGGTTACATGGTCACGAAGCTCAAGGCCCGCCGGGTGAAGGCTTCGGCGAATGCCAAGCGATCCAAGCCTGGCCGCGGCTTCACCATCGGCGGCGTGAGCACTCGGGAGCTCACGATGTTTACGCGTCAGCTTTCGATCCTCCAAGACGCTGGCCTGCCCATTCTTCGGAGTCTCAAGCTTCTTGCGTTGATGCAGAAGCCCGGGCGTCTCAAGAACAGTCTGCTCGACGTCTGCGACGAGATCGAAGGCGGTGCCACGCTTTCTGAGGCCCTCTCGAAGAGCCCGAAGGCATTCGATCGCCTCTACTGCAACATGATTCGCGCGGGCGAAGCGGGCGGTGCGCTGGAAGTGATTCTGCGGCGGCTGGCGGAGTTTATGGAGCGGAGCCAGGCCCTCAAGCGGAAGGTCAAAGGCGCGCTCATCTATCCCATCGTGGTGGTGCTCGTCGCCGTCGGCATTCTTGCGTTCATCATGGTCAAGATCGTGCCGCAGTTCAAAAAGATCTTCGCCGATTTCGGCAGCGAACTGCCGCCGATGACGCAGATTCTCATCGATATCTCAAACTTCGTCTGCAATTACTGGTATCTCATCCCACTGATCCCAGTGAGCGTCATGCTCATGATCAAGGCGATCAAGCTGATCCCCTACGGAAAGTTCGGCTGGGATCTCTACGTGCTCAAGGTGGTGGTATTCGGGCAGCTCATCGAAAAGAACATCCTTTCCCGCGCGACGCGGACGCTCGGCACGCTCCTGGCCAGCGGTGTGCCAATTCTCGAGGCGCTCAATATCACGAAGGAGACATCGGGCAATGCGATGTTCGAGCGTCTCTTCGCGCGAACTTCAGACGCGATCCGCGACGGTGAGTCCATCGCCAAGCCGCTCAAGGCCCATGCGATCCCTCCCTTCAATGTGATGGCGCTCTTCTTCTGGACCGTGTTCGTGCCAGGGGTCGGGGCACTCATCTATCTCATGCGATACAAGAAGCCGGTTGTAGACGATCTCGTCGTCAACATGGTGGACGTGGGTGAAGAGTCTGGCGAGCTCGACACGATGCTCTACAAGGTGGCCGACAACTATGACGAGGAAGTGGCGGTGCTCACCGAGAGTCTCACGAGCCTCATGGAGCCCTTGCTCATCATCTTCCTCGGTGGTGCCGTGGGTTTTATCGTCGTGGCCCTCTTTATGCCGCTCATCAAGCTGATCAATGACCTGGCGTAGGAACCTGCTGGAAGGGTGACGAAATGGTCGAGAGGTGTGTCATGCGTCGCAAAGCCTTCTCGCTCGTGGAGCTGCTTGTCGCGGTGTCGATCGTCTTGATCCTCATGGGGCTCATCGGAGCGGCGCTCTCGGCGACACGAGCCCGCGGTAGCAAGGACAAAACGCTGGCTTCGATTACGGTGATCGACGAGATCCTCCAGCGTCACTTCACGGCGACCGAGTCGAGCCGGGTCGGGGCCAGTGTGCCGACGGATGCGCGGGGCGCCGCGATTCGCCGGCAGATCACGGCGGATATGCCAGACAGTTGGCAGGAGGTGACGCACATGAAGACGGACACCACCCTGTTTTCGTCGGCACGCCAACGGGGTTACGTGGCCACGCTCGATGCGATCAATCCCACGGACGAGTACGCCGACGCCGAGTGCCTCTTCATGATCGTCATGCAGGGTGGGCTGGCCGACTGCCTGACATGTACGGTGCTCGATTCGATTCCCAAGGGAGATGTCGATGGCGACGGCGCGCCAGAGTTTCTGGACGCCTGGGGTCAACCGATTCGGTATGTCCTGTGGCCCGCGGGCTTTGAGCAGCCGATTGGCACGAAGTACTTCGATCAGACGGCACCGTTCGATGGCCTTCCGGCGACGGGCGCAACGGGCGGCTCGATGAGGCCGCTCATCGTTTCTGGGGGTCCATCGAAGCAGGATTCGACAAAGTTTGTCGGAATGTCGTGGCTGTCCCTAGGCAACGCCTGCGGCGATCCAGCCGACGCCACGATCGCGATTCTGGGAGGCTGGGATGGGATTAGTCCGGACTACCGCCCCGACAACGTTACGAACTTCATCGGCGAGGTGCAGCGATGACGC
>Ga0163150_10010221_pt1 | contig 10201 bp, 11 predicted proteins | sample OliLakLV19P2IB_FD_148628 | JGI IMG/M metagenome (GOLD analysis project Ga0163150, IMG submission 148628) | Freshwater microbial mat bacterial communities from Lake Vanda, McMurdo Dry Valleys, Antarctica - Oligotrophic Lake LV.19.P2.IB | ecosystem: Environmental > Aquatic > Freshwater > Lake >...
AGGGGAAACGTGATGCGACGCCGTGTCGCGAACTCGGCGAGCACCGCCGCCGGGTCGTAGGTGATCGAGGCAAGCCCCAAGCCTGCCTTCTGGACGTCTGCGACGCGGCCTTGCAGCTCCACGAGCTGCGTCTTGCAGTACGGTCACCACTCAGCGGAGCGGTTGAAGACCAGCACCAGTCCCTTCGGTCCCATCAGCGAAGCCAGCGTCCGCGTCTGGCCGTACTGATCGGAAAGGGTGAAGTCAGGTATCTTCGCGCCCACTTGAGGACCGAGCGTGTTGATGTCCGGCGCGGCGGGATCTGTCGTGCCTGGCTGCTGCCGTGCCGTCGAGGTGGCGGCGAAGGAAGCGATCAGACCAACGGACAACATCACGCCGCCGAAACGACGGAGACACTGCGACATAGGCTCGCCGAGTCTAACACCGCTTCGTATCCGCGATGGCGGCCCGACCCCACAAGTCGGCGGCTCAGTGGTGTTTCTCACACTGCGACGGCCGTGTCATCAGCCCACACCCAGCCGACGAGCGGCAGATGGTTTAAACTCCTTCGCATGAACCTGTCCGCCGCTCGCGGCTGAGCGGCATGGCGTTGATATGCAGATCCAAGATGAAATGGATGACTGAAAAAGTCGCGGGGGTCGCCGGCGTAGCGGCCGTTGGGGTGTTCTGGACGGCTCTGGTCGCTTTCGCGGCCGCATATCCAGGCTACTCCCACTTTCACAAGGCGATCAGCGAACTGGGCGCTTTTGGCGCTCCTCACGCGTTGGCGTGGAATCTGATCGGATTCATCGCGCCCGGGGTGCTGCTGGCCATGTGTGGGGCTGGCTTGGCCACAGCGATCGAAGTCTCGGGCCGGAAGACCGCCGTTTACTGGCTGCTGGTCATGTCTGGTGTCGGGTTTGCTGGCACTGGGCTCATTCCTGTCGAAATGCGCCAGGGATCGCCGTTCATGCAATCCGCGTTTACTCTCGGTCACATATTGATGACCGTTCTTTCTGGAATTCCGTGGGTCATCGCCGCGTTTCTCCTCATCGGTCAGGCCAAGCGAAATCCAGCGTGGCATCGTTCAAGAGGGGTCATCGTCATTCTCGCGGGTGTGGCTGTGGCTGGGCTCGCCGTGAACATTCTTGCTCAGGCACTACCGGTCCTGGCCCATCGACCGGGACTTGCGCAGCGCCTCTCGTTCGGGGTGTACTTCGCCTGGTTCCTGATCATGGCCATTCAACTCCTCGTTGTGGCTCCGCGGGCGCGGCATGAACCAGCAACGGCATAACACGCATTTTGCAGCCGACGCTTCGCTGCGGGTGGAGGGTGAGACCTGGGCCGGCGACGGCTGCGCCCACAACACAAACGGCAAGAACACCGCGCAGATTCGGCGGCTGCAGCCGGAGGGCCGAAGACGAGGCCGGAAGTGCCGGGCCCGAGGGTGAGCCGCTGCTCGACCTGCTCGATTTCTCAGATCACCTCCGGGGAATCACCTTGAGGCGCTCAGGGGCGACCGGCAGGGGCAGCACAGTATCCGGATCAACGACCAATGGCGCATCTGCTTTCGCTGGACGACCGCCGGACCTGAGGATGTTGAGATTGCGGACTATCACTGACGGAGCATGGTGATGAAGATCAAGAATGGGATGCGGCCAGTTCACCCCGGAGAAGTACTACGGGAAGACTTCCTGCGGCCAGCGGGCCTGACCGCGAACGCGCTGGCCAGAATCCTCCATGTGCCGGCTCCGCGCATCAATGACGTCGTGCGCGAACGCCGCGGGATTTCCGCAGATACAGCCATGCGTCTGGCGCGCTACTTCGGCGGTGATGCACATTCGTGGCTGAACCTGCAGGCCATCTATGAGTTGCGTGTCGCGGAGATTGCCAGTGCTCGCACAATCGAGCGTGAGATCGAGCCGCTCGTTGTCTAGTCCGGGAGTGTGTCGGCCATTCTCGGACCCAGTGCCGATGCTCGTGGTCATCCGGCGCAGCAGGAGAGTTGGCTCACATCTTTCGTGAATGTCTGCGACGCGAGCTTGAGGCCTTCGACCATCGTGAGATAGGGAAACAGCTGATCGGCGACGTCGTGCACCGTCATCCGGGCGCGGATTGCCATGGCAGCGGTTTGAATCAACTCACCAGCCTCAGGCGCCACCGCTTGCACGCCGAGCAGCCGGCCGCTGCCCGCCTCGGCGACGATCTTGATGAAGCCGCGCGTCTCGAAGTTGACGAGCGCGCGGGGCACGGCGTCGAGCGACAGCGTGCGGGTGTCGGTCTCGATGTTCCGACGGTGCGCCTCGGCCTCTGACAGCCCCACGGTAGCCACTTGCGGATCGGTAAAGACCACAGCCGGCATCGCCGTGAGATCGAGCGCGGCGTCGCCGCCGGTCATGTTGATCGCGGCCCTGGTGCCGCCAGCCGCGGCGACGTAGACAAACTGCGGCTGATCGGTGCAGTCACCGGACGCGTAGATATCGGATGTGCTCGTGCACATATGGTCATCGACCACGATCGCACCGCGCGCGTCGAGCGTGACGCCGATCGCGTCCAGATGGAGGCCGCGCGTGTTCGGTGCCCGGCCCGTGGCCACCAGGAGTCTATCCGCGCGCACCTCGCCCTGATTGGTGACCAGCGTGAACGCATCGTTCGCGAACGATACGAGCGAGGCCTGGGTGTGGGACAGCACCGTGATGCCTTCGGCGCGAAACGCTTCCGTGACGGCATCGCCGATCGCCGGGTCTTCCCCGAAGAGCAGCGTGTGGCGGGCGAGAATCGTCACCTGCGATCCCAGCCGGGCGAAGGCTTGCGCCAGTTCCACCGCCACCACCGACGATCCAATCACCGCCAGCCTCGGCGGGATGCGATCGCTGACCAGGGCCTCGGTCGAGGTCCAGTACGGCGTGTCCGCCAAGCCGGGAACGGGTGGGATGGCGGCGCTCGCTCCGGTCGCGACCAGGCAGCGGTCGAACGACACCACGCGCTCGCCGCCCTCAGCGGGTTCTACGGCGAGGGTGTGACCGTCCCTGAACCGCGCCTCGCCGCGCATGACGGTAATGGCGGGTATCCCGGCGAGAATGCCTTCGTACTTCACGTGGCGCAGTTCATCGACGAGGCCCTGCTGTTGCGAAAGCAGCCGCGGCCGGTCGACGATGGCCGGCGTGGCGGATAGCCCGGCGTCGAATGGGCTGTCACGACGCACATGCGCGATATGGGCGGCGCGGATCAGAATCTTGGACGGCACGCACCCCACGTTGACGCAGGTGCCGCCAATGGTGCCGCGCTCGATCAGCGTCACGGTGGCGCCGAGCTCCGCGGCCTTGAGCGCCGCGGCCATCGCGCCGCCGCCACTGCCGATCACCGCAATGCGCACCCCGGCCCGGCGTGGAGATGCGACGGCGGACGAGGCCTGAACGGACGCGGTGCGGCAGGAGACGTCGGCGTTCGACGAGGTCCGAGTGTTCATCGCGCGCTACTTCTTGACGCTGGACGGGTAGCCGGCGTCGGTCGTCGCCTTGGTCAGCGCGGCCACATCGGTCTTCGCATCGTCAAAGGTCACCACGGCCTCCTTCTTGTCGAAGTCGATGACGGCCTTGCTCACGCCCTTGACCTTCGTCAGTGCCATCTTGACGGTGATCGGGCAGGCCTCGCAGGTCATGTTGGTCACAGCGAGCGTGACTGTCTTCGGAGCGGCCCAAGCGGGGCTCGCCAAGAGAAACGCGGCGAATGCGAACTGTAATGTCTTCTTCATCGAAATCTCCTTCATGGTGTGATGGGTTCAGCGGCTCAATGGAAGCTCAATATAAATACGGCAGGACGAACGGAAAGCCGGCGGCGATGACCAGTAGGACGAGGACCAAGCCGAACAACGCTTTGTAGGTCGTCCGGACCTGTGGCACCGCGCACACCTCGCCCGGCAGACACTCAGTGGCGGGGCGAAAGATTCGGCGATAGGCGACCAGCAGCGCGACTCCGGCCACACCCATGAAGATCGGGCGGTATGGCTCGAGCGCGGTCAAATTCCCGATCCAGGCGCCGCCGATACCGAGCATCAGCAGCACCAGGGGGCCGAGGCAGCAGGTGGATGCCAGTATTGCCGCCACGCCGCCCACCAGTAACGTGCCCCGTCCCTCCGTGGTCTTCGCCATCGCGCTGTTTCCTTTCTCGCCAGCCTCGATACCGGCCTAGAATCCAGCTTAGGACCGTACCCAAGTACGGAGTCAACACCATGCCGAACGAGTTATCCAGTCTGACCATCGGGGCGCTCGCGGCGGCCGCGGCCGTCAACGTCGAGACGATTCGCTACTATCAGCGCAAGCGCCTGATGACCGAACCGAAGAGGCCCTACGGCCAGGTTCGACGATATGGCGAAGCCGACGTTGCCCGCGTCAAGTTCGTGAAGTCCGCCCAGCGGCTGGGGTTCAGCCTGGATGAAATCGCCGGGCTGCTCGCCCTGGACGATGGGACGCACTGTGATGAGGCGCGGGTGATGGCCGAGCAAAAGCTCGACAACGTGCGCCTCAAGCTGCGCGACTTGCGGCGCATGGAGGCGGTGCTCAAGCGGCTGGTCGCCGATTGCTGCAGCAGCCGCGGAACGATTTCGTGTCCGCTGATAGCGGCGTTACGGACTCGCTGAGCGCCTGCGCGAACGACGGCTCGCGCGATGCGTTAGTCTTGGGGTATGTCTACCCACTACGACGCAATCGTGATCGGCACCGGCCAGGCCGGCCCCTCGATGGCGGCGCGGCTTGCGAAGGCCGGCCGCAAGACCGCCGTGATTGAGCGCGGTCGCTTCGGCGGCACGTGCGTCAACGTCGGTTGTATTCCTACCAAGACGCTGGTCGCGAGCGCCCGTGCCATTCACATGGCGAGACGGGGCGAGGAGTTCGGGTTCACCACGGGCGGTGCCGTACAAGTCGACCTGCCGCGCGTCATGACGCGCAAGGACGCCATGGTGCGGCAATCCAACGAAGGCGTTGAGCGGTGGATGAAGCAGACACCGAACCTGACCGTACACGAAGGCCACGGGCGGTTCACCGGTCCCCATACCGTCGAGGTCAACGGCGAGGTGCTCGAAGCCGACCAGATTTTCATCAACGTCGGCGCGCGCGCGGCGGTGCCGGAGATGAACGGAGCGGACGCGGTGCCCTTCCTCACCAACACGAGCATCCTCGAACTGTCGGTGCTGCCGGAACACCTGATCGTCGTCGGCGGCAGCTACATCGGTCTCGAATTCGCGCAAATCTTTCGGCGCTTCGGCAGCCGGGTGACGGTGGTCGAGAAGGGCGACCGGGTGATCGCCCGGGAGGACGCCGACGTGTCGGCGGCGCTGCAGCAGGTGCTCGAGGGCGAAGGCATTGCCTTTCGGCTCAACGCGTCCTGCATCGGCCTCCGCAAGACGCCCACCGGCGTGGCCGTCGACGTGGACTGCACGCAGGCCGCGCCGGAGGTCGAGGGCACGCACGTGTTGATGGCGGTCGGCCGGCGCCCGAACACCGACGATCTCGGGCTCGACGTGGCCGGCATTGCGAGCGACGCGCGTGGATTCGTCACGGTGGACGATCAGTGCCGGACGAACGTTGCCACCGTGTGGGCGCTTGGCGACTGTAACGGTCGCGGGGGGTTCACGCACACGGCCTACAACGACTTCGAGATCGTCGCCGGCAACCTCCTCGACGGCGACCCGAGGCGCATCAGCGACCGTCACTCCTGCTACGCGCTGTACACGGACCCGCCGGTGGGCCGTGTGGGCATGACGTTGCAGGAGGCCCGCGACTCGGGGCGCCGCGTACTCGTCGCCTCCCGTCCCATGAGCAAGGTCAGCCGCGCGAGGGAGATGAGCGAAACCCAGGGGTTCATGCGCGCGCTCATTGATGCCGACACCAAGCGGCTCCTCGGTGCAGTCGTGTTCGGCATAGGCGGCGACGAGATCGTGCACTCGCTCCTTGATGTCATGTACGCGGATGCTCCTTACACGACGATTGCCCGCGCCATGCACATCCATCCGACCATCAGCGAGTTGATTCCGACGATGCTTCAGGACCTGACGCCGCTCGACTGACGGCGGGGGCCGTCACGTCGAGGCCTTCGATTAATCGTCAGGCGCGCCCCGGCAAGGACCCGGCCGCGCGAGCCGCGACCACGGCCAGCAGCGAGTCGTAGGACTTGGCGAATGACGCCACGCCCTCCGCTTCCAGCCGCGCCAACACGGCGGCCAGATCGATGCCGGCCGCCGCGAGGCGCGCGAGCGTGTCACGCGCCACGTTCAACTGGTGGTCGATGCGGATCGCCGGCCTTCCATGATCGCGATACGCCGCAATCGTGGCCGGCGGCATCGTGTCGACGGTGTCGGCGCCAATCAGCGCTTCGACGTAGTAGACGTCGGGGTAGGCGGGGTTCTTCGACGAGGTACTCGCCCACAGCGGCCGCTGGCGCCGCGCGCCGCGGGCGGCCAGGTCCGCGAACGCGGCCCCGCCGAACGTGTGCTGGAAGGCGTGGTAGGCCAGCTTGGCATTCGCGATGCCGGCCTTCCCCTGCAAGCCGCGAAGGCCGGCCGCACTCCCGGCTCCGGTGGCGATCCGTTCGGTGATCAACGCATCCACGGCGCTGTCGACGCGACTGACGAAGAAGCTGGCAACCGAGGCGATGGTGGCCAGGTCACCGCCCGCCGCCGCACGGGCCCTGAGACCAGCGAGGTACGCGGCCATGACCTGGGCATGGCGATCGAGCGAGAAGATCAGGGTGACGTTGACGTTGATGCCGTCGGCAATCACCGCTTCAATCGCCGGTATCCCGGCTGGCGTCGCGGGAATCTTCACCATCAGGTTGGGCCTCGCAACGACGCGCCACAGCCGCCGCGCTTCCGCGATGGTGCGCGCCGTGTCGTGCGCCAGGGTGGGTGACACCTCGATGCTGACGTATCCGTCATTTCCGTTGGTGCGCTCGAAGACAGGTAGAAAGAGGTCCGCCGCGTGGGTGATGTCCTCGATCGCCAGGGCATCGAAGATGGCCTCGGCGCTCCGGCCGTCAGCGGCCAGCCGGCGCAGCGCCTCGTCGTACGCGTCGCTGTGCGCGATCGCCTGCTCGAAGATCGTCGGGTTCGACGTCAAGCCCGTGATGTCGCCGTCCGCGATCATCCGCGCCAGTGCGCCGCTCGTGATCAGATCACGGCGGATGTTGTCGTGCCACGGCGACTGGCCGAGGCGCTGAAGGATCACGAGGGGATTCTGCATGGGGTCTCCAGGGCGGGCCTCGCCCGCCAAGTGCATCCGCGACACGTCCAGCGTGACGCCGAGGTCTTCAACGACGCACAGGTGCTGTCGGTATCGGTCCCACAGAGCAGTGGCGTTCATCGGACCTCCTTGGCGGCGGCGACCACGGCGTCGACCGTGAAGCCGAACTTGGTGAGCAGTTCCTTGAGCGGCGCCGAAGCGCCAAACGTGTGCATGCCGATCACGCGGCCCGCCAGACCGGTATAGCGTTCCCAGCCAAACGTCGACGCCTGTTCGACTGCCACGCGGGCGGTCACGTCCGGAGGCAGGACCGCGTCGCGGTACGCCTGGTCCTGCTCCTCGAAGAGTTCCCAGCACGGCATGCTCACCACCCGGCAGCGGATCCCCTCCGACACCAGCCGCTCATGTGCGGCCACGCACAAGGACACTTCGCTCCCGGTGCCAAGCAGGATCACCTCCGGCGGGCCATCCCCCGCGGTTGCGAGCACATACGCACCGCGTGCGACGCCCGACGCTGGCGCATAGCGCGAACGATCGAGCGTCGGTAGCGCCTGCCTGGAGAGCACCAGGGCCACGGGCTCGTGGCGCAGCGGGAGGATCGAGCGCCACGACTCGAGCACCTCATTCGCATCGGCGGGGCGAAACACCCGCAGACCCGGAATCGCGCGAAGCGAGGCGATCTGCTCCACTGGCTGATGGGTGGGACCATCTTCGCCCACGCCGATGGAATCGTGCGTGTAGATGTAGATGACGGGCAGCTCCATCAGTGCCGACAGACGGAAGGTCGGCCGGGCGTAGTCGCTGAAGATCAGGAACTGCGAGCCGAAGGCCCGCACCTTCGACAGCGCCAGGCCGTTCAGGATTGCCCCCATCGCGTGCTCGCGCACGCCGAAGTGGAAGTTCCGGCCGCCGCGATCGACCGCCGAGAAATCGCCCGCCGCGTCGAAGGTCAGCCGCGTCTTCGTGGAGGGCGCGAGGTCGGCCGACCCGCCCAGGAGCCACGGCACGTTGCTGGCGAGCGCGTTGAGCACGAGGGCAGAAGCGTCCCGTCCCGACACCCCTTTGGAGTCGGGCAGGAACGCCGGCAGGTCACGATCCCACCCCTCGGGCAGCAGGCGGTGCTGCAGGCGATCGAACTGGTCCGCGAGATCAGGATGCGCTTCCCGATATCGCTCGAACAGCGCCGTCCAACGATGACTCAGGTCCGCGCCGCGCGCCCCGAGGTGACGCGCAAAGTGCGCCGGGACCTCGTCGGGCACGAAGAATTGCGCTTCTTCGGGCCAACCATACGCGCGCTTCGTGAGGCGCACCTCCGCTTCGCCCAGCGGTTCGCCGTGGGCGGCGTGCGAGTCCTGCTTATTGGGTGAGCCGTAGCCGATGTGACTGTCGACGATGATGAGGGTGGGCCGGTCGGTGGTGTGTTCGAAGGTCGTCAGCGCTCTCGACAACATTTCGAGATCGTTGGCATCGCCAACCCTGGTGACGTTCCACCCATAGGCGATGAACCGCGTCGCGACGTCGTCGGAGAAGGCGAGCGCCGTGCTGCCTTCGATCGTGATCCGGTTGTTGTCGTAGATCCAGCACAGGTTGCCCAGGCGCAGGTGCCCGGCGAGCGAGGCCGCCTCGCTGGAGACGCCCTCCATCATGCAGCCGTCCCCCGCGAGCGCGTAGACGTTGTAGTTGACGATGTCGAAGCCGGGGCGATTGAAGGTCTTCGCCAGCCACGCCGAGGCGATGGCCATGCCGACGCTATTGGCCACGCCTTGACCAAGCGGGCCCGACGTTGTCTCCACGCCCGACGTCCAGTGGTATTCGGGGTGGCCCGGGCAGCGGCTATCAAGCTGGCGGAATCGCTTGAGGTCCTCGATCGACACCGACGGGCGGCCGAGGCGTTCGTAGTCGGCGTTCACCGCCTTCACGCCCGTCAGGTGCAGCAGGCTGTAGAGCAGCGTCGAGGCGTGACCCATCGACAGCACGAAGCGATCGCGGTTGGGCCAGATCGGATCATCGGGATCGAACCGAAGAAAGCGCTGCCACAGGGTATAGGCCACCGGCGCCATCGCCATCGGCGTGCCCGGGTGACCGGAGTTGGCCTGCTGCACCGCGTCGATGCAGAGGGTCCGCATGGTGGCGATGGCGAGCTGGTCGAGGTCGGCCGTCATCGGGTCGTGTCTCACTGTTCGCCTGCGAGGTGGCAGATCTCGTTCCAATGCCGGATCACGCGCTGTTCACGCTCGAAGCCGATCATGCTCACCGATGCCGTGTCGAGCGCCAGCGAGCCGCCGCCGCTCGGCGGCAGGCCGAGCCAGCGCGCCGCCATGATCCTCAGGAAGTGGCCGTGGGCGAAGAGGGCTACGTCGCCGCCCGCCGCCAATGCCCGCGCGATCACGCGGTCGGCACGGGTCCCCACTTCCGCGGGCGTCTCACCGCCGGGCGCACCGTCGGCCCAGATGGTCCAGGAAGGCGCCGTCGTCCGGATTTCCGCCGTGGTCTTCCCGTCGTATGCACCGTAGTCCCACTCCTGCATGTCGGGATCGACGCCAGCCATGCCGCCGTAGCCGGCGAGGCGACAAGTCTCCCGCGCCCGCGCGAGGGGGCTCGTCAGCACGAGCGAAAATGGCCGGCAGGCCAGACGCCGCCCGAGCGCGGCGGCCTGCAATTCGCCACGCGGCGTCAGCGGGATGTCGGTGCGCCCAGTATGGCGGCCCGTGGCAGTCCACGAGGTCTCGCCATGGCGCAAGAGCCAGAGCATGGGTGGCGCATCAGGGCTCACTTGTGTCTCCCCGGGTGCGGAGCCGCCCAGCCGTCAGGGACGAGGGCCTGTGCTTCGGCCGGGCCCCAGGAACCAGGCTCGTAGATGATCGGCGGGCGCACCTGCAGCACCGGATCGACGATGCGCCAAGCCTCTTCGACGTAGTCCTGGCGCGCGAAGCGGAAGGTCTCGCCACGCATCGCGTCACCGAGCAGTTCCGCGTAGGGATCGGTCT
>Ga0163150_10010222_pt1 | contig 10201 bp, 13 predicted proteins | sample OliLakLV19P2IB_FD_148628 | JGI IMG/M metagenome (GOLD analysis project Ga0163150, IMG submission 148628) | Freshwater microbial mat bacterial communities from Lake Vanda, McMurdo Dry Valleys, Antarctica - Oligotrophic Lake LV.19.P2.IB | ecosystem: Environmental > Aquatic > Freshwater > Lake >...
CACCGAGTTGACCCTCACGAGCGGCCGCACTTGGTAATAGAAACGATCCGAAGCCAGCGTGGCCGCCGCCGTGGTCTTCGGCATCGTGCGGCGCATCTTCATCTGCGTACGATTCTGGCCCTTCCCCGTCTCGAACCACTCGTACACGACTGCGTGATCCGACACCCAGGTCAGGAAGCGCTCCGTCGTCATCAGCTTCAGGTCGCCCGTCGTGGGCTCCACCGTCACGAGCACATCCTCGCGGCGGAACAGCGGCGCATCGGCCATCACTGCGCCCAAGTCCTTCGCAAAGTCGGCATCATCGCGGCCATCGCGGCCGGGCAGGAGCACCCACGGGATAGATGGACTCCCATCGCTGGGATCGTTCGGACCTAGCACCTTCAGCCCCGCAGCGCCCGCGGCCGCATCGACCTCGGCGCCGAAGAGCTTCCGCGCGAAATTGTTTGCCTCGTTGGTTGGCTGATCGTTCACGCCATCTCCTCCAGATCCCGCAGCGCCAGCGCGCACGCCTCACTGCGCGCTGCGTAGAACCGCAACGCCCCGCGCAGCTGCTCCGAGTTGTCCGCATGGCCGTCCACCGCGAGCGCGGCCTGGCCGGCCCACGTGGCCACTACATCGCGCTCCGCCGATAGTTCGCAGATCGGTCGCGCCTGAGCCTTTGGCCGTATATATAGCAACTTCTGTTCACCCGGAGCCGTGAATTTCTTATACACTTTTTGCGTTTTCCCGACCACCACACCGTCGGTCATTTTTCCGTGCCGCAGGCAGCCCGGCAGCCGCGACAGCCGCACCGCCGTCGAGAATGTATTCTTGTCCGCACCCACCATGATGCAGGCCACAAGGAATGGCATGAGTGCCTGCTTTTTCGCGTGCCACTCCTCGTAAGTGCGCGCATCGACTCTCACCAGCGCGTGAATCGAGCGGCTTCCGCTTGTGTACAGCGCCTCGATTTGCAGCGGCGCCTGCACGATGAAGCCCAGCCAATCCCGCATCGGTGCGCTGTCGCTCTCGATCACCAGATACCGGAAAGCCGACACACACCGCCCGGTCCGACGACTCGGCTTCGGCGGCTCACCGTTGGGGCCCGCCTTACCCTCCGGATTCGGCATGTAATCGCCGCTCACTGGCTGCGGCAGGAACCACACCCCCAGCTTGCCCTCCGCCGGCGGGGTCTCATCCGGCCACAACGCCTCGCCCTGGCTGAATTCGTTTGCGAAACACAGGATCTTTTCGCCGGCGCCGTGCCCGTACAACGCGGCGAGGAAGCCGGCCGGTGTCATCGTCGCCGGATCCAGTGCCGAGCGATTCGCCAGCCACACCGAGTCCACCACCTCACGCCAGGGCGCCGCGATCCGTTGCAGTTTCTCGAGGTCAAAATCGATCTTCTTCCTCACCTCCGCCTCGGTGGGAATGCCCAAGTCACGCCGCTGCGTCTTGGTGGGCGTCCATTCGCCGTCGTTGCGTAGATATCCCCGCGGCCACTTGGAGGCCGCGTTGTCCACCGATCGAAGCTTGTGCGTGATCGCCCCCTCACTCCATGCCGGATCGCACGAGCTGCGATTGTAATCATCGACGAACGGCCGCGCCTCCTCCGGCGTGAAGCCGAAGCCGTGTATCAGCGACCGCACTACGTTGAAAAGCGCATCATGACCGTTCTGGCCCGCGATCGCCGGAGGCATGGCGGCGACGTATCGCCGCGCCCGTTCTTCGACGGAAACTTTGGGGGGATAGCTGGACACGGGTGGTCACGCCTGCGGCTGCCAGTCGAAAAAGCCCTGCCGGCCCACGCACGGGACCGGTACGGCCAGCGGGGTGATGTTCTCCAGCTTCCAGGCGAACCGGCCCGCCTCGTAATTGCCCCACCAATACTCCGGACTCTTATCGAGCATCCGCACCCCGGCGGCCTCGGTGCGCAGGCAAGCCGTCAGCTCGCACGTGGCCACGATCGCGCCCCGGGGGAGATCCGCGTAGGACAGCACATCCATCCGCGCAAATGCCGCGCGATCGTCGTCAGTCATATCCGCCCAAAACTCACGCTCCTCGCGCGTGTCACGCTTGGCCGCGGCGATCGCGAGCGGCCCACGATAGCTCGTCGACCAGCTTCGGGTTTCGAACGTCTTCAGGCCGGCCGCGATCGCGGAGGCCCATGGCTGCCAAAGGGAGATGGCATTCATGCGCAGACCTCCGGCGACGGTGCCGCGTTATGCTCGAGGCCATCGAGCAGACGGCCGGCGGCTTTTTTGCCAACGCGAACCATCACGCGGCTATCTGGCTTCATGAGCACCGTTTCGCGCGAGCCCGGAATGTCAGCGACGATACCCGGTTCCCACTCTCCCCATTGCTTGAAATGAAACGCAACGCCTGCGCCCGCGCATTGGTCGCGCAGCGATCGCGCCCATGCTGGGTGCATCGGTCGCGCGCCGGGGCCGCTCTCACCGCCGGCGATCACCCAGTGGATTCCGGCCAACGCCGGCTTTCCCAACGCCGCAACACAGTCTGATCTATGGGTGACATTGGAAAACTCCACCGGCCCGAGCAGCGGCTCGCCGGACAGGAACCGAACCCGCGCAGGGATCTGCAGCAATTGCGGGATGCGTTCGTCCGCGCGTTGCTGGTCTTCGACGGTGGTTCCGATCCAGACGTTTGCGGGCGCAATCCCGTGCTTGAACCAATCCCACAACCAGGCGCCCACGTTGCGGTCGCCGTAGTCGTGGTGGTAATCTGCCGCGGCCGCGATGCGCGGCCGCCAGTTCTGCGGCCGCTTCGTGAGTAGCAGCCAGTCCAGGTGTGGCGTTTTGCGAATGAGCGCCAGCAAGTCCGCCAGCCATTCGATCGGCACCTCGTCGTCTAACCAATCGGCGAGCGACGCGCAGAACACGCGAGGGGGCCGCGGTTCTTCTGCGAACGACTGCCCTTCGCCCAGCAGGCGACCGATGGCCGCGCGGCGGCTGGGCGCTTCGTCCCATTTCAACGGCTGCTTCCAGTTGGCTTCGCTCGTGCGCCGCCGCGGGGCACCCTTGCCCCAGTTAGCACCGCCGGCGAAACGCTTATTCCTCGCCGCGGCGTAGCAATGAGCACAACCGGGTGACACCTTCGTGCAACCTTCCCACGGGTTGAAGGTGTGGTCTGCCCACTCAATCTTCGTGTTGATCACGATGTCACCGCCTTCCGCATACACACCTCGGCCGCATCCAAGTAACGCCGCGCGGAAGCGGCGTAGTGCTTCGCATCGGCAAACTGTCGAGCCTCCAGCAGGGTTTCGACGACATCACACCCAAAATTGGCAGTCTCGATATTAATGAAAAAAGAATTTCTCCGCGCAGCGCGAATCTGCCCCGCCACCGTGTTCAGCGCCGTCTTCGCCCACTTGCTCGTGCGCTGGAAATCCGCCGGCGTCACCGTCGAAAATACCGGCTTCACTTCGTACCGCCCTTCTTTTTCCCGGTCAGCGGCACCTGCTCTGACAGCGCGCCCGACACATCCGCTTCGCTCACGTTGTACGAGCGCGCGATCTCCGCGATCGACATTCCTTCGCCCCGCGCCTTTACCCATTGCGTCAGGATCTTCGGATCCTGAGTCACCTTCCCGCTCAGCGCAGCCGCCTCCGCCACCTCAAGCTTGCTGACGATCGAGTTCACCCGACGGAGCGAAACACACAGCGCCAGCGCCGTATCCAGACTGTTCTTACCCTGCGCGCGCAGCTCCCGCACTTTCTCCGCGAGCTCTGCCGCCGTGAGCTTTGCCTTCTTCGCGGGTGGCCGCACCGCCGCCTTCGCCGCCTTCTCGATCGCGGCGACGTCGACCCCGAGCGCCTCCGCCATCAGCCGGAAAGCGACACTCCGCGTGCCATTCAGCCGCATGTCAGCCGCCACGAGCAACAGCGGCAGCAGATTATCCCGCTCCTGCGTTTCGAGTCCATTGGTCCACTTCGTCACCGCGTCCATCACCGCAAAGTCGCCATCGACCGGCGGCAGACCACGCCACTCCGCCACCAGCGACAGCCCCGCCGGCCCCGCGTGGCTCATGGCCAGGTCAAAGAGCGCGTCCCACACCTCGCCCGTGTCCCAGCCCTTCCCGAGTGCCTCATGCAGCGCTGTCAGCCCCGCATGCGTGCCCGCCTTGCGCAGCTTCGCCTCATCCTGCTCCGCTTTCTTCTCGGCCGCAGTGGCCGCGTAGCTCGGGGATGGTACACCGCGCTCACTCGCGCGATCGCGGAAGATCGGATCTCCGCCTTTCTCGATCAGCGCGATCGCCGCCTTCACGTCGACCAGCTCGCGCAACACATGATCCTGATCGTGAGCCATCACGCGCTCGAGCTTGGCGCCGGTCTTCGCCTCGGCTTTTTCCACCAGCTGCCGCCAGGTGCCCCGCTGCTGAGTCGGCACCTCCCTCTTTATGAGGTGCTCTTCCGGCCGCTTCGCGATATCCACGAAAGGGGAAGTCGGAGCCATCATGCCCGACACGCACGTCGGCGGAAACACCCGCGTGTTCTCGCCCTCGGGCAGCATCCGGGCGCCGTCACTCCAGCCCGCGCGCACCGCGGCCCGACGCTGGAAAAGCGCTGAGACCTTCGCCCGATAGCAGCCCGGATCGAGACACACCCGCGTGTTCCCATGCACGGCATTCACCGCGCCGTCGAAGAGATGCGGCACGTTCCCCGACATCTTGGGGCAGGCCAGGCACGTGCCGGCAGAAGACAACAGCGCAGCGTCATCCAGGGGGAACGGGGCAGCCTTCAGGTACTGCACGAAATGCTCGTCCCGCACGCGCGTTGCCTCGGCGATCGACAGCGGCTCGAGTGCCAGCTCGGGCTCGATCACTCGCCGCGCAAATTGCTCCCGCATCTCCGGCGTCGGCACCCCTGAGATTAAGGTCGCCACTTTTACCGACAGCTGCCCCGAGGCCAGAGCCGACTTGGCAAAAAGCGGCAGCCGCAACAATGCCAGCCGCGTATATACATAGCGCACGCTCAGCCCGATCCGCTCCGCCAGGCTCGCGATTGTATAGCGCGGCGAGCCCGCATCATCATGCAGCGCCAGCATCTCCTCAAAACCCTGCGCTTCCTCGAGCGGAGCCAATCCACGCCGGTGCAGATTCTCGATCTGCTGAGCCTCCCGGGCGTCATCATCCGTAAGCTCGCGCACGACGCACGGCATCGTGTCATTCCCTGCCATCTCGGAGGCCCGCCACCTGCACTCGCCGGCCACCAGGACGAAAAGGTCCCACGGTGCGCGCACCTTCGCGATCTCCGCGTGATTCCGCCTGTCGACGCAGTACGCCGGCCGCACGAGCGCGGCCTGCAGCACCCCGTGATGCCGAATCGAAGCGGCAAGATCTGCGAGATACGCCTTGGCGCCCTCGCTCTCAAAATCCTTACGCGGATTGGTCCCGCTCACGCGGATCGCTGTCAGCGGAATGTCTCTCAATTCGGGGGTGTGCATGGCTGGTGATGCTTTGTGGTTGTGCCGAAACTCAGAGTGGCCGGGGGAGCAACTGCATGAATCCCCGCTTCTGGAAGTTCATGCCAGAGCTGTCGGGCTTCGGCATAGTGCTGGCAATGGGCTGCGGACTCGGCCGAGCGGCTATATCTTTCTCCAATTCCCCGGGCGTCATTTTTTTCAATGCCGTACCCGCAAGACGCCGCGTCGCTTGATCCACATTTATGCTGCCGAGTCTGATGATCTTCATTTTGTTTTTTCCCCTTTCCCGCGCCGATTGGTGTTGCCGCGCTGCGTGCGGGAATACGCAGCCCGGGCAGCCTCCGATTTCTGGAAGCTCGCCTTAAACCCATTCACCCCGGCCGCCCGTTGGTAGCCGGAAAAAATCTTCTGAATGCGCCATGACTGGGCTGCCTTCGTCTCCCCAAACATCTGCGCCATGTCCGTCAGCGTCATGCCCTCGAGGAGCGACTCGTCGAGCGCCTTCGCCACGGCAAACACCCGCCTTAGAACCGCGCCCGGGTGCTGTCCATCGGCGTAGAAAAAGAGCAGCATTTGCTTCAGCACGTCCGCCCGGCCACCCTCGAGTTCCGCGCGGCCCTCTGTGGCCATCAGCTCCGTCAACGGCGTGATCGTCGTGATACTCTCCTGATTATAGCCCCGCCGAGCGGCCGCACGGGCGAGGATGGAATTGATTCGGACATCATGCGCATCGGACTCACGACTCACCGTCGCAGCCTCCGCACCCGAGCCTGGCGCTCGCGCCAGCGGCGCAGTTTTACGCAGGCACAAAACCAGCAGGCGAAGATCATCGACGCGAAAAAAAGTATCCAGCCGAGCGTGAAAAGACTCATTGATATTGCCCTCGCATGTACCACGGCAGAGGCAGAGCCGCGTTGGGTTGAAGGGAACTGTCAGAGTCATCCTGCACATACCGCACCCACCACGTCCGGACGCCGTGCTCGGCCGCGTGCTCACCGGCAGCGGCCAGGGCATCGCCCAACTCCGGCACCGCGGCCAGATTCACGAGCATCCCATTGCGGCCCATCTTCCAATCGCGTGGCACCGCCCAATGCGCAGGCGCGAACTGATTATGCAGCTTGTACGCAGAAATCCCGGCCGCGGCCGCGATCAAGTCCATCGAAACATAAACGACACGGGCGGGGACGCCGGTGGGTGTGCTCACCGCGGCAAGGGACGTCTCCCCGGGCGCCGCGCCCCTGTGCTCGGATGAAGCTCGAGCCGAGCCCGTGTCGAAAGTGGGATTCAGCGCAGGCCGGGCAGAAGTCGAATCTGCTCGCCCTGTAAACGGTTCGGCCGGGCAATCGCCGGTTTTCCGGCGGCGGCTATTATCTCCGCCGATTGCGGGTGCCACTCCCGCATCCGGCCCGCGCTGAAAGTCTGGAAACGTTTCCCCGGTAACATCGTGTGCCACCTGTTGCGCCCGGACGGGTGCGGGCACCGAACCGGCCACACTCCCGAGCTCGGCCGCGCAGCAACCCTCGCACATCCCGTGACTGATGTAAAGCCCGCGAGCGACGGCCCAGGCATCGGCCTCGGCCTTATCTGGGCACCACGCGCAGATCCGCGCGGTGAAGGCATCAGCCATCCCGAGCCAAGCCTTGCAAGCGTGGGCGATCATACGCTCCCCTCCGCCCGCTCTGCTACGTTTTTGCTACGTTCTTCCGCAAATCGTTGCGGCTTAGAGTGGTGCCCCCACGGGGAATCGAACCCCGCTTTGAAGGCGGCTGATAGCGTTGTTGGCGGATGTAGAGCGTAAACGGTTTCTTTGTTGACGCTTGTTTCCGCTACGCTGCTACGCTGTGCTACGCGGCCATGAACTACAGCGTTTACCCGCGGGCCGACTCGCCGTTTTGGTGGATTGCCTTTGCTGATCCCGATTCCCCGCAGGGGCGCCAGTGCATCAGCTCCAAACAACGCAGGGATGATCCGCTCGGCTACAAGCGCGCGCTGGATCTCGCCCGACGGCGCGCCGAGGATGGTCGCGCTTCCGCCGGCGCCGCTCAGGGCAGCGGCTGGGACGCTTGGGTGGAGCCTTGGTTTCGCTCCAAGTTCTCCGAGGCTCACCAGGCTCGCACCCTCGCCGCCGAGCTCCATCGCTGGCGCTGGATGCGCGCTTTTCTCGGCGAACGCAGTGTCATGAGTCCGGGCTTGGTCACGTATCAGCTCGGCTTGGACTTCATGGCTTGGCGGCTGACTCACAAGACTCGCGCGGGCAAGGGCGGCCACAATAACGCCCTGGGCGAACTGCGGCTGCTCGGGCGCGTCATGCGCGAGGCCGTGCGACGGGGCTTCGTGCTGGCCAGTCCGATCGAGCGGATGGGTATCAAGCGTCACAAGTCCGCGGAGAAGCCGGAGATCTCGGCCGTGGAGATCGTGACGATCCGGGCCGCTCTGGCGGCTCGTGAAGGGCATTTGCCGATCGGGGAGCGGTGGATGACGATCAGTTTCGAGATCGCTCTGCATCAGGGCTGCCGGCTCACCGAGACGAGCTTGCCACTGGATCATGTCGATGAGCGCGCCGGCACGTTGATGATCCGGCAGAAGGGAGATCGGGTCTTCACCACGCGGCTGCACGATAGCTTGCGGCCGATGATCGCTGAGCTGCGCGCGGCCGGCGCCGTGCGCACGTGCACGCTTCCTGCCATGGCCGCCAAGCGATGGCACTGGTTTTTCAAGGGGCGCGCTGAGAGGAATCAGCCGGCTGTGGCGGAGCGTCTGTGTTTTCATTGTACGCGGGTGACGGTGATTACTCGCCTGGCGCGGGCTGGGGTGCCGGAGCAACAGGCAATGGCTTACGTGGGGCACGCCGACGAAGCGATTCACCGGATCTATCAGCGGCTGAAGGCGCCTGATCTGGCGCGGTGCACGTCGGCGTTGAATTTTTAAAGGCGTTCCGAGCCACAAAGTCCGGGTGGCGGCGGAGCCAGGCCCGCACGTCGCCAGGCGTGCAGTAGGTGGGCAGGGGATCCGGTGTGCCACGGCCGGTCTTGCGGATCGCGCAGATGACGTACCGGCTCACACCGACTTCATCCGCCAGAGCTTGGGCCGTGCGAGCGATTTTTTCAGCCATTGGATTTTTTACCTTATTAGATAGGCTTACTGATGCGCCCTCTAGGAAATATTCTTAGAAGCTTGGGCAAAAAAAACCAGCAGGCTGGCCCGGTCGTCTTCGGCTGCGATGGTCCACTCGCCCGCGTAACGTAGGTTCTGAGGGAGGTGGAAGCCATCGCCCTGGCGATGCAGCACTACCGAGAGAACTCCTGCCCGCACCTGCACGCCGCGGAGCTCTTCGTAAGTCTTCACCACGCCGTGCGCGAGCAGCTGGCCCGCGCTGGCCATGAACCAGCACAGGCGGTCGACAAAGACCTGCACGAGCAGTGTGGGTGTGTAGGGATCGTTCATGCGGCGTGAGAATAGCGGTTTTTCTGGGCACTGCGCTGGTCGCGATCGCGGGCACGGCGGAGCTTGGCGAGGTGCTCTGCAGGTAGGCGGGCAATCTCGGGGCGGACGCCGCGCTCGGTGTGCGCATGGAGGCACACGCTGAAGCTCTCCCACTTGTCCCCACGCGCTTTCGCCGTGGCGGTTTTCAGCTCGGCAAAAGCAAATGCATCCAAGTGCGACCCAAACTCTCCGAGGTGCTTTTCGAGGGGCTTTTCACCGTCCCGAAAATCGTGCACTTGCACGACCCGCCAGACCCACCCGTGAATGTGGGTGAGAGGATCCGCCGGCCGGTCTGGATACGCCGTGGATCGATACGGAGCGTGGCCGCGGGCGATTAAGCCGACGTAATCGTGGGGGCCACAGGCCAGCAGGGCGGCGTCAAGGCTGAGGCAGAGGGTGCTGCTCTCGCGGAACAGCCCGGGGCCGATGAAGTATTTCCAGCGGTTCACGTGAGTGCCTCCGGGATCGCTAGGCTGGCGGCGAGTTCGCCGGCGTGGCGCTCGGGTTTGCGGAGGGCGGCGCGGATGCGGGTGGCCTCGGACTTGTCGATCACGCCGTCTGCCATCGAGTGCTCGAAGATGATCTCAGCGGTGAGCACCTCGGCCGCGATCTCACGCGCATCCAGCGCATTGGCGCGGCGGTTCTCGATCTCCATCCCGACCAGGCGACGCACTCCATTGCTCACGAATTCGCGGCCGATGTCGCCGACGGCTCGCGCCGCCTGTGCCATCTTCCCGAGGATAGTGTACGCCGAAATCAGCGGCGCGGTGCTGTAGCGCGGCTGCGTGCTCCGCGAGGCGGAATGGATCGGTTGTTCGGAGATCATTGTTCGATGGTCTGAAGTTGTGCGTCACCAGCTCTGCGGAGTGCCGCATCGAGCATGTCCTCGACGTCGACGTGCAGCTCAGAGAGCGCCCTGAGCTTTTCCAGTCGCGCGGTGGTGACCGTATCGAGGGGGGGTCGAAGAGCTTCGATCCGATCAAGTTCGGTCACCACACCACGGCGAATGATCTCAGTGGCGTCCTCGCCTCTCATTGATGCGATCCGGTCGAGCCGGTCCCCAAGTGTGGGCGTGAAGCTGAGAAGCTTCTTCCGGGAGAGTTTCTCTTTCTCAATGAATCGCATATCTAAATATATCTGGATATATCCAAATGCGACAAGGAAAAAGATTATCGACGGATATATTTTGGTATAACCCAGTGATGTGGCGAAGAAAGCAGATGAAGAAAAATTTGGCAGCAGGCTCCTGCTGAGTCTTAACGACTCCTTGCATGAGCAACTACGGGACGTCGCGAAGG
>Ga0163150_10010224_pt1 | contig 10199 bp, 9 predicted proteins | sample OliLakLV19P2IB_FD_148628 | JGI IMG/M metagenome (GOLD analysis project Ga0163150, IMG submission 148628) | Freshwater microbial mat bacterial communities from Lake Vanda, McMurdo Dry Valleys, Antarctica - Oligotrophic Lake LV.19.P2.IB | ecosystem: Environmental > Aquatic > Freshwater > Lake >...
CTTTCCAAAATACAGTACTAACCCCTTGACATTCACATAGCAGTGCGGCAGCTTGCGACCGCTGTCGCTTGCTGCCGCCTTTTTTGGTGGATGCTGGCTCGCGCCAGCTTGCTGGCGGTTTAATTTCCGCGCTGCGAACAGTGGGATACTAGTCCGCCCACAGCCGGGCAACGAGTGTGGGCGCAGCAAGCTGCGCCTGTGGAGAATTGCCACGGTGCAAAGCGGCAGCAAGCTACCGCACTCCAAACTCCCCCTGTAACTAACGCATTACGTGCGACGCCAGTCACGACGGTTGGATCTCCAGCCAAGAAATCCTTCTGCCGTGGGAGTTTTGGGTTGACTCAACGGCGTCAATTCCTTAGAATGCCTTCGTAAACCACCGATCAGTTCAACCAGATTCTGATCTTCCCGAAAAATTACTTCACCTACCACAAGGTCCCATGAATTTTACTGTCGGAGAGAAAGTAATCTACCCCAACCACGGGGTGGGAGTTATCGAGAAAATCAACCAGCGTGAGATTTCTGGACGACAGGAGGCGTTCTACCAACTAAAGATCGTGTCGAACAGCATGATGGTCATGATCCCGACTGCGAATATTGGAGACGTTGGACTTCGGAAGCTGATCAAGAAAGAAGTCGTGAACAAAGTCTTTGAGCACTTGCGAAAGTCACAAGTGGCGTCGGCAGCCGACTGGAAGAATCGTTTTAAGGAGAACTCTGAAAAAATGCGGACGGGCGATATTTTTGACGTCGCCGATGTGTTCAAGAGCCTTCACGGCTTGAGCCACACGCGCATTCTTTCGTTCCGGGAAAAAAAGATGCTGGATCGCGCCCGCTATCTCTTGATCAGTGAAGTCGCTACGGTGTGGAATCTGGCAGAAGAAAAAGTAGAAGAGTTAATCGATCGTGCCTTGCTTGGCAAAGACGTCAACAGAGCAAATGCCTGACCTGTTAAATTACCCGCCGGTTTAACCCTGCCTGTTAGAAGCTGTTCCCCCGGTCGCTAGGTGTCCAGTTCGACATTCCAATACAGATAATCACGCCAGCTTTCAGGGGCATTCTTGAAGACCAAAGTCAGGCTGAGACTGGGTACCCAACTCGGCTCGGACGGTTTCTGAATGAGCTTCATTCCCGCCCCGGCCGGGGTCTGGCCACCCTTTCTTCGGTTGCAATCGATGCAGGCTGTGACGATGTTTTCCCAGCTCTTGGCGCCGCCGTGTGAAACCGGAATGACGTGATCAAAGGTCAGTTCCTCGCTGCGGAAAGCGCTGTCGCAATACTGGCAGGTATACTTGTCGCGTGCATAAATATTGGCTCGCGAGAACTTGACGATCCGGCTTTTCTTGACCTTCACATACTTGAGCAATCGTAAAATGGAGGGAAGCTTCACCGAAAAAGTGACACTATGAACTTCTTTTGAATACTCCTCAATCACCTCAACCTTGCCAGCGAACAGCAGGGTGATGGCGCGTTGCCAACCGATGATTTTGAGCGGCTCAAACGAGGCATTTAGAAGGAGAGTGCTTTCCATGGCTTCCTTACTTAGGGCGTCACGACCCGATCTGTGACGCTCGATCGCCAAATTGATTTCCACTCGACGGGTCCGGTTTGTCTTGACTGGACCTCAAAAAACAAAAGCCGACCACACTCGCTCAGCGCGAGCACGTCGGCTGTTGGAAAGAAACCGCAATCTCGCACCATTCAGGGACATATCCAAACATCCTTTTGGCTACCCGAAAAAACAATCAAAGCCATGAGTGCGTCACGCTGTTTCATCGGAGTGCTCCCACTTAAGTTCTGCGAAAAGCTCACTCTAGACCACGACTGCCAGTCTATCGCTTTCAAGTGAATTATCTATACGCCTGTTGCTTTGTCAATATGGAATGTTCTCGACGATGGGGTCCGAAGAAGGCTTGCCAGCCAGTGCGCATGCGCAGGAGCTGTCTGACCCAGAGTGGTCAAGCCTGAAGTGGGTGGGCCGATGTCTCTCTTCCTAGATCTCACACGCGGTAGTGCCCGTTTTGGGGACCTCACCCGCTCGGGCTCCATTGTTGACAGTCAGTCAGGCTTTCAGTATCTTTCCTGTGAACTTGGGCGCGTAGCTCAGTTGGTACGAGCGCTACCTTGACACGGTAGAGGTCATCGGTTCGATCCCGGTCGCGCCCACCACTTTACAAACAGGGACCCACCCAGAACCCACCCAAAACTTTTGGTCAGTGAATTTTCCCTTCGGTGTCGGCAGTAAGACGGACCTGCGGAAACAGGCTGTCCGCCAGCGATTCGACGGCCCGCTTGACCGATTCTGGAATCTCTTTGGTATAGATTCCGAGCGTGGTGGTCGCGCGTGCGTGCCGAAGGTGTTCTTGGGCTACTTTGATGTTTCCGTGTTGTTGCAGGTAGGTGCCGCACGTGCGGCGGAAGCATTGGAAGGTGATGTCGGTGACGCCCAAGGCTCGACATTTTGGTTTGAACACTCTTCTGAGGTAGTTGTTGGCGTCCAGAGGGACACCACGACGGGCGGAGAAGATGAAGTCCTCCGGGTTAAGCCATGCCTGCTGGGCGCGGTAAGTTTCCAGTTCCCTCTGGAGGAGCTGCGGGAGCCAGAGCCTCCCCTTGCTACCCTTAGTCTTCATCCGATCGATTTTGCCACGCCAGACGTCGTCGGTGACCGAGAGCTGTTCGCCTTGCCAGTCGGACCATCGGCGGGCGAACAGTTCACCTGGGCGAAGGCCGAGCAGCGTGAGCATATGAAAGACGAGCCGCTCGGGGCCCTGGAGTTTTTCGAGCGCGGCGATTTCGGCTTCACTGAGAAATCGATCGCGGTGGGCTCCGTCTTTGGCCTTCTCGGGAATCTTGACGCGGTCGACCGGGTTGCGGTCGAGGTACTCGAGGTCAATGGCTTCTTCACATATCAGGCTGAAGAGGTTACGAATTTTCTTGAGCATCTCGCGGCTGAGCTGCTGCTGCGAGTTGAGCCAGGTCTGGATGAGGAAACGATCGAGTAGGTTCAGCGGTGTGTCGCCGAACTGTCCGAGGATCCACTTGCGAATCACGTAAGGTTGGCTAGCTTGGGTGGTCGGTCGCCACCGCGCGGCTGCTAGCGGCTCAAACCGATGCTCGTAAAACCACTTCAGCGTAACTCGGGGATCTGGGCGGGCGTTGAAAGTGCCCAGGTCTTCGGCAATGAGTTTGTCCAACGCCTCTTGCGCCCGGAATTTGGGCATTTTGGATTTTGGGCCTAGAACGCGCTGCCGATCTCGTCGAAGCTCGCGGCCGTCTTCCAAGCGGACGTAGGTGTCCCAGTGACCGATCCATTTGCCTTTGGCCTGTTGTAGCCATCCGTGCTGCCGCCGTGGTCGAGCCATATGTGCCCCCAATTTTTTAGATGAGGGGCAGGACTCTATCACTTCTTTTCCAGGTTCTTCAAGCATGCGAGGACCTCGGAGAGTTTGAAGCGGTAGGTGGGGCGACGGTCGCCCGAGAGGATCAGCGCCGGGATCTTCGGTTGGCGACGGCCGGCGGCGTGGTCGCGCACCCATTGCTCAGAGATCCTGAGCTCTGCGGCCAGTTCGGTGGTGGTGATGAGGGGGTCGGTCGAGACAATTGAACGATTCATGTCTTGGTCAAATCCTTCCGAGATGTCTGTTGCTCGTACGGCACTCCTGACTTCTTCGTTGACGCATTCGGGACTGAAGGAGAATCAGGAAAGAGATACTATGCATGTGAATTTCTGCCATTCAATTCTGAGTTCTGATTCGAGAGGCCTTTCAGACGTGAGGGCGTTCATATCTCCTCAGATTCATGAGCTCACGGTTCACTGCTCCTTTTTCAGGTAGTCCGTTCGTTTCTTCAAGGGCTTCATTCAGAGTGCCAGTAGTGACTTCGATACCCTTGGCAATCCCTGATTCATTCGAAACATGGTGCCTCTACTTCAGCTCGACGACCGCATCCTGGTCGGCCGTCCAAGCCATGGCGCGCTCAATGATCAGATAGAGCTTGCTGGTATCCGTGCGGCTGCGCTCCACTCTCAGGGCTGCTCCCTTGCGCGCCAGTTCTGACAGAACCACGCGATTGTGGTCGATTTGTTGAATCAGTTGTTCCTCACGCTCGGCAAAGTGCCGAGCGGCGTTGAACCAAATGATTGCTGTCAGCACGAGGGTAAAGACCATTGCGACCAGAGCATAGCCACCGATGTGGATTCGCCGGGCCTCCTTCAATTGAAGGGTTATCTGCTGGGCTTCAGTGACGGTTCTCCCACATCGATCCTTGATGTCATTCACGAATCTTTCAAACGGCGTCAGAAGTCCGGACGACAGGGACTTTTTCAGGGTGGCTTCCAATGTCTGTGCAATGTCAGTCGTGGACTTTTGGATGGCTGTTGCGATGACGGTCTTGGCTTCTCGGAACTCACTAGCAATCATGGAAGCCGCTGTGTTGTTTCGTTCAAGCTGACTGAGTACCCGGTCCAAGCGGAGGGCCGCACTCTCGTGTAACGACTTGAAGGTCTGGTGAAGAGTGTCCGCCTCTTTCACTGCCTGGCAGACTCGCGCTGGAATCTCGTCGTAGAAGGCTTTATAGAGTTGGAGAGCTCGCAACAGCTGAGCCAGCTCGACATCCTGACGGGTGACTCCGGCTGTGTGCAGCACCCGAAAGAACTCCAGGCGTTGTTCCAGGGAGAGCCCTTTTGTGAGGGCATCAAAATGGTTGCTCTCAGCTTCAGCCATGGGCAATCCCACTACCTTTCTGCTTCTGGGCGGGGAAGAACAGATGGCCGGCGTCATCGAGTTGTTGATAGATCCGGCGTTGAAAGTTTCGGAGGCGAGCGCGCAGGAGCAACTGGGGCAGGATGTCTCCGAGGGGTTTGCCCCGCGCTGAAAGATTTTCTTGGAGTTGATCGCTATCGATGAGTTCGCTGATCGTCAGGTTCAGCCGCTCGAGTTCGGTTTGATACTCCTCATCGAGCCGGGGGATGGTGACATGAACAGGATTGAGTTGCTTCCGGAACCGGATGGCTTCGTGGGTGTCTTCGTAGTCGGGCAGCGTCTCGCCGTCCTTGAGATTCTTGAAGACCAGATAGGAGACTTGGTCCCTGAGCTCACCGACCCAGTTCAGAAAGGACTGAACACTGTCGGGTGAGCTGGTAATCGAACCCAGACAAACGAAGGTAACCTGACTGGCCCGGAGTTCTTCAAAGGGAACGTCCAGGAACCATTCGAGCACATCCCGACCGGTGCCGGCCTTCAGGTCTGCCAGAACTAGCGGGTGATTGCCTGTCAGAGCTGTTTGGACCAACACATCATGGGAGGACTTCTTCTTGATCTCGACGGAGAGGGCCTCTGGAAAGAATCGAGAGAGGGTGCGATTCTCGTCGTCGAGATCCATGAGCAGGGGCTCGGCACCCAGCTCGCGAAGATAGGTGATCAGAAAACGCGCAGCGGTAGACTTCCCACTGCCGCCTTTGGCGCCTGCGGTAAATAGAATGGTTGAGTTCATGGTTGCCTCTTTCTTTCTTCATCGAGTCTTTTCTCCAGAGCAACTTTTTCTTCTGGAGTCAGGCGAGTGAGGTTGTACGTGTTGCTGTAGGTATAGTTGAAGAGCTTGCGACTAGGGGTTGCTTGGTTGCTGTCGCCGGGACGATTCGTAACGACAGCCGACGGAGCTGGCCGTCGATGAGAGACCTCCTGTGGAGCTGTCCGTTTCCTTCCCGCAGCTGCCCGGCGATCCCACTTTCTTCGGGTCCGGAGGAAAGCAAAGACCCCGTTGATTGTGACTTCGATTCCATGCTGCTCTTTGAGCCGTTGAACGATCTGGCGATACGAAACGGGTGGGCGCTGTCTGCGCAACTCGGCAATCTCGCGTTCGAAGGGAGCCAGTTTGGATCGAAACGGCCAACCACTCATGCCAGCTTCCTTTCACCACAACTTCACCACGGCCACTCTGCTTTCTCCGGGAACTGGTGAAAGAGTCGTGAAAAAGCCGTGAAGCGTTCCAACTTCTTCACCACTTCGTGCAGTTCCTGGACTTAGCCAGGACGTATTGCGTCTTAGCTCCACTACCCTTGCACCCGGCTCCGTCGGACTTTGCATCAGAGCGACTCCCTTTGAATGGATCCGAAAACTTCATTCGGTGCGAGGGCCACAAGGCTGCTGACCCAGGGCTGCACGCGGGGCGAGGCCGCTGGTGGCGCCTGTGAAACGGTGCCGAGCCGGCCGGCTGCTGCATCTTCAAAGACAACCTCCAACCCCTCGCCTGCCACTTCGATAGTTCCAAAGGTATAGATCAGCCTCAGTAACCGACCCTTCTCGTGTAGCTCCGCCCGCGAGAGCCAATGGTCCGGAATCAACTGGTGAACCCCATCCAACGTGACGAAGACAGCGCCGATGGCTGTTTGTTGCAAGGAGCGGGGTACGTAGCACTGGAAAGTCATTAAGTCCTCCTGGTGAAGTCGGATCGGTTGCATTGGCTCAGGGTGGCACCAGGCCATCCCACTTGGTGCGCAAGGTTTCAGGGATGTTTGCTTCATCGACCCATCCCCAGACTCGGCCAATCCAATTGTTTGGACCGCTGGCGCATCTCTGGTTCCTTGAAAGGTATCCCAATGTCTGGTTCTTTGGACTGGGGGTGAATCTCCGATTCTTTCAAAGGCAGATGAATCGCTGGCGGCTCAAGCTCAGTTGTGGTAACTGGCCGCTGTGGAATCCTCTGCAAGACAGAGGCTTGCTCCACGGCATGTTGCCAGGCCCGTTGCTCCTGTCGGCGCCAGACAGCAGAACGCAATGAGGTTGGGTCCAAGACGTCGGACGCCGCCAGCCGGTCGCCAGATTGTTCTGCTCGTTCGAACAGTTGGGTTTTTGTCGGGAGTAAAGATGGAAACTTGGTGACGGCCACGTGAGCAAGCTACGTAGGCCGCTTTCGCGTCCATTTGCGCGGCAGCAATGACAACTTGATCGTGGGTTCGTCCTTGAGACTTGTGACTCGTGACCACGTAGCCGTGGGCGAAGTCTCTGAAGGATGCTGGTAAGGTCTTACCTTCCTGGGTGAAAATCGATCCATCCGATTGCACAGCCGTGCAGGTGAGCACCTCGCCGTTGATCAGTCCGAATCTTCGGGCATTGCGGCGAATCAGGATGGGATCGCCAGCGGCCAGTTCGGTCTGGCGAGGGATGGCCATCTGAAGCCTGTCCGCATGCTTGGCAGGATCCAAGGAAACGGTCTGCCCTTGGAGATAGAGTCGGCCAGCATGCACACGTTCGACCTGAAGGGGTTGGCCTGGCTCCAACCCTCCTGCTCGCTTGGTGAGGGTGAGGACCATTCCGGCTCTGTAGTTGCGCGCCTCCGCCTTTTGCTGACGAGTCCAGTCGAGAGGATCATGAACCTGAAGGTTGGTAGACGATCCGAGCCTTCCTCTCTGCTTGAGCTCTTGTCGAATAGCCTCGGTCAAACAATGGTTCTCTTCCCAGGTGGGCGCAATGGCAATGCAGCGATCTAAGGCTTCGCATTGGTCCGTGGCTTTAATGTAGGCAGCCGCTGCTTGCCGTAGGTAGTCTCCCTTGCCTTCATGCAACCAGCCCAGTTGGTCTAGCCGGTCGAGCCCCTCTGTGGTCTTTCCTCCCGCCATCAGGCGGACTGACTGGTTATATTCGGCAGGCACCTGACGGCGGATATCCTGGAGTTCTGAAAACCTGAGCTTGGAGTGTTGTTCAAGGACCCGCAGGAAGTCTCCCGCTTCCACCGAAACGTGTTGGCGCGCGTCACCCACAAATAAAACTCGTGCGTCGTGGACTTGAGCTGTCTTCAAAAGACTCGCACCGAGCTTGGTCGACTGGAGGCTGGATTCGTCGATGATGATGACGCTTTGACGAATCGGATTTGGATTTGACCCGACTTGGTTGGTCAAGAAATCGTGAACCGTGGTTGCGCCGGTGAAACCGTCCCGCTGCAGCACTTCCACCGCAGCCGCCGTGGGTGCGAGGTAGTAGGCTCTTCGTCCTGCGGCTTCCAATCCCTTCTGGATCTCCTGCAGGCAGGTGGTTTTCCCGGCTCCAGCACATCCTCGAATGCCTTAGACACGGTCAGTGGTTTGGAGGGTTTCCAGAATCACAGTGCGTTGTTCCTGGGAGTTGAAGTCAAACTCGACACCTTGTGTCGTTCCCAGTGAATGGCAGCTCCTTTGGGTTTGATTGACGAACTGGATCGACCAGCGTTCCAGTTCCAATCCTCGCTGTGAAGCCCACTGGCAAGACAAGAGGGGATTCTGTGCATTCTCGGCCAGGCGCGTGATGCCGGACTGATCGCTGGCCATGCAGAGCTTCAGTCGTTCCAGGTCAAGGGCTCCGAGGTTCTGATTCAAGGCCTCAGCCAGGATCTCGTGGCCCTTCAGGACTGAATGTCGCTCGTAGAGATGATCGCGAGCCTGCATCAGTGCTCGCCAGTTCGATCCCATGGGTTCGAGAGAATCGCTGCGGTCGACGGCTCGGTTCAGTGCTTCTTGTTTGAGGGATTCCAGATCAGATAGCTCCTGGGATGACAACTGGGACCGTTGGGCCTGCCGGACTTCCGGCGTGCTGATCTCTCTCAGCTTAGCAGAACGTGTCTCGCTCGCCATCTGGGAGATCTCTGCAGGGTTTGGCTTACGACCCCGTTCAGAAACAAACTTGTCGATGGCAGCTTCAACCTCGGCTCGGCGCTTGGAGTACCGGACCCGGAGTTCCTCCGAAACGCCTTTGATCTCGAAACCTTGCACCCCGCCTTTGTCATTCCGAGTCTGTTCGATTGCATAACCCAGGCTTCGGCATTCCCAGGCCAGTTCGTTCTGGTAGACCTTCCCGGAGTAGCGGATCGCTTTGAAGATGTCGTGGGTTTCGAGGGCCAGCCAGCGTTGGCTGGCTGCGTCCCAGGTCGCATTGGCGATTACGAAATGGGTGTGGAGTTGTGGATCAAGTTCGCGCGAGGCGTCGTGGCGGAAGGCGGCTGCACAGAGGTTACCTGTCGTGTGACGATGTTTGTAGTGTCCCTGCCGGCTCTGGATAGCAGCAAACCGCTCCAGTTCCGCCAGGGCCTTACGCGTGGCTCGATCGTGCGCGTCATAGAGCCGTCGGTCTTCCATCATGACGGCCATGAGGGAGACGGACTTCTGAGCGGAGCACTGAAAATCAAAGAAACGAATCGAGTTCTCTGCCTTTCGAGGTGTCAGCGGGCCGGAACCATCCGGATGCAGGTTGAGCCGCAGCGTTTCGAAGGGAACATCTTCGTTCTCGATGGTCTGGCCCGCGATGCCCAACCTCTCCGCACCTTTCCCGACCCAGACTCCGGTGGCCTGTTCCTGTTCGCAGTAGTAGTCATTGGCAGACAGGTGCGTGCTGAGGTAGGTGCTGCCATTTCGGATCTTCTTGCAGGTGAACATAGAATTCCAGCTGTCGTTGAACGGTCTAAGAATTAGTTCTGGGAGGCTGAACGACAAGTTGTCGTACCCAGTTCCTGGCATTGGTCTGTCGCCTAGTGCCCTTGCTTCTCTGAGGATCACGCGAGGGTGCTTCGACCTTGCCACTCGCAGCTAGAAGAAACCGGCGATTCCCCTGTCCCCGGGGTTTGTGCAAGCCTTCATTTACTAAGAGGCTTGAGAACCCGAGAGTGTTACAAAGATTGCGTTGCTCTCTCCACTCCGTCATATGTAATGAGTATCCAGAGCCTCAAACAGTAAAGACCCATGCTCAAGAATTTCGAAGCCACTCCTCATCTCATAAGAGTATTGAACCCTTCAAAATGTGAACGGCCGCCAGCAATCTGCGCTTGCTCTGTTCCCCAACAGCTACGGTGATACAGCCGAACTGCATTGCAAGTTCCTACTTGGTCGGAAGCCATGTGGAACCACAGCTGGAGATCCGTTCCATGTCTAGCGGGCTGGGGTAAGGCCGCTTTGCCGACAGCGGAGCCACCGGCGGAAGGAGTATAACGGTCCTTTCTTCTGGGGGGCTGGGAGCTAGCTCAACCGGTGTAACATTCCGTCTACTGCGTCTATAGAGCGTTTTTTCGCACGTTTTCGCCTATAGAGAAAACGAATTTCTCAATTTCTCAAGTAATGCGTTAGTTACGGGGGGCGAAGGCTGGGCGCACGAGTGGCTTGACCGGAGTGCGAGGCGAGAATGGCGGCGTGGAGGCGGAGAGTTAACTGGTGTCAGGAGGAAACAGTAAGCTGAGCG
>Ga0163150_10010230_pt1 | contig 10194 bp, 5 predicted proteins | sample OliLakLV19P2IB_FD_148628 | JGI IMG/M metagenome (GOLD analysis project Ga0163150, IMG submission 148628) | Freshwater microbial mat bacterial communities from Lake Vanda, McMurdo Dry Valleys, Antarctica - Oligotrophic Lake LV.19.P2.IB | ecosystem: Environmental > Aquatic > Freshwater > Lake >...
GAATTATTGAACGTAGTGAAGAGTACATAGGAGAGTCCGTGCTGTACGATCTGGCGGTTGTTGGAGTGGGTGGCGTTGGGAGTGGTGCCCTTCTGGCAGCCGCCCGGCGCGGGATGAAGGTTGTTGGGATCGAGCAGTTTGGGGCGGCGCACAACCAGGGTAGCTCACACGGCCAGACCCGGATTATTCGCGAAGCCTATTTCGAACATCCGGGTTATGTGCCGCTGGTCCGTCGTTCCTTCCGGATGTGGCGGGAAATCGAATCGTTGACCAAAACAGATTTGCTGACCGTTACCGGACTGATCCAGATCGGCCGGCCCGATTCGGAAGTGATCCTGGGCGTTCAGGCGAGTTCGGAACAACACGCGATTGCTGTTGAGCAATTGTCGCCGGCGGAAATCGAAGAGCGGTTTCCGTGGATGAATGTGCCCCGGGGGCAAGTCGGATTGTACGAGTCGGGGGCCGGATTTCTGCGGGTCGAACAATGTGTAGCGGCGATGATTCGTTTGGCCCGGAAACATGGAGCCGAATTTCGCGCGAACGCACAGTTGAGTGACTGGAGAATCGCCGATGACGGGTCCGTCGAATTGACGGTTGGTACAGAACGAATCCGTGCCAGACGGGTGGTATTGTCTGGTGGGGCCTGGAGCGGGGGACTTGCCGGAAAGTTTCTCCCCGAATTGAAAGTGATCCGGAAGCAGCAAACGTGGTTTCAGGTCGATACCCACCTGGTCAATTTGGGTGCTGGCGGCGTTACCTGGCTGATCGACGAGGGGCCGATGAGCTGTTTTTATGGATTGCCTTCGATCGACAGGCTGGGGATGAAAATTGGTGAGCACAGTCGTGGTCAGGCGGTTGCGGACCCGTCGCAGCTGGATCGCAGTACGAATCAGGAGGATGTCGAACGGGCCAGGGAGTTCATGGGGCGATGGTTCCGTTTCAAAAAAGTACACCTTTCGTATGCCAGCGTTTGCATGTACACGATGTCACCGGATGAGCATTTTGTGGTGGACCGGCTGCCTGGGCATTCCAACATTTCGGTTGCTGCAGGGTTGTCGGGTCACGGTTTCAAGTTTGCCCCGGTGCTGGGAGAATTGCTGGTCGATTTGGTGGATGGAAAAGAAGACGAGGAAGCGAAGTTCCTGTCGCTAAAACGGTTCGATGATGCAACACCGTCCCGCGATTGATGTTGCCGAAAAACCGTGCATTTCACGCTTTTTTCAAATCCCATTCTTCTAATCTGTTGTGGGCGGCAGGCCGAACTGGCAATTCCGACGATTTGGGGTTGGAGTCGGTTGGGCTGAAACCTGACGGGCGGGGATATTTGGGCGTTGACGCTTGCGGGGAAACGACCGTTCCCGGGGTTTTTGCCGTCTGCGACCTGGTCGGATTTCCATCGCTGGCCGGTGCGGCGTTTACCCAGGGCCGGACGGTGGTCAGGCGTATTTTATGGATTCGACATTTAACTACCCGACGATGGCCGAAACGTACCGGGTAGCGGCCCTGAACGGGTTTAACCGCCTGTTTTGATTATTTGGCGTAGGCGAACCTTGTTTAACGGCGGGTTTTCGACTGGTAAATTGGTGCTGCAAGGCCGATTTTTACCTTGAAACGACGTGAAGATCTGTGCATAATCAGCAATTCAGGGAATCTGCGGAACAGAGTCCGGTCAGGGTGGGACCGGTATCTTCCAAAGAACAGGCAATCAAAACTCTTCTCCAGGATTTGGTTTTATGGGCGCTCCAGTTGTAACCCCGCGTACCCGCTTCATTCTTTTGAACCAGTCGATTTTGGGATCGTCGATGTATTTGGATGCCACTGATCCTGACGGAGATCCAATAACCCAGTATCGTTTTACGGATTTGCTGAGCAGTTCAACATCGGGCTTTATCCGTTACAACGGAGTACCGCAGCCCAATGGCAGCACGTTTACCGTGAGTGCCGGAAACCTGAGCAAGGTCACGTTCACTGCAGGTAGCGTGGTCAGCACCGAGAATGTGCGAATCGAAGTTTTCGCCAATGGACAATGGAGTTCGCCCGTTTCGTCGCTGATGTATTTTGTCCGGGACAACGTGGTGGCCCCAATCATCACCGTTACCAATCCGTCGGTGTTGCAGGACGAGCTGGTTTCGATCACCAGTTTCATGTCGGCAGCCGATCCGGATGGATGGCCGATCGAAAAGTTCTATGTACGCGACCAGTTGGCCGGTCCGAACAGTGGTGAGCTTCGGTTGAATGGCGTCGTCCAGCCTCAGGGAGTGTGGCAATACGTATCCGCCGCTGACATTGGCGGACTGCAATACTTTGCCCGCAACCATACCGAAAATGAGAGACTGGAGTTCTTTGCCTGGGACGGTGCCAAATGGAGTCCTTACACCTATGCGAATCCGATTGTTCGCCAGAACATTAATGCACCAGTTGCGTTTTATGGGTCGATGACCGTTCGGGCCGACCAGTCGAATGCAATCAGCTCGGCGCTGGGATGGAATGATTCGGATGGCAGTACGATTAAATGGATCGAGTTTTTCGATACCAACTCGGCATCCACCAGCGGGAACCTGGAGCGGTCGGGTACGATCCTGGCTCCGGGAATATGGCACCGGGTCAATATCGGGGACCTGGCGACGATGCGGTTTTTTGGTGCCAAGAGCCAAACCGACGACATCATCAAATATCGCGTGTTCGACGGAAGCCACGTGAGTGCCTCGGCCGATCTGCTTTTGCGTTCCATCGAGCCACCGAAATTGAGTAGTGGTGCGTTCCATAACTCGACCCTGATCAACATGCCGGTCAAGGACATGTTTGTCAAACTGGATACTGGTCCAACGCTGGTCTCCTACGAAGTGATCGACCTGAATACGGCCACGCTCAGTGGCAGTCTCCGGCTGGGCAGCCAAACCCTGGCGGCTGGCCAGATTCATGCACTTTCGACATCGCAGCTGAATCAGCTGCAGTTCCGGACCGGTCGTCCCGAAGCCCGCTCGGATGACCGGATCATGTTGCGGACTTTTAATGGTTCGTTCTGGAGCGCTTGGAGCAGTATCAACATCAAAACGGAGCCGTACTACCGTCACGCGCTCAAGTTCCTCGACAATCCGTTCGATTTGTCATCGATGGAATCCAACACCTGGCTTGACTGGACGCCACTTGTCCAACCTGATCCGTTGCTGCTTTCCTACAGCTTCATGGAGGAATACCCGTTTTATCATGATGGGTTTGACGGTGCTGCGGCAGACAATTTTTCGCAGTTTACGGTTCAGCAACGGTCCATGGCTCGGGAAACATTCCGGCAGGTTTCCGAGCTGACGTACATGCAATTTGAAGAACAGCCGGACAGTAGTACTAACACGTTTGGAGGACCCGGTGGGATCATCCGGATGGGGAATTATGCCAATCCGGACGGTGACGCTGCAGCGTATGCTAGTCCGCCGGGACCAGGTTTCCCAAACGGCGACATTTGGATGAACGTCGCTTTTACAAGTACATTTGTTACCCAGCCAGGCAGTTACACCTTTGGTGTTTTTGAGCACGAGCTGGGGCACGTCATGGGGATGAAGCATCCTCATAATGGGGGTACTCCGTTGTTGCCTGCGGCTACTGATTCCGAAACGTTTACGGTCATGAGCTACAGTCCACGGGCAGATGGAACGGCAGCGACCTATATGCTGTACGACATGGTGAATCTTCAAGACATGTACGGTGCCAATGTTTCGACACGGGCGGGTGATACCCTGTATGACATCAGCGGTTATTGGGGGGGGAATTCAAACATCATCACGGCTATTTGGGATGGTGGCGGAAACGACACAATCTCCGTTGCCGGAGCACTCGTGGATTCGATCGTCGATATTCGCCAGGGGGGATACAGTTCCTTTGGCAGAGTTTTCAATCCGTTTACCAATCAGTTCATCCGTCAGCAGGACCAGCTTGCAGTTGCTTTCAATGTCGACATTGAAAACGCGATTGGGAGTTCCAACAACGATACGGTTTTCGGGAACCACCTCAACAACATTCTGAACGGTGGCGATGGGAACGACGAGATTTTTTCGTTTGCCGGTGACGACACCATGATCGGTGCGGCCGGGGACGATACGTACCATTGGGGGGCAGGTGACGGAAACGACTTCATTGACGAGCAAAAGAAGGCCGGCCGGGATCGCATCGTCCTGGACAGCTTCCCGGCTCTGAACAGTTTCACCGACGATTTGTCGTTCCGCCGGCTGGGGCGTGACCTGATTGTCGAGTTGGCACTGGATAACGCACTTCCCGAAGCTTCGTTACGGATTTCCAACCAGGAATGGGGTTCCTACCGCATCGAGACGCTCCGGTTGGGTGGTAGCGATATTGATTTGCTGAGTGTTTTTGCACAAACAACAGCATCCAGCACCCGATTCCAGCTGGCTGGCGGTTCCAGCATCTTTGGACTGTTGGCGACGCCGGTTTAGACGGGCGATTCGGGTCCGGCTGAACCGGAACAGATTTTGAACAGACACAGGACGCCTTTCCAATTGGAAGGGCGTCCTTTTTTGGTTTTACTCGTTGATGCCGGTTGGCAGTACCGGAGTCGCAACGACGATTCCGGCGGGTGGGTTCACGGCGGGCGGTGCCACTGGACCGGCTGGCCAGACAATATCGGCCTTTTTGACGTCCCACGAGTACTTGCAAACCGGGCATTTGTATTTGTGGGTTGTGAGAACGGTGACCGACCTGGTTTTGGCAGATTTGACCGGGCCACATTTTTGCCAGGGGAACGTAATCGGCGGAATACAAACGGTTTTCTGTTCGGTTTTGAAGCAGGTCCGTTCTTCGGTTGATTCAGTGGCGTTGAACTCGCACCATTCGCTGGGGACGTTGAAACAGTGGCCGCAGTCGGGGCATCCGCAACGGTCCAGCAATCGGCGTTTGGGTCGCGGGCATTTGTCGAAACATCCGGGTTTGCATTCTCCGCAGCCACAAAGGATCTCTTCTGTCTGCCAGCCGGAAGAACACGTGCCGCAATTGCAGGACGCGCCCTGAACAGCCGGACCAGCATGGCACAATTGGGCAGGGGCGACCTGGGCCAGTACGACGCTGGCCAGAAATGCGGCAACAGTCAGTACCGGTTTTGCGTAATTCATGAGTTTGATTTCCAAAAGACAATCGTTGGGTTTTTCACAGCATCGCATGGTTGGCGTGACTACTAAAAATCAATGCAAACCCGGGTTCCAATGATTTGGTAGTCACCGCCGACAACGGCGCCGCGATCGATTTCGCCGACGATGTAGTTCATCTGCCAGTGAACTGACGGGTTCCAGTACCAGTTCAGGGCAAAGGTCCAGTTCCGGGCTACTCCACCGTCAATATCGAGGTCCCGAAAATCAGCCATCGAATAACGGGTCGCGACTTGCCACGCTCCCAGGCCACGAGCCACCTGCTGGTCGCAGGTCCGGACCGAGAAAAAGTTTTCCAGGGGCTTCACCCGTCCGAGCGTTCCTGACTCGCGACTCCACGGCATGTGCTCGCCCGTCAGAAAGTGCGAAACGTAAATGTATCCGCCATGAAAGGCCAGATCGGGGCCAAAACCAGCGTCCCGGTTCACATTGACGCGCTGGGCCTCTCCGCCAATTTGTGTTGAGCCCAGGTTGAGGACGGCTTCCATTGCGCCCAGCAATGTTTCATCGGCACCCGCAATCGTGCCCGTGTCGATCCAGCGGTTTTCCGTTCGGGCCTCAACGCGAGTCCGGTAACGGGCTGTATTGTTGGATCCACCCTGTCCGTCCGGGTAACCGGCAGATCCGGCGACCGCAAGATGCAAATATCCACGGCCACCGGAGGTCTCGTCATACCAGGGAGTGGCAGCCAGGCGACCCGCCGCTTCCAGTTGATAATGGTCTCCCCGATAGCTGCCGTTGCCCTGGATCAGTTGCTGGTTAAAGACTCCGTAACGCCAGTTCCAAAACTGGTTCTTCGAGAATCCGTAACTGGCGATGCCCAGGCGACGGGCATCCTGGTTGATCGCTTCGACGATCAGCGGCCGTTCGAGAAAGATGTTGTATTTCGAGCTGTTCAAATGGTCCAGGCCGTAAGGCCGTTTCTGGTTGCCAATCAGAACCGTGTTGAAATACGGCAAATCAGTAACACCGATATAGGCGTCCCGAAAACCAGGCGAGGAAGGATCGGCGAATTCGAGATCGAGTTTGTATTCCATGTTGTCCGCGACGGAACCCGAGACACCGTATCGAAGGCGGCGGAACTCGAATCCATCCTGGGGGTTTCCTCCTTCGAGCGGAAAAATGTCGGTTTCCACATCGGGAAAGGCCCAATAGTCCAAGTGAATCCGGCCTTCGAATTCCATCGTGGCACCGCTGTACCCGTTGTAGACAACGTTTTTGAAGCTGCCGTCGATATCCTCAACCGATTTTTCCAGCTTGTCCAACCGCTCTCCGACTACTTTGGCGGCATCGGCGGCCCCCTTGTCGCCCTGGGCTTCCAGGGCAGGCTGGGAGTCCTGGCCAGGTTCACGAATCCGTGTCACTTCCCGCTCCAGTTCCTTCAGTCGCACGTCCAGATCTCGAAACTCGTTCTGAACCATGGTTGGTTGGACATTCTGGTATGCCGGTAACCCGGCATACGAAACCGGGCTGTTCTGGATCATTGCGTCTGCCGGCTGGCCACCTGTGATGACCAGGATGGCGATCAACAGATTGGCGTTCAAAACCAGACGTGCGGCCCTGGAATCGTTGGTAGAAACAGCTCTTTTCATGGTGATATGACGGCAAGTGAACGGATTGAATCATGCTTAGATGTCTGACAGAAACACCTGTACGCAGTCGACCGGTTACATCGGTAGATACTGGTGTTCCGGTTTTTCCAAACTTGCACCTGCTACCGGTTTTCCGGCGAGTGTGGCCCGCAGAACCGGCAGGGTTTGCCCGACTGGAATCGAAACGATTTGCCATCAGGCACCATCAGGGCTCCGGTTGCTAGCAGTGCAGGCGGACTCTGTTCATTACGTCAGCCTGGCAGGAGGCGACAGTCAGGCGTATTAATACAGAATCAGCAGCCCATGTATTGTTTGCGGAAGGCTGCCAGTCGGGCCTGATCTTCGGCTGTCAAAGGCCGGTTGTCCTGAAGCGGCGCGGCCAGCAGCAGAATCCTTGCATAGTTCTCCAGCGATTCCGAAACAGCCCAGGCTTCGTGCAGGTCTCGCCCGAACGTGACCGCTCCATGATTGGCCAGCAGAATGGCTGAGGATCCCTCCAGCAGATCCGTAACCGTTTGGGCAAATTCGCTGGTCCCTGGCATGGCATACCTTGACGTAGGCACACGTCCCAGCAACACCTCCGCTTCGGCCAGGATTCCCTGTGGAAGATCCCTGCCCGAGATGGCAAATGCCGTTGCGCAGGGTGGGTGGCTGTGAATCACGGCGTCAACATCCTGGCGAACCCGAAAGATCTCCAGGTGCAGCAGGATTTCGCTGGTTCGGGCCCGGGAGCCGGTCAACAGTACGCCGTCTTTATCAACTATGCAAAGGTCCTCGGGCGTCAAAAATCCCTTGCACATCCCTGCAGGAGTACAGAGGAACCCCTGATTCAACCGGACCGAGATATTGCCATCAATTCCGGAGCAAAGTCCCCGGTTGTAAAGCCGCCGTCCGATTTCACAGATTTCGGCACGCAGTTCGGATTCGGTTTTCGATTCGCTCATGACTTGTCAAAAATCCCTGACGACACCTGAATGGAGTCCGAATCGATCCGGATTTTTCCGTTGGCGATTCCCTGAATCACGGCCGGATACAATTCGCATTCTGCCTCGAATACCCGGGCGGCCAGTGTTTCCGGCGTGTCGTCGGGGTGAACCGCAACCTTTTTTTGTGCAACGATTGGGCCATGATCAAATTGGTCATCCACCAAATGCACGGAACACCCCGATTCAGTTCTTCCGGCACTGATCACCGCCTGATGAACGTGCTTGCCATACATTCCCTTGCCGCAGAATTCCGGAATCAGGCCTGGATGAATGTTGATCACGCGATTGACAAAGTCCGGCTCGATTTTCAAACGCCGCAAAAAACCTCCGCAAACGACCAGGTCGACATGGTGTTCCCGGCATGCTGCAAAGACTTCATGGCTGATTTCATCCGTCGTACTGTAAACGCGATGGTCGTAAACGTATTCGGGAATGTTCGCATTTCGCGCGAATTCCAGCCCGCGGGCATCCGGGTTACTTGACACCACCAGACTGAATTCCACGTCCAGCAGTCCGGCATCACGCTTCCTGATCAGATTCTTCAGCGTCGTTCCGCTGCCCGATATCAAAACTGCAATGCGGAATTTGGACACGTTGGGAATTCCCGGTAGCGGCGATGGACTTTTATGCGTTGGAAATGTAGAGGGTCAGCGGACTCCCCGAAACTTCGCGTTCGGCAGGCTCCGATCCTGACAGTTTCGCAAAGCCCAATTCCACGGCCAGAGTTTCTGACTGGACAAAATCACCGTTCTCTTCCAAAGCCAGTTTCATCTCCGGTGAATCGGAAACCAGTCCCAGCCGGATTCGGTCGGTGAAATTCAGGTTCAATTCCTTGCGTCGGTCCTGGACCAGCCGCACAACGTCGCGGGCCATTCCTTCGCGGACCAGTTCCGGAGTCAGCTCCGTCGACAACACGACGACACAATGCGGCCCTTGCGCGGCGGCCCAGCCTTCTTTTGCCTGCAGGCGGACCTGAATGCTTTCGCTGTCCAGTTCAATCTCTTCCCCGTCGATTCCCAGGACGACTTTGCCTGACGAGTTCAGCTCCGCCAATAGGGCAGCTCCATCCACGTTGGCCAAATGTTTTTTAACCGCGGGCATCAATCGCCCGACTTTGGGACCGAGCAGTTTGAAATTTGGCTGCACCAGATACGTCACATACTGGTCCGCGTCCGACGTCCAGTTTACCTGCTTGACATTCAACTCGTCGCGAAGGATGGAATCATTGGCGGCAAGCCACTGTTGATGCGGAGAGTCGTTGAGGACGACCGTGACGCCGGTCAGCGGCTGGCGGACTTTCAGTTTCGATTCCATCCGTGCAGAGCGGCCAAGTGAGGCGATTTCCCGGAGCAGGTTCATCCGGTCGGAAAGGGGATCGTCGATTGCCGATTCATCGACCGGCGGAAAATCGCACAGGTGAACACTCTGTTGGACCCGGTCACCGAACAGACCAGCCAGGTTCTGCCAAATGGCCTCGGCCATAAAGGGGACGAACGGTGCGATCATGCGTGTCGTTTTCAGCAGGCATTCATACAGTGTCCAGTACGCATCCAGCTTGTCCCGGTCCTGTTTGTCGCTGCTCCAGAACCGGTCGCGACTGCGGCGAACGTACCAGTTGCTGAGTGCATCGACGAACGAGTTGATTTGCTGGCAGGCTCCATAGCTGTCGTAGCGGTCCATCCGGTCAGTGACATCCTTGATCGTCCGGTTCATTTCACTCAACAGCCACCGGTCCAGTTCGCCCCGTTTCGTTCCATCCCGCCAGGTCGATGCAGTCGCGAGATCGCCGGATTCCAGTTGATCTGCCTGGCAGGCAATCTGGCTGGCCGGATTGAAATCGTCCGTGATCGCATAGGTGACGAAAAAGCTGTAAACGTTCCACAAGCGGAGCAGGAATTCGGGGATGCTGTCCTTGATCGACTGCTCGCGATACCTGATGGATGTCCACGGAGGCTGGTTGGCAAAGAAATACCAACGCAGCGCGTCGGCACCGTATTTTTCAAAAATCTCGTTCGGTTCGCGATAGTTCCGTTTGGACTTGGACATTTTCTGTCCGTCTTCACCCAGCATCAGCCCCAGCACAATGCAGTTCCGGTAGGGGTGTGGGAATGACGAGTCAACTTCGTCCTGATCGTCTCCAAACAGCAACGTGCTGATCGCCAGCAGGCTGTAAAACCAGCCCCGGGTCTGGTCGATGGCTTCGCTTATAAAGTCGGCAGGGAACTGCGGCTTGAATCGCCCGCTGTTTTGATGCGGATATCCCCACTGGGCGAATGGCATCGCTCCGCTGTCGTACCAACAGTCAATCACTTCGGTCACCCGTTGCATCCGGCTGCCAGGGGCAAAAGGCGAGTCGTAGATGACGTGATCGATGTAAGGTTTGTGGACCCGCAGATCGTCAACCAGTTCCGGGTTCTTGGCCTTGGCGGCGTCCCAGACTTCGGTTCCGGAAATGCCCGGTTTTGC
>Ga0163150_10010233_pt1 | contig 10193 bp, 5 predicted proteins | sample OliLakLV19P2IB_FD_148628 | JGI IMG/M metagenome (GOLD analysis project Ga0163150, IMG submission 148628) | Freshwater microbial mat bacterial communities from Lake Vanda, McMurdo Dry Valleys, Antarctica - Oligotrophic Lake LV.19.P2.IB | ecosystem: Environmental > Aquatic > Freshwater > Lake >...
GGGCGGGGGCGGCAGGGCGGTCGCGGTGGCGGTCAGGAAACGGACACCGGGCTGCAGCGCGTAGGGCAAGGTGAGCGAAGTTCCACCGGAGCCGCCGGTGACGGCCTCGGTTGCGCCGATGAACCGCGCGCCCTCGCCGAAGTCGGTGGGATCGGCGAGGGTGTTCGCAAAGAACTCGACGCGGAAGCGGCGGTTGGGGAGCGACTGCAGCGTGGCACCGATGATGCCGCCGGTGTAAGACGCGATCGTGGGATAGTTCTGGAGGTGATTGGGGCCGGTGTCGAGGTCGATCGCGTCGTTGGGACTGACACCGTTGTCGGCGAGGTCGATGCCCAGTCCGCCGTTGTCGCGGATGGAGTTTCGCAGGATGGAGTTGCCGGTGTTGACCGGCGCGCCCACGACGACGACCGAGACACCCAGGCCGAGGTTGCCCGCGATGAGGTTTTCGCTTCCCGGCTCGGCATCGCCGATGGCGCAGCCCACGCCGTTGAGTATCCGCACGCCGACGCCGTTGCCCAGGAGGGTCGTGCCGGTCACATCGGTGCCGATCAGGCAGCAGGTGACGGAGCAGTTCATGGCGCGATTGATGCGTGCGCCTTCGGTGGCGAAACTGTTGATCACCAGGCCGCGGACGTTGCAGCCGTCGGCGGCGAGGGTGATGCCGGTGGTGGCCTGTGGGGCGGCGGGGCGGAGTTCTATGAGCGGTGCGGCGCACGAGCTGCCGGGCTGGGTGAGGCCGTTGATGGAAATGGATCGCGTCAGCGAGGGAAGGTCGGCGGCCAGCCCGATGCGCCAGGCGTTGGGCGAGCCGGGGAGATTAAAGTTGGCATCGGTGGTCGGGATGGCGAAGTTGATCGCGCCGCCGACGTTGGCATTGGCCGTGGCTATCGCCTCGCGCAGCGAGCCGGGGCCGGTGTCGGCGGTGGTGGTCACGACGTAGGGCTGGGCGAGGGCACCGGCGGCCGAAAGGGCGAGCGCGGCGGCCGCGATGAGGGGCGAGCGGGCGGCAAAGGCCATGCGGCCGAACACATCAACAAACATCTCTGCCTCCGATCAACGGGATGGGAAAGTGGGCAAGCGGGAGAGGGGTTCCGGCGTACGTCCGAGATTACACCCGGTTTTGCATCGCGGTGCAAGTCTGTTGATGATTTGTGCGGAAGGAAACTGTTTGGTAAGGCGAGCGGATACGCTGCATTCATCATGCTGACCACCGGTTTCCTCGCGGCCTCCCTGCTCGTTTCCCATCCGGCTGTGGGAGAAGCAACGGCACGGTTTGACGACCCCGCCGCTGCCGTGGGTGGGGTCAGGATTTCAGAAGCCATCGGCCCACTGCGGATCGGGGTGGTGGGGATGGTGCATGGGCACGTCGAGGGGCTGCTGTGGCGGGCGGGGAACGGCGACGATGTGAAAATTGTGGGGGTGTACGAGCCGAATCGGTCACTCTTCGACCGGCTTGCGGGCAAGTACAAGCTGGACCCGTCGCTCTGGCACGGCTCACTGAGCGCCATGCTCGATGCCGGCAAGCCGGAGGCGGTGAGCGTGATGTCGTCGATCAAGGACCACTTGGCGGCCGCGGAGGCGTGCGGGCCGCGGGGCGTACACATGCTCTTCGAGAAGCCGCTCGCGTTCAGTGACGGCGATGCTCGGCGGATCGCGGCGCTGGCGAAGGAACACCGCGTGCATGCCCTGACGAACTTCGAGACGAGCTGGTATGCGTCGGTGCGGGAGTCGAAGCGGCTGGTGGATTCCGGAAAGATGGCTCCGATGCGCCGGATGGTCTTTCGGCACGGGCACAAGGGGCCGAAGGAGATCGGCTGCTCGGCGGAGTTCGTGGCGTGGCTGACCGACCCGGAGCAGAACGGCGGCGGGGCGATCGTGGACTTCGGGTGCTATGGGGCGGTGATATCGACGTGGATGATGGGCGGGGCCCGCCCGACGCACATCGCGGCCAGCGCGACCACGCTGAAGCCGGGGGTGTATCCGCGCGTGGATGACGACGCGACCATCGTGCTGACGTATCCCGGGGCGACGGCGGTGATTCAGGCCTCGTGGGCGTGGACGCACGACAATAAGGAGATGGATATCCACACCGAGCGCGGGTCGATCCATGCGGGGCGGTGGGACGAACTGAGCGTGCGCGAAGAGAACGGGTCGGCGAAGGCCGTCAAGCCCGAAGCCAAACCGAAGGAACTGGAGAACGAGTGGACGTACTTGCGGGAAGTGGTGCGGGGCAAGTGCGCGGTCGATCCGCTCTCGAGCCTGGAGATGAACCTGATCGCGGTGGAGATCCTCGATGAGGCGAGGCGGCAGGTAGCAGGCTCGCGGGTGAAAGATCGGTAGCCGGCGCGCGCTGAGCGGCAGGAATCGTCGCAAGGTTCGGACGAGTGGAGGCAGAGCAGTTCAGTTATCCTGCGACAGGATGACGACCGTGTACGGCCCGATGCCGATGTTGGCGTTGTACGACATGCCATCTTTCGCGCCGCCGACCGCGCTGGTGTCGTAGCTGCTGGTGTTTGCGAAGTCGGACGAGTAGCCGTTCCAGTCGCTGTTGAAGCGGACCTTCCACGTTCCGGCGCGCGGAAAGCCCAGGTTATAACTGGAATAGCTGGTGTTGGCGAAGTTGGCGATGACGATGCAGTCGTCCTTGATGCCGCCGTTCTGCCAGCGGTGAAACGCGATGACCTTGTTCGAGTCGTTGATGTGGTGGACGTTGACGTTGTTGCCGCGCAGGCCGCGGGTGGTGTCGTACCAGTTGCGGCGGAGGCGGATCAGGTCGCGGTACATGGTCTGGATGCCCGCGTAGGTGGTGAGCTTGGTCCAATCGACGGGGTCGGTGTCCTGGAAGTACTGGTCTTCGAGCACTTCCTGCCCCTGAAAGATCATCGGGATGCCGGGGCTGGTGAACACCAGCCCGGCTCCCAGAGTGGACCGCTTCTTGCTGGCCCAGCTTCCGGCGTTGCCTGGCCAGACCTCCTCGGGCACGCGGCTGTGGCCGTTGGCGACCTCGTCATGACTCTCGGTGTAGATGACGCGCTGGACGTGGTCGCCGTTGTAGGAATGGGTGATCGCGTCGCGCACCGAGTACATGTTGCGGGAAGAGTCGCTGGCGGCGATGACCGCATCGCGGATGGGGTGGACGAACTGGGCATCCCACTGGCTGTCGAAGCCTGCGCCGCCCGCGCCGGTGGTCTTGGTGAGATAGTCGTTGTTCTGCAGATCCTCGGCGATGGAGATCTTCCAGCCTTGATAGGTGTTGACCTCGTTGTTCACATACTGCATGAGGCTCCAGCCATCGGGAATGTCGGTGCCTACGCCGTTGTTGGTGTTGCGGATGTTGACGGTGGAATCCCAGCGGAGGCCATCGGTTCGGTATTCCTGCAGGAAGTTCAGGCAGTTGTCGCGGATGAAGGTGCGGACCTCGCCGCGTCCGTAGTCGGGGCGCGTGTCTCCCCAAGGCGTGACCGAGCGGTAATCGTTGTAGAAATAAATCCCGCCGAGGTTGTTCTGGTACCAGCCGTCGAAGCGCCACAGGTCGAGGTCGCTGGGGCCGTAGTGGTTGTGAACGACATCCTGAATGACGGCGATGCCGCGGGCGTGGGCCTCGTTGATAAACCGCTTGTATTCGTTGATGCCGCCATAGATGCCCTCGGCCGCGAAGGGGTGGGCGGGGTTGTAGCCCCACGAAAAGTCGCCGGCGAACTCGGCGATCGGGAGGACTTCGACGGCATTGATGCCGAGCGCCTGCAACTGGTCGAGCCGCGTGACGGCCGTGGCAAATGTGCCCGGCGCGCCGCCCGCGGTGTCGTCGAACGTGCCGAAGTGCATCTCGTAGACGACCATCTCGTTCCACGCGGGCACCGCGAAGCTCGGCGACTTGACGCGCCCGGTCAGCGCGACATCGTCGATGGCCACTCCGTCGGAGCTGAGCGGCGAGTTGTCGTATTCCTGCCAGCGGATCTTGAAAGTGGCTCCGGGCACGATTCCCGCGGTGGCCGCGGCCGCGGAAATGTTGACCGTGCGGGTGCTGAAAGCCCCCGAGATCGCCGGGAAGCTGTCCACCTTGGTCCACGTTGTGCCGTTGTTCGAGATGTATACGCCATCCTGCGTGTGCGTCTCGTCGCCGACGTTGCGGATCTTGTAGCTCAACGAGAGCTGGCCGTGGTTGGAAGCGTTGGTCGTGAGCGTGAGCTGGCTGGTCTGGTAGCTGCTGCTGGCGCTGGAATCGAAGGTGCAGCCCCGCGTCCCCGCGGCCTTGTACGTCGTCGAAAGCTGAACCCGCCAGGTGCTGGTTCCCGTGCGAGCCCACGCGGCGTTGAAGGTGGTCGCATCGAAGTTGTCGGTGAAGAGCGTGACGGTCGATCCGTAGACGGACCAGTCGAAGGTGTCGCCGCGGATGATGGAGTTGCCGACGCTGCTGGTGAGTTGCCTGGCCCGCGGGTCGTTCTTCCAGAGCTGGCCCGAGGGCGTGTTGAGAACGAACTTGTACTCCTGGCCCTCGGCCGCGCCGGGGACATCGACGGACCAGTTGCCGACCGACTCTGAGAAGAGCGGATTGGCCGTGGCGGAGAAGGCGTTGAAGGTTCCGGCGATGGCGGCGCTGGTAGCGGCCGGGGCCCAGACGCGGAAGGTGACGCCGCCGGTGTAGGGGATCGCGCCGATGCCGGGCTTGGTGGAAGCTTGTGCGAAGGCATCGCGCGGCGCGAGGCAGAACAGCATCAACGCGGCGACGGCCACCGCGAAAACCGGGAGCGGGTTCGACGAACGCGGGGAGCGTGTGGGCATGATGGAGCCTTTGAGTTGGATCGGCCGGGTTGTTGCCGCGCGAGCGGATGGACTTCCGACCCGAGCGAAGTCGGGTTTGGCAGTAGAGCGGGAGCAGGGCGGACGTGTCAAGCCGGGTGGATGGTTGTCCACCGAAATGGGGGATCTGAGATTTCGCCAGGCTCGCTCGAGGGAATGAAAAACGGGCGAGCGACACGATTGTCGCCCGCCCGTTCTGGATAGCGGAAAAGTTGCTCAGCCGGGAAGGGTCAGCATCCGCCGGCGAAGTAGGCCGAGAGGTAGTCGAAAATGTCCTGGACGCTGATGCCACCGCCGTTGATGTCGGCCGCGGGGCTGCCGCTGAAGTAGCCCGCGAGGAAGTCGAAGATGTCCTGGACGGTGATTCCGCCCTGGTGGTTGTAGTCGGCGAAGCAGCAGGGGCTGAGGTTGCTGGGGAAGATGTTGCAGACGGTGCTCGCCCCGGCGAAGGAGGAGTTGGGACCGGTGCAGGCGGTCATGGTTTCGGAGCCGCAGGTCGCGCCCCGGCAGCAGGCACCGTTGACGGCCCCGCCGTTGGCGCGGACGGTCAGGTTGTCGAACGCGAAGACTTCCTGAGCGCCGTTGGAGGTCGCGGTGAACCGGATGGTGAGGACGCTGCCGGTTCCGGCGACCGGGGCCAGGAAGCGGACAAAGTCATTTCGAAGCTGGATGCCGTTGATGGCGACCGGATCCTGGAGGCTCTCGCCGCCGATGTAGGAGATCCGCGTGCCCTGCTCCATGATGCCGTAGGTGAAGGTCGTGACATTGCCGACCGGCTCGAGAATGTCGGAGGTGAACAGGGGCTGGGGCGTGCCACCATCGATCGAGAAGGTGAAGTTGAAGGTGTCGGCGATGCTGTTGGCGGGGATGTTGGTGTCCTCAAAGTTTCCGAGGCTCACGGCATCGATCTGAATGGCGAGGTTGGTCAGTGAAGCGATGTCGAACGTCCATGTAGCGGTAGCGGTGCCGTTACCCGTGCCGCCCTCGGGGCTATTGAACAGATCCTCGACGCCGAAAAAGTTGTCCACCTTTGCGGTGTAGATGACGCCGAAAGTGTCCTGCGGCAGGATGCCGTTGGAATCGTCGGCGAAGTCGGTGTTGACCGCACGATTGACGATGCCGAACACATCGAGATCGCTGCCGGGGTACGACTGTCCGCCCGCATCGGTGAAGGAACCGGGGGGAGTGCTGGCCGAGAGGTCCGGCACGGGCACGAAGGAAAGGTTGCGGCCGTGGGGAAGGGGATTGGCGCTGTCGAAATCAAACGTCGTCGCCACCGGAGGAACGCTCGGACACACGACGGCCGAGCAGAGCGTGCCGATGCCGCGGAAGAAGCCGTTCAGGTTGTAATAGCAGTCGCGGGGCCGAGCCGAGACGCAAGTCCCATTGGTCAGGCAGCAGGCACCGGGGCCTTCGCACGCGGTCGCGGTGCAGACGCTTCCCTCGCCGTAATAGAGCTGGCCCTGGTTGAAGCAGGTGACGAAATCGACGGTCGTACACGCTCCCGTCGCAACGTCGCAGCATGCGCCGGTCGACAGCGGGCAGCCCGAGCACGTCGAGTTGTTTCCCTGGTAGGTTCCACCGAACTGCGTGCAGGCCGCGGCCGTGATGGCGCTCAGGCAGCCCGCGGGGGCGAGACAGCAGGCACCCGTCACTTCGGGACCGCCGGTGCCGAGTGGGCCGGCGATGGCCACATCCAGACCGCTGAAGCTCGCACCGAAATCCAGGGGCGATGTGGCGGGATAGGGCAATCGCGAAGAGTGATTCGAGGCGGCGTCGTTGGTCAGCCCGTTGGTGTCGGCGAGATCGATCGTGCCGTTGCCATTGAGGTCGAGCCGGATCACGTCGACGTAGGTGGTATTCTGCGAGTCGTTGCTGAACTGGGCGACGTACAACTGGCGATCCGGCCCGAGGGCGCACTCGCGGCTGGTGCCGATGGTCGCGCTCAGATCGATCGTGTTAATCACGGCCCAGGTGCTCGGGTCGATGACGGTAAGCTTGTTGGTGGTCGAGCCGCTGAACAGGGAGTAGAGCACATAGACGTAGGGGCTGATCGCGGGGTTGTACTCGACATCCGTAAATCGGCTGTTGCCGGAGTTGTCGAACGGCTGGAACTGCGAGCGGACGACCGGAGCGGCGAAGACGTTGGTCGCCGGGTCGAAGTCGATGGTCGCCACGGTGGTGACCGCGATGTTGGTGTACACCACGATGATGGTGTCGTTGTCCTGAAAGGTCGTGCCGAAAGTGTGGGCGATGGTGTTGACGGGGGCGGACTTGCTGAGGCCGCTGAACGAGACCCCGGTGCCCGTTCCGATCGCCGACCCCGCGTTGTAATCCAGCAGCCACACGCGTCCGGTTTCGAAGAAGGTTCCCGCGACGTGCTGGTTGTCGGGGCTGACGCACAGTCCGCCGGTCCGTTGCGGAACCGACTCTGAGGTGTTGGCGGCATTGAACTGGAACAGCACTGGAGAGATGGTGTTGGAGCCGTTGGTGGAGAGCGCGAACAACTGGCCGCCGCGCTCGGCGATGGGGGTGGCACCGGCCACCGAGCCGAAGTTGAGCGCCAGCAGGTTGCCCCGGGCGTTGTGCGAGAAGCCGTTGGCGTTGTCAAACTCCATCGACTGGAGGAACGCCTGGGTGGTCCACGCCCCGCGCGGCGCGGCCGCGGATCCGGGGAACGGATCGATCGGGCCGCCCGAAGAGAGCCGGATATCGCGATGCTGGATGCCGCCGCGAATCTGGCGAACGCCGCTGCCGGTGTTCGCGGCGGTGGCCGACAAACCGTGGGCGATGTCGCCGATATTGACTGGATCCTCAGCCAGGGTCGGGGCGGCACAACAGGCCGCGAGCCCGAAAACTTGCAATAAACGTGTGATCCGCATGACGAAGTCCTCCTGTTCGATTTGGGTTTGATCGGCGCGATGATTGCACGCCGGCGCGCGCATCCTCGCGCGATGATCGAAGGATAACTGCGCCAGCGGAGCAGCTTGCGTGCGCTCAGTCAACCTTGCGTGAAGATGGTCGCCGTCGCTTTACGCAATCTGAACAGATCGCGGAGCCGGTCGAGTGCGTTCTCGGAGATGAAGACCTATTCTGGGTGGCGGCAAGTCCACATGTGGAACTATGCGCGCAACCGAGCGCACAAGCACGGCGAGAAAGCCGTATGTGCAGAAGCATTTTTCAACTCGTCAGATACCTTCGGCCAGGCTCATGGGAGCTTGCTGCCCGGCTGATACTTGCGAAGGGATTCCAGAGTGCAGTTGCTGCCTCCGAATGTGCTTCCCGATGGCCAGTAGTAGCCCGCCTCGCCATAGAGTTCTGTCGGGCGCATGTTCTTGGCGCTTCCGTCGAAGAACACCGCGTTCACGCTGAAGCTGGGATGACGCAGCGACAGCTTCCAGCTGCTCGGAGCCCAGCCGTTTCCGACTGACGTGCTCTGGCCATAAGCCGTGTTACCTATATAAAGGGGGCTGCTTTCGAGAAACGATCCGAAAGTGCTCGGGCGAATGCCGATGTCGAAGTCGAAAGTCTGGGTCTGGCGATCGAGGTACCGTGTTCCGTCCATCGCGAAGACTTTCTTGGCCGGCTGAGTGCCCACTCGATTGATGTTGGGCGTGTAGTTTTCCGACGGGCGTACGGTCGTATAATGTGAAGCGGGAACATAATACGGGACGGCGTCGAAGCCACCGAACCTGATCTTGTTCCGCTGTGCCGCAACCAGACTCGGGTAATAATGGAAGGCGTAGGGAGACAGATAACTGTTCTGTTTGATTCCCTGGCCGTAAATCAAGCTCTCGAAATCGCCGAGGTCGGGATTGACGCTCCCCTGAGAATAGGGAACCTGATACCGCACCTTGGTCGCGGCGCAACCGTACTTTTCGAACACCTGCTTGGTGCGCTTGGCCCGGTTCGCGTCGAGGTCGCCCGAGACGATCGGCGTGATCCAATCGTGATTGGTGACGGGCGTCTCACCGTTGGTGTCGCCGAAGATCGGATTGACCGCGGGATCGAGCATCACCTGCCAGGAGGCGCCGCTGCTGTTCGGCCCGACGATCGCGTCCTTGAAATTGTTTGCGTAGGTCATGACTCCAACTCCGTGTTGCCGCAGCATGGATAGACACACCACGCTTCGCGCCGTTTCGCGAGCCGCCCCGAGGGCGGGGAGCAGAATTCCCACGAGCAAGGCGATGATGGCGATGACGACCAGCAGCTCGATCAACGTAAAGCCGTCGCGCATGCGTGATGGGGTGCCTGGGTTCCGACGCCGCTGGAGTGCATTGCTCGCCATGATCGTTCTCCCGCGCCGAGCCTCCACGGCCCAGCGCACTTTCACCCGCGATACCGTCGATTGAGGCGAACTACCTCTTGAACGTCTCGTCCCATGTGGTGGGATGCGCGAGTGCCTTGATCTCTCCGACTTCGCCCTTCAACTGGCCCGTTGCTCGATCGACGGCCGTCACCTCGCCATCCACTTCGTTGAAGCTTCCCATAAATCGACCGGGCACGGACCAGTTTCCCGACTCATCTTTTACAATCGCAATCAACGCGCGCTTCCTGGTGGTCGGATTCTTGCCGGGCATCACATAACCCTTGCCCGCCAGATCCACCTGGAAAAACTCACCTGTGGTCACATCAACGACGGTCATCGAATCCGCGAGACGCGGTCCGCGGTTGACGAAAAAAATATTGTAGATGATCAGACCGGTTCCGCACACCAAGCCTACCACGATCAGGATGATCTGCCACTTTTTTGCGTTCATGGTGTCATGCACTGCCCGGGCAATCGAAGAGGGCACTTTCAAGAGGCAAACTGGTTTGGCTTTTCACCAACCGGTTTGGAGCAAGGGCGAGTATACTCTGTGCCTTATTCGCTCGGCGAATGGTGCCGGAAATCGGCGAGCGCTTAGCGCCCTTTTCGCATAGCGGGACGTTTTTGAGTATAAATCCCCCCGGTTTTGGCGGTATGCCTTGTGGATAAATTTGGCACACCTCCCACAGATTGTGTATGTTTTTGACCAAAGGCGGTTCCCACCAACTCGATCAGGCTTCGATGCCGGGCTCCGATACACTCATGCAAACGCCCGAAATGCCCATCGACAGCATGGCCGCGTCGACCGCGATTTCGGAGTTTCGGCGCGACTACGCCGCGGTTCGCGCTCAGGTTGCGCGCGCCGTAGTCGGGCACGATGGCGTGGTGGATGGCGTGCTGACATGCCTGTTCACCAACGGGCATGTGCTGCTGGAAGGTGTGCCGGGGCTGGGCAAAACCCTGCTGATTCGGTCGCTGGCGCGGGCGTTGAGCCTGTCGTTTGCGCGGGTGCAGTTCACGCCCGACCTGATGCCGGCAGACATTACGGGGACGACGATCGTGGTGGAGGTCGACCGGCGGGATG
>Ga0163150_10010234_pt1 | contig 10193 bp, 10 predicted proteins | sample OliLakLV19P2IB_FD_148628 | JGI IMG/M metagenome (GOLD analysis project Ga0163150, IMG submission 148628) | Freshwater microbial mat bacterial communities from Lake Vanda, McMurdo Dry Valleys, Antarctica - Oligotrophic Lake LV.19.P2.IB | ecosystem: Environmental > Aquatic > Freshwater > Lake >...
GCGCTGAGCACACCGGAACTGCAGGAGACCGCCAAGAACGCCCTGGACCAACTGGGCTACAAGGTCCACACCGCAGTGAATCATGGCGAGTTTCTGCACAAGTTCGGGCAGGTGGCCTATCAAGTTGTGGTCATTGAAGAAATGTTTTCTTCGACCACCCCGGAGGAGAACGAAAGCCTGCTGGCGCTGCAACGCATGCCCATGAGCATGAAACGTCACACCACGACGGTTCTGTTCGGCTTCAACATGGCCACATTCAATCCCATGCAAGCCTATCATCAGGGGGTGCATGCGGTGGTGAATCCTTCTGAAATGTTCCTGTTAATCCAACTGGTTCAAAAAGCCGTTGCCGACAACGACATGTTCCTGCACACGTACCGCGAAGCGCAACGGCGTCTGGCATAGCAGCGATACCGATTGGTTCGTGCCGCATGTTTTCAATGTGCGGTAAAGTTGTCCCAAGGAGGCGGCCAGCGATCGCGAGGTTGAACACTTAATGGACACTGTGTGAGATTCTTCAACCGTCCTTCACTCTATGAGTTCAAATGAGGAAAGAATAACTACCAAAAAGCCCCCTCAATAATCCGCCTATGAGCCCACACATGAACATTTTACGAATCGCTGAAGAACGAAAAATAGGAACAGACGAACTTGGACCGAACGTTCAAAGAGCAATGGCAAGGCGCCTGCTAAAAGCGGGTTGCGGCAGTTAGACCCTTTGAAAAGCAACCATGCGCACGAAAAATACATCCAGGAGCCGGAGCCAGGCGTTCAGCTTGATTGAGGCGACCATCGCGTCAGCAATTGCGGCAATGATGTTTGGAGGAATCGTTTACGGCTACATCCAGTCCGGCCGCAACGCTGAATGGTCAGCCTATTCTTTCGCAGCACAGTCCATGGCCATGCAACGCCTCGAACAAAGCCGTGCGTGCAAATGGGATCCAGGCGCATCGCCATCTGTGGACGAGTTGGTTTCCTCCAATTTCCCAACCCTGGTGAGCATCCTCGATATTCCGAGGACAGGATCCAACATCGTTTACGCCACCAACTTCACGACCATAAGCACGATAAGCACCGAACCCGCTCTAAGGATGATCAGCGTGGAAACTGTGTGGCCGTTCATCAATGGAAGGCTTTTCACCAACATCATCGCCACCTACAGGGCACCGGACGCCTGACCCATGAAAACGTTCCTTTCAAATCGAATTTCACCCACACGCAACAGCGGTCGCTCCGCATTCACCCTGGTTGAGATTCAGGTATCGATGGCGATCATCATGCTCGTGATCGGTGGCGTCATCTCCAGTCATGTTTTCGGTCTGAAGCTGAACGAAGCCACCAGGGCAAAACTCAGCGCCAGTGATGCGGCTAGAAACGCGATCGGCAAGCTCGTGGGAGACATTCGTTCCGCGAAAATCGTCGAAGTTGGTAACGGCAGTTTCGCCGCCTTTGTGGCCGTTACCAACGGTCTGCCCCAGCAAGGTTCCGCCGTGAAGGTTTATCAGACCACGAACACTTCCTCCTACATCGTTTACTATCTGGACCCAGCCGATTCCAAGCTCAAGCGCGCCGCCACGGGTGCAACAACTCCCAGAATTATCGCGGAGTATCTGACTAACAGCATTGTCTTCAGCTCGGAGAATTTCTCAGGGACTGTCCTGACCGATAATCAAAATAACCGGGTCATTGGTGTGAACATGCACTTTTATCAGATTCAATATCCCATCTCGACCATCGGTCAGGGTGGCTATTTCGATTACTATCAAGTCCGCACCAAAATCACCCGCAGAACACTGGAGTAAATCATGAAAATTTCCCTCAATCATCCCCGCCGTCAGGAGCGTGCTTACGCGCTGATGATGGTCCTTTTCTTCGGCGGCATCGGTCTGTTCGCACTGGCTGGCGCGCTCGGTTGGGTTTCAACAAACGGCACTCTCATCTCTCGAAACAACTTGAACTACCGCAGCATCGCGGCCGCTGAGGCAGCCACAGAAAAGGTCCTTGCTCAGGTGTCCAGAGATTTTAAGAACGGCGGTGAATCCATTGTTTACGGAAATCTGAATACCTACCGTGCTCTGGTTCCGAATTCCACGGAAAATCCACTTTGGGGAAATTACGCCTTCGATAATGCGGATGGTGCAAACGATGCCACTTTTGTCACCCGGAGTGTGGCGGAAACCTATATCCCATTGGACTCCCAATACTCCGGCCTGCTGGGATTTGCTTCCACTTACCGTTTCGTATCCAACGCGCGGGAACTGAACAGCCTTTACTCCGTGGTGGCCGCCGTTCAGCAGGACATTCAGCTTGCCTCCATTCCCATTTTTCAATTCGCCATTTTCTACGGTGGCGACATGGAACTCAACGGTGCAGCCACACTGCATGTGCGCGGGCGCGTCCATGGCAATTCCACGTTTTACACCGGATCCAATGCGAGCCAGTACTTTTATGAAGATGTCACCGTCAGCGGAACCATCCAGCACGGCACACGCTACGGTTGGGGTACAAACGCTTCGATTTACTTCTACGATGTCAAGGATACTAATCGTTCCCAGTTAAACCTGCCCATCGGCACGAACAACTCGGCTGCCGCAGTACGCGAAGTACTCTACGTCCCGCCCTCGGGCGAAGCCCTTGATTCCGCCATGGGACGCGAGCGTTACTACAACAAGGCGGAATTGGTAATTTTGGTCAGCAATGCCACCGTCACCGTTGGCGTGAAGAATCCTTACACAGCAGGGCTCACAACGATCCCCTGGTTGGCTGCCACTAACTTCATTAGCACAAACAAAACTTTCACCGATCGGCGCGAAAGCAAGACCATCATGACCACTGAGATTGATGTTGCCCGATACGCTCAGTGGGCAGCAACCAATACCACGGTCATTGCAATATTTGGCGCAGGTAATCCACCCAATCTCATGTACGTCGGTGATTTCCGGACGGAAACCGCCAGCAAATTATCGGGCGTCAGATTGATTAATGGCCAGACTCTCCCCGACCGAGGTCTGACAGTCGCCACACCGAATCCTCTCTATACCAAAGGCGACTACAACCAACCCACAAGCAGCCACCTCGGCACGACCAACACATCAAACACAAAGCCAGCCTCACTCGTCTCCGATGCCTACACGCTGCTTTCAGGGAACTTCAACGATGCTCTGAGCGCCGGCAGTTACAGCAGCCGCGTTGCCGTGAATACCACCGTCGTCGCAGCACTCGTCACCGGGAACGTTCCCTCAGCAGGTACCTATAGCGGCGGCGTGAACAACCTTCCCCGCCTGCTCGAAGCCTGGAGCGGTCGCTCCTACACGCTCAATGGTTCGCTCGTGTGTCTTTTCGACAGCGCGAAGGCAACATCGCCATTTCAGAATCCTGGCGTGTATTACTCCGCGCCCGCTCGCAACATCAATTTCGACCCGAACCTGACGGACCCAACCCGGATGCCTCCAGGCACTCCTTCACTCCGGGCGCTGGTCCGCGGCAAATGGAAAACGCCTCCTCCAAAAACCACGACCTATGTTGGATATTAAGCAAAACAACCGGAAACTCGCAGCATACTGCCTTGGCGGTTTCACGGCAGCACTAGTTCTAGGCGGATGTCCAAGCTTGCACGCGGAGGATGCAAATACGAGTCCTGCACCAAAGCTTGAGACACGCTTCATCCAGCAGGACACACCTTATGCGGGCACCATTACACGCGGCATCATCGTTGCGCAGACGAACCAGTTCTCCTTTGTCCTGCCCACCGGTTTTAGAAATCAACCGGACCAGACTGACAAGAAGATCTCGCTCGTCTCCACCAGCTACACGTGCGCCCTCACAGCGAAGATTCATGAGACTGCCCTCGATGGAAAAATTGACATCGGAACTGAAACGATTCGTCAACTCATGCTGAACCGCTTCAAGGACGCCAAAATTGTCGATGAGTTCCCAGCCTCCATCGAGTCGATGAGCGGGCCTGCTTTTGAAATCGAATGGAACTCCGACAGCGGCCAGAAGATGACCACTCGGGCCGGATTCGTGCCTTATCCTGGAGGTCACATCGAGTTCAGCTTGCAAGCGCCCACGAGCGAGATTCGCACTTACGATCATACCTTGGGCCACTGGCTGGTTTCCTTTCGCAGCAGCCCCGTCGGAACAACACTGGCCGTTCAGGAATACCTCTCGGAACTGTGAGCTCTTGACCTGGATTCACATCCCGAGATCCTACGTCTTCCCTGCATTCATAGGGCCTGACACGCAGGCGATGAATTTCCTTCTTCTCAGAACTATCGCTCCTGACTCAATCTCAGTCGCATGAAACGACTGGATGTCGCGCTGGTCGAGCGTGGCCTTTGTGAAAGCCGGGAAAAAGCGCAACGTGCCATCATGGCCGGATTGGTTCGAATCAACGAACAACTCGCGCGCAAGGCCAGCGATTCCGTGAAAGAATCTGACAATCTTTTGCTGACCGCAGGGGAAAAATATGTGAGTCGCGGAGGTCACAAGCTGGAACATGCCCTTGTTCATTTCAGTGTTGAAGTCACAGGTCAAACTGCGATTGATCTAGGCGCTTCCACCGGCGGTTTCACTGATTGCCTGCTCCAGCATGGAGCGGCGAAAGTTTACGCTGTGGATGTCGGGCATGGGCAACTAGCCTGGAAATTGAGAACCGATCCTCGTGTAGTCGTGATGGAACAGACCAATGCCCGGGAATTGACTCCGACACGGTTCACAGCACCGTTTGCGCCCGCGGACATCATAGTAATCGATTGTTCGTTCATCTCCCTCCGCAAGATTCTTCCGCCCACTGTTGCCTTGTTGCGACCATTGGGTACAATCGTCGCGTTGATCAAACCGCAATTCGAGGCAGGCAAAGTTGAAGCCGATAAAGGGGCCGGTGTCATCACCGACCCGGCCATTCATGAAAGAGTCATCCGCGAACTTCAGGACTTCACTGCCACTCTTCCGGAACTCTCATGGCGAAACGTCACGGAGTCCCCTCTCCTCGGACCAGCCGGCAACCGCGAATTTCTAGCACTGATTGAAAAAACTGGCTAAATCCATCGAACGAGTCGGCCTGATCGCCAACTCTGACAAAGTCTCCAGCCAGCCGCTGGTTCGTAAAGCCGCTTCGCTGATCCTCTCAAGCAAGCGCGTGGTAATGACCGATGCCGCTACTGCCGCGCTGTGCGGGCTGAAGATTCCTTCCTTCGCTGATGCCACCGCTCTCGCCCGCGAAGTGGACTTGCTGATGGTGTTCGGAGGCGACGGCACCATGCTCCGCGTCGCTCGCGAAACAGCGGGCTCCAACACCCCCCTCATCGGCATCAATGTCGGCTCGCTCGGCTTCCTCACCGACGTCCAGGCACATCAACTTCCCCTCGCGCTGAAACAGATTTGGGCGGGCGAAACCATTCTGGAATCACGCTCCCTTGTCGAAGCCACAGCCAAGCTCAAGTCCGGCAGAATCGCGGAGACCGCACTCAACGATTGTGTCATCAGTCGTGGTGCCGCTCCGCGACTGATAGATCTCGAAGTCACCGTGGACGGACAGATTCTGACGCGTTATCGATGTGACGGCCTGATTGTTTGCACTCCCACTGGATCGACCGCCTACTCGCTTTCAGCAGGCGGCGCCGTGGTCAGCCCGACCGCTGATGTTTTCACGATCACTCCCGTCTGTCCTCACACTCTCTCCAATCGCTCCGTCATTGTCGGAATGAACTCCACCATCCGCGTGAAAGTAGTGGGAGAAAGGACGGAAACTTTTCTGACTGCGGACGGCCAGAAAATCATTCCTTTGTCTGCGGACGACATCGTCACTATCAAGCGCAGCAAGCACGCCGTACATCTTCTGCACCTGGCAGGAAGCTCCTTCTTTGAAACTCTCCGCCGCAAACTGAACTGGAGCGGTTCCAATGTATGAAATGTAATTCATCCGATCGGAGCGGGTTTGACGATCGAGCACACCTGGACAGCTCTACTCTGATTTAATCCTCCAACTCCAAGGCTCTACATATGGTTCGCCTCAAAGACATCGCAGCCCAGGCCGGAGTCTCTGTGATGACAGTTTCCAAAGTCATGCGCGACGAGCCCGACATTTCGGCGGCAACCAAGGTTCGCATTCGCGCTCTTGCCGAGCAGATGGGATACACTCCGAATTCGGTTGCCCAAGGCCTCCGCAACAAGACCACCAAGATTTTCGGCCTCCTGATCCCGGCAATGACCAACCCGGTCTTCGCCCGCGTCGTTATGGCCATCGAGGAAAAGGCATACGAACTGGGCTATGATATCATCCTTGCCCAGTCGTTGAACCAACCAGAGCGCGAACATGCCATGATCCGCCGGCTGCTTTCCCGCCGTGTGGACGGCCTCTTCGTCACTCCAGTTTATCGGCTCGGCCCCACGGCACCGATTTACGATGAATTGATAAAGAGAGGCACACCCACAGTGCTGCTAGGTCATCGCGCGCCCTTCTGCTCCTCGTTTGTCAGCGTCGAGACTGAAGATATAGCCGCCAGCATTACCGCCACAAAGCATCTGCTTGATCTCGGTCACAAACGCATTGCTTTTCTTGCCGGCCCCACTGCCGCGCCGTCCTCCCAAGAGCGTCTCGAAGGCTATCGACGCGCCCATCGGGAAGCCGGACTCGAATCGGATGACAAACTGATATTCAATTCAGGCAGCACTATCGAGGAAGGGGGAAAGGCTGCGCTCCAGATGCTCAATGAATCGCCCGGTGCCACTGCTGTGCAGGCCGTCAACGATCTCGTCGCCATAGGCGCTGCGAACGTCTTCCTCAGCCAGGGTTTAAGAATTCCGGAAGACCTCTCGGTGGTTGGCTTTGGAAACATTCTCATCAGTGAACACTTCCGCGTTCCTCTGACCACCATGCGCCAGCCCAAACATCGCCTGGGAACGGCGGCCATGGACAGCATGCTGAAACTGATCGGTGGCGCTCGACCTACTTCCCGACGCCTCAATGCAGAGATCATCGTTCGGCAAAGCTCTGGCCCTCCTCCGGCCGGAACCAATTGATGACAACTCCAGGGTCCTGATTTGACCCGACAAGAAAAGTTGTTCCGTTCCGTTGACACACCAAAATCACGTTGCTAGCTTCAAGCCAGATGACAGCGAAGGCAGAACAAGAGCAAAGCATGGTGAGCCTCACAGAGAGCGCGGCTGCCCAAGTCCGTTCGATGCTTGCCAGCCAACCGGAGAATGCCGGCAAGACGCTGAGGATCTATGTCGAAGGCGGTGGCTGCTCCGGCATGCAATACGGAATGGTCTTCGACGAGAAGCGCGAGAATGATGCTCAGGAAGAATTCTTTGGAGTGCCAGTGCTGATTGATTCGGTAAGTTCCGAATACCTCCGCGGCACATTAATCGATTACTCCGACGACCTTACAGGCGGCGGGTTCAAGATCTCCAATCCCAACGCCAAGACCAGTTGCGGTTGCGGCAAAAGTTTCGAGGCCTAGCCAGAACCAGACGTGTTCTGTCTGGCTGAACAGCGCCGCCCCGTGTGATGCGGGGCGGCCTTTTCATTCTCTGAAGAGCCCCATCCCCGAATGCTGCTTCGCAATGGGCACTTCTTTCGGCAATCGATTCGCGTCAACCCACCAAGCCACTCAGCGCCCGGCCTAGCACATCATATTGCGGCAGCGAATTATACATCTGCGCCGAGACGCGCAGCAGTCGCTTTGGTGGCGCGGGCCAGGGAACGATCGGAACCTCTACGCCATACTCTTTGAGCAACTCGTCCTGCAAGGGATCGAGATAGAGGGCCGAAGTGGATGCTTCGTTGCTACTGGCGTCTGGAATCGGAACCGCTGCGAGAGAACCAATGAACTCATCAGGACATGGCGAATGGATTTGCAGTGCTTCACAGAGCATCTTGCGAGCGGCCAGCACGAGTTCACGGTTGCGCCGCATCACTTCGGTCCATCCACCCGGCAGCGCCGTCTCCATGAAACGCAGTGCTTCCGGGACACTCAGGCAGGCCGTGGGATCACTCGTTCCCATCCAGCCGAACTCGATGAGAAACCGGGATCGATCCTTCCGTTGAGAGTTCGCTCCATGACTGATCACCAACGGACGAATCCGTTCCTGTCGATCACGGCGCACGTGCAGAAATCCTGCTCCTTTCGGCGCACAAATCCACTTGTGACAATTGCCGGTGTAATACGCAGCACCCAACTCGCTCAAATTCAATGGCAACATCCCGGGTGCGTGCGAGCCATCCACCAATACATCCACGCCGCGCTCTGCCAGTTCAGATACCAGGCGCCGGATGGGAAACACCAGACCGGTCTGGCTCGTGACGTGATCGATTAGTGCCAGACGGGTCCTGGAGGTGATGCACTCGATCACTGGCTGAACAATTTCGTCTTCGTCCTGTAACGGAAATGGGATGTTCGCAACGACAACGCGCACTCCGGATTGTTCCGCCACATAATTCAAAGCGTTTCGGCAGGCGTTGTATTCGTGGTTGGTCACCAACAACTCATCGCCCGGATCGAACCGCAGGGAACGCAATACCGTGTTCACTCCGGTCGTCGAATTCGGCACGAAGACGAGGTCGTCCGCAATTGCACCCATGAAGCCGGCGAGTTTGCTTCGCGCGTCGTCCCACAGCGATTCCAGCTCACGGACAAGAAAATTTACCGGCTGCCTCTCAAGCCTCTCGCGAAGCTGCGACTGGAATTCGAGCACCGGGCGGGGACAACTCCCAAACGAACCATGGTTCAGAAAGAGGACGTCAGGATCCAGCAACCATTGCCGCGGATCAGCTGCAGGTTTTCGCAAATAGGAATCGTCGCGAATCTTGTTCATCAACGCAGCGTATGCGTTCTGTTGGACTCTGGAAAACTTGAATCCCATTGGCAAAGCGACTCGCATCCTTGTCTTCAGGCATGAAATTATGTTTCCATCATGTCACACCAGTGTGCGCTGGTTCCGCGCTGCCAATTACCATGAATCAGTCAGAATATTTAAAGTGTCCCTGTCAGAGCTGTGGCCAATCCATTGAATTCCCTGCCAACGGCGTCGGACGGTCCACAGCCTGCCCGCATTGCAGCCACGCGACCTTGCTTACCATTGCACCAGAGCCGGAGTCGCCGACCGATGCCCCTTTGGAAGCCATGCAGTCGAAATCAAAGAGTCACTTTCCCTGGCTGCTCGTGGTCGCAGTCGTCGTCATAGCGGGAGTTGGAGCAGTGTTCGCCCTGAAGCACAAATCGCCGGATAAAACAGCTGAAGACATCGCCCCGAGCAGCAAGGAAGTAGAACCATCCACGGCAACCCGCAAGGTACCTGCCGCCGCCAACGGAGCGCGGTCCATCGACGATCTGAAAACAATTGGTACAATTGCTCTTGAGAAAGCCAAAGGCAGCAGCCTTGTGCATGCAGTTGGCATACTTAAGAACAATTCTGATCTCCAGCGATTCGGCGTTACTATTGAACTGGCGCTTCTCGACGAACGCGGCAATGCAGCCGGCACCGCCAAGGACTATCGCTCCGTAATCGAACCGCGCGATGAATGGAGATTCCGCGCGCTCGTTCTCTATTCAAAGGCGGTCTCGGCGAAGGTGTCCAGAATCAGCGAGGAAGAGTAAACAGGAAGTAATATCGCAGGTTGAACTTCATACTCATGCCTGCATAATGGAAAAGCATTCAATCGATACTCATGGCAGCCAAGAAAAAGAATCCTAACAAAGGCATCTCGCGGATTGACCAACCGTCACACCGCACTTACGGATATTTTGTGCGGTTGACGCGCAGGAGGAAAATCTACAACGCATTCTTCGCTGACAAGAGCCTTGGAGGAAAACGTAATGCCCTGGCCGCCGCCCGCCTGCATTACCAGAAGCTCCTCCGGAAACACGGCCCGGTGATTCGGAAATATTAATCACGAACTGGCGCACAATAATTACGGGCGCCTGATCGGTGATGGTCAATCCACCCGCGTCGCATCCCAATCGATAACTCGCTCTTCCTCGTTAAATTCCGTCTCGATCGTTCCCGTAACGGCATCGCCGTGTTGTCTGCCCATGTGGCGGGTCACGTTCCGCGTCTCCAAAAACACGCGCTCAATTTCAAAATAGAGGACTCCATTGGTGAACACCCCGTTTGTAATGGCCACTGAACGACCGGAACGACCGGAACGCGAGACCGTTTTGCCCGTAATCTTTTCGCCCTCTTGTTCC
>Ga0163150_10010235_pt1 | contig 10192 bp, 6 predicted proteins | sample OliLakLV19P2IB_FD_148628 | JGI IMG/M metagenome (GOLD analysis project Ga0163150, IMG submission 148628) | Freshwater microbial mat bacterial communities from Lake Vanda, McMurdo Dry Valleys, Antarctica - Oligotrophic Lake LV.19.P2.IB | ecosystem: Environmental > Aquatic > Freshwater > Lake >...
GTTTGTTACCGGTATCAATGTATTGCACTTCATCACGCGCAATACTGGCGCCGGAACATCGACGGGTCTGCGCGTCGAAATGGTCGGCGACTTCAGCGTCGTTCCCGAGCCGGGCACGTTTTGCCTGGCCGCGTGTGGGGCACTGGCTTTGGCTCTGCTGGGCATACGCAAGCGCCGGCCATAACGCGGCACGAGCCCTCTCGGCCAGGCCTCGCCGATCCGCCGATCAATCAGCGGACTGTGAGCCGTGTAACTTTCCAAGCGGAGGGCAGGGGACGCTCGCGGCCACTTGTCGTAGGTGGTTCGCCGATTGCTTCTGTTGGTAGCGTCACGGAGTCAGCTTTGCTTTGCCCGTGCCAGCACGGCGGTCACGTTATCTCTGCCGCCGGCAGCAAGTGCCAGTTCGATGAGGCTATCGCAGGCCGACTGAGCGGTGATTGATTCGTCGAGGCATTGCGCGATGCGAGCAGCCTCAACCATGTCCGTCAGCCCGTCGGTGCAGATCAGCAACTGGTCGCCCGCTTGCAGCCGCAGATGATGGACGTCGGGCCGCGCGTCACTCGAATGGGAACCGATGCAACGCGTGAGCATGTGGCCATATTTGCCAGCGATCTCGGGCGCCACTCCGGCCGCGATGAATTCTTGCTCGACCGTGTGATCCGTCGAGACGCGTCCCATCATGCGATCGCGCCATAGAAAGCAAGGTGAGTCGCCAACGTTGGCAACGACGGCGAATGAGCTTACGAAATAGGCACACGTCCACGTGGTGCCGCTTTCGGCGAACTCGGGGTTGGCGTCGAACTCGTCCAGAAACGCTTGCTGCATCAAGTAGGTGAAGCCCTCGATACGCTCGCTCAGCTCGTTGGAATCCAGGTCGCCCAGTTTCATGAGCCAACTCGTGGTCCGGCCGGCTAGTTCCCAGGCCGTGCGAATTGCCAGTTGGCTCGCCAGGTCGCCGCGCCCCCTGGCGCCCATTCCGTCGGCGATAGCCATTGCAAAGGCCTCGTCCGGGCGAAGAACGAGTTGTTCCTTTGGTACGTTCGTATGTAACAACTCCTGAATGCGCGTGCGCCGCGCGATCACGTAGTGGTCTTGATTTTCGGATCGGCATAGCCCGGTATGACTGGCGGCGCCAAACTCGAACGCCAAGTCTTCTGAAGACTTGAAAAAGTATTTTGAAGCAGCAAGCACGGGCCTTGTGATTTCGACCGTCTCGGCATTACTTGGGTCCATGGCAAGAACCCTCTTTGGCAATTGTGTGACACGAACAGCCCCACACCACAAGGCTACGCACCGGATCGTAGCCGTTCAGGATTGTACCAGAGGCTCGCACGACTATCTGCACGGCCGCCGCGCGCCCTTTTCCCCGACACCACCTCGGAGGTCTGGGCCGCAACCGGTCACGGCCCACGATCAGTCACTGCGTTGGGGTTCAAAATGGCCCGCTCCGCTGGCAGAATCGCGGACCACGCGGAACCCCAGTCGGTTGCACCGCTTCGATGGCGAAGGGCCGCCCCGACGCGCCGACCGGCAACCCACTGCGTCGTTGAGCCAGCCTCCGCCACGATAGACTCGGAACGCGCCGGAAGCTGGACCGCCAGGGTTCTCTAGCGGTGAGTTCGCATAGTATTTCTCGCCGTACCAGTCGCTGCACCATTCCCAGACATTCCCATGCATGTCATAGAGACCGAACGCATTCTTCCGGTAGCTTCCCACCGGCGATGTGAATCCCGCTCCATCGTCGAATCTAAAAAAGGCAAAGTACTGATCGAAACCCGGAATGCGATGATACGACTGATCTCCGACGTTCGCCGACCCTTCCAGATCCGCCGGGACAGCTCCCGTCACGACGCGACCGGTCGTCCCCGCTCGGCAGGCGAATTCCCATTGGGCTTCCGTCGGCAATTGATACTTAATCCCCTCCCGCTTGCTGAGCCACTCGCAGAACTTCAGCGCATCGTTCCAACTGACGTTCAACACGGGATGCTTGTCGGTTTGGTCCCAACCTGGATTCTTCCAGGTGTACTCCGGTTTTTGTTCGAGTCGCTGCGCGGTCGCGTTGTACCCAAGCCCACCTTGCCCGTCCGACTCCGCTTCCGTCCGGTACCAGGTATCCTCCGCAAACCTTCGGAATTCTCCCCGCGTCACTTCGTGCGTCCCGAGAAAGAACGGCTTCGTCAGCCTTACAGGGTGTCGCGGATGCTCATCCTGGTAGCTTTCTCCCTTGGCATCCTTGTGGCCCATTTGGATGGCAAACGCCGCCGTCTCTTCCTTCGACTCGTGGCTTCCCATCTGGAATTCACCCGCTGGAATCAAAGTCAATCTCGAGCCGATGCTGTTCGTAATCTCGACGTCGGTGCCTAAATACTTTGCCCAGGCGGTCTGACTCTCCTTGGACTTCTCGGGACTGAACGGCGCTACCAGCACGGGTGGGGCGGCACCTCGCTGAGCGGAAGTCGCATTTGGTTCGCCAGGTGCAGGCCGGCGGGTTGCCGATTGCGCAAGAACCGCACAATCCGCTAAACCGACAGACAGTAATAGGAGCAGGATTCCTGTAAATGAACGGAACATGGTTTAGTCTCGGGAAAACCGGATTTGACCAGCGTATCACGATGGATGCCAGCTCGAAAGGCCGCCGACATTCTACTTGGTCGAGCACCAGAAGAGCTCGATCCCGTTAGATCAACGGATGGGGATGAAAGCTCGTTGCTCCAGGGGTTAACTTCGAGTGGTTAACCCATAACCCCTTTTTGGAGCAACGAGTGATGTCCAGTATACCCGTTTTTGTTGGCTTGGATTACCACCAGGATTCGGTGCAGGTATGTGTGGTCGACGAGACAGGGCGGACGCTGTCGAATCGAGCGGTCGCCAACGACGTGGACGCGATCGAGCGAGCAGCGAGGCGGCACGGTATGCCGCGGCGATTGGCGATCGAGGCCTGTTGCGGCGCAGCCGATCTGGCCGAGCGTCTGACGGTCGAACGCGGGCTGCCGGTCTTACTAGCGCACCCAGGCTACGTCAATCGCCTGAAGCGGTCTCCCGACAAAACCGACCTGGGAGACGCGCAACTCCTAGCCGACTTGACGCGGGTCAACTACCTTCCCGCCGTGTGGCTAGCTCCGCGGAACGTTCGCGAGTTGCGGCGGCTGATGCGGCATCGCTGCCAACTGGTGCGTCGACGCAAAGACGTGAAGCTCCGCATTCGCGGCCTCTTGCGGGAAAACCGCGTCGAACGGCCAACGGTCAATGCTTGGACCAAAGCCTGGCTGGCCTGGCTGAAACACGAAGCACCGCTGACCGACTCCGATCGTTGGATCGTCGAAGATCACGTGGCGGAGCTGGGCTCACTCTCGACTCGAATTCAAGCGGTCGAACGGCGGATTCGTCAAGCGATCCAGGACGATCCGATTGCCGATCGGCTCATGGAGTTGCCCGGAGTCGGCTTGGTGACGGCGGCGACGCTACGGGCCGAAGTCGGTCGGTTCGACCGCTTCGACACGGGCAAGCAACTGGCACGGTTCTGCGGCGTGACCCCGCGGAATGCTTCCAGCGGCGCTCGACAAGCGGACGCGGGACTGATTCGCGCCGGCAATCCCGAACTGCGGACGGTCCTCGTCGAGTTGGCACACCGGCTGATTCGGGGCCTCGATCCGCATTGGTCCCAGCTGGCCCACGGCATGCTCAAACGGGGCAAGCCGAAGAATGTCGTCATCGCGGCGATCGCCAACCGCTGGGTCCGCTGGCAGCACCACGAACTGCGGCGAGAGCCAACGACCTCAACTCAGGCTCGAAAAAAGGGGGGCGCCCCTACCGTCTCCACCATCGCACCGACCTCGCGAGGGTGAAGGCCGACGCGACGGCGAAGACGGAAGGGGCTCGCGGGAGGTCGCTGCAAACTCAACAAAATTCGTCGGAACTCCGGCGGGAAGGCGCGCTCGTAGCAGCCCTGGGCCTTACAGCTCGTCAACGGATCGGGCAGACTTCCCCCACTTTCGAAAAACCCAAAGGGGCTACGCCCTCGGGCGGACGCTCGGATAGAGGAAGGGAATCTCCGATGAAACCATTGACAAGCAACGAGCTTTCATTGAGGGCTGCTAGTGCTGGCTATTCGCCGGCGCCGTCGATTACCACGGGAATTGAATCGGCCAATTCATGTTGGCGGTAGGGCCAGAATTGAATGGCCGTTGATTTGCCCCGCCAAGTGTTAGGGTAGCGGGCGACGATAAACTCTTTCTCGGCAAAGGCGATGGACGAGTAGGGCCCGAGACCCTCGACGAGTGTTAATAGCTCCTGCCAGGTGTCGACGTCCCAAAACTTGATGGCGTCGTCGCTGGCGGTCGTCAGCGAGCGCATATCGCGCGAAAAGGCCACGCCGTTTACTGGCGACGCGTGGCCGGTCAGGATGGCAAGCTTCTGCCCGGTTTCCACGCTCCAAATCCTTACGATGCGATCACCGCCTCCGACGGCGATCAAACGATCGTCAGGCGAAAACGCCAGGCAAGCCACTGGTTTTTGCGATGGATCGCGGAGCGATTTCAAATGGCGCAATTTGGTGTCCCATAGATTCAACGTGTTGGCATCCCCGAGGGTTGCCAACAGCCGGCCATCGTGGGAATAGGCGAGCTGGAACATTTCCCGATCGTGCGCTTGGGTGCGATGGATAATCTGGAATGTGCGGGCATCGTGCTGAACCAGCTCACCCGCGCTCGAGGCCATCGCCAGACTGCGCCCGTCGGGAGAGAAAGCAGCTCCTATCACGTGCCCAGCGCGTGCGCGCAGCACGTGTGTCTTGCGTTTAGTGCGGACATCCCACACATTGAGGCGATAGTCCTTACGATAGCCGACCGCCACTTGCGCGCCGTCCGGTGAGATTGCTACAACGTTCACAGCACGAGACGTAGCCGAATCGAAGGCGGCGTCGAGGGCTACTTGATCGATCAGCGACAGTTCGGGCGAGGAAAACTCAGCGACCCGTGCCCTGGCCGTACTGTCTTGCGGAACACTCGTCGTGGTCGTTTGTGATACGGTGTCGATGCAAACACCAGCGGCCCGATCCCAAAGTCCCCAATCGTTTGGTCGCCCTGACTGCCATCGTCCCGCAAGCGGGATGCATGCGCCATCGCCTTTGAATCTGTGTGTCACGGCAGCGTCCTTTTGCCCGCCCAGCGCGGCGGTCCAGGTGCCCTCGGCGAACGACACCAGGCTGACACTATCGCGGTCGCCCTGCTCCCAGCGACCGGCGATCGCTGATCGAGAGTCTGGCGACGCCTGGGTTGCACCAAGGTCTCGCACGAGTTCCGGCTCGCCGCCGCTGAGGTTCAAGTCGAGGTAACAGGTATTCGTTGCGGGCCAATAACACCCCAAGTCATCTCGACCGTCCCCATCCCAATCTCCCACAAGAGGCCGAACATTATCGCTGCCGCCGCTTTTCATGCCTTTACCATCAAATTGTACCGTCAAGGGTTCGACGACCTCGGCTGAATCGGTGCTGGCAATTTTCAAGTGCCACGTGCCGTCGCTGACGAACGTGCCCTTGTCCCGCCGGCCGTCGCCATTAAAGTCACCGATGACCTGGCATTCGCGGCCCACACTCCAAAGGGCCTTCTTCTTGGCCACATCAAAAATCGTGACGCGCCCGAAACTATTGCCGACGGCCATGGTTCGACCATCCGTGGTCAGCGACATCGCATGTGTCATCTCTCCCGTATCGATTGTCTCCGGATAGTTGGACAGATTCCAAATTTTGACGGTTCCATCGGCGCTCGCGGTGGCCAGGCGGCGTCCGTCGCCGGAGAACGACAACGCCCAAACGCGCGCCTCATGGCCGCGAATTCTCCGGACGACCGCGTCGTCATCTGAAAGACACAGGTCGACCGAGCCGTCTTTGGTCGCCACGGCGTAGTATTCGCTCTTCGGATGGAACGCCACCGCGTGAATCCATTCGTAGGTCCGCCCGCTGACACGCCTGGCCGAATATTGCCCGACGTCGGGATCTAACTCTTGCGTCAAGTCCCAATGGCGAAGCAAACGTTGCACCCTTTGGCCGGTCATGAAATGAGTTCCATCGGCTGAAAAAGACAGGCAATTAACCGCTCCCTCGTGGACGAGCGTGCGAAGCCGCTTACCCGTCTCAACATCCCAAAGGCGCGCTGTCGCATCGTCGCTGGCTGTGGCCAGCCACTTTCCGTCGGGCGAAAACGCCAAAGCGCCAATCGCGTCTTCGTGGCCGGAAAATGTGGTCGTCAGCTTTCCTGTCCTAACGTTGACGATTTTGACTTTCTTGTCCGAGCCACAACTGGCAATCGCCGCGCCATTGTGCGAAAACGCGACCCCGAAGGCGCTTCCCTTGTGCCATCGTTTCTTTCTGTACAAGCTGCCGTCGGCCACGAGCCAAATGCGTACCGTGCCGTCGTCACCGGCGGTGGCCAGAAAGCGGCCCGTGGGAGAAAACGCGACGCTGTTCACGTCACCGACGTGTCCCTTGAGCACAAACAAGCACTCACCGGTAGCCGCATTCCAAATCCGCGCGGTTTGGTCCTGGCTGGCGGTGGCGAGAAGTCGTCCATCCGCCGAATAGCTCACGCAATAAACCTCGCCTGTGTGACCTCTGAGCGTTAGCTCCTCGTCGTGAAGCTGGCGCCACAGATGATGCCAGGCGAAACTCCGTGAGTCATGTTCGCCGGACTTTGGAATCCAGCGCACCAAATGCTGCTGGGCCTGCTCGGTCTGATTGGCTTGGATGGCCTGATCGGCTAGCGACATGCTGGCGGCGTAGAGATGTTTTTCAGTCTCGCGTTTTTGCAATTCGGCCTGATCGAGCGCGGCACTCAATTGACCGGAGTACCACCAGCCGCCGCCAGAAAGCACGGTGGTGGCAACTATCATGACCGCGACCACAGTAGCCAACGCCGGTCGGCGTTTGACCCATTTGACGGTTCGCTCGACGGAGCCCGCTGGTCGAGCCCAGCTCGGCTCGCCGCGAAGAAATCGCTGCAGGTCGTCGGCAAGTTGTTCGGCCGAACCGTAACGGTTGACAGGCTCTTTTTCCAAGCACTTGAGAGTGATGGCCTCCAAATCACGCGAAACATCTGGCCGAAGCCGCCGCGGGCGGGGAACGTCTCCTTGCGCCACAAGTTGCAGCGTCTGCACGTCGGTCGAACCTCGCAACGGCGGCTGACCCACGAGCGTCTCGTACAACAGCACGCCCAAAGCATAGACATCGGTCGCGGGGCCGATTTTGTCCAATCGCCCTTCGGCCTGTTCAGGAGCCATGTAGGTTGGAGTGCCCAACAGTGTTCCGCTGCGGGTCTGGTCATCGGCGAGTTCGGCCATCTTGGCCAGGCCAAAATCGGTCAGCCGCGGCGTGGGAATGGCTGGGTCGACGCGAAGTGGTTTCTTCTCTGCGATCTCGGGACTAAATTCGAGCAGAACGTTGCTTGGCTTGATGTCGCGATGCAGGACGCCGCGACGATGTGCGTGTGCGACGCCTTGTGCCAGCGCCCTGACTATGGCCGCGGCCTCGCGCTCCGCCACCGGCCGGCTTCGCGACGCCAGCCACTCGGCGAGGTTTGGCCCACTGCAGTATTCGGATGCGATATAACAGATCGGCCCATCCTCTCCGACCTCGTGAATCGGAATCAGATTGGGATGGGCCAGCACGCCCGCTGCTTTGGCCTCACGCAAGAAACGTCGACGGGTATCGGTGCTGATCAGCACTTCGGGCCTGGGAACCTTCAGCGCGACGAACCGCCCGAGCCGTTCATCTTCGGCCAGAAAGACCACCCCGTATCCACCGCGGCCCAATTCTCGCACCAACTCGAAGCGGCCAATGCATTGACCGGCGAGCGAGGGGCGAGCCATGTCGCGCATGGCCCGTGAGCCGATTTCGGCAGGCTCGTAGCCCGCGTCATTGGCGTTGTCGCCGCCAAGCAAATCGTCGGCCGACAGGCCGTCGAGACGCGCGCGTTCTAGCGTGCGCAAGGTGGCTTGTAGACCACGCAGCTTGTCGGCGAGAAAGTCGGGTAGCGTCGCTTCAGCGACGTACTTTTCCGGCCGCCGCTGCGGCAGTGCCTCGTCAAAGGCCAAGAGCAGCGATTCGAGCCGCTCCTGGTCGTCATCGTGGGGATCAACGACTGTCATTCTTGGCGCCTAAGCGTTGACGAAGTTCTTCGACGGCTCGCAACCACAATTTGCGGGCCGCGTCGCTGCTGCGGCCCATGGCCAGGCCGATTTCGTCGAACGCTCGCCGCTCGATGCTGCGCAAAATCACGACCCTCCGATAATCTTCGGACAATCGGCCGAGAGCGACCCGCAGAGCAGCAGTTTGTTCTTGAGCCACGACTTGCTTGCTGGGCGTTTCGCCTCCGGCGAATTGTTTGGCCGACGCCTGATCGGATAGGACCGCGTGCAGTTCTCTCTCTCGTGCCAAATCCCGCTTGCTGCCGGCCTGAAAGCGGCGCGATGTGTCGCGGACGCAGTTGAGCAAGATCATTCGCAGCCATGCTTTCAATTCCGCTTCGGTGCGGCCTTCAAATCGGTTGACGAATCGTTGCGCCTTGAGCAGCGTTTCCTGCACGATGTCGGACGGCCCAAGTTTAGCGCGAAGTTGGGTGTCTAACTCTTGGTTGGCGATCAACAACAAATAGCGGCGACAGTGTTCGTAGAATGTCCCGAGGGCCTCTGGGCACCCTTGCTGCGCGTCGTGCAAGCACCGCTCGACGTCGCCCAAAGGAATCCCGCCATAAAGCTCGTTAGTGTGCAATTCAGTGGATGGGTATTCGTTGGTCATATCACTAGACGCAGCAAAAGCCGGAAGTGGACAGAAAAATATCGCAGAGAAGGGAGCTTCAGTTTCGTTCGGCCCTGCGACGGCGTCAAGCAATTTGCCTGCAAACTGGTGCCCGCATCCGAGGTAATTGCTTCTGTGCGCAAGAAAACTCGCGTTTCAGAAAAAAGCGCGTCCGTTTTGCCGCGGCACGACGTTTAGGGTGCTGAGGGCTAGTTGAGTGTGCCCAGTGCGGTGTTGTTTTGCTGCGCTTGAGGCATTCTTCGACGGTTTTGGAATGGCGATCTTCGACGAGTCCCGGATTGGTGCCGGCTCGGTCCAAATCGCAAATATCGTGTCAAAAAAGGAGCGGCTAATGAAGCGAATTTCCACCAGTTTACTCTGTGGACTATGGCTATTGTGCAACGTTGCGGGCCTCAGTGCTGGCAACATCTATTACACAGATGGAAACAACCATCACGTCAATCGTGCCAACTCCGACGGCAGTGGCGCCACTTCGATTGTTTCCCAAGGATTTCCGGCCTACCTGGATCTCGACCTGACGAACAACAAGATCTACTGGTCGGACATCATTTCGCAGAACTCGATTTACGGGGCAAATCTGGACGGCACGGGGGTGACGCAGATTCTCACGGGACTAGCGACCAGCGGAAGCGGTGGGGTCACCGGAGTTGTCGTCGATCCAGCGGCAAACAAGCTCTACTGGGGCACCTACACCAATAGCGGAACCGGGACGATCAATGTCGCCAATCTGAATGGAACCAATGCAACGACCTTAGTTTCACTGGCCTCGCAAGTAGGTGACCTGGCTGTGAACCCGGCTAGCGGCAAGTTGTATTGGACTAGCCCCACCAAAATATCAAGCATGAATCTGGATGGAACCGGGCAGACCGTTATTGCGAATTTGCCCTTCACCAGCCCTCAGAACCTGGCCATGGATTCCGCCCAAGCGAAGATTTACTGGACGACTAGCGCCGGAGCGTCGCAGGGAAGCATCCAATCGGCCAACCTCGATGGCAGCGGCGTCGTAACCTTGCTGACGAACTTGGGTAATCTGCGAGGAATTGCCATCGACTCCGCAGGCGGCAAAATGTTTTGGACCAATGTCAATGACAGCACCGTCCACAGGGCCAATCTCGACGGCTCCAATGCTTCGACGATTGTGAGCGGCCTAAATTTTCCCCAGGACATTGCCGTCGTCCAAAGCATTCCCGAGCCCTCCTCCTTCGTCCTCGGCGGCCTCGGCGCGATCGGACTGTACGTTCTCACTCGTCGCCAGCGGAAAGCGACTTAGCGCCGTGTACAAGAATGTCGTCGTGCAAAAACCAACCGACGTTGGAACCTTGAGGAAGCTGCCGGGGCTGATCGATTTTACTCATGTCTGCGTGACAACGCCGCAGAGAATAA